>Ga0268294_1019_pt1 | contig 178072 bp, 174 predicted proteins | sample MetS3V5B_FD_191342 | JGI IMG/M metagenome (GOLD analysis project Ga0268294, IMG submission 191342) | Soil microbial communities from Anza Borrego Desert, Southern California, United States - Methylocaldum S3-V5B | ecosystem: Environmental > Terrestrial > Soil > Desert | place: USA: California...
GACCGGATGTGAGGTTGTACAGGCTCGATAACGAGCCGGTAAAGCGGTGGGCTCAGACCGTGGATCCGCGAACGAAGGAGGCTCGTGATGCCACCAAGATGAACCATTGACAAAAAACCTGATGTGAACGGAATCGAACCGGCGACCGTTGAGCAGATAGCTTAAGCATCTGAAACAGAAAGCTTCGTGGCTTAACGTTGACTATGGAACTATGGTCGAAACATAACGGATGCTGAGGATAGGCTAAGGCACCGCAGCAACCGAAAAGATCATGCCGCAACCGCCTTCCAAAGAATCCTCTATTCATTATGAAGGCGCGGAGTAGTCAGATCAAACCTGTCAACGGCCCTAAGCTTGAAAAAGACTCGCGACGACCGTGCAGAACACGATAGCGAGCCAGCCGGACGCGGTCCGCTGAATTATCATTAGGTGCCAATGGCTTCGCGCACCGACCTGCGTCAACTTGCCGATCAATCCCCAAATCACGGCAACGATGCTCGCCAAGGCAACGAAGATTGTAAGCTTTGGCAGGAAGTCCGGCGCGGTCGGCGGAGGTAGAAGAACAAGCCCGAACACGAGGGCCTTGGGGTTGAGCGTCGTCGTCACAAATATGCGTCGAACGGTCACGCTGCGGTCCATGACATCCTTGGTTCCCGCTACCCAAAGCTTTATTGCGAGATACATAACCCAAAAGGCCGCTGTGGCCTTCAACACCAGAGCGGTTTCCGGCCAACGGCTGATCAGCTCTCCCCCAAGCCACGTGAGCGGCAGGATCATACTGAGGTAACCGAGCAGCTCGGCAGGCAGTAGTCTCGGAACGAGCCAGAAACCATTGCGTGCCGATGCCAACCCCATCAAGGTATTGGTCGGGCCGGGGCTCAGCAGGAGAATGAACACCGCCGAGATAAATGCTGGATAGCTCATGCTGGTCGCCTGTAGTGGTAGTGTCTTTGGTCAAGTCCGATGGGGTTCACGCCGGTGATTGCCCTTGGTTTTTCTCAGGTCCAACTATCTGTCTCACCGTTGTGAGGAATGCTCGACTGGCTTCCCGGACGCGAGCAGGCAATCGCAGCGGCCTTTGCGGCTCGTCGCATCGCCGCGTTGAGCAAGAGGCCTCGGTCGAGAGCCGAGGCGAGGACGCCTACAAAACAATCACCAGCTGCGGTCGTATCCACAGCATCAACGCGAAGCGCCGGCACCGTTACTTTCTCGCCATTGATGAAAGCTTCGGCCCCCTCTCCTCCCATGGTGCGTAAGACACCGGTGTTGAGAGCCTCGGACAACGATCTTGCGCTCGGCTCGCAACCAAGCCAACCGGAAAGAGCTTCGGCCTCGTCTTCGTTGACGATTACGATATCGACGAGAGAGAGAAGGTCGCGATCCAGCCGGTAGGCCGGCGCGAGGTTGAGAATCGATTTTGCGGGATGATTGGAAACCCGTCTGATTAGATTTTCAATCTGAACAGCGTCGTTCTCCATCTGCATCAGGACGTAACTTGCGTTGCGAAGCAGCTCATCTTCAACGCCATCTGACTGGGCTGCCAGGTTGGCGCCTGCTGCAACTGCGATCATATTGTGGCCATCGGCATCGATGATTATTGCAGCGGAGCCGGTAGGCTCGTTCGATCTGACCACGCGGCTGATATCGACCTCGCTTTCCAAATTCTGAAGGGCGATAGGGGCCATGGCGTCGTTACCCACCGCCCCAACCATGACGACATCTGCGCCATCCCGCGCAGCTGCAAGCGCTTGGTTAGCCCCCTTCCCTCCAGGCTCGGTGCGGGATCCTCGGGCTAAGACCGTCTGACCTGCTTGAGGTATCTCGTTGACCAGGTAGATGAGGTCAACATTGATGGATCCGAAGGTGACGATCATGCGACATATCCTAACTTGCTTCCGCCGGCGGCGCGAACTTGGTCCCAAATGCGAACGCTGTGATCTTCGTTGGTAATCGAAGTGAACGTCGCCCTGACAAATTCAGGTCAGTTGTCACTCTTAGCGCATCGCACGTATCAGAATTAAATTTCCTTTTAGAATCAGATTCTATTTTTATCAAGCTCAAGGAGGAATCTCGAACGTTTGTGGCGCGCGCGGGCCGGGGGTCAAAGACGAGACGTGACGGCAGCGACTACAAATGGGGATCAATTGTGGAAGCCTATTCCATATTGGAAACAAACCTTATAGGCTTGACGAAAAGGAGATTAAGGTTTGACTGTCGCAGCCGTATCACGATGCCTGACGCTCTTGGAAGTGCTGGCTGGAGAAGCAGGATCAATCGAGTTGTCCGACCTCGCTGGACGTCTTGATATGCCGGCGAGTGCGGTCCATCGCCTGTTGACGACGCTGATTAGCCACGGGTGGGTTACCCAAGATGCCGCGAGCCAAAACTACGCCTTGTCCCTTCGCTTAAGCGCCTTGGCGTTCCGGAATCTTGATGCGCGGAATGTGCCTGACGTGGTCCAGTCCGTTTTAAATCGACTGGCTGCGGACACGAAAGAATATTGCCGCCTCGCAATCCTGGAAGGTCAGGATTTGGTATGGGTGGCACGGGCGCAAGGCGCGACAACCGGCCTTCGATATGATCCGGACATGGGACAAGAGATTGTTCTTCACGCAACGGCGAATGGAAAGGCATGGCTGTCCACTTTGCCCGAAGAGCGGGCTCTGGAAATCGTCTATTCTCGCGGGTTTACGGCCAAACGAAAGCTTGGTCCTAATTCCGCTCGATCAATCGATGAACTAAGAGTTAGGCTGAATGAAACCCGCGAACGGGGCTTCGCAACCTCTGTCGAGGAGGGAGAGGCTGGTACCGCAGCAGTTGCGGTTCCGTTTCGGGCAAGTTCTGATATAGAAGCTCCGGTAGCTGGAACCATTTCCGTTGCAGGGCCTCTCATGCGCATAACAGAGGATCGTTGGCCTGACCTAGTCCGTTCTCTCAACAAGGCAGCAGCCGAACTGAGCGATATCTGGCCTCTTCGAGTTCGTCAGCGAACCATGACGCCACTGATCGTTGCTACCGGCGCAGTGCGGTAGCTGCGTCTCCGGTTACTTTGAAGCATGATCACGGCCGGCTGGATCTGCAAGGATCACCCGGGCTCTGGCATAGCGGACCTCATCACGTGCCGTCACGGAGGCAGCTCTACGCGCCTCCCACGCCATCGCCAGGACAGCTTGTCCACTCCCAGCGCCTATAACGCAGGCGGAATCGGAGGACACTCGCGCTTATCCTCAAGCCCTTTGCCGGACATCAGCCGTTCCCTCCCCATCTATCGCGGCCAGATGTCCTGCAACCGAAGGCGCGCTCGACTCAATTTTCCACTAGATTTGAAAGGTGGTTTCGTTTTAGAAATCATTTCCAATTAATTCCGGAAGTGGAGAGGGTTTGCGATGAGCGTAACAAGATGGGAGGACGACGCCACTCTTTGGCACGGTCCAGATTATGGCTCGGAGGCTTTGAAATACCACCCGGACGTCAGGTCGGCGGCTGTCGCAGGTCGGATCATCACGTGTGTCGAGATCGTCGATTGGAGCGGGACAGGGACAAAGGACATGCTGATTTCTGCATGGGACGCCTGCTACGACGGTCGCGTCTTCTTGCGTCGCCAAATCGGCACCAATCCAGACGGAACACCTGTCCTGGGTGAAGAAGAGCTGGTCGAAGGGGTTCGCGGATACGTGACGGCCGTCAGTGACGGCGATATTTTTCACCTCGTCTCGGCATCTCGTCTGCGCAAGCAGATTTATGTGTTTCCCAACATTGGCAAAAAAGGCGTGCCTGAATTTGGGGATCCCGTGCTGCTTAGTCTTGATGCCGACTGGGTCAAGGGTAACGAATATTTCCATATGGCTCGCTTCCACGATATCGATGGCGACGGGGTGCCGGAACTCATCGTCGGTAGCGACTACTGGAACGACTACTGGCCAAACGGTCTGGAATGGAACGACGAAGGTTATCGCGGCTATGACGATGCCGGACGTTGGCTCGGCGGTCCGCTGCGGGGCTTCCTATACGCATTCAAAAACAACGGTACGCTCGCAGCTCCCGTGCTGGAAAAGGGGCATGCCCTTATTGGAGGCGAAACCCCACTTGAGGTCTATGGGCAGCTGGCACCTGCATTCGGTAAGTTCGGGACTAAGCAGCAACATCTCATCGCAGGCGAGTTCTGGAATATCCTGCATATTGCCCGACAGCGCGAAGACGGAACCTTCGAGCCGACAAGCCTGATCCGCAGTGTAGACGACAAGGCTCTGGAACTCGAACACTGTATCCATCTCCCCTGCGTCGTCGATTGGGATGGCGACGGTCGCGAAGACATCCTTTACGGCGCCGAGGATGGCTACATCAGCTTCCTCAAGAACGTCGGAGATGGCGAAGACGGGCTTCCACGTTTCGAGCAGCGCGGCCGCATCGAGACCACGAAGCCCCTGATTCACGCGGGTATCCTGCCAAGCCCCGCAGCCTATGACTTCAGCGGTGACGGCCACTACGATTTGGTTGTCGGAAACAGTACAGGCGAATTGCTCTTCTACCAGAGCCGGGAAAAAGACGGTACCATTTACCTCGACAAGGAAGTCATGCTGAAGGGTGGCGACACGTCGATACGGCTTGCAGCCGGATTGACGGGCTCTATCCAGGGACCCTCGGAAAAGATGTTCGGCTATTCCTGCCCGACCCTTGCCGATTGGACCGGCAATGGAAGCATGGACATTTTGGTCAGCGACGTCACGGGCCGTCACCGGCTATTCCGCAATACTGGCGAAAAGGTCCTTCCGCCACGTTTCGGCGTGGAGGAGTTCCTAACCTTCAAGGGCAAGCCGTTGAAGACAGTCTGGCGGGTTCGACCCGCTGTCGTCGACTGGCTCAAGGACAACCAGCTTCACTATGTCGCATTGGACGAGGACGGAGTGCTCAGCGATTGGAAGAGGGCGTCCGACACAGAACTCGTCGAAAAACGTTTTCTGCGTTGGGAAAACGGCGAAGCTATGCGCTTTACAGTCGATGTCGGCGGCGGGCGCGGTCGCGTAAAGCTATGCTTCTGCGATTGGGAGGGCACAGGTCGCACGGATCTCATCTTCGGCACCCATGCGCGCGCCTGCGTGCCCCCCGATCCGAAGACCGGTGCGCCACGCAATACAACGAAGCAGGCGGGCCTGTTCTATTCGCGTAATGTCGGAACACCGGAAGAGCCGCGCTTTGCATTGCCAATCTCAATCAAGCACCGGGACGAGACCATTCAGATGGCGATGCATGTCGCCTCCCCGGAAGTTGTCGACTGGGCCGGCCGCGGATATCTTGATATCGTTGTCGGGATCGAGGACGGCAGCATCGTCTGGCTCAAGCGCGAGGAATTGTCGTGGTGAGCGGCGTCAGCATTCGAGGTACAACTAAGCTGATTGGCATTATCGGCGACCCGATCGCGCAAGCCAAGTCGCCGGCGGCGGTCAATCCGCTCTTTGCGGCACGTGGAGCAGATATCGTATCTGTCCCGCTCCATGTTCCTGCAAAGGAGCTTGCGATAATCTGGGCTGGTTTGAAAGCAATTCCGAACCTCGTGGGGTTCGGCATTACCCTGCCCCATAAACAGACGGCGATCGGTCTCTGCGACAGTCTCGATCCGGTGGCAGCCCGGGTCGGCGCAGTCAACTTCGTCCGGCGCGAACGCGACGCCAGTTTTCGAGGCTACCAGTTCGATGGCAAAGGCTTTGTGCGTGGCCTGCAATCCAAGGGGATCGCGATTGAGGGTCGCGATGCTCTCATCATCGGAGCCGGTGGCGCTTCGGTCGCTATAGCGTTTGCACTCGTCGAGGCAGGTGCCAACAGCATTACGGTGTCAAATCGAACGTTTGACAAAGCCGAAGCGCTGGCGGCGACGGTGAACGCTGACTTTGGAAGAAAAGTTGCCAAGGCAGGCAAAGCCGAGCCGGAAGCAGGCCAGCTCGTCGTCAATGCCACGTCACTGGGCCTTCAAGATACGGACGCGCTACCCCTCGATCCGGATCTCCTACAGCCTGGGATGACATTCGCTGAAGTCATTGCTCAGCCGGAAACAACCAAGCTTCTTGCGCTGGCTGCAGCACGGGATGTCGAAACGCATTCCGGCATGCACATGATCACCGGACAAGCCGACCTCACTGTCGACCATATCTGCGAGCTTTGGGCTTAGTTACCTTCAATTGGCACGCCACCACGCATGCCTGACCCTTCACCAGTCATTTGCGCCGGCCACCCAACCTCGCAGGATTGGACGGTGCGGCCCAAGCCGCTCGTCTTGGACACGCCCTCGATGCCACGATTTCGAAAGGCATCAGAACACATCTCCCACCATACGACCGGTTTTCTCGCTGCCGGCAGATCGTCTCTAATCCACCGCAGGCGCAATGGGCATACCCGTTTCCGAAGCTTGGTGGATGGACAGGGCTGCCTTCAGCGTACGCAAACCGTCTTCACCATCGATCAGTGGCACTTCTTCACGCCGGATAACGCGGCAAAAATGCTCTAGTTGAGCGATGTAAGCCTCGTTCTGTTGAATAACGCGCGATTCGCGGGAGATCGGCGAGAGCCAACCTGGTTTTGCCTGATCCACGTATCGCCAGATAAATAGGTCCGGGAATTCAAGCGAGCCTTTTGATCCCAAGAACCGGAAGGCATTTTCCCGACCCTGGTAGATGGCTGGGTTTTCTCCTGTCGCCGAATCCCACGACCAAGGCGCGGGACTGGCATCGGAGGCTGTGATCGTTCCAACTGCGCCGCTACTAAACTTAAGCATGGCGACGACAGTGTCCTCAACCGAATTTCCGCGCCCCTCGCTGGTGACGATCGCAGAGACTGTTTCGATCTCCCCGCAGAGATGTCGAAGCAGATCAATCTCGTGGATCAGATTGATCAGAATCGGCCCGGCTCCCTTCTCCCTGCGCCAGGAGATGTCGAAGTAATCATCTGGCTTCTTCACAGCCCAGAGCACATTTACCGCGAGCAATCGACCGATTTCGCCTTCGCTCAGAAGCCTTCGGGCCTCCTTTACCGCCGAATTGTGACGTCGATGGTGCCCCACCAGTATGGGAGTGTTGTAGCGCTTAGCTAGGTCAACCAGTATCCGGGCGTTGGCGACGGTATCGGCTATAGGTTTTTCAATCAAAACCGCGACGCCGCGCTTCAGCGCTCTCCCGGCAGTCTCAAGATGGAGTTGCGTCGGCGTTGCAATGATCAACCCCTCGGGCTTGACGCCATCAAGCAGATCGTCAACTGACGCAAAGCTGGGAACACCAAGTTCAGCCCCGACTTTCGAAGCAACTGGTCCAGGATCGCTTATGCCGACCAGTTCGCAGCTGGAGTGTGAGGCGCAATACTTCGCGTGACGATATCCAATCCAACCTACCCCGATTACGCCGATCCGCGGCTTCCCGATATACCCGCTCATTCCGCTTGCTCCACTATTGGGGGCCTCGTGCTTACACATTCGAAGAACCTCTGTGATGGCACACGACGGTTCGTGGAAAGTTCATCCGCAATTCGCAGCGCCATGAAAAGCTGCCGCTCTTGGGAACAAGCCTCTGCGAGGCGGTGCCATGCTCATGCAACTCCCTGATGTTGCAGTCGCAGACCTTTCTCCGGCCATCGAAGGCGGCCGATCTGGCCTGTCAACGACAGTGTGACGAAAGCATCTTGTAAATCTTGCCCTGCAAAACCCAGGTTTGTGGGATAGATATCCGGCATCCAAACTTGGTCGACTACTTCGCCCCGAGGTGAAACCACGGTTATGCATCCAGTCACCAGGGTCGAGACACAGATATTGCCGGAAGCCGCAATTTTCAGGCTATCGAGGCGTTGAAAGCCGCCAAGTCCGATAATGAGCTCGCCGCCGTTTTGGCTGGGAAAAGGCATTCTATGGACTGCTCCCGGCCCAGCGATAGTGTAGCTCCAAAGTCGCGCCGTTTCCATTTCGGCTACGTAGAGCGTGGAAAGATCAGGTGATAAGCCAATTCCGTTTGGTGCGAGAAGTGGGAACACCACCCTTTTGATCGAACTGCCATCGGCTTTTCCGTAATAGATAGCCCCATGGTCCCGGTGGAACTCCCGCGCCCTGCCCGTGTCAGTGAAGTAAAAGCCGCCCTGATTATCGAAAACAATGTCGTTAGGGCCGCTAAGTCGTCGGCCGTCGCACCGGTCATATAAGGTCGTCACGTTGCCCGTAGCGATATCGACCCTTTGGATCGAACCACCGGAGTAATCTGCGGCCAGACCAACGGGTCGCATCCACTCGCCCTCCTGCTCCCAGGAGAACCCTCCATTATTGCAAACGTACAACGCCCCGTCCGGGCCTAGAGCCATTCCATTTGGGCCGCCGCCAGTGTAGGCTAGTAGTTGGTGCTTTCCGCCTCCGCTGATTCTAGCGATCCTACCGGCACCGATCTCCACGACGGCAATCGAACCGTCGGGAAGCTCGACTGGTCCTTCCGGAAAGTGAAGTCCTGTCGCGATTATCTCAATGTCGGGTTTCGTCATACGGTCCAGCGATCATGAAAGAAGGTCGGCGTGCTGCTTAGCTGGTTATTTCCACGTCCTCAGGCACTCCACCATTGGCCGCTGATCGGTAGCCCGCCTCAAGCACGGCGAGCGCGCGCTCTGCTTCCAGCAGGCCCGCAACGGGAAGACGGCCGCTCGCTAAGTCCGCCCAGCTGCGGCGGAGGAAGACTGGGTAATATTCATCGGTATTGTACTCTATGTTCGAGTCAGAAGCCTTTTCCTGTTCGCGCGACTTGGCGTAGAACTGATCAGCATACCCGCGAATATAGCGTTCACGGTGAGAGAGCGAAAAGGCAAAGTCCCGCTGGTCGTCGGCGGTCGACGGATACAAATAGCCAGTCTCGATAACCCCTATCTGTCCTGCCGCAGTTTGGCAGGTAAACACAGCCTGTTCGTCAACAGTCACGTCCGGTCGATAGATCCGAACCTCTCCTGCAACACGGGTGATGGGGCTTTGCGTAAGTGTCGAGATCAGGTCGATGAAATGAATGCCAACATTGAGCATCGATCCACCTCCTGCATGATGCTTTTCCAGCATCCAGGCGCATCCATTCCGCTCATAACGGGCGACCGAACCCACGATGAACCTGAAGGATAAATGCTGAAACCCGTCGGGCGTGAGGCCCGCGTCCGGTGATAAACGATCAGCCAATTCGCTTACGCGCTGAATAAACGGCACACTGACGTAAACGCCGCGTTCCTCGGCTAAGCTGCGGATACGACGAACCTCCTTCAGATTGAGCCCGCATGGCTTCTCAATCAAAAAAGGCTTGCCCCTGGCGATCAGCCGCTCACCGAGTTTCGCCATGTCTGAGTGGCGGCTCAATACAATGGCAAAGTCGAAGTCCGCGTCCAGGAGCTCTTCATTGGATCCGTAGAGCTTACAATCAAGTAGATCCGAAAAACGAGCACCCGCAAACGAAGCGCTGTCCGATATTCCAACTACCTCGATGCCAGGATCCTTCAGCGCAGGAATGTAAAGCGGAAAATGCCAATGGCTGACGTCGAAAACTGCGATCTTCATCCCGACTCCGTTTTTATTGCGGGTTCATCAAGCAAGGAGCCGGTGATTAAACACATTGGCCGGCCGGACCGCAGTGCTCGGCCGGACTTTGACCGCCGCCATCGAGAGGCTCCTTGTGAAACGCACTCTGTGATGCTATTGGAATAGCGTTCCGACAAACCGAATATCGTGGTATCATGCGCCTTGTCAAATCCCTTCTAGATCGCTGTTTCGACGTCATTACGCTGTTGAGCGAGAATGCCAGCGGGCTCTCGCTCGGCGAAATTAGTCGCCGGTTGGATGTCCCAAAGAGCGCAGCGCATCGCCTGCTCAACAGCCTATGTGAGTTAGGGTGGGCCGAGCAGGATCCCGACAACGGGTTCTACCGGCTTTCGTTGCGCCTCGCCGTGATGGGGCAGCGCCTGTTGGCTGGAACGCGGATCCCTGACATCTGCCAACCGATTCTGGACAGATTGGCAAGCAATACCAAAGGCCTTGGCAGGATTGCGATCCTGGATTCCGATGGCTTGACATGGATTTCCCATTCACAAGGCATGCGATCCGGTTTGATCTACCAGCCGGAGCTCGTCGCAAAAGTGCCATTGCATACGACAGCCAACGGAAAAGCATGGCTTTCGACGCTGGATCGCGATGAAGCGTTGGCCAGGGCCGTAGCGAGCGGACTGGGACGCACAGACCTTGGCGGGCCGCGGGTTATTACTTCCAGGCAGACATTTTCTGCGGCTTTGGACGAGACCGAAGAACGGGGATGGGCAACGGCTATCGAAGAAGCCGAAGCCGGAGTCGCTGCTGTCGCCTCTGTCATTCGCGTTGGTAGTCAAGTTGTCGGAACGGTGAGCATAGCTGGACCGATCCACCACTTTTCACCACTCGTTCTGCCTCAGTTAGCGGAGCAGGTGAAGGCAACTGCCCAGGAACTTTCTGAGCTATGGCCCTATCGGATCGCATCACCGAGTCCGCAGGCGAGTCCTTCGAAATCCACCCAAGTTGTTGGCAACATTATCTAAACATCTTTCCTAACCCTTAGTGTGTGGTCGTAAGTGCCAAGGTCTGTTGACACTCGTCCTTCTTAGTGGAATAACGTTCCGATAGCGATCGGGGAGATCGCACTGGGTCAAGTGGCCGCTTATGTGGCCAGTAGGAGGAAATAGTTGGCTAACGTTGAGCTGAAGTCCGTTCGCAAAGCTTACGGCGCCGTCCCCGTTCTTCATGGCGTGTCTGTCGATATCAACGAAGGGGAGTTTGTAACCCTCGTCGGACCCTCGGGCTGCGGAAAATCGACTCTATTGCGGATGATCGCAGGCCTCGAAAATATCACGGGCGGCGAAATTCAGATCGGCGGGCGCACCGTTAACGACGTACCTCCGAAGGCCCGAGACATCGCTATGGTCTTCCAGAATTATGCCCTTTATCCGCATATGACCGTCGCGGAAAACATGGGCTTCTCGCTGAAGCTCAAAAAGGCACCGCGGGAAGAACGAGAGACCCGCGTTCAACGCGCCGCTGAGATCCTCAGTCTCACGAAGCTCCTTGATCGCTACCCTCGCGAACTCTCGGGCGGCCAGCGTCAGCGCGTGGCGATGGGTCGCGCGATCGTTCGCGATCCGCAGGTATTCCTTTTCGATGAGCCCCTCTCGAACCTCGACGCGAAACTGCGGGTACAAATGCGTGCCGAGATCAAGGAACTGCATCAGCGGCTAAAAACGACGACCGTGTATGTGACCCATGATCAGGTCGAAGCGATGACGATGGCCGATAAGATCGTTGTCATGCACGACGGCTATGTCGAGCAAGTCGGTGCACCGCTCGAACTGTATGACTACCCCGCTAACGTCTTTGTTGCTGGATTTATCGGATCTCCGTCGATGAATTTTCTCAACGGCCGAGTGGAGGAAGGTCGGTTCGTTCTAGAGGATGGACACAGACTGCCTCTGCCAGCAGGCGTGGCCGATATCACCGAAAAAGTCATCTACGGCGTGCGTCCGGAGCATCTTACGATCAGTGACGAGGGACTACCCCTCACCGTGACAGTCGTCGAACCGACCGGCTCCGAAACCCAGATCATCGCTCGGCATGGCGCTCATACCATCGTCTGCATATTCCGAGATCGCGTTCTCCCGAAGGTTGGCGAGATCATTACGGTGGCTCCGGATCTTTCACGCGTCCACCTTTTCAGCGAGAGCACGGGCAGGCGCTTGTCCTGATGACGGGACGCCGCCCGCTCTGTCTGATGTGGCCACAGGGGAATTAACCAAATGTCGATACCACCGCTGCAAGTCAGCACCAATCAAGGCGCAGGGCACCTAGCGAGCAACGTCGAGGACGCCACTGAAAACCCTAACCGCTTCAGTTGGGCTCCCTTTCTCTGGTTTACGCCTGCGATCCTGATCCTTTTTCTTGTGACGCTCTACCCGACGATCTTTGTGTTCTGGTTGAGTTTTCAGAAAACAAAATATTACGAACTCGTTGGCTTCAACGGCCTCGGCAATTACGTCGAAGTGCTCCGCTCATCCGAGTTTTGGGACACAACGATCATATCTCTCACCTATCTTGGAGGATCGCTGGCCGGCGCCATGATCCTTGGCCTGGGCTCGGCGCTCGTTTTGAACCGCGCCGGCGTTACCGGCTCCGCGTTGAGGGTATTCATCCTTTTCCCTTGGACGCTGTCCATGTCGGTCGTCGGCAGTATTTGGCTCTGGCTCCTCAACCCGTCGTTTGGGCCCGTACCCTTCGTGATCCAGAAGTTAGGTATCGATCCGGGGCTGATGCTGGGGGATCCAGGGATGGCATTGCCCCTCATCATTATCGTCACAGCTTGGTGGTCGTTTCCCTATGTCATGGTGATGGCGACAGCGGCCATGCAGTCCATTCCGAAAGAACTTTATGAAGCGGTCGAGATCGACGGCGGCGGCGCGTTCGTGAAGTTCCGTTACGTCACGCTCACGGAAATCCTCCCCACCTTAGGAAGCACGGCGCTGACGCTTTCTATCATGTACTTGACCTTGATGACGCTGATCATTGTCATGACTGGCGGAGGACCATTGGGCTCGACGACCACGCTTAGTTTCGAGGCTTTCCGCGGAACCGTTCAGGCGGTCAACATCGGACCGACTGCAGTTGTCTCGATTGTCGTCCTTATCATCAATGTTGCCCTCGGTGCTCTTTACAGCAGGCTGACCGGCCGCGCTACCGGATAGGATCAGATATGAGTAACGCTCTCTCAAACCGAGCAAACGGACAGATACCCGCGATCCTGGGATCACTGATTGTCGCGATTATCGTTCTCGGACCAGTGCTTTGGGCTTTTGCGACATCTTTCAAGACAGAAGTCGAAGCAGTGGTTATTCCGCCTACTCTTTGGCCAACGTCACCAACGCTAGATAACTATATCAAAGTCTTCCAGGACGCAGCTTTCCTCAACGACCTTTGGAACTCGGTTGCCTATTCCGTTGGTGCCGTCATCATCGCCCTCCTCGTAGGTATTCCCGGAGGTTATGCCGCCGCCCGCTTTTCTTTCAGAGGTAAGCGGACCTTGATGCTGATGATACTTGGAACCTCGATGGTGCCGGGAGTGGCGCTGCTGGTTCCCACATATTACCTGCTTGAACAAATCGGCTTGCTTAACAGCGGTATCGTGGTGACGATCATCCTTTCTGCCCGGATTATTCCGCAGACAGTCTGGTTCATCGCCAATTTCGTCGAGGCAGTTCCAATTGAGATCGAGGACTCCGCTATGATCGATGGCGCCTCCCGGTTTCAGATCATCTGGACTCTGATCCTGCCGCTCATCCGTCCCGGCCTAGCAGCCGTCGCGACAATAGGCATCGTGACCACCTGGAACGACTACATCACGGTAGCGGTTTTCGCACCCGAGGTCGCAAAAAGGACCCTGCAGGTGGCCCTCGTCAATCAGGTTTTCGACGCCGTCGGCATTTCTTGGTCATACATGCTGGCCTTCGTGATGGTCGCATCATCACCGGTGATCTTCATGTTTGGCTTCGTTCAAAAGTGGTTCATCTCCGGCCTGACTGCCGGCGCCGTGAAGGGCTAATGAACTAAACAAATCCACACACTTCAAACTGGGAGGAAGACGCATGCATACTCTATCAAAACGTAAGTTTCTGAAATCATCCGCTGCGCTCGCATTAACTACCGCAGTCTTTGCTTTCGCTGCTCCACAAGCCTTCGCTCAGAGCACTAAGCTCGTCTACCAATCATTCCTGGATCCGAACAATACGAAGGATCCCCGATCTGTCGCTCAAACCAAGATGATCGACGCGTTTCAGGCCAAAAACCCCGATATCAAGATTGAGGTGCTTGTCGATTCGACCGGGGCAACAGCAGCCCGTGCGATTAAGTCGGGTAGCCTGACGCCCGACGTAATCCGAGTGACTGGACAAGGTGTTCCAGAATTCGTCGCCACTGGAAATCTTCTCCAGCTGGATGATTTGGTTAAGAAGGAGGCCATTCCGGATGACGACTGGCTCCTGCCTCTTTCAAGCGCAAAAATTAACGGGAAGCTTTTTGTTATTCCGCAGGATTTTCGTATTCCGATACTGTTCTATCGCAAGAGCATGTATGAGAAAGCTGGTATCAAGCCGCCGACGACCTGGGACGAAGTGTGTGCGATGGGCGCCAAATTTGGTCAATCGGAGACGATCCCATTCGCCGTTCCACTTGGGGCAACCGGCGGTCTCGGTGGCGCCCAGGCGCTCGGAGAATTCTTCCTAAGCACGATGCTGCCTGAACAGGGTGGTCAATACTTCACCACTGAAGGCAAGATTGCCTTCTCGAAGGAATCGTTCATCAAGGCGGCAGAGACGATCAAAGGCTTCTACACGAAGTGCAACGTAACGCCGCTGCGCAGCGCGCAGATGGGCTTCAATGAATTGCATGACGCGCTCCGATCCGGTGGTGCAGCGTCAGCGGTGTTCGGACTCTATCGCTACAAGACGGTTCAGAGCCAACTTGGCGGTGACGATCTAGCTTGGGCTCCGGCCCCCGCTTATTCGGCCAACGACAAACAGACTGTCTACAGCTATAATATTGGGATTAATAAGAAATCCGCCAATCAAGAAGCTGCCTGGAACTTTGTAAAGTATATGGTCTCACCTGAGGCGCAGGCTCTCGCGGCCGAGGGCGGCGAAGTCGTATCACGTAAGTCAGCATACAATGCGCCATACTTCCAGAGCGACGCAGGTAAAGACCAGAAGAAGTGGTCTGAGCTGGTAATCCAGCGGGGTCAGGCTATGACCTACACCCCGATCATCACCAACTATCACACTATCCTGGGCGAAGCTTTCCAAAGAATGGTCCTGAAGGACGGATCGCCGGCTGATGCTTACGACGAGTTGATCAAACGGTATGATGCAGCACTTGCGAAGGCACAGTAAGCCAGCCTCCTCGTAACAAGGCCGGATGGCGGAATTAGTCACCGCCATCCAGTTCCTTTCCGAGACGACCATAGACAGACGTCACTCGGAACATCGACGACAGAAATCATAGGATCGGGCGGCCTCAATTCTCGCTCAACGACGGCTGAAAGGCCGACGGGTATTGCTGTGCCTACGATCTGAGATCGTGCGCGCGAACCATGGGCCAATGAGCCATCTTCAAACTGTTGAAAGGCGTCCGCCATGAGATATCGTAATCTCGGAAGAACCGGAGTTCAGGTCAGCGAGTACATGCTTGGCACCATGAGCTACGGAACGGATGGGAACACTGACGAGAAAGAGTGCATAGACATCCTGCACTGCGCTTTGGATCGCGGCATCAACTTTATCGACACCGCTGACACCTACTCCCATGGGGAGGCCGAAGAGATCGTCGGTAAAGCGATTGCAGGTCGTCGAGACAAAGTGGTGCTTGCGACCAAATTTCGTTTGACGGCCGGTGAAGGACGCAACGAGCAGGGTGCGTCGCGCTATTGGATTATGAAACAGGTCGAAAATAGCCTGCGAAGACTGAACACCGATCACATCGATCTCTACCAAATGCATCGGCCCGATCTTCAGACCGATCTTGATGAAACACTAGGTGCTCTCGACGATCTCGTGACCCAGGGCAAGGTTCGGTATATCGGCTGTTCGACGCTGCCGAGTTGGTATCTGGCAGAGGCGCAGTCCGTAAGTCGATTGAATAAGACAACGCGGTTTATCAACGAAAGCTCGCCCTACTCGATTTTTCAGCGTGCCGTGGAGAGGGAGACGCTCCCCGCCGTTCAACATTACCGGATGGGTTTCACCGCATGGAGCCCAATGAACGGCGGCTGGTTGACTGGCAAGTACAAAGCGGATGGCTCAGTGCCGTCAGGATCGAGAGCCGAGCGCGTAAAAGGACAGTGGGGACAGCACTACCCAATCCTGCAAACCCGCTTCGACATGCAACGCGAGGGCAACAGACGCAAGCTGGAACTGCTTCAAGAACTTGAGCGCGTTGCAACAGAGGCAAATGTTTCTCTTATGCACATGGCTCTGGCGTTCCCACTTGCGCACGCCGCTGTGACGTCCGTGATTTTGGGTCCTCGCACGCTGGAACAGTTCAAGAGCATGGAAGCCGGTTTTGACACGATTCTGCAGTCCGGCACGCTTGACGCGATTGACGCGCTTGTTCCGCCGGGTTCGCTCATCGAAGAAGCCGACCGTGGCTACGTTTTGCCATGGCTGGCTCCGGAGGTTCGTCGCTACCCAGGAAAGGCTTTGTAGGTAGTGCCGTGCAGGCAGCTTGGGAAGTAACAACCTTCCTCCTTCGGCGAAACCAGCAACATCCTGATGCCGCGCTCACGACCAGATGGCGGTCCAGAACCACCGATACCGAAAGACAGAGGGGCCGATGACGAACATTGTCTTCAACCACGCCACAGTGCGTGAGAGAGCAGATATGTTGACCTATCTTCGCCTCTGCTCGGAGCGGGGACTTCAGACCGTTTCCATTTGGGGAGACGAGATTGCCAAGGTTGGCGAAAAAGTCGCTCTATCTGTCTTGCAAGATTTTGGAATGACTGTCTCGGGATATAATCGAGTTGGGCCGTTGAACGCCTACTCATTTGACTTGGTTGAGGCGGAACTCGAGCGGGCGTCGAGATTTGAGGCTGACCACGTCTTCCTGTTTACCGGAGGCTTGCGAGACAATGAAAAGGACTTAGTCTCAGCAAGACGAAGGATTGAGGATACAATTGGCAAGGTCCTCGACAGCGCTCGAAAGATCGGAGTGAAACTCGCCATTGAGCCACTCCATCCCATGGTCACCGGCGACCGCAGCGTCATCTCAAGTCTCTCCCACGCAAATTCTCTATGTGAAGCGCTAGGACCAGGCATCGGAGTGGTCGTCGATGTCTATCATTGCTGGTGGGACGAGCGACTGCCAGCCGAAATCGCGCGAGCGGGCAACGCCGGCCGGCTCTTTGGGTTTCATGTCAACGACTGGCTCATCCCTACCCGTCATGTCCTGACCGATCGGGGCATGATGGGTGACGGGATCATAGACCTGCGCGGTATCCACTCGATGATGCGACGCGCCGGGTATGATGGAGCAGTTGAGGTGGAGATCTTCTCAACAGATTGGTGGTCTCGCGACCCGGCGGAGGTGATGGATATCGCGATCGATCGCTGCCGTAACCTGTTCAGTGTGGATTGAGCTCATGCGAGTCAATATCCCTAACTTAGACGGCAACTCGCGTGTCTACGCCGTGTTCGGCGATCCAATCCATCAGGTCCAAACGCCGCGCCTGATCAACCCCATCTTCGCCGCCGCTGGCGTCAACATTTACGCCGTTCCCTTCCAGATATCCGCTGAACATTTCGCGGCAGCCTGGGATATATTTTCTGCCATTCCCAATCTCTGCGGTATCAGCACCACGATCCCTCACAAGGTCGCGGCGGCCAAGAGGTGTTCAACGCTTACGCCAACGGCGAAGGCTGTAGGTGCTGTCAACTGCGTCCAGCGCGCAGAGGACGGGCAGATGCACGGTGCGCTATTCGATGGCATAGGGTTTGTTGACGGTCTTGGTGAAGCAAAGTCGCGATTGCGCGGCGCTCGTGTGCTGATTGTTGGAGCAGGTGGAGCTGGCCGCACGATCGCGTTTGCACTTGCTGAGGAAGGTGTTGCCAAGATCGATCTCATGGATCTCTCGGCAGAATCCATCGCCTTCACTGTGGCAATGGTCAACAATTTCCGTGGTGAAGAGTGCGCGGCTGCGGCAGATGGGTCGGCAGATCGGGACTACGACATCGTCATCAACGCGTCCCCGATCGGTGTCAAGGGGGATAGCGTATTTCCTATGCCGGCTTCTGCGATCCGGCCTGACATGCTCATCGCCGATATCGCCAGCTTAAGCGAGGAAACGGCATTATTACGCGCTGCGAAGGCAGCCGGCGCAACGGTGTCTGACGGCAATGACATGCTGCTCGCGCAAATTCGCCTGATGGCGGGTTTTGCGGCAGGTCTGCCGGCAGGAAGCGCGCTTTGACAATCTAAGAAACAGAGAAAGAGCACATCATGAAGATCCAAGCCCAGGGTATCGTCCCCGTCATGCTTACCCCGTTCACGCCGGATAACCGGATCGATTGGGAAGGTCTGGAGCGGCTGGTGGAGTGGTATATCGCCAATGGCGCCGACACACTCTTTGCGGTCTGCCAGTCGAGCGAGATGCAGAAGTTGTCGCTGGAAGAGCGAGTTGAGCTCTCAAAAAAAGTTGTCTCGTTTGCTGCCGGACGCGTACGGGTGATCTCGTCGGGACACATCAGCGACAGCCGCGATGACCAGCGCGCCGAACTGGTGGCGATGGCCGGAACAGGCATCGATGCGCTTATCCTGGTCAGCAACAGGCTCGACAGACGGAACGAAGGAACCGAACCATTTCGCTCCAGCCTCGATGCCATCTTACGCTGGCTGCCCGCCGACCTTGCCCTCGGTCTATACGAATGCCCAGCTCCCTATCGCCGTCTTTTGAGCGATGACGAGTTCAAACTGTGCCGCGACACCGGCCGCTTCGTAACGCTGAAGGATGTCTCGTGCGACCTCGAAACGGTCAAGCGACGCGTCGCGCTCTCCGGCGATTCCGGCTTTGCTATCGTCAACGCCAATGCAGCTATTGCCGCAGCCGCCATGCGGGCGGGTTCGAAGGGCTTCTCTGGCGTCTTCACCAACATCCACCCCGACCTCTACGCTTGGCTTTACAAACACGCTTCGGAAGACAGCGATCTGCGCCGCGAACTCGAAATCTTCCTGGCACTGGCTGCGATGGCCGAGCCGATGGGCTATCCGGGTCTTGCCAAGGTCTGGCACAAGCGCCTTGGCACCTTTGACAGCATCCATTCTCGTGTGACGGACTATGACATCGCCGAGCGACACTGGGCGGTCATGGATCTTCTGGACCATATCCAGCAGGGGACGGAGAGGTTTCGCGAGCGTATCAAGCAGGCGTCCTAAGGGTAGTGGTCGGCGCATTTTGCTCTGAGCAGCATATGTAGCCGAGCACGCCTTCGTTCAAGGCACTGGTCGTCGAACGATCGGATGCCTTGATCGTCCGGATACCGCCAAAATGACTAAGAGACGGACATGACTTCTATGGTAGCTACTCCTGACGTACATGCATTGGCTCAACAGCTATACAGCCTCCGTCGTGCCGGAAGCCAGGTAGCGACAGGCGAGCTCGTGTCCGTGCCGGTAGCGCTTCAAGATGCGATCGATGTACAGAGCCAGTTGTCGGAGCTCGAAGGGGCAGACTTCAACGCCTGGAAAGTAGCAAAATCGCCTGGCGGCGACCCCGTCGCCGCTCCGCTTCATCCCTATCTGGATAATCTTCCGCGTGCGATGCTTCCTTGGCGGAGGGGGATCAAAATCGAGGTAGAAGTTGCAGTTCAGCTCTGCGAGGCTTTGCCTGTTCGCAAGGATACTTCCTATGAACGGGCCGACATCGAGGCCGCGATTTCCAACGCTTACCTTGGCGCTGAACTGGTTTGGAGCGGCATCTCGGAAGGCGGTACCATCTCCTTCCCCGCCTTCCTGGCAGATCGCTTAGGAAACGTGGGGTACGTGCGAGGGCCAGCCCTGCCCCTAGCAGTCCTTCAGCCCGACTCGAGCAACTCTTTGAAGCTTCGGCTCAATGGCAAAATCGCCTTCGACGCTGCCGGACAACACCCGACCAAAGACCCACTTACTTGGCTCTGGGATTACGCGAACAATCACTCAAGGCCAGCAACGACGCTGAGAGCAGGCTCGATTATCACGACGGGGAGCCTCTGCGGTGCAATCGAGGTTCCCAGGCCGGGCGACGTTTCCATTCTACTAGGCAACGAAACTGCGATGCACTTCGCATTGACGTAGGCCCATCCAACATGCCCAAAGGAATCCGACATGACGCAGCCGAACGCTCCTTATACCGTCAACACCTATTCCTATACGGACCGTTACACCGCTTTGGAGTGCTTACAACATCTTTCTGATGTGGGATTTTCCAGCTTCGAGATGATGCTGATCCCAGGGCATTTCTGGCCGAGTACTTCTACAGCAGCCGAGCGCAAGGCGGTCGGAAGTCTTCTGGAAGAACGAAAAATACGCATCGAAACCCTTAACCAGCCAAATCTCGATCTTAATCTTGCAGCTGTTACTCCCGAATGCCGCGACTACTCGTGCCGTATTGTTGCCTCTGCACTGGAACTAGCGGCGGACTGGGGCGCATTTGGTGTCGTGGTCAACCCAGGAAAGTCAAATCCTGTTTTCCCGACGAGTATCGAAAAGCTCACCGAGGGTTTCCAATACTCCCTCGATATATTGGTGCCACGCGCAGCTGAACTGCAGGTCAAGCTGATCGTTAAGAACCATCCACTGTCGTGGCTATACAAGGGAGCCGACCTATTAGCCTTTTTCGATCGTTACGGATGGCCGAACGTTGGGTTGGGCTATGACCTTGCGAATGCCGCCTTCGGGCGTGACCCGGCGGTAGAGGCAATTTCGCTAATCAAGGAGCACCTCTCAGCAATCTACCTCGCGGATACGCCGCTGGACGATTTTCGTCATGATCCAATCGGAGGAGGCGAAGTGTTGTTCGAACCCGTTGCCGAGGCTCTAAAGCGCATAGGATATAACGGACCCTCAATTTTCGAAGTTGTTTCAGCTGATCCTGACAAAGCGCTTCTGGAAAGCGCAAACTATCTCAACAAACTTCGCTGGCCCGGATGATCGGGACATTCTCCCAGAACCAGCATCGTCAGACAGTCGCGGGGAGTGCGCGACGAAAATAACCGTTTTTCGGGAAAAAAATAGATGTCGCGTTTGACGCGGCCAGGAGGCACCGATGATCATCAATACTTTCTCATACCTCTGGAAGTCCACTGCAATTGAGGCAATGGCAGAACTTGCCCAGCATGGCTTCAAGGTCTTTGAAGTTCCCGTGAGCTCCCCACACTGCTGGCCGGACGAGATGTCGGCAAGTTCGCGCTCGGATGCGAGAAAGCAACTGCAGGATCACGGGGCAAGTGTCCGGTCGCTAAATGCTGGTGGATACGATATCAACCTCGCCAGCCCCGCTGCCAATATGAGGCGCAAAAGCACAGACCATATCAAGGATGTCATTCAACTTGCAGTCGATTGGGGTGTTGCCGACGTTGTGATCTCTCCAGGGACGCGGCGTCCAATGATTTCACCAACGATTCCACAGGCCCTGGGCTGGTTCTCTGAAAGTATGGACGCACTTCTGCCGGTCGCAAAGCAAGCGGGTGTGCGGTTACTTATGGAGAATACCCCATATTGCTTCAGGCCGACGATCGGAGAGTTGGTCGATCTCTTAGATGATATCGGAGATAAGGATCTCAGCATTGTCTACGACGTCGCGAACGCCGCTTACATAGGCGAGGATCCAGTTGCCAGTCTTTTGGCGCATCACTCACACATTAGTCTCGTGCATATTTCCGACACGGGTACGGACGTGTGGGGACATGATCCGATAGGCACGGGGATAGTAGATTTTGAAGCTTTGGGGCGGGCCGTGGCTTCAGTGTTCAGTGTTGATGACGTCGTCCTTGAGATCATTCGTGAAGAAGAACCTCTCCAAGAAATCAACGATGGAGTTGAGGAGCTTAAGAAAAGAGGCTGGAACATCTAGGTGTAGCCATGGCGAACCACCATTGTGTCCGGTCTAAGATCGCTGGGTTGGCCACGGCAAGCAGATCGCTTGAATCCCGCTGGATGAAGAACCACAGATCTGTTTGAGACAGATCTCATAACCGAATTTGCAACAGGAGTTGGTTCTATGAGAGTCTTGGTCAGCGGAGGAAGCCGTGGAATCGGCGCAGCTGTATGTATCCGTATTGCGCAAGCCGCAGCATCAAGAGGCGAGCGTCCTCAAATCGCAATATGCGGTCATGGGTTGTCCCAACAACAAGAGGACGTTGCACATTCGGTTCGTGCGATCGGCGGGCAGGCAATCCTTCTGTCAGGAGACGTGGGTGAGCCCGAGGTACCAGCGGCGCTTGTGGCGGCTGCGGTGGCGGAATTTGGCGGTCTGGACGGACTGGTAGCCAATTCTGGGATTGCGAGCCCCGGGAGCCTATCCGAGTTGTCGGTTGCTGATTGGGATCACATGCTTGCCGTCAACCTTCGGGGTCCTTGGTTGCTCGCAAAAAGCTGCTATCCCTATCTAAAGGAGAGCCGCGGTGCCGCGTGTTTCGTCTCCTCGATGTCAGGCCAGCTGCCTCACGCTGGATCAGGCGCCTACAGTCCCGCCAAGGCCGCGCTGACCATGTTGGCGCAGACGCTTGCGCTGGAATGGGCGGCAGACGGCATACGGGTAAATGTTATATCGCCCGGCATGACGCGCACTCCAATGACTGAAAAAATGTATGCCAATGCGACATTGAAAAAGGCGAGAGAAGACATCATCCCGCTCTCCAGGATTGGCGAGCCCGAGGATGTCGCCAACGCCATCGAGTTCTTGATGGGACCCAATGCGGCGTTTGTGACTGGCCAGGATCTCTGCGTGGATGGGGGCTTTTCTAAGTCTATCCTCAGCCATATTCCAGGAAGGCCCAGCTCGCAGAGCTAGCGTCCACGCTGCCTACGCCGTCAAACCTGAGCGTCAAGCTAGTGGCCTTGCAGAGTCATCTTCGTGCCAGAGCATATGCAGGCCACCTGAGCGGCAGATGCTCGCCTCGTGCAGGAACCCGTTAGATTGTCCGGTCGTGGGGCTGTGATACTTTCAGTGCCAGACGCGCTCAGCCGTTTGCAACACTGTCGCGCTTATTGCCATTAACCAGATTAACGACCTGCCGTGCGGGCCAAAGCTCGGCAATTTCAACAGCTATCGCGTCGAGAACGGGGGCGAACTCTTCCATCCGCTCTCGCGTGAGCCGAGCTGCCGGTCCCGCGATGCTTATAACTCCGACGGCGGCGCGATCCCGCCCCACCAAAATTGCTTGGGCCATCGCACTTGTGCCGAGTTCGCCCTCCTCTATCGACACCCCGTAGCCACGCTTCCGGGTGACCTCAAGCTCGGCCCGAAGGCTGGCCTCGTCGTGAGCTATAGGCCTTCCGCTGCCCACCGTAGTTTTGAAGCCTTTGGAGTTGACGAGCGCTACGGCCACCTCTTCATCCAAAGTTACCAGCCAAGCCTTACCTACCGAAGTTGAGTGAAGGTCTACCGGATTTCCGAGGTAGGGGTCATATCGAAGCGGAGAAGAAGATCCTTGCGCCTTCGCGATCCACAGCAATCCGTCATCATGCACGACCGCAAGACGGACCAGTTCTCCAGTATGTCTAGCGAGCCGATCAAGGGAGGGCTGGCAGATATCTGAAGTGCCAGAGGCACTGAGGAAGCGAAGGCCGACCGCTGCTAGTTTCACCGTCATGCAGTAACGCTGGCTCATCTCATCTTGAACGACAAAGCCCCGTTGGCAGAGGGAGTTAAGCAGCCGATGGGCAGCGCTTTTCGGCATGTCGAGCTGCTGAGCGATCTCACTCAGTTTCATGCCTGCAGGCTTATCAGCGAGCAGCTCGATTATTTCCATGACGCGATCGACAAAATCACCAAGTGGCATGAGGTCCTCGAGTGGTGGTGAGACATCTAATCATAGCCCACGATCTTCAATGTCAATGGCTATTTGAAGATGGCTGCAGCTTTAGAAACACCACACGTGGCAGACTGACTCTTGAGAGGTCAGGTCGCTGACAATATCTTCGGCATTATTAAAATTCGTGGAAAGCTCTCGTGAGTGTGTCTGCACTCCTGAAGAAGACCCGACCCCCAGTTATTTCACTCCTCACATGATCGCGATCCCGAAACCAGCCGTCCCACCAGCATCCTCTTTCATGGCCCCGCAGCAATGATCGGGAACGACACGCGCGCCGTTGCGAGTCGACCAGACACCCGCTGATACCCTTACGGCGAGCTGTCACAGCTGAACCGCGTTAGCTATCTTCAGGTGCCAACTCGACCTCGGCTTCACCGAGCACTGACAGGTCCAACACCTGACAGGACAATCGTGATCGATCCGGGTCGAAGGCATCGCTACCCTCTAAGAGTTCTTCTTCGTCCTCGCTGCGCTCACCGAGCTTGGTGGCAATCTCCGGGTCGAGGTGGACATGACAGGTTGCGCATGCGGCCACGCCTCCACACGAGGCCAGAACGGGCAAGCCATGATCCCTTAACGCCTCCATCAAAGACTGGCCTTGTTGCCATTCGACATCGTGGTAAGCACCTTCTCGATCCTTGACCCTGATATGGCCGGACTGTGCCCGGCTGTCCGTAGCCTGTGCGTGCGTGGCATTCATTTGACTGATCCTTCTTGAAGATGTCCGTGGGTTTCATCGAACGCGGTGACAGCGTCAGTCAGCTTGATGTCCGGCTCTACGGCCTTCTCGATCTCCAATATCGCGCGAGACGCGATGAGCTTCTTGCCGATCATGAAGTCTTTGAGCGTCCCGACGTTGTCGATAGCAATAAGACGATTTTCCTTGAGATAGAGCACCGCGAAACGGCCAGACTCCACGCTGCCGCGAACAACTGCTTGATCGTGCCCATGCAAGAGGCCCGCCGTTTGCAAACGCACCCCATACTGTGTTGTCCAGAACCAAGGCACCTCGTGCTTGACTGATCGGTTTCCCAGAATATCGTCGGCGACGGCGATCGCCTGGGCGCTCGCGTTTTGAACGCTTTCCAGCCTAAGTGATCCCGTCCCCTCCTCGTTTGGAGAACGCGCAACGTCACCGATTGCGTACACATCTGGATCTTCAGTCCGAAACTGTGCGTTCACCAGAACGCCGTCCTCACAGGCTAACCCACTCGCCCTCGCGATTTCATCGTTAGGCTGCACACCTATACCGACAACCACAAGGTCAGCCGGATGTACCGAGCCATCTTGTGCGATCACTCGCTCGACGCCGTCTGCGCCCTGCAGCTCGGCGACGCCTGTTTGCAAGAGAATCTTCACGTTGTGCAACCGGTGCAGATACTCGAAATGGCGGGAAACATGCTCTCCCGTCACACGCTTCATAAGGCGATCCTGCGCTTCAATTATCGTGACATCTCGCTCGGCCGCAGCTGCAGCCGCCGCAACTTCGAGCCCGATGTAACCTCCCCCGATCACGACGACGCGCATGGATTGGGAGATCGCACGATGTATGTCCAGTGCGTCAGCCAATGTCCGCAGCATGTAGACACCATTTAGCGATGCACCTGGCACCGGTAGCTTGCGCGCTCGTGCGCCGGTCGCCATAACCACCCGGCTGTAAGGTATCTGACGCCCATCGGCGAGTTCAACATTCCGCAAGCGGCGATTGATACTCGTCGCGACGCATCCGCGCATGAGATCTATCCCCTGCTCGGCGTAAAATTCGTCCTTGTACAATTTAACAATGGCATCCGGGCCCTCTTTAAGCATTTCCTTCGATAGAGGCGGTCGCTCGTAGGGAAAGGCCTCATCCTGATCAAGGAGAACGACGTTGGGCGCGGGCGTTGCAGTCCGTAGAGCTGCAGCAAGCCGGACACCAGCATGTCCGGCACCAATTATGACTACTGGTGAACTGGGCATAACGCACTTTCATTTAGCGGTTTGATATCGATGCGAAGGGTTTCGGGGCCGTTGATCATGCTATTGCCCTTGAGAAACACGAGGTCGCGGTCTGGGTCGAAGGTCACTTGTTTGAGCTTCTGGCCAAAGAGCCGCGAGAGGGTACGCATTTCGAGCCGTGCGAGCGGTGCCCCGAGACATCCGTGGATCCCGTAACCGAAGCCGAAATGGTCAGTAGCATCACGATCAATATTGAATGTATCGCCGTCGAGCCAGACCAAGTGATCGCGATTTGCGGATGCGATCATGAGCCGAACGAGGGTATGGCGAGGGGCAAGATACCCACCTATTTCGGCATCCTCTGTTGTTCGTCTAACAGAGCGATGGGTCGGCCCACGCATTCGAACGAGTTCTTCTACGAAGCGGCGCGGGGCATCCGGATCTACTCGAAGTTTCTCCAGAAGGAGGGGGTTATGTTGGAGCTCCAGAAAACTACTGGCTATCAAACGGGTACTTGTCTCAAAGCCGGCGATGAACACGAACGCGCAAAGTTCGGTTGCCTCTTTTTCCGATATGGTACCGTCATCTAGCCACGCTCTTGCCAGCGATCCGCCAACGGACGAGCTTCCTTCTTTGTGCAAGCGACGCAAGTGCCCGTTCACATATTGGAAAAATTCGCGGGCGTCTTTTTCGTCGTTTTCGCTGCCGGGCGCGTTCCTTGCCAAGCGCGCGAAATACACAAAGGTTTGCTCACACCAGTGATTCACCTGGTGAAAGTCATGAACCGGAAGCCCGACAAGGTTGCTGATTGTCGTCAATGTGAGCGGACGCGCCAGCGAACTGACCACCTCTCCGCCGCCTGCGCCGATCATGTCGTCGAGCAGCTTCGATGCAGTCTCCCGCACCTGGCCTTCCACGGACGCAACGACTTTCGGCGTAAATGCAGAGGCGACTACTTGTCTTAAGCGCGCATGATCTGGATTATCCATGGCGGTGATGAATGCGAGTTCCCGATTATCCGTGACCTGGGACTGAAACAGTTTCGGTTTGCGCAGTGCAGCCCGAACGTCGTCGTGACGTGTCACGATCCAAACATCCAGCTCTCCGTGCTTCACGCGCATAACGGGAGCATTTTCCCGTAGCCATGCATAATGTGCGTAGGGCTCTCCCTGCGCTCCGTCTGCATCGATCAGCCGATAGGGTGCAAGACCTTTCGGCCAGTTAAGCTCGTGAGAGTACGGCGGGAGCGGGACGTTTATCGATTCGAAAGGAGTAGACATCTTGTTTCTGAGCTTCCTTATCAGCGACAAATACATCCACAGCCGAGATGCGACCGCCTTAGAAGGTGGTCCTGAGGAACGAGCAATCCGGTGATCGTGAACTCTTTCACCCCAGCATGCGGGATGACTTTTGAAGGATCCGCCATATCAGCACCCCAGTTTGGTTCAGGCCATTCGGCTCCTAAGCGGCAGCACTCTGGTCTAACGGCGTGATCCTGACGTGCATCGACGATAGGCCCGTGAACTGGAACGTGCCTCCGGTGTAAGGAACGATTGGAATTTCCTTTGCCACTTCGACTTTGGAAACGAGGTTCGCTAGGGAGGTGTACACGATACGCGCCTCAGACCTGGCAAGCCACATTCCCAAGCATGTGTGGACACCATAACCAAAGCCGAGGTGCCCAGTCGGATCGCGGTCCATGTCGAACGTATCCCCGTTAGGGAATTTCGCGTCATCTCTGTTTGCGGAGCCGGAGAGTAGTTTAACCTGGGAATTTGCGGGTATGCGGAAGCCCGCTACCTCAACGTCTTCGGTTGTGATCCTTGCAAGCATCTGGGGCGCGGATCGGTGGCGGGCTAGTTCTTCCACGAAACGGGCGACATCGTCAGGATTCTTGCGCAACCTCTCGAGAAGGTGGGGCTGCTCCGCCAACGTCAGAAAACCGTTAGAAATCAAAATGGCGGTTGTATCGAACCCCGCAAGAAACATGAAGACCAGGAAGTGTAAGGTGTCCTCTTCGCTGATGAGCCCTTGCTCAATCTGATCCGCGAAAGCTGCAACAATCGTTCCGTTCTTGGCCCTGCGGGCTTCTTCCAGCTTCCCACGCAGGAATTCGATCAGTTCCAAAAATCCTTCTTCGTCACCGTCGCAACCTGGAGCGTGACGCGCCACTCTGCCCTGGAAAAAGACTGTTTTCACTGCCAGCTCGCGCAGCCGTTCGAAGTCTGTAAGAGGAAATCCCAGAAAGGCACAGATGGTCCCCATCGTCATTTGTTCGGAGAACTCACGGCATATGTCACCGCCTCCACGCGCCAATATCGGGAGAAAGTATTTATCGAACGTTGCCTGTAAATTTTCCTGGAAGACCGAGATTGCCTTTGGCGTGAACGCCGAGGCGACCAGCTTGCGCATCCGCGTATGTTCCGGAGCATCCATGATGGTGATGAACCGAAACTTGTGCTGCTTAACAACTGCAGACGAGAAACGCTTGAAATCGCGCAGCCCATTCTGAACGTCTGCAAACCGCGCGACAAGATAAAGATCACCTTGAGGCACACTTGCCTTCACTACGGGCGCACTCTCTCGCATGAATTTGAAATAAGCAAATGGATCCGCCTGAATTGTGAGGCTATGAGGGTCATATGGACCCAGCGCTTCTGGCCAATCGATGTCTAAAACGTCTGGGACTTCGCGCATTCCTTTGATCCTTCTTATTCCGTGATTGAGTAGGTCCTCGCAGCGCCGACTCGACTTGTAGCACGTTCGGTACGCGATAGAACAGTGTTCCATCAGTCTCACGGCTGCAGCTTGATGTCAACAAAATTGCGATTACAGTCCCTCATGTCCTGAAGTCGCTAGTCGTCGAAATGCCATCTGGCGCTTGCGATCCGGTCGCCAGTCCTCGGTAGTTGCATGGTCCTGTTCCCGCATCGTGCCGCCTGCTAGTTGGGCAAGGCGGCGCCGTTTGTTCGGTTATGGAAGGAGAGGGAAACGAGGGCGCTACACCCGACATCGGCAGATTAATAATCCCTAGAACTGTGTTGCGTTTTGGAAATGAATTCCATAAATGGAAAGGGACGGTCAAAATGGAGGCAAATGATGAGAGCTTTGGTAAGTGGCGGAAGTCGTGGAATTGGCGCGGCGGTGTGTATCCGCATTGCCGAAACCGCAGCATCAAGAGGTGAACGTGCACAAATCGCTGTTTGTGGATACGGCGCGTCCGAAGGACAGGATGAAGTTGCAAGCGCGGTACGCGCGTTAGGCAGCGAAGCCATTGTATTGTCTGGCGACCTTGGCGACGTTGAAGTGGCGCCGAGGTTGGTGGAAACAACGGTGTCTGCGTTTGGAGGGTTAGATGCTCTGGTAGCAAATGCGGGTACCGCAAGCCCAGCAAATATCTGTGATCTTTCGGTCGCCGACTGGGACCGGATGTTCGAGGTCAACCTTCGCGGGGCGTGGCTATTAGCCAAATACTCATACCCGCATTTGAAGCAGACCCGAGGCGCAGCATGCTTCACATCTTCGATGTCTGGCCAACTGCCTCATGCAGGTTCGGGCGCCTATAGTCCAACCAAAGCCGCTCTAACGATGCTTGCGCAAACTCTTGCTTTAGAGTGGGCGCCGGATGGCATTCGCTCGAACGTGGTGTCCCCGGGAATGACCCATACGCCAATGACCGAAAAGATGTACGCGGATCCAGAGATCAAGAAGGCAAGGGAGGGCTTGATCCCGCTTTCGAGGATCGGCGAGCCGCGAGACATCGCGAATGCGATTGAGTTCCTAATCAGCCCGCTTGCGAGTTACATCACCGGTCAAGACCTCTGCGTGGACGGTGGATTCTCAAAGTCAATTCTAAGCCATATTCCGGGGCGTCCGAGCTCAAGGGCGTAACCTCCTAAAAGCTCGGCAGCGGTTCATAGACGAGCGAGTTTGATCGAAGAAGCAAGCTGTTGTCGCCGTGGGGGTGGGAGGCGGGTTTTACTATATTTCGCAGCAGCCAAGTGGCTGTGAAACTCCTCTACTTCGAACTGGCGACACGGACTTGAGGACTGGTCTCTTCAGACAGATGCCACCAATCGACGTGGTTTGAGGAAGATCTGGAAAGATCCGTCGGGCGTACTACCGTCATCAACACGTGTGCCTCGCCGAAACCTACATTCTCGGCGCGGTGCGGAATCCCTGAATTAATATAGATCCCGTCGCCAGGCCGGAGATGATGACTTTCTTTACCAACTATGAAACGGATCTCACCTGAAAGCACAAAGCAGTGTTCCTGTCCGGGATGAGATACCAGCGTTTTCATTGCGTTTTCGGCGGGGAAGACCAGGTGGAAGACTTCCATCGTGTCGAGAGGCTGCGCACCGGCTAGCAAACGATATTTATATCCTGTGCCCTCAACCAGCGAAAACGCGCTGTCTGATGCTCGGTGGTGCACCTCAATTTCTGTAGCTTTCGCACTCGGCACAGCATCTGCGAAAAGCTCGTAGGTATCTATCTTCAGTGCGCCAGCAATCGAAATAATATTTGCAAGCGAACTGGATGTTTGCCCTCTTTCGAGTTTCGAGATGAAGCCCTCTGAAAGCCCTGTGGCCTGAGCTAGAGCCGTGAGTGTGACATGCTTTGAGTTTCGGACAGCCCGAATTCGACGCCCTATATCGCGAGCCGCTGCTTCAACATCGTCCTGACTCTGCAATGTATGATCCTTTGCCTTCTATTTTCGCAGTTGCCTAAACCTAGCGCATTTTCATAGCAAGACAAAATATGTCGTGTAGTGCAAATTTGGTGTAGTGCTTTAGACAAAAGCTCTCCACTGCCGCTCACAGAGGCTTGCGTATTTTGCGAGAGATCAAACCTACAATACCCTCACGAAACAGCATAACGCAGATTATGAAGACTGCACCCTGAACGATCGTCACCCACGCACCCAGGGATGCCAGGTAGTTCTGCATTGAGACGATGGCGATAGCGCCTAGGAAGGGCCCAAAAATCGTTCCCATTCCTCCGATGAGACTCATCAGGATGACCTCTCCTGACATTGACCAGTGGACATCGGTGAGGGATGCCAGCTGGAACACAATCGCTTTCATGCTGCCGGCCAGACCAGCCAAGGAGGCTGAGAGAACAAATACCAACAGCTTGTACTTGTTGGTCTGATATCCGAGGGAAATAGCTCGAGCCTCATTATCTCTGATGGCCTTCAAAGTCTGACCAAATGGGGAGTGGATGATCCTGTAGATCAGGACCAGCGCAACAATGAAGGCGGTGCTCACGGTAGCATACATCGCCGTGTCACTGCCCAGGTCAATGAAGCCAAAGAGATAACCTCTGGGGATATTTTGGAGACCATCTTCACCGCCTGTGAATTCTGCCTGCAAGCAAAAGAAAAAAATCATCTGCGCAAGCGCAAGCGTGATCATCGAAAAATAGATACCTCGCCTACTTATCGAGATAAGCCCGAAAATGAGACCCAGAAGTGCAGCAGCGGATGTCCCGGTCACGATCGCTAGTTCGGGTGGCAAAGCCATTGCCTTCGCGGCATAGCCGGTCACGTAACTTGCCGATCCAAAATACGCAGCATGTCCAAAGGACAACATTCCACCGTACCCGAGCAATAGGTTGAAGGCGCAAGCGAACAGCGCGAAACATAGCACCTTCATAAGGAATACGGGGTAGATGAAGGTTGGCGCGATGATGAGCACGCAGATAGCAGCGATGAGCAACGCGCCATGGAATTTCCGCGTCGAGAAGCCGGTCTCAGCGTCCATCTTTCCGGCCTTCATTTCGTTTGGGAGAATATCGTAAGGTGTCATTAGATTTCCTTCCCAAAGAGGCCAGCGGGTTTCAGCATCAGAATAAAGATCATGACAACAAAAATTACGATCGAGGATGCTTCTGGATAGAAAACCTTAGTCAGGCCTTCGACCAAGCCGAGCGCGTAGCCCGTCATGACGGATCCAAGGATAGAACCCATCCCGCCGATAACGACCACGGCAAACACGATGATGATGAGGTCTCCACCCATATTGGGATTCACGGAGAAGATCGGAGCAGCAAGAACACCAGCGAAACCGGCTAGAGCGACACCCAATCCATAGGTGGCGGTAATTAAGAGTGGAACGTTGATGCCGAACGCGCCCACCAATTCTGGATTTTCGGTCGCTGCACGCAGGTATGATCCAAGCTTGGTACGATCGATCAACAGCCAGACCGCGAGACAAACGACCAGCGAGACAACGATTACCCAGAGGCGATAGTAAGGAACGAACATGAAACCAAGGTTTGCACCTCCGGTGAGTTGGGCTGGAACGGCATAACTCAGGCCCGAGGAGCCGAATTGGTTGCGGAACAGCCCTTGCACGACCAAAGCGATACCGAACGTCAGCAACAGCCCATACAGATGATCAAGCTTATACAGTTTGCTGATGAGTACGCGCTCACAAATGACACCGAAAGCGCCGACAAGGATTGGAGCGAGCAATATAGCCCACCAGTAGCCTACACCAACACGGTTTAGTAGGAGCCATGCCACGAATGCGCCCATCATATACTGCGCGCCGTGAGCAAAATTTATGAGCCGCAGTAGACCAAATATGATTGCCAGCCCGAGGCTCAGGACTGCGTAGAACGAGCCGTTGATGAGTCCCAAGAGCAATTGACCAAGCAGTGCCTGGATCGATATTCCGAACATCATCTCGCTTAGACCCCCAAGTACGATTGAATCTTCTCGAGCTGCGAATCGACGTCAATACTAGCAATTAGGTCTACAATTCGGCCTTGCTCGATGATCAAATGACGGTCCGCGACAGATTGTGCAAATCGGAAATTTTGCTCGACAAGAACAATGGTGAAGCCTTGTTTCTTCAATGCTTTGATTGTTGAGCCAATTTGCTGCACAATGACTGGAGCTAATCCTTCTGTCGGCTCGTCGAGGAGCAAAAAGTTTGACCCCGTTCGCAGTATCCTCGCCATGGCAAGCATTTGCTGCTCTCCCCCAGACAGTCGGGTTCCGCCGCTTTGAGAGCGCTCCCTCAGATTCGGAAACGTTGTGTAGATCTGCTCGATGGTCATCCCGCCAGCTTTGATCGCGGGGGGTAACATAAGGTTCTCGTGTACAGAAAGGCTCGCGAATATACCCCGCTCTTCTGGTACGTAGCCGACCCCTAGCCGTGCAATGGCTCTTGGGGGAAGCGATATCGTTTCCGTCTCCTCGAAGCGTATCGACCCGCTCCTCTTGCCGATCATACCCATAATGGATCGCAGGGTCGTTGTTTTGCCAGCGCCGTTGCGGCCTAGCAGCGTGATCACCTCGCCAGGCATTACGTCAAAGTCTATCCCGTGAAGAACGTGGCTTTCGCCATACCAAGCATTGACGTCATTCAGCTGCAGGATGGGTTTGGACAGCGGCGCGTTAGTGGCGCTCGATCGCGCAAAGTCATGCATGGCCTGCTCCAATATACGCTTCGATGACGCGGGGATCTTTGGAGACAGCGGCGTAATCGCCTTCGGCGAGGATCGCCCCTCGTGCAAGAACCGTTATCCGATCGGAAAGGCTGGCGACCACCGACAGATTGTGTTCGACCATTAGGATCGTGCGGGTCTTTGAAATTGTGCGGATGAGCTGCTCAATCCGGTCCACATCCTCGTGCCCCATACCTGCCATAGGTTCGTCGAGCAGGAGAAGTTCCGGGTCAAGCGCCAGAGTTGTTGCCAATTCTAGAGAGCGCTTGCGGCCGTATGATAACTCCCCCGCACGCGTTGATGCCAAATCAGTCAAATCAACCGATGCCAGTAGCCCATACGCCTCCTCATTATAGGCATTGAGCGATCGATCGGATCGCCAGAAGTCGAAGGAATCTCCGCGCTTGCGACGCTGCAGGGCAATTCGAACGTTCTCTAGAGCCGTCAGTTCGGGGAAAACGGCCGAGATTTGGAAGGATCTAACAAGCCCGCATCTTGCAACGTCGGCAGGTGGCTTTTTTGTTACGTCCTGGCCATTGAACTCAATGGTTCCCGAAGTAGGCTTGAGAAACCTGGTTAAGAGGTTGAAGCAAGTCGTCTTTCCTGCCCCGTTCGGTCCGATCAGTGCGTGGATTGAGCCGCGTCGAACGCTGAGGTCAACATTGTTCACGGCCACGTACCCATTGAAGTCGATGGTGAGCCCACGGGTCGTCAAAATATCGTCAGATCTGGTCTCGCTCACTATTGCCTCGCGGTGTATTGTTCCATGCAGCCGCCCGCCTAAGCGGACGGCAAAGAGCATAACCTCCTTCGATCGGGCTGCTCGGCTTAAAAAGCTTTAGCCGCCAGGCTCATCGATTAGGTCCCGGGTCTTTTGTAGTTCTTTGCATAGTCCGGCGTAGCGATACCGTCCGGAAGGCGCGGGCAGCTTTCTGGAGCGCCAGCAGTCAGCGTAAGCGGGATCCGGCCAGCCCAAAGATCGAGCTCGTAGTCCCCCTCGACGTCCAAGACGCCAACGTCACGGATCTTGGCCGAAACCTCGTCGATCGGGAATTTGAGAAACAGCGTCGCAGCCATTTCCTTTGGCTTCGGCTTCCGCACAACATGGCCGGGGATGATGTCCTCGACCAAGGCTGCGATCAGGGGCTCCTTCACCTCTGGATCGTTGATGATCTCAGCAGTCGAGAAAATCATGACCGACCGGTAGTCCATTGAGCATCCGAAACCCGAACGCCCTGCCACGATTGAGTCCACGAGCGTGATCGTGATGCAGGCCGGCGAGCGGTCTTTCAACGACTTCAGGAGGTAGTTGTTCTGGCTGCCATGAATGTAGACTGCCTCATCGATCCGGAAGATCGAAGTGGGAATGACTCTTGGTATTCCGTCAGCGATGAAGCCGACATGAGCGACAAGAGCCTCATCGATGATGGCGTGGACTTTCTGCCTGTCATAGGTCCCGCGGTCTGGTCGTAGCCGCAGTTTTGTGGTGTCGGTTGGGGTGTAGGATGTGTCTGACATGTAATCACCTCATGCAGATTGCTTGGCTAGGACGTGATCGCCTTCATAGGCCTGCAGATTAATCTTCTTGACTCCGCTCTTCAGTGACTGAAGATTTTCATAAAGAGAGCGTGGGACCATGACGCCCTCCTCAGCTGTGCGTTCCCGCGCCTGATAGCGGCGATCGGACGGCAGCCGTGTGCCCTCTTGCTCAAGGATAGCGCTGAAAAGCAACTCACCATGCGCCAGCTGTGCAGCCCGATCACCACCTTCGACGCAACGTGCCGGATCGATGGCGATGATGAGTTCACCACCGCAGGGAGCCCCAGTTCCAGCCTTGTCGTCCTCGCCGGATTCGAAACTCAACTTGTCCCCTACGAGCGGACCCGCAAGCAGCTCAACCATCAATGCAATGGAAGAACCTTTCACGCCCCCGAATGGCAGCTGTGCACCAGCCAGCGCTTCGCGAGGGTCGGTTGTCGGCTTGCCATCGGGACCAATAGCCCAACCTTCTTCTAGCGGCTTGCCGTCGCGCAGGCGGATCTGGATCTCGCCCCGGGCGCTAGCGCTCGCTGCCTGATCGAAGACCAATGGGTATTTACCCGGGCGGGGCCAAGAGAAAGCCATGGGGTTGGTGCCAAAGAGTGGCTTCGTTCCGCCTGCCGGCGCAACATAAGGAGCAGCAGAAACGAAGGCGAACGAGCAAAGGCCTTCTTCGGCAAGGCGCTCTGTTTCAGGCCAAAGCGCCGACACACTAAGCGCATTATTGATCGCGAGCACTGCGACGCCCTGAGATTTCGCGCGTTCGATCAACGGGGCGTACCCTCGCTCGAGAGCCAGCGGCGAGAAGCCACGTTTTGCATCTATGCGAATGACGCCAGGGGCGAGATCAGAGATGGTTGGCTCGGCCGTGCCGGACGCATGGCCCGCAAGCAAAGAGTTCACGTAAAAGGAAATGCGGAAAAGTCCGTGATGCCGGCACTCGTCGCGCTCAGCAGCGGTTACGGTGTTCGCGATGGCGTTAGCGTGGTTTTCACTGAACCCCTGAACGAGGAGAAGTTCTTTGGTGGTGTCAAAAACCTCGTCGATAGTCATGCGGATAGCGTCGTTCATCGACCTGTGCCTTTCTCAAGCGTAGATGCGCTGGTTCGTCCGCCGCACGGCGAGGCGCGGTCGGCACAAAACCAATTACAAAATGAGATCTTCCCTATGGGCGATGCAGGAATTTCCTGCCTCTATGTTCCCCGAGGTCTTTTTGCCCCATGAGCCCAGAACTACCACGGACTTGCATGACATGCAACATATATTTGCTTGAAGTGCAAATTTTAGGGCATCTTAGCAAGCAAACTTGATTATAAGGCCCGTATACCCCTGAACCTTCCCCATTTTCTGTCTGTTTCTAAAGCATTTTGTGCCGATGACTACCTTTTAGGCGTCTTTTGGTAAAATGATATTGCATACCATGCAAAATCTGTCATGACTTATGGCGTCACAATAAAAGGGGTTCCTTACATGAACACACAGATGACGTGCCTCGCCGCTTTCGGAGCTGTTGCGAGCCTATGTTTTTCCATGACAACCAGTGCATACGCTGCCGATGCCGTCAAAATTGGCGTCCTGAATGATATGTCCGGCGTCTACGCGGATTTAGCAGGTCCTGGCTCAGTAGAAGCCGCGAAAATGGCGATCGAAGACTTCGGAGGAAAAGTCCTGGGTCAGAACGTCGAGCTCGTGTTCGCAGACCATCAGAACAAGGCAGACATTGGGGCGGGTATTGCTCGTCGTTGGTTCGACGAAGGCGTCGACGTCGCGGTAGACTTCTCTAATTCGTCCGTCGGTTTCGCGGTTCAGTCGCTTGCCAAGGACAAGAACAAGCTTGCCTTGATCACCGCTGCGTCTTCCGATTTCACTGGGAAAGCATGCACATCCACGTCGGCGCAGTGGGTCTACACGAGCAGGACAAACGGCTACGGACTTGCTCAGGTCCTTAGCGGCGAGGGCCTGGACAGCTGGTATCTCGTCACAGTCGACTACGCATTCGGTCATGCTTTCGCGAATGAGATGCGCAAAGCTGTCGAGCAGGCGGGCGGGAAGGTGCTGGGCGAATCCCGCTATCCGCTGGGAACTGCCGATATGAGCTCCTTCCTTTTGAACGCTCAAGCAACGAACCCGAAAGTGGTCGCGTTTTCTGCTGCTGGCACAGATGTCGCTACGGCTGTGAAGCAGGCGAAGGAGTACGGGATCGATCAGGCATCGACCATCGCTACGCCTTCGGTCTTTCTTTCTGACGTCCATGCAATGGGCTTGGAGACGGCCCAGGGTCTCAAATTTATCGCCGCTTTTTATTGGGACTATGACGACAAGACGCGAGAGTTTGCGGAGCGCTTCCTCAAACGTCGGGGTTCGATGCCGGGCATGACACATGCCGGCGTTTATTCCGCTGTCCTGCACTACCTCAAGGCAGTTGAAGCCGCTGGCAGCAAGGACTCCGAAAAGGTCATGGCCAAGATGAAGGAATTGCCTGTCGAGGACATGTTCTCCCGGAATGGGAAGCTTAGGGAAGACGGGCAGATGGTCCACGACATGTATCTCGTTGAGGTGAAGAAGCCTTCTGAGTCGACCAAAGCGTGGGACTACCTGAAGGTCATCAAGACCGTACCTGGTGACGAAATCTTTCAGTCCTTGGCTGAAAGCGCGTGCCCGCTCTTGAAGAAGTGACCCCTCAAACCGGCAGAGTTGCGCGCTTCAGCGCGCAGCTCTCGCAGCCAAGGAATACTAGCATGTGTGAAAACATCTCCAGCCTGAATGTCAGGTCATTCGAGCGCCCGATTGTTTTGGTGGGAGCAGGCAAGATGGGCGCGTCGCTGCTCAGCGGTTGGTTGGCCGCCGGGTTGGATCCTAATCTAACGCATGTCGTGGAGCCGAGCCCTTCACAGGCTCTTCTCGAACTTTCGCAGGACCGCGGCTGCGCTGTAACGGCGAGTTGGCCCAACGTTAAAAATCCTTTCGTCATACTCGCGGTGAAGCCGCAGGTGATTGAGGCAGTATTGGCGGACATATCTCCCGAGGTGTTCAAGGGGGCCCTAGTGCTGTCTGTGATGGCTGGGATACCGATTGCGGCTCTCAAATCAATGGTCCCTTTGGCGGAAGAAGTTGTTCGCGCCATGCCAAACCTTCCGGCGTCGATCGGGAAAGGTGCAACAGCGGTTGTGGCAGAAGAACTGTCGTCTGAGAGCCAGAATATCGTCCATCACCTACTGAGCGTTTCGGGACATGTGGAGTGGCTGGAAAATGAAAGTTTGATCGACGTTGCGACCGCGGTGTCTGGATCTGGACCCGCATACTTCCTCTATCTAGTCGAATGTCTCGCCCATGCGGGTGTAGCACACGGTCTGCGACCAGATGTTGCGGAGCGGCTTGCCGAAGCAACTTTGTCAGGGACCGGAGAGCTGCTCGCACAGGCCAAGCGTCCTGCAGGCGCCCTCAGGCGTGATGTGACATCGCCCGGGGGCACAACCGAGGCTGGCCTCGAAGTACTCTTTGAAAACGAGGCTCTGGCAAAGCTGGTCTCGGGAGTCGTTGATGCCGCAGCCGCGAGATCCCGCAAGCTCTCTCTCGGTAGAACGTAGCGCGCACCGCAATCCCCCGACAGATTACAAAGAAGAGATACAACAATGTCTGAAATTATGGTTCTTAATAATCCCGACTATTCAAACCAGCGTGCAGTGCCCAACTACGAAGAATATTTTTCCCGTTGGCGCTTGAAGAGCAAGGATTTTAGGCAGTCCTCACCCAGCTTCCTGGACGTGCCTTATGGCAACGGCTGGAGGCAAACGTCGGACATTTTCCCACAACCGCTAGGCGGAAAAGCGCCAGTCGTTGTCTTCATCCATGGCGGTTGGTGGTACTTTCTCGATAAAAGAGATCACTCGTTCCTCGTTCAGCCATATCATGAAGGAGGGTGCGTGTGCGTGTGCGTCACGTATCCCCTAGCACCCGCGGCGACCATATCCGAAATAGTAGCCAGCGTCAGGAGTTCGTTACTGTGGGTCTACCGAAACATCGAACGGTTCGGTGGTGACCCGGATCGCATTCATATTGCGGGGCACTCTGCGGGTGGGCACCTGACAGCGATGATGATGGCAACCGACTGGAGTGCGTTCAACGCTCCAACCACGCTGGTCAAATCTGGTTGTGCAGTTAGCGGCCTCTTCGATCTTCAAGAGCTCGTTTCAGCTCCACATAATGCGAACATCAGGATGTTGCCCGAAGAGGCACGGCAAAACAGTCCCGTCCACCTCATCCCTGTCGCAGCCAGTCCGCTCATTGTGTCCGTTGGCCGAGCGGAAACTGCTGGTTTCGTGCGCCAGCACACTGCTTTCGTCGATGCATGGCAATCCGAGAGGCGGCCTCTCTTGGACGCTTCCCTGGACGGCGAGAACCACTTTAGCGTCATCGAGAAGTTTGGCGATAGCAGCAGCGAGCTGTTCGAAGTGTTTTGGGAGCAAATAAACGGAGCAGCTGCTGGCCGCTGACGACGAGGAGGTTGGGATCTGCGGCGGCAAAATATGATCATTTTTCGCCGGTCAGGCTCACTCGGCGGGACGAATCTATTTGGTTCACGACCTGCAGCTGCTGGCTGCTGGCCATAAACGCGAACTCGCCGAAAAGAGAGTCTAAACACTATGTGGGCCCGACCGAACTTCTCGAATTATGGTCTTGGCTTTTCCAATTGCCACATCAAGTTGGCTTTGACCGCGGGCCATTCAGACGCGATTATTGAGTAAACTGCCGTATCGCGAGTGGTGCCATTTTCCATCATCATATTCGAGCGGAGCACCCCATCAAGCTTGGCGCCAAGTCGCTCGATCGCTCGGCGACTTTGAATGTTCATGAAATGTGTCCTGAATTCCACGCATATGCATTCCAGTTTCTCAAAGGCGTGCTGCAATAGAAGCAGTTTACATTCTGTATTGAGTGGTGACCTCTGAACAGACTGGCGAAACCACGTAGACCCGATCTCAAGCCTTCTGTTCGCAGCGTCGATGTTCATATAGGTAGTCATTCCAACTGCTTTGCCACTTGGCCGATCAATAATGGCAAACGGGAGCATTGAACCGATTGTGCGGAGCCCAAGCCGTCTTTCAATTTCGGCTTCGATATGTTCTGGCTTTGGTATTTTTGTGTACCAAAGGCGATGCAACTCGCCGTCGCCGGCGGCTTCAACTAGGTCGTCATGATGCTCCATTGTAAGCGGAACAACGGATGCGAAATTGCCTTCTGCCGTAAACAGATCGGGCCACATTGATACTACTCCAAAATTCGCCTCGATGGTAATACGTTAGTTTTCTTGCTAAATCCTGCTAAACTGAAATCGTAAGCTTCTCAACGATACTGGTTTGGAAACACGATGTCCTGATCTACGAGGACATTAAATTTGTGGCCAGGGCGGATTTGAAGCGTCGGCTGCACGTCCATATTGGGTTGGATCGTGCGGTCAGCGACGCGACCGAAAATCTCGGCAAAACTCCGTCTCGCAGCGTCAGTTGCCGTATCCTGCGTCGCAAGCGTCGAACTCTGCGGCACAGCCATGTCGATGCCGGTCCCGATCAGCGCGATCATGACCGCCGAGCCAAAGGTTTTTGAGATCGTGGTTGTTCACCCTGTCATTGAAGCCGCCGTAACCTTCCGCATCCGTGCCGGCCATGCCGCCGATTTGCAACGTCGAGCCGTTCGGGAAGATGATGTCTGACCAGACGACGAGCACGCGGCTCTGGCCGAACGACACCTTGCTATCGTAACGCCCGAACAGTTTCGTGCCTTGCGGGATCAACAGGCGATGGCCGGTCGCACTGTCGTAGACGTTCTGACTCACCTGCGCGGTGATCCGTCCCGGGAGGTCGGAATTGATGCCTGATATCAATGTGACCGGAATGACTGAGCCGCGTTTCAGTTCGTACAGGGACTGCTGCGGCATGACGCGGTTCGGAAGATCGCCGAGATCCATGAGATCGGTATTGAAGAAGTCTTCATTGGAGTTCTGTCCGTTTGGATCGACGTTCTGTCCGCGCAGACCGGCGCGCAAGGCCGCAGAGTAAAGGTCGGACGCGTTTCCGTTCGTGGCGGCTGTCGTCGTCATCCGGGCCGCGGCGGTGTCATCTTTTTCCGACCGTGCACCCAGCTTGCCGCGATTGATGGCAAGCGGCGCGTCATAGGCGGAGTCTCGCGCCTGCATCCGGGCCATCCGCTGACGGTGCTGCTCGCGCAGAATCTTTTCCTGTTGCTCACGGGCGAGACGCGCGCGCCACACTTCCTCCGGCTCCAGCTCAGATCCGCGATGTTCCGGCCTCGTTTCAGGGTGGGGCGCAAAGGGATTGGCGGCCTTGTCTTCCGCCTGTTTCGTCTCGACCGGCGTCGGCTGGAACGTCGTTTGCTGCTGTGGCTCGCCAATAATGCCGTCGGTGACGCCCCGCTTGATCTGGTCGGCATAGGTCGAGGCCGGGTTGCCCGAACTGGTGTCCGGGCCGCTGTCGCCGGCGAAATAAAGGCCGCGGGAAGCGAGTCCAAGAAAGGCGACGAACAGCACGATCACGACGATGACCGGCACGCGGTTCACCGGCTTGATCCCTAATGTAGCCTGAACTCAAGCATCTGACACGCTTCGGCAAGCTACTGTGTGCCGTCACCTTGGACCCCCAAACCGAGACGATCTTCTTCCTTCATCGTGACGAATGTCGACCGCGTCATCAGATGCTCGTCAATCGGCCGGAAAGATCGGCTGCTGTCGACCCAAATGTCCGCAGATCTAAGCCGGTCTCGCAAAGCCGCTAGCGTGGCGATCTCGTAGAGACGGCGATCAGGTTTCTCTTGTTCGAAGATAGGCCGTCGATCAGTTTGGCTGAGGTGGGTGAGCGGCACACGATCCGGGAGTGTCCGCCGCTTCTCGGCATAAAGCCGTTTCAGCAGCGCAATTGCCGCCAGAAGCGGGTCGTGGCGATGCGCCGAGCGAAACGTGAAGGCCTGAAGGAATGCACCAATGTATTTGTGGACGGTCGCGTATTGTTCGGCGGCCACGGTCAACGGCGGTGCCTAGTTGTCATCGACCATCGACTCAAGTTCAGGCTTCATCCGAAGCAGCCGGTCCCAGCCGACTCTTTGGTCGAGAACATCCAATGCGTTCCGACCATAGTCGTTGGCGGATTGCAGGGCGGTGATCGTATCTAGAAACATGCGCAGCGCTTTGGCGGTATTCGCTCTGCAGTCCATCTGTCGCTGCTTCTTTCGATTGTTGGCCTGCGAGAACAACTTGCCCATCAGCTTGATGAACATCGTCACCGCATCGTCCGTGAGCTTCTGGCAAAGCTTGATGACTTGAGCCACGATTAGAGCGTGGCGACGGCTGGGCGTTGAATTCGTTGGCAAGCCAGGCCGGCGGCAGGTTACCGCTGCTCTGCTTCGACGGTTCTTTTGGCTCGTCGCATGGGATCGTCTTTGCCGGTTCCGGCGGTTTCAAGACGACGTCGGTGACGATCCCGACCGCGCTCAAATGGGCGGCGGACTGGTTGTTCTCGATCCGTCGAGCGAGGTCGCGCCGATGGTCTCCGAACGTCGGCGCCAAGCTGGCCGCAAGGTGATCGTGCTCGATCCAACCGCGTCTGGTGTCGGCTTCAATGCGCTCGACTGGATCGGTCGTCACGGCAATACCAAGGAAGTAGATATCGTCGCCGTCGCCACATGGATCATGACCGACAATGCCCGCACCGCGTCCGCCCGCGACGCAGGCCGCAAATACGGCATCACGCTAACGATGATCTTCCAGCCGCTCGGGCAGATGCGCGAGGCTTATGGCGGACGTGATGCGACGAGCAAATGGTTCGAATCCGCATCCTGGATTTCGTTCTCGGCGATCAACGATCCTGATACAGCCGACTACATCTCGAAGCGATGTGGCGACATCACGGTCGAAGTGGATCAAACCAATCGCTCGTCCGGAATGAAGGGATCGTCACGATCGCGATCGAAGCAGCTCACCCGCCGGCCCTTGATCCTTCCGCATGAGGTTCTGCGCATGCGCGCCGACGAGCAGATCGTCTTCACCTCGTGTAACGCACCACTTCGATGCGGGCGCGCCGTCTGGTTCCGCCGCGAGGATATGAAGGCCTGTGTCGGAAAGAACCGGTTTTACAGGCCGGACTTGGCATTGTGAGTCTTTGTGGGGTGAGGCAAGACAGGCGTATGTAAAGTTCTGATACATGAGCCGAGTTCCTGCCAAGTATTCCAGTCTCACAAGCTCGTTCTTCTAATTCGGGTTTTGGGGCTGAGAAGTCGTTATTAGAACTTTTATTAGCCGTTTTTGCGGATTAACCGGACGCATACGCCGTCTTCACAACCTTGAAGAACTCAGCGGCGTACCTGCCCTGCTCGCGCGGGCCGAAAGAGGAGGCCTTGCGACCACCGAACGGCACATGGAAGTCGACGCCGGCAGTTGGCAGGTTGACCATCACCATGCCGGCTTCCGAGTTGCGCTTGAAATGCGTCGCATACTTCAGGCTGGTGGCAGCGATGGCGGCTGAGAGGCCGAACGGCGTGTCGTTGGCGACAGCAAGGGCTTCCTCGAGCAAGCGCCACCGCCGCCAGCAGCGATCCGACGCCAAGCAGATTGTGGCCGCAGCCGTGACCGGTTGCCCCGCCGCCTCAGGAAGTGGCTCGGAGACGCCGGCGGTCTGGCTCATTCCGGCCAGGGCATCGAATTCGCCGAGGAAAGCAATTACCGGCTTGCCGCTGCCGGCTTCGCCGATGAAGGCCGTTTCCATGCTTGCCACTCCGCGGCGCACGGCAAAGCTGTTTTCCTCGAGTGTCCTTGCCAGCAATTGCGACGAGCGCTGCTCCTCGAATTTCAGTTCCGCGAAATCCCAGATACTGTCGCTGAGCGCGATATAATCCGGCTTCATCTTTTCGATCGTCGCGGCAATAGAGCTGATCGCGTCAAGATTCATGGCATTTCCTCGCTGTCTGTCCTGCCGCCACAGGGACGTGTTGCACCGGATCCGGCAGGTCTGCCTGCCGGATCTTCTGTTGACTGTCGAAGTGGGATGGCGCGCCCGAACCATCCGGTTGCCGCAGTCAGGCTCAATCGTCGAGCGAAACTTCCCAAAGACGGGCATTCGATTGCCAGACGGGCTGGCCGTTCAGCTTCTTGGTCGCGCCCCAGACATCGACCATGTCATAGAGGAAGATGCCCGGCATTTCCTTGAGCATCAACGTGTGAAACTCGTCGAAGATCGCCTGACGCGTCGTCCGGTCGGGCTCCGCATAGGCGGCCTTCATCAGCTCGACGGCCTTCGGATCATCCCACATCAGGGACGCGTTCTTGTCCTTGTTGCCGACATAGAAGCCGTACATCAGCGCCGGATCGAGCCGCGGCGCGACCGATTGCGAGATGATCTGGTAGTTGCCGGACCGGCGGCGATCGACCTGCGTCGCGTAGTCGAGCACCTCGATCTGCACATTGAGACCCGCCTGCTGCATCATGGCCTGCGCCATCACCGCGGCCGGGAAGCTCGGCACATTGCTGCGCTTGTTGGCGATGATGGTAATCGGCTCGCCCTTATAGCCGGCCGCCGCAAGCTCTTTCTTCGCTGCCTCGATGTCGTAGGGCAGACGCTTCTTCTGGACATCGTCGAAATAGAGCGAATCTTGCGAAACCATCGAACCGTTGGCGGCGCCGGTGCCATTGGAGGCGGCCTCGACGAGCTGGTCGAGATCGAGTGCCATCGCCATGGCGCGGCGCACGCCGGGATTGCCCAGAACCTTGTCGCGCGTCTGGATGTAGAACAGGTTTTTGCCGTTGTTGCGGGCCACGATCAGCTGCATCGTGTCGCTCGTTTTGAATTCGGGAATGAGATCCGGTGAAATTTCCGCGGTATCGAGCACGCCGGACTGAAGGCCGGCTTTCACGGTCGAAGCATCGGGAATGACCATGAACTTGATGCCGTCGACGAGAGGGCGCTTGGAGCCGACCATGCCGTCGGGCTTGCCGTCATTCTCCGGCGAGACATAATCGTCGAACTCGGCGAGACGGATATATTCGCCCTTCTTCCATTCATCCCATTTGAAGGGGCCGGTGCCGATCGGCTTGATGAAGCTTCCGTCCGCGCCGACCGATTCCGGGGAGATCATCCCGGTGTAACCGCATTCGGGGCGCGACAGCAGGCCAAGGAACACCGCGGATGGCTTTTCCAGCGTGATGGTGACCGTGGAAGCATCGGCTGCCTTGACTCCGGTAACATGCACGGTGCCGCTGCCGTCAAAGTCAGGAAGGCAGGTCCATTTCGTTTCGGGCTTGAGATAGCGGTTCCAGTTCCACACGACGTCATCGGCGGTCAATGTCTTGCCGTTGTGGAATTTGACGCCGTCGCGCAATTTGAAGCTATAGGTCAGCCCGTCCGCCGAGACTTCGAAGCTCTTTGCCAGCAGCGGCTTGACCTCGCCGTTGTTGGCATAGCCGACGAGCCCTTCGACGATATGCAGGATGACGCCATCGGTATTGCCGTCGCGATTGACGCCCGGATTGTTGCTGCGCAGATCGGAGCTTTGAGCCACGACGATGTCGCGGGCGTCGACCACGCCGGTCATCGCCATCAACATGGTGCCTGCAAGAAGAAGCTTATGCATTGTTCTACCCTCTTTTTATGATCGTTAGGATTGGAATTCATCCCAGCAGGCGCGTGAAAGCCTGCCGATGGTTTCAAGCGCGACGGTGTAGCCAGGGGTGCCGTCCGGCATTTCCTGCGGCACGTCGTCGGTATAGCCGGCGATGATGTAGAAGGGGGAACCGTCGCGGTAGACGATACCGGCATTCATGCGGCCGCGCTTTCCCGTGCCGCCCTTGTGGGCGACGAGCACCCCGAATGGCAGCCGGGAGGGAATGGCATAACGCAGGATCTGGTTCTTCAGGGTTTGAAGCGCATAGGCGCTGAGCGCCTGCGAGCAGCCGAGCCGGTCGGCAGCTTCCCGCGAATCCTGCGCATCGAGGATGGTCTGCAGCAGGTAGACCTGATCACGCGCCGTCGTCGTGGTGACGGCCTTCAATGAATGATCGGGCGACAGCGCCAAGGGCGGGATGAGGAAGCGATGGTTGGTGCCGGTCATGCCGATCGACTTGCAATAGCTGTCGACCTCTTCGAGCGTCAGTCTTTCGAAGACCATCTTGGTGCAGACATTGTCGCTCAGCACCATCATGCCGGTGATGGCGTCGCGCAGCGATATGACGATTCCGGGGCTGAGATAGCGGAACATTCCGCTCGCCACTTCCTCGGCGAAGCGTTGTTCGTAGGTGATCCGTTCGTCGAGATCGAGGCGGCCTTCATGGGCGGCCTTCAAGGCTGCCATCATGATCGAGGTCTTTCGGGTGCTGGCGGAGGGCGTTTCCTCGTCCGCGCCCCTGCCGATCGTTTCACCGCTTGAAAGCGCACGCACCATGAAGCGTGTCACGAAAGGCTGGGCGTCGCAGATGGCGTTCAATCGCTCTGCGAGCTTTGCGGATTCAATCATCGTCGTCATGTCAGTTCTCCAGGCGCCATTTGAGGATCACGCCGCCCTGGGCATTGTGGTCCAGAGCGGGGATGGCCGAGAGAAGCCGTTGCGTATAGGCCTCCTTCGGGCAGTCGAAAACCGTATCGCGGTCGCCCTCCTCGATGATCCGGCCGTCCTGCATGACGACGACGCGATCGGCCACCTGTTCGACCACGCCGAGATCGTGGCTGATGAACAGGCAGGAAAAGCCGTAGCGTTTTTGCAGATCGGACAGGAGTTCGAGCACCTGCGCCCTGACGGTCACGTCAAGCGCCGAGACCGGCTCGTCGGCGATCAGGAATTTCGGCCGGCGCGCAATGGCCCGGGCAATCGCCACGCGCTGACGCTGGCCGCCGGAAAGCTCATGCGGGTAACGCTCCGCATAGTCGGCCCCAAGCCCGACTTCCTCCAGCGTCTCCAGGGCGCGCTTGCGCTTTGCCGCAGCGTCGAGATCGGGAACGAGCCGCAGCGCTTCCTCGACGAGCGCGGCGATGGTCATGCGCGGATTGAGCGAGGAATAGGGGTCCTGAAACACCATCTGGCAATTCAGCCGGTAGTCCATCCAGTCGTCGTCGCGGCTGCGTCCCTTGAACCGGATATCGCCCTCGCTCTCGCGGATCAGTCCGGCAATGGTGCGGCCGAGCGTAGTTTTGCCGGAGCCGGAACCACCGACAAGCGCCACCACTTCGCCCTCGTGGATATCGATGCTGACGCCATGCAGCGCCCGCTTCGGCGTTGCCTTCTTCATCAGCGACCGCCGGCCTGCATAGTCGACGACGATATCCCGCGCCGAGACCATCGGCGCCTTGCTCTTGTCGATCGTCCGCCTCTCTCCGCGGAACGGCAGGGAGGAAAGCAGTTTCTTTGTATAGGGACGCTTGGGTGCGTCGAGCAGATCGGCGGTGCGTCCTTCTTCGACGATCACGCCCTTTTCCATGACGACGATGCGGTTGGTGTAGCGGGCAACCATCGGCAGATCGTGACTGATCAGCAGCACGGCGGTGCCTTCCGCCTGTGTCAGTTCCACCATCAATTCCATGACGTCGCGCTGGATCACCGCGTCGAGCGCGGTCGTCGGCTCGTCGGCGATCAACAGCGCCGGTTTCAGCAGCATGACCGATGCCAGCATGATGCGCTGGCGTATGCCGCCCGAAAATTCATGCGGATAGGACGTGAGCGCCCCGGCGGGATCGCGGATCCCGACCCGGTTCAGCATATCGAGGATACGGCTCCGCCGTTCTTCCTGCGAAAATTTCGTATGCAGCCGCAAGCCTTCTTCGAGTTGGCGGCCGACGGTCATCGAGGGATTGAGCGAAGTCATCGGCTCCTGGAAGACGACACCGATTTCCGCGCCCCGCAATTGGCGCAATTGCGCGCCGTTCATGGAAAGCACGTCGCGTCCCTTGTAGGCGACGGAGCCGCCGATCACCTTGATCGGAGCCGGCAGCAGCGAGATCAGCGCGCGTGTTGCCAGCGTCTTGCCCGAGCCGCTTTCTCCGACGATGCCGAAGATCTCGCCTGCGGCAATGTCGAAGCTGACGTTCTTGACGACCTGCACACCGGTCCCCGTGACCTGCAGCGACAGGTTGCGGACATTCAAAAGCGTTTCATTGGTCATTTCAGCCCCCTCATCCGCGGATCGAGTTTGTCCCGAAGAGCGTCGCCCAGAAGATTGATACCAAGGAGCGTCAGGGCGATCGCCAGGCCCGGGAACAGACCCAGCCAGACCGCCTGCTCGATGAACGGCCGGCCGGCAGCCAGCATGTTGCCCCAGGTCGGCGCCGGTGGCGGAACACCGAGACCGAGAAAGCTGAGCGCGCTTTCCGAAAGGATCGCCCAGCCGAACATCGAGGTCGCAAGCACGGTGATCGGGGCGACGCAATTGGGAAGGATATGGCGGAACATGGTGTAGAGCTCGCCATTGCCCATCACCTTCGAGGCCTCGATGAATTCCCGCTCGCGCAGCGACAGGACGGCACCCCGGACAACGCGGGCCATCGAGGGAGAATAGGCAATGCCAAGCGCGAAGATGATGCCATATTGGTTGGCGCCGAAGACGGCGAGCAATCCAAGCGCCAGAAGGATGCCGGGAAAGGCGAGAAGCGCATTGTTGACAGCCATGATGACGGCATCGATCCAACCGCGGGCATAACCGCTGACGAGACCGATCAGCGTGCCGCAGACGGTTGCGAATGTGACCGTCAAGGTGCCGATCCAGACGCTTGCCCGGGCGCCGACGATCAGGCGGCTGAGAACGTCGCGGCCGAATTCGTCGGTTCCGAGCCAGTGGGCGCTGCTTGGCGCCGCCAGCCGTGCCGTGAAGCCGAGCTTCATCGGGTCATAGGGGGTCCAGAATAGGCCGATCGCAGCCGATGTGAGCAATGCGGCAATCAGAATGCTGCCGATGAAGCCGTTGAACGTGACGTTTTTCATTCGGCGACTACCCGCGGATCGAACAAGGGATAGAGCAGGTCAACGACCAAATTGACCAGCACATAGGAAAGCGAGACGAACAGCAGACACCCCTGGATGACCGGGTAATCGCGGGCAAAAATACTGTCGACCATCAGCCGCCCCAGGCCCGGAATGGTGAAGACCGTCTCGATGACGGCGATGCCGCCGAGCAGATTGCCCAGGATCAGACCGATGACCGTCCAGGTTGGGCCGAAGGCATTCTTGAAGGCGTGCCGCCAAAGCACGGCGCTTTCGGAAAGCCCCTTGGCCCGGGCGTGGGTAATATAGTCGAGACGCAGCACTTCCAGCGTCGAAGCGCGTGCCATGCGGATCAACACCCCCATCTCGTGAATGACCAGGGTGATGATCGGCAGCACGAGGTAAAGCAGGCCTCCGGTGACGTTGCTGCCGATCGAGACATAGCCGAGGACCGGTAACCAGCCGAGTTTCAAGCCGAAGAAAAGCAGAAGCAGGAGGCCGAGCCAGAATGTCGGGATCGACAGCAGGATCGTGGCCGTGCCGACCAGCGCCAGGTCCGTCAGACTGTTCTGCCGCCAGGCAGCGATGACACCCGCCGGCACGGCGATGAGGCTCGCAAGAAGCACGGCGACGACAACGACTTCGGCGCTGACCAGAAAGCGTGATGCGACGAGCGGCAGAACCGGCTCGTCATTGACGATCGAGCGGCCGAAATCACCCTGCACGACATTGGCGCTCCAGATCAGGAACTGTTGCGGTAGCGATTTGTCGAGGCCAAGTTCCGAGCGCATTGTCGCGACCTGGTCTGGCTCGGCCATATCACCCAGCATCAGTGCCGCCGGATCGCCGGGTATGAAGCGGATCAGCGTGAAGACAGTCACCGAAACGAGGACGATCGTCGGTAATGCCATCAGCAGGCGGTTCAGAACGAATTTTAGCATTTTTGTTCCCCGCGATGAACGGCGGAGAGTGTCCGGCGCCATCGGTTTCGTTGCCGCAGACCATGATCGAATGAAGAGATATCCGCAATCTTATGCGATTCCGTGATAAGTCTATGCGCCATGCGGGCGCATCCAAACCCGTTCCAATCGAGCCGATGTTCAGACTATTGCTTTGGTTCTTAACCACGTTGGACAGCTAAATCCGTCTATTCAAGGCATTGCTCAGAGCGTGTGCTGCAATCGGAAAAAACAATGGCACTCGCCAATCGGAATTCCGGGGTGCGCGCGGCACAAAAAAGGGCGCAGTATTCCGCGAGGATGGCCATAGCGGTCTAGGTAGAAGGGATTGCTGACCGTCACCCAGGCCTTGCGCGACGCAGGAACAGGTGGAACTGTTTGCATGCGTCTCGGTCTTAACGATTTACTTGGCGCCGGCCCGCGTGAAGGTTTGGTCGCGCGCCATGCGGTTCGGTAGTCCGCGGCGATCAGAATGGGGGGTACGTCGCTCGGGCCGTGCAAGCGCCGTCATCAAGCCCAGCCCGAAATACTTTGAAGAAAGAGGCTTGCGGCTATGGGCATTGGAAACTTTTCTCCGCTGATCAGGACGTAGGAAACCGGCAGCTCTGGTTCGAGTGGAATGAACTGCAAAGGCAGCGTCGAATATTCGCGGGCTATAATTTCGCCGACAAGCGCTATGCCGAGCCCTTGCGCCGCTAGCGCGCAGGCGCTCGCCACCGAATGCGCTTCGAGCAAGGGACGTTGGCGGATGCCGGCCTTGTAGAACAACGCCTCAAGCTCATGGCGAACCGGTCGCTCCCGGTTCAGCATGATCAGATCCTGCCCCTTGAGGTCGCCGACCGACAACTGCGAGCTGCCGGCCTTGGGGTGGTCGTTGTGCAGTGCGCAAATAACACGGGTAGACAGGATCTTTTCCTGTTTCAATCCCGGGCTCATAAGCGGCAGACGCACGAAGCCGATATCGGCCTCGCCGTCGGCGACCATCCGTTCAATTGCAAGATAGCTGCCGGAGGCGATCTCAACGCGCATGGGACCATTTGCTGCGAGAAAGTCCTTCACCAGCTTCGGAAGGCGCGTCGAGGAAAGGCTGGCGGGGAAGGCAAGCCGCAGCATGATCTCCCGCGATCGACCACTCTCCAGCTCCATCGCTGCCGCTTTTAAAGCGCGTAACCGATCGGAAATAGCGCGGATTTCCGGGCCGAGCTGTAAGCCCTCACGGGTCGGCTGAAGCCGGTTCTTTTCCCGTTCGAAAAGCCGGACGCCAAGATAGTCTTCCAGTTGCTGCAGCAAGCGGCTGGCGTTCGATTGCGAGATCCCTAGTTCGACCGAAGCGGCAATCGTCGAGCCCGTCGCGGCGATGGCGTCATAGGCTTCGATATGCTTCAGGCTGATCGCCGCACTCGTGTCTCGCGCCATTCTATCTCCAATACCGATAGCCCTACCCGCAAACTGCATAAGATTGCTGTCCGGCGGAAAGTTGAACATTTTCGCTCAGAACCAAACCCACAGAAAGACTTTCGTCAATGGCAACCCTTCTACCGCAGATCGCGGAACAGATCATGTCGCGAACCGCCTTCTCAAATCTCGCCATGAGCCGGGCACGCGATGCCGTGGTGGACACCATCGGCTGTATGATTGCGGGCAAGGACGATGAAAGCGTTGCCGCGCTTACCCGCGCCTTCGACCCAGAAATCGCCGCCGGGGGCGAAGCCCGGCTCGTCACCGGCGGCTCCGCCTCACCTTCGCTTGCCGCTCTCTTCAATGGAACGGCAGCTCATGCGCTCGATTTCGATGATAATTTTCATCCGGCGAGGGCTCATGTTTCCGCAGTGTTAGTGCCGGCACTGCTGGCGGTTTCGACCAGCGGCAAAATCACGAGCGGAAGACGGCTTCTCGAGGCATACCTAGCCGGGTTGGAAGCCCAGGCGGCAGTCGGCTTTGGTGTCAATCCCTCTCACTACAATCGAGGGTGGCATGCAACGGCGACGGTCGGCAGCATCGGGGCCGCGGCTGGCGTGGCATGGCTTCTCGGCGCCAACGAAAACGGCCTTGCCGCGGCGATGAGCCTCGCGACAAGCTTTGCGTGCGGCCTAAAGGGACAATTCGGCACGATCGCCAAACCGCTTCACGCAGGCATTGCCGCGCGCAATGCCGTCGAGGCGGCACGCATGGCGCTTGCGGGCATGAGCGGGCGGCTAGATATCCTCGAGCGGCCGCAAGGCTTTCTCGACCTTTTTGGGGGTGATGATGCTAAGGGCTGGGAAGACCTGACATTCGCCGACGAGCATATCATCGAAAGCCGGGGCGTGGTGACCAAGCGCCATCCCTGCTGCGCCTCGACCCATCGCGCAATCGACGCGCTTCTGGATCTGAAGCAGGAGCATCAGCTTTTGGCGAGCGACATTGCCAGGATCGAGACGAAGGTTGGCATATCCGCTGCCCGCAACCTGGCTTATCCCGACCCCGCTGACGAGATGCAGGCTCGCTTCTCGATGCAATATTGCCTGGCGACAGCTTTCCTCAAAGGCTCCCTCAGTCTTTCGGACTTTACCCGGCAGAACATCGAACGGCCGGAGACCCGAGAACTCATGCCGCGTATTGAAATGCAGGCCTATTCGGCGGAAGAAGAAAAAGGGGTGGAGCGCCTCGCGCACATCGTCACGGTCACGACGCGCGACGGGCGCATTTACAAAAAGTCCCGCTTGCACGCCAAGGGATCCCTCGAAGTACCGATGAGTGATCACGAACGCAAAGCTAAGTTCATCGATTGTTTAAGCTGGGCAAATAGGCGTGATTCCGAACCCTCTTTCCAACGGCTTCACGCCCTAGCGGATTTTGAAACCCTGTCCTACGACAGCGCCTTCTGCAACTTGATTTTTCAGACGGTTGCTGATCCCGATGAGTGTCAGGCGCAATAACGAAGTTGGATCGAGGGGCAGCTGCGGGAAAAAGCTCTTTCCACCGCTAAGATGAACTTGTGTGATCCTTTTCGCCTTGAAGGGATGTGAACGTAGGACCCGTAATCGAAAGTTAGTGAGACCCAAAGATTTTGACGTATAATCAGAGAGTTGTTCCAAAGGTCGCCTACAGCATGAGGCCAGCAAAGAGCTCCACACCGTTAGCCGTCTTCTTGCAGGTGGTCGTCCATCGATTTTCGCCAAGATTTGGTCGCTGTTTCTATCAGGACCATACCCTCTTGGGCGGACTTGCCGCCTACATCTTCAATGTCACAGCGAAATCTTGATGGGCTCACCGGGAGCAGTTCGAACAGCAAGATTCCCTCTTATACCATACGCGTGTACCTATAACAGCAACCGCCCCTCTGCTTCCTTGCGGAAGTAATTCTCGATATCTACCCGTGTCGGATCCGCGCAAGGCGATAGCTTTGTGCCGTAGGTCAAAGGAACCGCTCCTGTTATTGGCCTTCGCGGCTTTCGCGGATTGCCTCGATCATCGAGCGAGCAAGGGCGCAGGATCGATCGACATCGCCTTCTTCCCAGTCTGCGACGGAATAGTGGATGTTGAACCAAGGAAGCAGCGTCAATGCTCCGCGTTGCGTCTTTGACAATGGTGTCGGCGCTCGTGGGTTCTCCAAGAGAATAGTTGCCTTCTCAAGGCAGAGGATCGCTGCGGAGTAACGGCTGACTTTTGCCGCATGAGCAGAAAAACGCCCTTCGTGGGCCATCGGCGTAATCTTGTATCCGACGCCCACGTGATCATCAAAGACCGGCGCCCCCTTCCAGCCATAAAAGGCGTACCAGATGGCCCCCGAACACAGCGCGCCATGGTGCCCGCTGATCAGTGGTGAACTTTGCTCCTCGTGAAAGACACCAGGCCATTTCCCAAGATCCCGAAAATCAATCCACAGCAGGCTTGGCTTCCCGTCAGCGAACTGCGTCTCCTTTGCCTTGATCTGGCAGATCCGGCTGATCGCGTTGGTCTGCGTCGTGTCGCCGGCTTTTCCTGCATCGGGCGCGCCGAAAGGATGCCAGACGGATGCGGTAAAGTCGGCCCTTCCATTCTTGCTTTCAAAATTTGAGCGCTCGACTCCGTCTGGAGTCTCACCGCCGGCAATTCTCCGAGCCAGTTTTACCTGCTCGTCGTGCTCAAGCTTCGCCGTCACCTCGACGATGCCGGATGCGCCATCAAGGTCGAATTTGAAGTCCGGTGTCGGAGCATTTTTAACGGTCGGAATGGGCTGGATATCAAAACCGGCTTCCAGCATTGCGCCGTAGCAGCATATCTCGGCGATCGACGAGACCGCCTCTTCAAAATCCGAGGTTTGGGTGACACGTTTCAGCGTACCTGTCAGCCAGGACTTGCCCTCCTTGCCCAGGCAGATGCGGTCAACAGCCTTGTTTACAAGGAAATCCTTGGGCGAACGCGAGTAATCGACGGCACGATCAATGCATTGATGACGGACCAGGTTGGATGACGCCCCCGGGCCGGGTCAAAATAATTGTTTATTTCCGCAATCTGGCTTTTCGTCAGTAGATCGTTAAGTCCCGGCAATATGCAATCCTTTGCAAGTGTAAGCTAATTCGACGACCGATCATATCCATCGGCCAATTCGGCAAGCAGGTAATTGATATAGCTTCGCGTCAGGTTGCAGTACAAATGGGCCTCCTTAATCGAAGGAGATATTCCTGCTGCCAATTGGGTGCCGTGCCGGACGCCGCCACCACCGGGTGAAGAGAGGAACCCGTGCATTTTCGTCATCCAACCAAGAGCCTCCGACAAAACACTGCCCCGATTATTGCTACGGAGCGCCCGAATGATCTCGTTGAAATACTTCCCTTCGACAGTCCCGGTTCCGCTCTCTTGCCCTTGAAACGCAGTCGAAACCGTCTCCAGCAACCAGAGAATTTCCTGGACAGCCTGCCGTGGCCGCTGTTCGAGCAAAAGCCGATCCGCCTCATCAAGAGATGTGTGTATTAGCTCGGTTGCTCGCTCGCCGACTGATTTTTGCGGTGTCTGAACCGCGACGGGCGTTTGTGGATTTCGAGCAAGCAACGATGGAGGGCGTACCTCGAAGGGAAGCCCATGCTCGAACAATATTCTGTTGACTACATCCGCATCCGGGAGGCCGATGCCGGGATGCTCCACATTGATCTGCTCACAACCGTCCCAAAAGGCAGAAATGAAGGTTGCCGCATTGCTGGAGGCTGCGACCATATAGTTCTGCAGATCGCTGATTGCCCAGCTCTCGCTCGAACTCGCCGAGTAGCCACCGCTAAACTTTGCCTTGAACAGTTCAAATATATCCCATGACGATCCGCTTTGGCTGGCAATAGCATGGACCAGCGAATTGAAGGCGTTCACGGCCTCGATTTCCATAGCCCCAGGGGAGCCAAACCGCCACGCCGTCGGCATACTCAAGCCCATCTTGCCGCCACCTCGCTTGGCCCATCAAAAAAATGCTTCGGCTCATGACACAACCTTGCATGTTGCCAATGAATACAATTAATTGATGCATACTGTAACCATATTACGCCGACAGGCCAGAGACCACCCGGAATTTTTATGGCAATACTTGACCCTCGCCTTTTCGATCTCTTCGAAACACTAAGATCGTCGCAATTGGACTGGCTGATTTTTGAGCTTATGGAAGGCATCCAGGCAGGAAAGCATCCCAGCGAATCTCCTGACGCCCTCGCTCAGGCACGTCGCGATGTTCGATCCGACAGATCGCCCGAGTTTGATTTCGGCCCTACAACCGAAGCGGTTCCGATTTCAGGTGACGACCAGATCGAATGGGCAGTTGAATACGTCGCGAATCGCCTGGACGCCACGCTTGCAGAGCTTGGCAGAGCGGCCGCCAATCTCGACATAATCGTCAACGGGAACCCATCGAAAGCCACAAGCACTGCCAAGCAGGGGCCGCAAGAGGTTATGATAGAGCTCGCCGACGGCGACGGGTCGCGCAAGCTCGAGCGCAATGACATTGTCGCGGCGTCGACCGAACTGCCGGGTCTTCGCAAAGAGCTCGAGGCCTGGTCCGCCCAAGTTCGTGGGCAGGTGTAGTCATGATCCCAAGCGTCTCCGCCGCCCTTAGTGCCATCGTAGGAAGGGCGACTACACTTGCGAACGCTTCTGGCGCAGGCAGAGCGTTTGAACTCTTCGTCATGACAGAAGTGGCGCTTGGTCTGCGAACCAGCGGCTTTTCCGTTTGGTTACAACGCTCGGATGGCACCACAATCCTGCCCACTGACCCGAACCGTCGGTTCATCCAACGCGGCGGCGCGCCAACGGGCGTCGCTCCAGCCGCAGCAGGTCCGAACAACGCCAGCGTGATCGGCTTCCGTTGGAGAACACGCCCGGCCTGGGAAATCTGGAATGGGATCCAGTTCTATGGACGCAGCCGGGCGATGCACGAAATCGACGTTGCAATCGTGCCTCAAAGCGTAGGCGCGGATCTTCGCCTTTCAGGCGGAAGCCCCATTGGCCGTCCTCGCGTGGCGATAGAATGCAAGGACGTAGGGACCGACGGAAGCCTTGACGAAATGCGTGCTCTGGTCGCACGCCTGTATGATGTGACCTTGCTCCACGCCCACCATCGCCATCTGCCTTTTCCTTCCGTCCAGGCAATCCATCCTGGATCGGCGCCGAGTTCCAAAGACCGGGCCGTCGTTACCTATTGGCAGGAAAACAGAAGAACAAAGAATATATTGGCAAGGAGGACAGGTTTTGTTGCCGGCACGATACCGCTCGCGAGTTATCACCACATAGAATCTCATGCCAACATCACCGTCGGGAGCCCGGCAGTCACCGACCTTGTTGATTCCGTGGTCGAATGGGCGCGTCGCAATGCCAGATGAGGTTTGCAGCCGGCAATCCGAGGCGCTGATCCTGCTTTACACCCGATATCGAGGAGAAGTGGATGCCACGGCGGTCGACGGCAACTGGATGCCTTATCGCTGGTGGCAGCTCCCGGATCCACTAAGCGGACGTTGGATGGCATATGCCGAAATGTTGCATGAATTCTCGTCGGAACTTGCCAACATCATCAACGACCTTACAACCAATGTACATCGGCTTCGAGCCTGGGACAGAACTGTCTCTCCGCTCTCGATTGACGAGAAGCTTGCTGCGACCCATGAGTTCATCGACATTCTGGGCACGGTCGCGTTGGGGCAGCCCTATGCGATCAAATCACGCTTCGCCTATGCCGCGGCGCACCTTTGCCACCAAGCCAACCGGGCGAAAGTGGCCGGCGCCTGGAAGGACGAATTTCCGCAGAAAGAAACACTTTACTTGAACGAGATAGAGCCATTTTGCCGTGGCTGGAAGACATATCGGTCATTCAAGCGGAGAGTGGAACCTATAGCAGGAAAACGGTTCAAGGAAACTTCCGACGATTTTCGCAACGCCTACAATCATCGATTTTCCTCAAGGCTCGTGCTTGGGATGACCTCAATCACTTCCCGGTTCAAAAACGAAGATGGCGCGATAGGATATGCTTTTGGTGGAAAGCCAGCGCTTGCCCTGGCAGATATCGCAGATCTCCTCTTAACGGAACGCGATCTCTGCTACGCGGCTTTCGAGGGATTTCAGGCGCTGATCGGCGAGCAGACGACCGCTATCTCTAATTTCCAGGCCGCAGAGCAGTCACCTGAAAATTCCAACCGCGCGAGATGAGCGTGATCCTTTACCTCACGCCTCGCCGGCTACGCTCGACCATCGTTGGCGCCGGCGTTGGCCGACCAAAGTCTTTCATCCCGGTTTTCGGGCCATGATCGGCCCGTGAGCACCCCAGGAAGGTGGTCGCGCGATCACGATGCTGCGAAATGAGTGTTGTGGTGACGCGGTTGGCAGCAGTTGAGGAGCCCATGGGGGCTGCATAACGGAAAGGCCCGCCACCGGAATGTGGCGGGCCTTTTGCGACAGGGCTCTCATTGATCTGCAACCGGGATACCGACCGCAGCAAGCGCAGCCTCGAGCACCGCACATTCCCAACCGATCATCCGGATCACTCCAGCGTTGGTCGTCGAACAATCAAGTTGGCGGTCCCGGCGAGGGCCAATAAGCTCGGCCATGCAGGTACCATCCAACTCCACGCGTACTCGGGCCTCCACCTCTTCGGCGAACCAGCCGACGAAGTAGAGAGAACTCCGGAGCTCCGCCTCCGTTTTTGGGAGGGGGATTCCGGTAAGATCGTCGAACTTGAGCATTTACTCTCCAATGTGCGGTCGACGGCCCGCCACTGGTTAGTAGTTTCCAGATTGCCAAGGTTGCCGTCGGCAACCGCCGCAATGTCGAGAATGACAAGGCGTGCAAGCTGAAACACCATCTCCAGCGAGAGTAAGCGCTATCAATGACAGTCCCCTGTCACGGATGAAACCGCTGTCGCACGTTTCGCAACCGTGTCCTAGCGCTGTCTCAATTTGCAACTAACAGCGAATAAACATTTGGATCGACTGGCTCATTTTGCGACATCTCGAACCCCGCTCTTTCGCCCTGTCGACCCGGCTCGCAGCGGCTGCAAGACGATCTCCGGTCCACGGCCAAGCGTATCATGCCCATAGTGAAGTTTAGTTTTCACTGATCTCGCGAATGGGAATTCGGTAAGTGGGGCAAAATCGGTGGGAGTGCCTAGGCGGAACCCTCGGTTCCTCCTACATTTACGATTATCCGCTCTGCGACTCATCTCCGCGTCAGTATTCGCTTTCGACGCCCATTTCCGCCAGAAGCAACCGCTCCTGTTCTGCCTCCAAGGCAGATCGAGCCACCTCTGTCGCCTTCATGTCCAGCGAATAGAGTGGCATCTGCCAACGCCCAAACAGGTCGCGAGCATTCTCCGGTGTCGCGCTCTCCGATGCCATTTTTCTTCCGACCAATTGCGTCAGCGTTGCTTCGATCAATCGGTCGTTTTCCTGCGCCGGCGTCTCATCTCGAAAATCGACCTCACTCCAAATGGACGAAATCAGTTCCAGGCCGCCGACTGTAAATGCACCAAACGAGCAAAGCGCTTCCGCGACAACAAGGGCATCGGGCTTGGGATTGTAAAAGCCGACGTAGGCAGACGGCGCAACCCATTGCAGGCTGCCATCACCCAAGGCTTCAATGTCGGCATAAAGCCTCGCTTCTCGACGATAAATGAGATCGTTTGGTACGATAAATTCTCTCATATTGCCTTCGACATAATGGGTCACACGACGCCGATCGATGATCCCGCGAAGTTCCTTTAAATCGACCGGGCGCCACTGGCAGGCCTCGGCATAAAGAAGACGTGCCAGATGATCGTAATACCACCCCATCAACACGCCGATGCGCCTCGAAACCTCTTTTTTTAGGCACCGTATGATGTCCATGAGGATGAGTATCTTGGCAGCTTCCTCTTCGGCGTGCCCTTTAAGCAGCATGGATTCTCGCGGCATTTGCGAAACCACTTCGGATGCCGCGTATAGTCCCTGCGCGCTCTGCAGGAGGATCGGCAATCCCTCCGCGATGAACGCCAGGCGCTCGGCAAAAGGCAGGTTAACGATCTTTCGAGCCTGCCGTAATCCGATATCAATTCTTGCCATCGATCACCCCTCACCTGCTCATCCGACAGTAACGGTGGAATAGTCTGCGCGCCGTTCTTTCGCGATAGGCCTCACGCTATTGAATAGATTATACAAGGTCGAGAATCGCGCGAAAGAGGAGCGTAGCTATTCCACCCATTCCGACGATTTCCGCGGGAGCTTTCTCGACTGCTTTCGCCTTGAGACCGAACCTGGTCGCATGGTTCTTGGGCGCTGGCGCATCGGCGGCTTCCGGAATTCCGACCGGTTACGCGATGATCCGCGATTTCAAAGCGCAGATTTTCTGCCGCGAGAACAAGCTTTCGAAGCGGGAAATCGACACCGGCGATCCGGTCTGGATCGACCGAATCGACGCTTTTTTCCGCCGTACGTCCCTACTCCCGCCGGACGGAGATCCGACGGAATATGCTGCAGCCTTCGAAGCGGTCTATCCGCAGGCGCGCCATCGCAGGCAGTATATTGACGACGCGATCTCGAAGGGTTCTCCAAGTTTCGGCCAGAAGGTCTTGGCGAGCCTCATTGCCGGCGGCAAGACAGATTGCGTGTTCACCACGAACTTCGATCCGCTGATCGAGGACGCGACCCTATCGGCAAACGCGCTGCGTCCAGTTGCGATGCAGCGTAGGCCAACGGTGACCGGGATCGATTCCGCCGAACGGGCGCTGCGCTGTCTCAATGAGTCGGACTGGCCGCTTGTTGCAAAACTCCACGGTGACTATCAGGAGATATCCATCAAGAACACCGGCTCGGAACTGGAGAAACAAGACGAGCGCATGCGGCACGTACTGGTGGAGGCCAGTAAAAGATTCGGCATGATATTCGTCGGATATAGCGGGCGCGATGCTTCCGTCATGGACGCGTTGTCGTCGGTGCTGACCGAGCGCTCGCCGTTTCCCAATGGGCTTTACTGGATGACATCATCCGCGTCCCGTCTGCTGCCGGCTGTGACGGAATTCTTGACGAAGGCGCACACAGCAGGTGTCGACGTCGCCATTGTCGAGTGCGCAACCTTCGACGAGCTTGCGGCGGACGTCATTAGGACGGTAGACCTCCCGAGCGAACTGCACGACCATATCATGAAGGCACGGCCCAACTCACAGCTGATTCCGGTCACCATACCCACATCCGAGGCCCGGGCTTTTCCTGTCTTGCGATACTCCGGCCCATCGAGGCGATGATGCCGAAAAGTGTAGACGGCTTTCGGACGGCATCGCCCCTAAACATTTTAACAGGATTCATATCCAAGGCCGGGATGGCCTAAAATCATCCTGTTCTAGAGTTCGCCGGTCAGGAACTGCGCGCGGCCGTAGCCGAACGACCAGTCCTCATCACTGTTCTCGGTGAAACTGATCATCAGGTCGGAGGCCGGCACGTCACATTTTTCCTCCAATACCGAACATAAGTTTTCGTAGAAGGCGAGCTTCGCCTCCCTGCCACGTGGCCGGGAGATGACCTCCACGAGAACGAATTTCTCGCTTCGCTCTATGTGCAGCCCAGTATCGAGAGCTTGCATGCAGGGATGGTGATATTCCGAGACGAGCTGGTAACGATCGTCTTGCGGCACGCCAAATGACCGGACCATGGCTTCATGCGCCACGTCGAGCAGCAATTTTACCTCTTCCGGCGACCGGGTCTTGTAGAGATGAAACTTCAGAAGTGGCATGACATTCTCCGTGTAGCGACTGCCGGCCATAGGCGAAACAGCCCGTGACCGGTCATTTCGCGTCGCGCTCGATGATCCATTCGACCTCCGGTGCGGGTATGAAGCGCCACCTGCGCAGCGGCCCCGCCATTACATTGAGGTAGTACATTTCGAAGCCATAAGGGGCGCCGCAGGGATGATGGCCGCGCGGCACGAGCACGACGTCGTGGTCTTTCACCGCCATGGTTTCGTCGAGGAGCCCATCATCCGTATAGACGCGTTGAATTCCGAATCCGGAGGCCGGGTTAAGGCGATGATAATAGGTCTCCTCGAGATAGGTGATCCTGGGAAAATCATCCTCGTCATGCCTGTGGCTCGGATAGGAAGACCAGTGGCCTGCCGGCGTGAATACCTCAGTTACCAGAAGGCTGTCGCAATAATCGTCAGCCTCCATGGCGATGTTGTTTATATGCCGGGTATTCGTCCCCTGCCCGCGCGCCGTCAGGCAAATTCCGTCCGGACCGATCCGCCGCATCGCGTGGCCATCCGTGCCCGGCGCGGAGCAAACGGCGATTATGCACTCGGTTTCGGCGACGGCGCCCCAGTCCGTGCCATTCGGCACATAGAGGCAATGCGGCGGCGTCTTTTCGAAGACGTTCATGCGTTCGCCGAGGACACCCCAGTCCTGGCCGCCGGCCTGGAATGTGGCCTTGCCCTCGACCACGACGAGGATGACTTCGCGGTCACCTGTCGCCTCGCCCGCGGCTTCGCCCGGCCGCAGCCGGTAAAGCGAAAAGCCGACATAGCGCCAGCCCGCCGATTGCGGGGTGATTTCGTGAACCTTCCCATGCGTGCCGAAAGGCTTACGTTGCAAATCGGGCATTCCCCGTCCTCCCATTGGCCGATGCCGATCAGTCGAACACACGCTGATCGGCTGCGTTTCGGTTATACCGTTCGCGCGCCTGTTCGAGACGCTCCGGCCCGCCGGTCTGCGGCACGGCGACATCCCACCAGTGGCCGCCGGCATCGACGCCCGGAACGGCGTCGGTATCGATGACGAGGACTGTGGGAATATTCCGGCCGCGCGCTTCGACGATCTTCTTCTCGAGATCGGCTATGCCGGCGACCTTTTCCGCGTGTGCTCCCATAGAGCGGGCGTGCCCGACAAAATCGATCTCAGGCTGAACCTCGACGTTGGAATCCTTGTACATGTTGTTGAACTCGGCGCCGCCGCACTCGATCTGCAGACGGTTGATGCAGCCATAGCCGCGATTGTCGGTGAGAACGACGGTGAACGGCACCCGCCGCATGACGGCCGTCGCCAATTCCGAGTTCGCCATCATGTAGGAGCCATCGCCGACGAAGCAGATGACCTCCTTTGCCGGTGCCGCGAGCTTGATGCCCATGGCGCCGGCGACTTCGTAGCCCATGCATGAAAAACCATATTCCATGTGATATCCGCCCTTGGCGGATTGCCATAGGATCTGGAGGGCGCCGGGCATGGTGCCGGCGGCGCACATGACGACCGTCTTCTCCGTCGCGACCCGCTGGACTGCACCGATTACCTCGGAATCCGTGGGAAGATGATTGCCGAGTTCCGGCAGCGGCGCCGCTGTGACCGATTTCACCCGCTGATGCCAATCGCTGCGGGATCTGGCATCGAATGCCGGCGCCTTGTGATCTCCGAGCAGCGAAGAAAGCTTTTCAAGCGTCGCCTTCGCGTCGCCGACAACCGGGGCGGCGCCGTGTTTGGCGGCATCGTAACCATGGAGATTGATGGAAACGAGTTTTCGCTTCTCATTCTTGAACAGCGCCCAGGATCCGGTCGTGAAATCCTGAAACCGCGTGCCGACGCCGATGATGAGGTCGGCTTGTGCGCAGAGCCGGTTAGCGCATTCGGAGCCGGTCACCCCGGGCGACCCGAAATTGAACGCATTCTCCCATGCATTCGCGCCCTTACCGGCTTGGGTCTCGACGAAGGGAATATTGTGCCGTTCCGCGAAGGCGGCCAGCGTATCCTCAGCATCGGAATAGATCACACCGCCACCCGATATGATAACCGGCTGTATCGCTGCGCGGATCATGACGACTACGTCTTCGATCTCGCGGGGATCGGGTTCCGGGCGGCGGATGCGCCATACCTTGGGCTCGAAGAAGCTCTCCGGATAGTCATGGGTGTCGGCTTGCACATCCTGGCAGAAGGCGAGGCAGACCGGTCCGCAATTGGCCGGATCGGTCATGACCGAGAGCGCCCGCGGCAGTGCGCTCAGGAGATGTTCCGGTCGGGAGATCCGATCGAAATAGCGCACCACGGGACGGAAGGCGTCGTTGGCGCTGACCGTGCCATCATCAAAGTCTTCGATTTGCTGCAAAACTGGTTCGGGGCGGCGGTTGGCGAAGACGTCTCCTGGAATGAAGAGAACCGGCAAGCGGTTCACATGTGCAAGCGCTGCCGCCGTCACCATGTTCGTCGCGCCCGGGCCGATGGAAGACGTCACCGCATGGGCTCGCTTGCGCCGCTTCGTCTTGGCATAGGCGATCGCCGCATGCGCCATGGTCTGCTCATTCTGGCCGCGCCAGGTCGGCAATGCCTCGCCGATCCCGTGCAACGCTTCGCCCATGCCGGCGACGTTGCCGTGGCCGAAGATCGCCCAGACGCCTTCGATGAAGCGCTCTCCGTCTTCCGTCATTTGAACGGAAAGCCATTTTACCAGTGCCTGTGCGGCGGTAAGCTTGATTGTCTTTGTCATGCTGCCTTCTCCCGCGCGGTTGACCGCGACTTGTCCCAGATCGACGCCAGGCGCTCATAGCGCTTCGCCATTTCTTCAACCGCCGCTGCGTCGTCCAATTCGCCCTTCATCCAGGCGCGCGCGGCGTCGCCAAAGATGGTTCTGCCGACGGCAAAGCCACGGACCAGATCAAAGCTTGCGGCAACCTCAAAACTCGCGGCGAGTTCCGCCTCTGGCGCATCGAGGCCGAGAACGACGATTCCGCGAGTGTGGCGGTCATTCCTTTCGATTGCGGCGATCGTCTTCGACCACGCCGTCGCCGTCGTCATCGGTTCAAGCTTCCACCAGTCGGGGAATACGCCAATATCGTAAAACTGCTGGATCAGGATTGCCGAGGTGTCATCATTGACCGCGCCGACCTTTGACGGGATGATTTCCAGCAGAAATTCCAAATTGCTGCGACGCGACGCTTCGAAGAGGCGCTTGACGGTCGTCTCCTGATCCGCTCGGATTTCGGCATTATCGTCCGGATGGCAGAAGCACAGGACCTTGACGACGTTTTCGCGTGCCCATTCGCCAAGGCCGCCGTAGTCGCTGCCGAGCTCCGGTTCTAGCGTCAGCGGCCGGGAGCCCGGCCACTCACAAGGCCGTCCGATCCATAGGCCGGTCCCCGAGGCGGCATGCAGTGCTTTCCTACCGATCCTGTTGTCGCAGAGTATCCCGTAGCCTGGCCGACCGGCCTGGACTTGCACGGCCGCCTCGAGGCAAAGCTCCTTGAAAGCACCGCCCTTTTCGAGAGTGTAGCCCGGCATCTGTTCGAGTTGGATGCGGTGATCGAAGGCGAAGATGCGGTAATCCCCCTGATCGTCACCGTGAATACGATGACGATTGGTCGACCAATGCATCTGTTCGAGGGCGAGGTCGTTTCTGAGGTCAGCGCGTTCGATACCGCGCTTGAGGAAGAATTCCAGTTCTTCAAGCGAAGGATAAGCGGGTGTGCAGCCGTGACGCGACACGGCGAAAGCGCCGCAGGCATTGGCGTATTTCAATGAGGTCGGCCAGTCCTTGCCATCGAGCCAACCCTTGAGAAGGCCTGCGAAGAAACCGTCTCCGGCACCGAGGACATTAAAGACTTCGATCGGGAAACCCTCTCCGGAAACGCCGTCATCAAGATTGTCAGGTATGTCGCGCTCAAAGGCCACCGCACCTTTGGCTCCGCGCTTGCAGATCAAAGTCGCTGCCGAGGCGGCACGAACAGCCCTTAGAGCCGCTACCGTGTCCGTCGTGCCGCCGGCGATTTGGAATTCCTCCTCAGTCCCAACGATGAGGTCGAAGGAATGCAGCGTCGACTGGAGCTTTCCGGTCACCTCGCGGCTTGCGACAAAACGGCTTTCGCCATCACCATGGCCCGCTACGCCCCAAAGGTTGGGGCGATAGTCGATATCAAGCGCTACTTTGACCCCGCTAGCACGGGCAAATCCGAGCGCCTTCTTGACGGCTGCCTCCGTACGGGGGTTCGACAAATGCGTGCCGGTTACGACAACTGCACGCGCCGAGGCGATGTATTCCTGGCGGATATCGTCTTCGCAGAGCGCCATGTCGGCGCAGTTCTCGCGATAGAAGATCAGCGGGAACGTGTCCTCGTCGCGAATTCCGAGCAGCACGAGCGCCGTCAGCCGCTTGGGATCGGTGACGACACCGCCGACATCGACGCCCTCGCGGACCAGCTGTTCGCGAATGAAGCGGCCCATGTGCTCATCGCCGACCCGCGTGATCAGGCCGGATTTCAGGCCGAGGCGAGCTGCGCCACAGGCGATATTGGTCGGTGAGCCGCCGATATACTTATTGAACGAGCCCATGTCTTCGAGCCGGCCGCCGACCTGAAGGCCGTAGAGATCGACCGATGAGCGGCCGATAGTGATGACGTCAAGAGCTTTCATAGCCAACCTCCAGGTAGGGCGTTGAGAGCCGAAGCAGAGAGATGAGTTCTGCCGGCGATCGAGGGGGATGCCGATGGTCGCAAGACCGTGTTCCGGCCAAAAAACGGTGTGATCGACGTGGGTTCGATCGAGAGCGATGGGTGAGTTGTCATATCGCCACCGTGCGACTTTCCGCGGCGCTGATGCGTGCTGCATCCAGCACGGCGAGCGTGGCAATCGCCTCTTGGGTAGTCACAGGTGGCAGCGCGCCGTCGCGAACGGCCGCGGCAAAGGCTTCGTAATAAGCGTGATATCGGCCTTGTTCGGAGGCAATGCGTTCGATCTTATCGGTCGTTCGCAACGTTCCCCAGAGGTCCTCCCTCTCGTAACCCCAGGCGGCGAGATCGTCGGCGGGGCGACGTCCGGCAAAAATGGCTTGCGCCTGAACATCGGTGCCCGAAGAAACATAGCTGCCGCGTTCGCCGTAGGCTCGATATTCCTTGACGGCAATCCGATTGAGCTTGCTTGCTGAAAGGTGCGAATGCACGCCGCCTTCATGGATGATCGTGACCACGAAACCGACGTCGGTTTCGCCTTCCGGAAGATTGACCATGTCGAGTTGCGCGCTGACGGCGACGGCAGGACCGAGCAGCCACAGCGCCTGATCCACCATGTGGCTGCCGAGGTCCCGCAACAGGCCGCCGGCTGGTCCGGCCTCGAGAGTGCCGGGATCCTCCTGCTCCATGCGCGAATGCAACCGCCAGAGCCGGCCAATCGCCCCACTGCTCAGAACCTTTTTCAAGGTAAGGACGTCGGCGTCCCAGCGGCGGTTGTGAAAAACACCAAGAACTACGCCGCGTTTCCTCGCGGCTTCGTCGAGTTCGCGGCCGGCTTCCGCGCTCGGCGCAAACGGCTTGTCCGCTATGACGTGAACGCCGGCGTCGATTGCCTCGAGAACGAGGTGACGGCGGGTATGCGGGGGTGTGGTGATCGTAACGGCATCGACGCCGGCTGCGAGCATGGCCGTGAGGCTCGGATAAACGGGGATATCCGACAGATCCGCCTTGACGGCAGCGATGGTAGCAGGTGCACGGGCCACGACTCCGGCAAGCTCCACGCCTTTGGCCGCCTGGATAAAGGGCACGTGGAAATGTTGTCCGCCCGTGCCGTAACCGACAACTCCGATGCGCATTGCTCTCCTCCTAGTTTCCAGCGGTCCGGTCGGAAATGTTCGGTTCATCGACGCCTCCAAAACCCATTCGGTGGAGGAAGGCTCGGCTCGCCGCCAGATCGTCGAGAATGCTGCCGGCGTTGCGCGGATCACGCTCCTGCTCGACAGTGATGTAACCGCCATAGCCAAGCTCGGTCAGAAGGCGGCGAACTGCGGCATAGTCGATGGATCCGCGTCCGATCGGACACATGACGCCCTTGCCGCAGGCATCGAAGAAGCGGATGCGTTCGCCCATCACTTCTTGGAAAACCTTGGCGTCAATATCCTTGAAGTGGATGTAATCGACGCGATCCCAATAGCGGCGCAGCGTCTCGACCGGATCCATGCCCGAATAGGCCATGTGCCCTGTGTCGAGGCATAGTCCCGCGAGCTGAGGCGCAATGTCGGTGACAATCTTCTCCAGTTCGTCGGCAAACTCGATATAGCCACCGGCATGAGGATGAATCGTCACGCGCACCCCGAAGCGGTCGCGCGCAAGTGTCGCGATTGCGCGGATGTTGCCGATCATTCCATACCATGCAACTGGATCAAGACGTGGTGCGCGATCAGAGTGGCCGGCTGCATAGTCGCGCTCGTCGTGACCCCAATCCATCACCGTGAGATAAGGAGCTTTGAAACGCTGGCCCGGATAGGTTTCGGGTTGCGGCAGCATTGTGATCAATGCACAGATTTCCTCCGTCTGTCGCAAGAGGTTTTCTCTGTTGCCCGGAGAAACCAGGTCATCGAAGATCGTGCCTGCGACAACTTTGAGACTGCGTTTGTTCAAAGCATCCGAAACGATCGCCAGATCGAGCGGCAGATAGCCGTAAGGACCGAGTTCAAGTCCTCCAAACCCAGCGGCTGTCGCCTCGTCCAGCACCTTTTCCCACGCCGGCAGATGCGGGTTCCTGACGTCATCGACGCCCCAGCAGCATGGTGCGGTGGTTATGGCGATCGGTTTGGTCATTCAGGCCTCGGCGTTGATCGTTTCGAATGTCAGGGACCGGTGAAACTGCTCGTGAAAGGCGATGAAGCGCTTCGTGTGGTCCTGCTCCATATGGAAGGCGTGAGCGGCCTCGTCCTTCCAGGATTCGACGAAGACCAGCCGGTCGGGATCGTTGGTGCAGGTGAAGAAGTCATAGGCGAGACAGCCGGGCTCCGCCCTCGTCGCGGCCTGCACCTCAGGGGCGCGGGCGAGAATCTCATCCCGCGTCTCAAGGCGAAGTTCAATCGTGATGATGAACTTGTAGGGCCGGCTCATCGGCTGATCGTCGCTTGGAGCGCGTCGATGGAGGACTGGATGCCGGCGTCGGTCGACATGGTGAAGTCTTCCATTTCGAGGCTGACCCAACCGTTGTAGCCGACCATGCGGACGACCGAGAAGAACTCCTTCCACCATTGCAAATCATGCCCTGCGCCGACGGCGACATAGTTCCAGGTGCGATTGGCGACGTCGGTGACGTCCTTGAGTTCGAGCAGGCCGTTGACGTCTGCGAGGCCGCGCTCGATGCGGGTGTCCTTGCCGTGGCAATGGTGGATCGCCTTGCCGAGCGCGCGGGCGGAGGCGATCGGGTCGGCGCCCTTCCAGAACAGATGGCTCGGATCGAGGTTCATGCCGACCGACGGACCGACCTCGTTGCGCAGGCGGAACAGCGTCTCGGGGTTCCAGACGAGCATCGCCGAGAAGTTTTCGAGCGCATATCTCTCGACGCCGACTTCTCTGGCGAGCCTGACCAGATCGTGCCACAGCGGAAAGGCGCGATCTTCCCATTGGTAGCGGTCGCGTTCCGGCATCTCGTCAGGCCAGCTCTTGGTGTAGACGAGCCAATTGGGAACCGTATCGCCGGGGGCAGCTTCCGGAAGGCCGGACATGGTGACGATCGTCTTGACGCCGATCTCGCCGGCAAGACGGATCGTCTGTTCCATTTCCTTGCGGTGCCGCTTGCCCATATCACCCGGATCGAGTGGATTTGCCGAGCAATTCAGCGCCGCGATTTCGAGGCCGCGGGCCTCGATTTCCTTGAGCCTGGCTCTCAGCAGTCCCTTGTCTTCCAGCAGCTCGTCGGCTCGGAAATGCGGCGCGCGCGACCAGCCGCCGCCGGTCATCTCGATGCCCTCGACGCCGAGCTTGACGCACTTGTCGAGCATGTCGGTAAAGGAAAGGTCACCCATCACATCGGTGCAAATAGAGAGTTTCATCGTTTCAATCTTTCTGGACGAGAGAGTGGGGCGCGCGCTCGGGAGGTGGATGGAGGAGATCCAGCGCGCCCCGGTTGAACTAGTTGAAGTCAATCCAGGCTGAGCCGGCGTCGGCCGAACGGACGCAGTTTTCCAGCCACCGGACACCTTCCGTGCCGGCCTTTATGCCGGGATAGTGATGGGTCTTCAGGAAAGCCTCATCGTTGCGCTTCCTGGCATCGATGGCTTGGGCGATCCAGAGATAGATGTTTGCCCAGCTGTCTCCGAGGCCTTCGGTATGGAGCGCTCCCATGCGGTCCACAGCTAGGCTCTCTTCCTCGAGGTAAGGCATGCCGTGATGCAGGATGCGGTTCGGCTCGCCTTGGATGTCATAATAGAGCTGATCTGGATGGCTGTCGGACCATTCGACGGAGGCTTTGGATCCTACGAAGCGGTAGCGCTGCGATCCCATGTTGCCGGCGTTAACGGAGGAGACCCAGAGACGGCCGCGCGCGCCGTTGTCGTAGTGCATGAGGACCGTCGCATGGTCTTCGAGCGGTGCCCGGCTCGGAATGAACGCTTTGCGGTCGCAAAGCAGCTTCTCAATCTTCAGGTGCGGCAGGACGACCTCGGACAGGTAGTAGAGATGTGTGCCGATGTCGCCGAGAACGAAGGTCGGGCCTGCGGTCTTTGGATTGGTGCGCCACTTAACGGCTTCCGATGCGCCGACGTCATCACCAGAATTGAAGCCGTGCGTATACTGAAGATCGACGATGCGAATGTCGCCAAGCATCCCCTTAGCTACCATTGCAGCCATCTGATGTACCAGCGGATGGCCGGTGAAACCATATGTCACGCCGACGATCAGTCCCTTGCTGTCGGCGAGCTTTTCGATTTCCTCGCATTCCGCGACGCTGAAAAACAGCGGCTTTTCGCAAATCACATGCAGCCCGGCGTCCAGGCAAGCCTTGGTGATTTCGTAGTGGGTGAAGTTCGGCGTCGCGATCGAGACGACCTCGACGCCGTCCGCTCTTGTCGTTTCCTGGGCGATCAACTCCTTGTAGTCGGCGTAGCATCGGTCCGCCTCTACGCCGAGGTTGACACCAAAGTCACGACCTCGCACAGCGTCGAGGTCGAACGCACCGCACACCAACTCATACGTGCCGTCACGCTGTGCACCTGTGCGGTGCTTATAGCCGACCTGACCAGTCCGGCCGCCGCCCACCATTCCCCACCGTAGTGGACGTTCAATAAGTTTTTCGCCGTTCAGCATATTGGAGCCTTTCAGGAAGCTGATTTCATTGATGTCTGAGTAAGCTGATCGCGTTCTGGAGCGTAAATTGCCGGGCGATCCCTCATGTTCACGCGCTCCAGAGAGCGATTTTTCACGGCCCACAAGGCGGCGTCGGCAACCAATGTCGCGGCATATCCGTCCCAGGTGGAGGGACCGGTCGCAGTGCCCTGCCCCGCTGCAAAGATCCATTCCCGGAATTCTTGATCGTAGGCATCGCTGAAACGCTCCCGCCAGTCGGCAGGAACAGCTTGGCGAACGCCGTGGATATCGCGGATAATGGTCGCCGGACGAAGCGGCAGGCTCGCCGTACCACTTTCGCAGCTCACTTCTCCGCGAATGTCGTAGCCGTAGGCTATGTTCACCGAGATCTCGACGTTCACGAGGGCGCCGGAAACCATGTGAAGAAGCACGACCACTGGGTCGCGCAAATCACCGCCGCGGCGCGATTGTTTCGGCAGCCGCACCTCGACGCCACCAATCTCATCGCCAAGCAGCCAGCGGGAAATATCCGCATCATGGACCAGCGTGTCGTTCAACGGCATCTCCGACGTGTAAAGCCCTTCGGGAACCGAAGCATTGCGGTGCACGGAATGAAACAGGAGTGGAGCGCCAAGTTCTCCGCAGTCGATGATCGCCTTGAGCCGACGATAATCGGAGTCGAAACGGCGCATGAAGCCCACTTGGACAAGCCGGCTGCCGAAGCTGACTTCGGCCTCCATCACACGGAGCGCGGCCGCCTCAGACGTCACCAGCGGCTTCTCGCAGAAGACCGGCTTCCCGGCGGCGATGCAGGCAAGCAATTGCTCCTCATGGGCTGGTCCCCAGGAGCAGATGATGACCGCCTGCACCTTTTCCGAAGAGATGAGCGCGGTGGGTGTGGCGAATACCTCCGCCCCCGCGGGGGCGGCAGCCGCAGCCCGGGCCTGATCGATATCCGTTACACCGACGATCTCGACGCCGGAAAGGACATGTGTGAGTCGGCGGATATGATCCCGACCGATCGTACCAGTGCCGATGAGGCCAACCCGAAGGGTCATTTTTCCCCCCGGTATTTATCTGTGTAGCGTTGCATCTCACTGCACATGAACCGTCCCGATTCGTCTGCCTTGTCTTCCCAAGCAAACACGCAGGAGGTCATGATCCCGTCGAAGCCGATTTCGGCGAGCGTGGAGAAGAAGTCGTCCCACGGAACCTCACCCTGGCCGATATTCAGGTGCTGGTGGACACGGGCCTGAGTACCGGGAGGATTGAGAATATAGCGAAGACCGGAAGAGGCCTTGTGATTGAACGTGTCGCCGACGTGAACGTGGGCGAGAACATCCTTCGCCTCGCGAAGCATCGCCTTGGTGTCGTCGCCGAAATAGAAGGTGTGCGGGGCGCAATAGAGGAACTTGACGCTCTTCGAATTGACCGTGCGGATGATGTCGAGCGCCGGCTGCAGCGTTTCGCACCAGTCTTCGGGATGCGGCTCCACATTGAGTTGGATGCCCTCGCGCTCGAAGATCGGCACCAGTTCTTCCATCGAACGCCACCAGGCGTCCTCGCAGGCCTCGATCATCGAGCCCGTGTGGCAGCAATAGCATGATCCTTTGTCAGGATGGGGGCCGCGGCCGAACTCGGAATTCATCGTGTCGACTTCCATTTCAACAGCGATCTCGATGGCGCGTTTCCAGTGCTTGACGGCGGCCTGACGCTCGGTCTCGTCGTTGGAGGCCCAGCGATACATCGGGAGGATCGAAGCGATACCGACGTCGGCTTCCTTCAGCGCTTTCTTGAACGTCTTGATACGTTCAGGAAACACACGTGGCGCCTTGAACCACTCCAGAAAGTCTGCCCGAGGGCTCAATTCGATCCAGTCGAAGCCGAGTTCCTTCACCTTCGTGGGAAGTTCTTCGAGCGAGAGGTGGCGGTGCATAAAGGGGTCGAGTGCGATTTTCATGACTGGTCACCTAGAAAAATGGTTACGTTGAGACACCCCACCCGCAAGGCGGGTGAGCCGGTTCGTGTTGTCTTGGGGTCGCGTGTCGGCGCTGCTAGGCTACCGAGGCAGTCCCACTCGCGTGAGCTTCGATCTCGGCTTCGAGTTCCGCCATCGCCTCGCCACCAGCCATGAGATCGGTGATTTCTTCGCGGCTCTTCTCGCCCTTGCGAAAATCTGCGGCTTTCTCACCTTTGATCAGCACGGCGAAGTGATCTCCCACCGTCATCGCATGGATGACATTGTGCGTGATGAAGATGACGGCCAGCCCTCGCTTGCGGGCCTCCAGCACGATGCGCAGCACATGCGCCGCCTCCTTGACGCCGAGCGCGGCAGTCGGTTCGTCCAGGATCAGCACCCGCGCACCGAAGTGGACAGCACGGGCGATCGCGAGCGACTGCCGTTCGCCGCCGGAAAGACCACCGATGAGACGATCCCCATCGTCGATTCGGGTAATGCCGAATTCCCGAACGGCCTTGACGGCGATCTCGTTGGCAGTCTTGCGGTCATAGATCCTGAGCGGGCCGAACCCTTTCGTCGGTTCGCGTCCGACGAAGAACGAACGCCCGATGCTCATAAGCGGGAACGTACCGCCAAACTGGTGAACCGTCGCGATGCCCATATCGGCTGCTTCACGCGGACTGTTAAACGTCAAGGGCTTGCCCTCGAATTTCACGGTGCCGCTCGTCGGTTTGTAGACGCCAGCGAAGGTCTTGATGAGGGTGGATTTGCCCGCACCGTTGTCTCCAAGCAGACAAAGGACTTCGCCTGCGTGAACGTGCAGATTGATATTCAGGAGGACATCGATAGGACCGAACGACTTATTGACGTTCTCGAGTTCCATGATCGGCGTTTTCATGTACCTGGCCTCACTTCTTTTTCGGCGCGTAGGTGAGCGCCATGTTACGGAAAGTGTTGTTCATCAACACAGCCAAGAGGAGCATGACGCCGATGATGAGGCTCGACCAGTTGCGGTCGATACTGGTGAAGTAGATGCCCTGGATAACGATGGCGAAGGTAACGGTTCCGAAGAAGATCCCGAGCGCCGACCCGAAACCACCGGTGAGGAGTACCCCCCCGATGACAACGGAGACAACCGCGTTGAAGATGTAGTTCATTCCACCGGATACCTGCGCGGAATTGAAGAGGATCGCCCCGCACATTCCCACAAATGACGCGCTGGTGGAGGAGAGCACGAAGAGCCAGACCGTCAGGCGGCGCGTCGGGATGCCGGCATTACGAGCACTTTCCTTGTCGCCGCCCATGGCATAGATCCAGTTGCCAAAGCGGGTATGGTGAAGGACCACGACATACACCGCCGTGACCGCCAACCACCAGAAGATGATGATCTGGTACTTGCCTGCGATCAGTTGACCGAAGATTGTCTTGCTCCATTCGGGCGCCGTCAGAGGCACGCTGGCATTGCCGGTGAGCAGCACCGAGGCGGTCAAGACGATACCCTGCATGGCCACGAGCGTGCCCAGGGTGATGATCAGCGAAGGCACGGATGTGCGAACGGCAAGGATACCATTGAGCAGGCCGACGAGGATTCCGATTCCGAGAGCGACGGCGATGCCGGCTAGGATCGGTAGTTCGTAGTACCCCGAGACGACCGCGATGCTCATGGAGCCGGCCGGGATCATCGCTCCGATCGAAATATCGAGCTCTCCCGCGATCATCAAGAGGCCGACGGGTAAGGCCACGATGCCGAGGTTTGCGGCGAAGTTCAGCCAACTGGCGGCACCTACGAGGTTTCCAAGATGGACTCCGCCAAAGACGACGAAGAAAGCGATGACGACGACGAGGCTAAGCACGGAACCCGCTTCAGGCCGCCGAATGAGACTTCCTATATCAGGACGGTTCATAGCTTCCCCCCTCAATTCATTTTCTTTGCGGAGTAGGACAACGCCATCTTGCGGAAGGTGTCGTTCATCAGAACCGCAACCAGCAGCAGAGCACCGATGATGACGCTTCCCAGATTCGGGTCGAAGCTGGTGAAGAAGATGCCCTGATTGACCATCGCGAAGGTGATGGTGCCCAAGATCACACCGACGATCGATCCGAATCCGCCGGTCAAAAGAACACCACCGATCACGACGCACATGATGGAGTTGAAAATGAAGGACTGTCCGCCCGCGACCTGCGCGCTCTGGTAAACCATCGCCTGGCTGACACCGACGAAGGCCGAGCAGAAGCCGCTGATCATAAAGAGCGCAATAGTCATGCGTTCTGTCGGAATACCCGCATTGCGGGCGCTCACCCGGTCGCCTCCCATGGCGAAGATCCAGTTTCCGTAAGGCGAAACATGCAACAGATATCCAAGAGCGATCGCGATAAGGATCCACCAGAAGATCGTCACCTGATACATCCCGGCAATGAATTGTCCGAACAGCGTCCTGGCCATTTCGTCAGGAACGATGGCGGTGCTGGTGGAGCCGGTCAGCATCACCGCGAACCCCAAGGTCAGGCCCATGACGGCGAACATGACCCCGATTGTCACGATGAGCGAGGGAACACCGGTCTTGAGAACAAGGTAGCCATTGACGAAACCGACAGCCAAGCCGATCACCAATGCCGCTGCAATGCCCACACCATCCGGAAGACCATAGTACCCGGAAATGACGGCCACGGTGATAGAGGACGCCGGAATGACTGCACCGACCGACAGGTCGAGCTCGCCCGCGATCATCAGCAACCCGACGGGAAGAGCGATGATGCCGATTTCTGCAGCAACGTTCAGCCAGCTTGCGAAACCTGCAGAGGACACGAAGACCCCTCCCGCGAAGATCGCAAAGAAGACGAAAACCGCGACCATGCCGAGGAATGATCCTACTTCGGGCCGACGGGTCAGTCGACCGACCGACGCCCGCAATCCGCTGCCGGCCGGCAGCGCGGTGACTTTGTTTTGGGTGGCAACAGCCATTAAACTTCCCCCGAAATGTTAAGGGTGCATTCGACAGTCGGCCCGCTGCCCGAGCATTCTCGATCGGGCAGCGCCATTGTCGATGTGGCGCGGCGATCAGCGCGCGCCGGCCTTCACACCTGCAAGAGTCGCCTCGACGTTAGAGGAGTCGACGATACCAGGTCCGGTAAGGATTTCCTTGGTCGGAATAGTCAGGCCGTAGTTCACATGGCCATTGAGGATCGAAACCGCCATGTAGCCCTGCATATAGCCCTGCTGGTCAATGGTGAACATCTGCGTGCCGGTCTTGATGTTGTTCAGGATCGTCTCGTCCATGTTGACGCCGCCGACCTTGACGGTGTCCTTTTTGCCGGACTGCATGATGCCGTTGATTGCCGAGTTCGCATCGACATTGCCGATCGTATAGACGCCAGCGACGTCGGGATGCTGCAGGAGATAGGCCTTCACGGCCTGCGCGACAGCCGTGGAATTGCCGAACGACGTTGCCGGCAGCGGCAGGGTATCAGCAGTACCGCCCTTCGCCGTAATACCGTCGGTCATCCCCTTGCAGTTCGCCTCGATATTGGCGGCACCCGGAAGCGTGTTGATGCAGACTAGGCTCTTAATACCGTTCTTTTCGAAATACTCCGCAGCAGCCACACCGGCTTTGTAGTCATCGCTTCCGACATAGTTCATCGCGCCCAGGCGATTGGCCGCATCGAGGCCGCCTGCGTTGTAGATGATCAGCGGGATCTTAGCGTCGACAACAGCCTTGAAGGCGGGATCCATCGCCTCGGGAACCCAGTCGGGGCCGACGATGGCGTCCGCACCCTGAGAGATCGCCTGGCGGATGAGCTCAGCCGCGTCGACGCCGAGGTTGTCGTAGTTCTGCGGGCCGAGCCAAGTGACGGAGCCGCCCTGTTCCTTGACCACGATGCCGGCGTCTTCGGCGCCCTTCTTCACGATCGACCAGAAGGGATCGTCGGGCTTGCCGCCGATAACGAAAATATTCGCGGCGGTAGCCGCCGTCGCGCCAATGGTCAAAGCGACGGTCGTCAGCATAGCTGCGCTGAAGATCTTCATGCGTTTCATCTGTTCCTCCCAGAAACACACCCAATAAGGGCTGCACTTGCAAGGACGATGTTTAATCCTTGAGATGCCAAAGCGAAACTGCAATACTGACAGTTAGAACATTTTGTTCCAAAACATGTCATTCATGAATGACACTTGCGGAGGTGTTTATGGACAGACCGACGATCGCCGATTTGGCACGAGCTTCGAATGTCAGCCTATCGACGGTGAACAGGCTTCTTCACGGCACCGGCACAGTCAGGCAGGATACTGTTGAGAAGATCCTCAATGCCGCGGACGACATCGGCTTCTATGGTTTGGGAGCGCTTCGAGAAAGAAAGAGGGACAATCTCCCCCACCGCACGCTTGCATTTCTCATGCAGCAATCGCATCGCCCTCTTTATCAGCTCTGGGCAGAAGCGTTGACGTCGGCATCTCTGAGGCGCCCTGATGTCGTGATCGAACCTAATGTCGTGTTCGAAGACGATCTTTCCCCGGAAGCGGTTTCGGCAAACCTCTTGAAGATGGGCGAAAGCGCCGATGCAATCGCGGTGATCACAGCCGATCACCCATTGGTCAGTCAGGCGATCGACGAATTGCGAAACAAGGGAGTGCCGGCTGTCGCTTTCGTCACCGACCTGTCCGCAGCCAGCCGGGCGGGCTTCGTGGGAACGGACAACTGGAAAGCCGGTCGCACGGCTGCTTGGTTCATCAACCAGGCCGCACATCAGCCTGGAAAGGTGTTCCCGTTGATAGGAAGCAACCGCTATCAATGTCAGGATATCTCCGACGCGAGCTTCAGGTCTTATGTGCGCGAGCATGCCCCGCACCTGAGTGTGAGCGAGACCCTGCTAACTCATGAGGAGCCCGAAAACGCGTATCGTATCGTCCGAACCCTGATAGAAGAGGAAAACGATCTTCGAGGTCTATTCGTGAACGGAGGGGGCATCTCTGGCGTCATGCGAGCCATGCGCGAGCAGTCGCCTGAGAGGCAACGGAAAATCCATATCGTGTGCCGAGACATTGGGCCTGAAACGAGGAAAGGCCTGAGCGAAGGCTTGATCACCGCCTCCTTATGCCACCCCTTGGAGAGGATGTCACAGGAACTCGTCGAGGTCATGCTGCGGCGTCTCGAATCCCGCGAAAACGCCTCCATTGAACAGCGCATCGTGCCATTCGAAATCCTGACGCCGGAAAGCATCTGGACGTAACGGCCGTAACATCAGTCCATTTTGTTAGGTAAACCCATGCAACGTCCGACTATTCGAGAACTTGCGGCCGCGGCCGGCGTGTCGGTGGCGACGGTCAATCGTGTCCTTGCCGACTCTAGTCAAGTCCGTCCTCGCATGCGCGAACAGGTCCGCGCCGCCGCCAGCAAAATCGGGTTTCAAGCAAGCGCCTTGCAAACTCCGCCTCCAACAGCGACCGCAAAATGCAAACTTGGCTTCGTCCTCCCACAGGCAGAGCGGGCCTTTTATCGGTGTTTTGCAGACGCGTTGAAGGCAGTTTCCGCCAGTCACGGGAATGTCGAGCCGTTGGTCAGGCATATCGAGGACATGTCTCCGCCTAGCATTATCAATACCGCGAGGTCCCTAGCCAGCGAATGCAATGCGATCGCTGTCATCACCACCACACATCCCCTAGTCGGCGAAGCGCTTGAACAGATCCGTCTTGAAGGGGTCCCGGTTTTCGCTCTTCTATCGCCGCTATCCGAGAGCAACCATATCAATTATGTGGGACCGGATACTGGAAAGTCGGACGGACTGCGGGCTGGTTTTTTGAACACGCCTGCAAGACGCCGGGCAAAATCGGCATCGTTCATGACGACTCTCGCTTTCGTGACCATGAGATGGTCGAGATCGGGCTTCGATCCTACTTTCGCGAGTACAGGCCTGATCTAACACTTCTGGATCCCAGTATTACGACCGGCTCGCCGGTGGCCGGAAAGGAGATGACCGAGGGCCTATCGCGGCAACATAGCGATCTGATTGGATTGTTTGTTTCGGGTAACGGCTTTGATGCAGCGATTTCGGCAGTAAAACAAGATGAACGCAGTGATCAGCTCGCCGTTGTGGGTTTTGGATCATTGGAAGCGGTCCGGACGGGACTCATTGATGGGACAGTACAACTTGCGATCACTCTTCCGCTGCATCGGTTGGCCAGCGAAGCGATTGGCGAAATGGTGTGCTGCTTAAACCTCGCGTCCACTTCGAATTGCTTCGCCCGAATGGTGCCATTCGAAATTCGTACGCGCGAGAATATGTAGCCCCGATAGCGCTTGTTCTTCCTCTGCCACTGGTCTCCAAGGCGGCGTGAGCCAAGTATTATGACGACAACTGTCTCTCCATGCCCGCCTTGATGGGATCCGAACCAACGACCCTGTTGTTAACAGACGCCGTTCATCTCACATGCTCCATTGGCTGACGTCACCCCCGCCGAGGAGGAATGATCGATCTGGGGCCGATTGACGACGGGCAGGTTTCAGCGAGAAGCTTAGGATAACTATCGTTGTGATCGCAGCGCGTTATGTGGTGTTGACATTTTCGATGGCCTGCACCGAGCTTCTCTTCTAGTCTTCTGAAGCTGGGAGGAATCATGGCCGTTTCACTGTCGGAGGCAACAAACAGACTGCTCTCAGGTGAGCCCCTCAGCTGGAAGAGCTTCGGGGAGATCAAGGCCGGCCAGATTCAGCTGTCCACGCCTGCAGCAAGGCGCCTTTTTCATTTTCTCCTGTCTTCCGACAAAACCAAGGTTGCGACGGGCAGCGAAGATTTGTTTGAGGGCCTTATTGCTGCTTGGAATACCTCATCGTTCGACCCTGCTTCTCAGCAGTCTTCCGCCACACCGGCTGAGGGCAGAGCATGCTGGCGACTTACAAGGGTGGAGGCCGTAGGCTTCGGGGGCCTGAACCTTCTGGATGGCCCTCCGTTCATGCTGTCGGCAAACAGGGAAAACTGGTGCCTCGAAGGCCAGAACGGTTCCGGCAAAACGTCGATCGCCAGTGCGATAATCTGGGCGCTGACGGGCTATCGCTGTCGCGACCAGGACGGTCTTGTGAAGGATGACGGGCGGCGTATGCCCGTTTTCAACGACTCGGGCGTGCAGATCGGCGACTGGCCGCCGACGGTCGCCTTTCCTCCCAACGCGCTGAAACTGGCCGGTACAGCTGAGGCGTGGGTCCGACTTTCATTTCAGGATGATGACGGCAACACAGTTGAAGCGTTCCGGCGGCTAACTGCGGCACCGGTGGGCGAACCACAGTTTGAAAGCAGGATCGACCCCGCCCTCAGAACAGCGCCACATCTCATCGAAACCGGATTGCTGATGCCGGCGCGTCTTGCGAGGATAGGTTTCGGCGAGAAGAGTCATTCGATTTATGAGGCCGTCAAGCTACTCACGGGCCTAGACCAGCTCGCCGATATCGGTGAAGGCGCGGCCGCTTTTTCTCACAAAGCCAAGCGGTTTCTAAAATACGGTTCCGACAAAGGTATCCAGGGTATCGAAATGAAACTGGAAACGGCGCTCGACCGAGCGACCGAGGAAGCGCGCAAGGCCGGTTTCGCACTGACGATTGCCGATGACCGTGAGAACAGGACTTATACGCAGGGCCTTCGCGATCTCGCGGATGGTGCTGCCGCCCTCGCGGCAACACACTCGCGCGCGCTCCAGGCGGAGGTCGCTTCGGACATAGACACGGCGAACCCTGATCATCGCGCCCGGATTAGGAGCGCGGTCAGCGGCGCGCGCGGCGTCCTGCAACAGAATGTAAAAGGCATCCCGCTCTTCGAAGCTTGGGCCGCCCTGAAGGCCGCGCATGCCGATTCCCTCTTCGACGCGCTCTCGCCGATATTGACGACGGCCCGCTCGCAAATCGGGCAGGCTATCGCATGGGACAAACGACAAGGTGAAGATTCGCGTCTTCGCCTGAAAGCATTGGCGGCCCAGTACTTCACACCCGCAGGCCACGAGCATGAAGACGCCGATTGCCCATTGTGCAAAGGCAAGCTCTCGCTTCCCGATCAAAAGGCCTTGGCGGCCGAACTTGATGACCTGAAAGTTGCAGCCGACGCGGCGCAGCGCAAACTCGTTGACGCATGCGCGGCAATAGAAAAAGATGTCCGGGACGCGATCCCGGCGGCGCTTGTACCGCACTTCGCATCGCTCGCGGACATGCAGCCCCGCACTGCCTTTGTCAGCGCCGTGAGGGAAAGGTTTGTGGAGGAAGCGCCCTTCTCCACGGTCCTGACGGGGATGGCGGAGTTCGCTGCAAACACTGCCGCCGGGCTCTCGGAAAAATTGCCCGCTTTCAACTACGTCAGCCGCGCCGTTTCCGGCGACGTCCCTAACGCAGCACAGAGTCTCCTCGCATATCTGTCCCGGGCTGAGCGCGTGTCGGCTCTGGTCGAATGGTGGGCTGTGGAACGGCCGTCGTTCGTGGATGCGTGGAGCGCGCTCAAAGGCATTGCCGACGAAAACAGCCTGTTTCCGGCGTCCAGTCTGGAAGGTCGGCTCGCTTCACTCGAAGAAGCCCTTGAGAAGGTTGCCCCACTTGACGATCTGGCAAAGGCGCTCCGCGACGCGGCGAAGCACGCCGAGGACTGGCTAATAATCCAGACCGGTCAGCGCACCCGGGAAGCGATCGCTGAGGCCCTTGAACCTCTTAAAGACCTGCGCGGCCTCGTCACGGCGGAAACCGCCAGTTCCATCTCGGCGTTGTCAGGCCGCATGAAGTCGGTGCTTGACCGTATTCAATTCAGAGAGCGCCTTTCGTTCGAGGATGCTGCGCTTGGCAAGAAATCGGTTCAGGTTTTAGGGAGCTTTGACCATGGCATCCGAATCGATGCCTCCACCGTTGCCAATAGTTCCTGGCTTCGTGCCATTCTCTGGGCTTTCACATTGGCGATGCGCGAGCAGACCATTGAAGCACTCGGCAAAAATCCATTTCCCCTGATGCTTCTCGACGATCCCCAGGTGACGTTCGATCCGCGTAACAAAAGGAAATGGGCTCAGGAGCTGGCGCGAATTGCGAATGCGGATGCAGCTACGATCGAAGCGGCGCAGCTGGTTCTCATCACCCATGAGCGGCAGTTCTTCCAGCTTCTTGTCAACATCGAGAATCTTTCCGGACAGCAAGGTTTGCTTGCCCGCCTGAATGCTAGCAGCAAGGTCGCAACGGTCGTCAATGGTCATGCCCTAGCGGCCGCATATGCGGAAGCACAAAAGTCCTCGGACGACAGGCTCGCTTACGAATATATCGCTGATGTCCGTAGGTACTGCGAAGACCTGCTGAAGATCATGTTACGCGCGGAAGAACCTACGGTATGCGACATGACGATCGGTGATCTCGCGAAGCTGCTGAAAGAACGGCGCGATGCCAGCGTAGCGCCGTTCAGCCATGTCGCGTTCGACAAGCTCTACAAGACGCTATCGGGCGGCGGCGGCAAGCAGATGAAGATCATCAATGAATCGCACCATGTTTTCGATGGCACGATCGGTCTGGCCGAAGCGGGCGACGTAAAGATATTCTGGGAGACGACTCTTCAGAACCAGATTCATACGGGCTTCAAGGTGTACGCCGAGTATGAAGCTTACGCGGGGGAACCGCGCCTATTTCCCTGGATGGACAATGTCGTTTCCTTCCCCAACGGAAATGCAGCAGATCTCAGGAAACTGAAACTTGTGCATACGGGCATAGCCGCCGCCGCGCGCACAGACGGCCGCGCGGGCGATGGACTGATCGCGATGGAAGACCTCGCTCAAACCGTCGACATCACGCTCCACAATCATGATGCTTATCAGCTGGCGGCGGGCACGCTCGATCCGGTCGCGGGGGTTGGCGACGTGATCATCACGAGCAACTACGCGAAGATCAATGAGCGCAATCTGGTTACGGCTGCATTCGGTGACAAGCTTCTTGCCCGGCGTTACAATGAAACAGATGCTCACCCTAATATCGCGGTCCTTACCGGCCAGAGCGTCGACCCTTACGTGCTGGCGCAGCCCATCATCGCGCCGCGCGAGAGGCTTTCCTGCCGCAAGATTGTAGGGACGCTGTTTGCAGGACGAGAGCTCCCTGTGCCGCCTGTTAACGCGAATGCCGAATTTATCGCCCTTTCCGACTTTGGCGTCATCGCGAAGCTGCTGGAGAAAGCCAGGCTTTTCGCAGTGAGCGGCCGCAGCGCAGAGCCGATTGCTCTTGACGGACAGTACTTGATAGCCCGCGACGCGCTGACGACGCCTGAAGCTTTTAGCCGTCTCGACGGACGTCTCGTGGTCGCCGTTGATGAATCGGGGGCGCGCTATTTCAAGCGCATGCGGCAGCTAGGCATGATTATTGTGCTGGAAAGCCTTAACCCAGATGGCATATCGCCAAGCGTGCTGTTGAGCCTATCCGGCGGCGGCGGATTGCCACGTCTGACGCAAATCCTAGAAGTTGTCGGCGTACTTTTCGATGAGCCTGCTTAGATTTTTGCAGCGATCGAGGTCCAGCATCTCTCCCTAGCTTTGATGTGCCTTCGATTATCTCGGCTGCGAGAGGAGGTCCGCCCGGCGGCTTTGGCCGCCGGGCGGACATTATGAGATCAACCTTTGGAACGCAACGCTAAACCCTTCGATTATAGGGCCGATCGTCGGGTCGCGGAGCTAGTTCGGAAGGAACCGAAGCCCACTCATATGCCACCGCTTTGACACGTCGCACCTCAGAATGGTCCCCAACGAATCCAAACTTCTCCGGGTAGAAGACGCAGATATTGCTACCCGTCGACACTGAGCTGCGGTAACGAACTCCATCGAAGCCGTGTCGGAGAAGGACCTCTGCCAGAAGCTGGGTCAGCAGATAAGGCGTTCGTTCATCGGGCGTGACCGGCATGCTCATCAGACGATCGAATGCCTGAACCTTGGCGTATAACGATAGACGTTCATCGCTAGTCGCGAAAATCCCGATGTCGGGGCTGAAGTCAGCTAAGCGAATTGGCTGTAGGCTATTGAAGCCGCCGATGGAAATATGATGGCCCGGATGGGGTCTTATCTCCGCCACCGCCGTGTATGGATCGGAGGCGAGATACATCACCGAGACGCCAGCACGATTCAAGCGGCCGAAACCTGCCTTCGGCGGGAGCGGAGCCCCGATGGCTTCGTTCTGCCAAGGAATCCGGATTATCTTTGATTCCCATCCTGCTAGAGGAAACCGCCGATATATTGCGGCTTCTCCTAACCGGGCCCTAAACCAGACCTCGCCTTGCGGAAGTTGGATTTCAATGTCGTTCAGAAATGGGGCGATGAACGCTTCTAGGTCGGGTTCGACTTGAAAAAAGTTTTCCGTCAGCAAGCGGCTCTGTAAATCGACGAACTCGCCCGGATTGGTGCGCGATATTGCGAAATTCATACCTCGCCCACCTTCGTCGTGCCCCGCAAAAACCGCGATGCCCTTATCCCAGTCCGGATACGGCGGCCAATTCAACCACTCATCGAAATCGTCGACGTACAGGTTGGATTTCGGTGGTTCGAGGATCGGATTGTCCGCTTTATAGAATAGCGACATGACGCTGTCGCCACCCCAGTGCGGGTTGTACTCGTGCTCGTCGTAGTGAAAACGGATCAGGGCTCTGATAACCATCACCAGCGGTTCGAGGTTATCGGGGTTTCGCACGTCCACATCGTCGCGGGCGCAGACCGCACACCGGCCCTTCGTGCAGTCTTGAACGATAATCTTTTTTACACTGGTGTGGCGAGCGCAATCGAGGCAGAGGCTCGTCCTGATTTCTTCGTCCGAGTCGATTTCGACCATGATCTCCCCACGCTTACCCTGACTCACTCAAGGTGATTTCTGTGTTGCCGTAGAACAGTAGCTTCAGTTATTCAAGCACAACCGGTAGTAATAGAGGTGGCTCGAAAACGTCGGGGAGAACGGCCCGCTGAGGTGATTATGACGACCGAAAAGCTAATCCGCGAGACAACCAGGAAGCTTCAAGAAAGGCTGATTTCTCGGATTGCTGAGGAAAAGGCCTATGATGTGCCCGCCTTCTGTGTCGCTATCGGGTTGATGAACGGTACGAAGCCGAAAAGGCAATCGATGCGGCCATGAAATTGCGTGCGGCGGCAAACCAGCTTGTCCTGGAGCCTGCGCAGGTCGCGGGTTTGAATACGGCGATGGCGACGATTGTCGCGAACTATGTATCGCACTGGAACACAGGCCAGGCTCAGCCCTTTATGGCCAGATCACTTCTGGGGGTGATTGCAGCAATAGACAGCTTTGCTGATTGTTTCGGGTCGCCCCCACCCCGGTGCCTCTCTGCAATAATACGCCGCCTCAAACTGAAAGACGTGAAGCTGTCCCGTGCGTCCGGTTACCGGATTGCGAGTTGCGCGATTACCCCGCCGGGCAGCTTGAATACCGGCGACGACCACGCTTTGCGCCATTTTGATCCCAGCGACAGCTGATGGGCGTGAAAGGGACCCTGCAGATTGAGCGTCCGCCAACGCTTGGATTTACGGGAATAGCCGCCTGCAGACTGCTCTTCGCCACCTTCGCTGTACCAGGACGTGGATTCGACATGGATCAGGTGGTCGGTGAATGAACCTCGCCAAAGAGTCTTGTCGTCCGGATCGAGATACCACAGTTCCTTGAAGGCAAGAGCCTGCGCCCATTTCTCCCAGGGCCGGATGGTGTATTGGCGGATCGTCAGACCGTCTGGGACGGATTGTGCGTCGTCCTTCATTTTCTTGCTCAATATGCCCATCCACAAAACGGGTATGCCGGCAGCGCAATATGCAGTGGTGCGCTTCTCGATCGCATCGAACAATATCGGGGTATGTTGAACTTCTATCGCCCAACGTGCCAAGCCATCTGGCGAGGTGACCAGAACGTCAGCACGGCGGTCGCCACCGGTTGATAAAACCTCTACCTCGTAGTCTGCACAGTAACCAAGTGCGCGGAAGCTGTCGCGCAACACCGTTTTAGCTTCCATGTGAGCCTGTGTTTCACCCGACGCCCAAGTGCAATCCGTCGGCGGTTTATGGGCGAAATGGGCAATTTTGATCTGCCCTTTTTTCAGCGTCACCTGACGGCCGCATTTCGGGCATTCGAACAGAAGCCCTTTCGAAGATGAGGCTGCGTCAACCTTGTATCCATTGCAATTCGCCGTTAGCATGACCGCTTGCCACCTCTCATATGTCCGCGTTGGTCAAATGGGTAGAAACGGCTCATTCATCCACATCCCGAAAAAGGCTGTGAAGAGCTGCACTCTGCGGCGTGGATGAGGCGACCGGCGCAGACGTCGACGATTGCGGTTCGTAATCCTCTTCCATCCGATCCACAGCCCGGCGCACCTCATGTCGCAAAAGTGCCATCGGGTCAGGGCGTAGGACGTCTGGCTGTGCCCGAGCGACAGCTTCGTTGATAGAGCGGATTGCTGATTCCAGCGTGCCGAAATGATCGTCAGGAGGATAGTCTTTCGACCAGCCTGACCGCACCTCGCTGACATAATGCGGGATGTTGGTGAGCACCTTATCCCGCGCGAGAACCACCGCTCGTTCCTTCTCGTCTTCCGTGAGTATCGTATCGACGTAAGTCAGTTCGAAGACGCTCGGATCGGCTTCGGCGACCAACGCCTCCAGCAGTTTGGTTGCGAGATGGTCACGCCAATTGCCAGGCAAAACCTTTTGCCGATGCAGGCTGACGAGAAGACTTGCGTCGGCATCCTCGTGGATCGGCGATCCGAAACTTCGGGCACTGTCGAGAATATCTGGCCTGCGCGTCAGAACCATCTGAGAGAACGACGCGTTCGAGCGATAGGACACGAAGGTCGCCAGGAGGTTTCCTCCAAGTTTGCCGATCCGCTCGAGCAGAAGTTCGTTCAAACTGGTGGGAATAACCATGGGTGCGCCCTGGATCGTCACTCCAGCACAGACGACAGCGTAGAGGATCGTTTCCGGCTTGGCTCCGCGAAGGTAGAGTTCGACAAGCTCTGGCGTCTGGGCAAGGTAGCGTGCAAATGCGTCGCTCACGGTGGGATGCTTGTAGGTCCAGTAAGGGCCTTGTTCGTCTTGCGCCAATAACAGAAGGCTGCCGTTGAGGGTTTGCAGTTCGTGCCGCGTCGCGGCTTCGGTACTACCGAATGCGCTCACAGCGGTCGCCATGATCGAGGACGTCACGGGTGAGCGAACGACTCCGCCATTGAGAAAGATCGTCGCTATCGCCGCTTTGCAGTCATTCGAGAGATTGGAAATGGTATCGAGCAGGAATTGCTCCGGTCTTGCGAAAAATCTGACAATGTCGGCCTCCTTAACCTTTAGATCGCCTGCAAAGAAGGATGAACCGATCCGGCGCGCAGTCTCGGGGAGGAAGTCCCGCCCCTCAACGATAGCCGGCAGAAACTCCTTGATCGCCGACCGGAACGGCACAGGCTGATCGCCGAATTTAAGGTGGTTGTATAGTATTTGAGCCTTTTCGGCGCTACTGAGCTGCTGGACATCGATAACAACCTGGCTCGTCTTCATCACGGGAATGGCCTGGAGTTTGAGGTCTGCTTGCGCTGCCCTCCAGATGTAGTCTCGCGACGTGATTAGAAAGCGGGTGCCCCGCTTCATTGCACCCTGCATCAGTGGAAACACTTGGTTCCACGCCTCCGCCGTTTGCCGTTGATACTGGGTGTTACCCCAGGCATCGTCGATCCAGAAAAACTGAGGAACGTCCGGACTCAAATGCCGCTGTACATCTTCTGGAGAAGTGGCTCGAATGGTCGAACTACGCCATATATCGGCCGCGCCGATGGCGATGCTCGCACCGATGGTTGATTTCCCTGCCGCCGGCGGGCCGAGCAAGAGCACGACGTTGTGCTGACTGATCGCCCTTACACTTCGGCGATGAGCCTCGGTAACGACAAGCCGTTGTAAATCTTCACCCATGGCGCTGAGGATTAACTGGGCCTGCCCATATGCCCGCGCATCAAGAACGTCGTTCAGATCGCCAAGCCCATACAGGCGTGGGGCCATCATTCGGAGGCGTGAAGAGGTGCGAATCTGCCGGTTGATAAAATCACTACCGAAAATGCGGCATCGACCAACCCCAACGCCTTGGAATGCGGCACGAATAGCGAGCTCGCTTTCCCCGGTGATCGTATGGTTCGTCAGAATGATATAGTCGTGGGCCAGCCCTTTTTTGGCGAGCCGTTCAGCCTTTGCGATTTCATCCGTCAGCATCGAAAGGCTAAGATTGTTGGCTTTCTTAGATGTAAACTTACACTGGATGGTCGATTCACCCGCAGCGGGATCGTCACCGTCCCAGCGGCCAACAAACGCACCGTCTCGCCCGGCATCGTTGCCGGGCAAGAAATTCTGGACCGGCCTGCGAAGACATTCCTCAGCTACTCCGACGCACAGGTCTTGGAATGCCTTCCACCCCAACTTGTGAAGGGGGTAATCGCCCGCTACAGCCAGCAGCGTTGGTGCACCATTCATTTCGGGCAGCGCGGTCGCAGGTTCGCCTGCCATCAGCGAAATGCCTCCATCTGCTGGAGCGACGATTGGATGCTGCGGGCGTAACTGGCGCTCATTCCCAGACCGATGTAGAGCTCGAAAACCCCTCCAGCTGCCGCTTTGGGTTCAAGCCGGTTTGTGCGTACAAGCTGCCCGATGGTGCCGCTCAGCGGCGCCAGCCCGCTTGAGCTGAAGGGGTCGCATTCTTTTGCTGCCTTGCTAAAAGCCGTCTCGATAGGCGGGAGCAGACATCCTCCGTAGGTAGAAGAATGGTCCAGGTCGTGTGCAAGATCGACGTTCTCACCGAGCCCCTGATACTCACCACGAAATACGGGTGGTTTGAAAGCCAGTGCGTTAGCAATGGCGTTTTTGTCCGAGGTCAGCGCTCTGGTTAAGGTGCTCATTTCCATACAGGGAAGCTACTTCATCGCTACGACAAAATGAAGCAAAACAAGAATGAAATAGTTCGCTAAGACACGGCAATACGATGCGTGCCGGCATGCGTAGCCGCCGAGCAAGACGACAACGATGGTTTGCCATCATTTGAAATCGGCCGCAGCACCGCTGAACGCGCCCACAGACCCGCTTCGGCGGCTCTACTTTCCGACGTTCTCCGGTATGCTCATGTGTGCCGCATGCTGCCTCCGCGCCGCATTCGCAATCTAGGCTAGCGCATGACGTCTTCGATCGGCGGGCCGATGATCGAGGCAACATCCATGGCCGGATCGGTTCATGGCCAAGCGATCGCAGCGCCGCCCGGCAGCTCGACAGAATGCCGGGCTCAAATGCGATCAACGTTCCATCGAGATCGAGCAGAAATGCGGAAAGATCCGATTCCATCTGGACGGTTCTCCATTGACGTGCCGAGATCGCAATAGGCGACGCGCGACCGAATTGTATCCCGTGACCTCGGTCGTGGCCGAACCGCTTGCCGGGGTTACCGGTCGCTCACCCCGGCTTTCGACCGTCGCTAGGCTGACGCTCCTGCCCTGCCGTCAATCCGGTCTCGCGGAAGAGATAAAATGCGGTTGAAATTAATGGAACGTAGCTGCCAAACGATGTACTTTCGATTGCATGTATCCTTGCGAATGTTATGACTAAGATCTTATTCGACCTACCATTTTGCTTCGAGCACAAGGCTGAAATGCAGGCTACTCTGATGTCGTTACAGGATGCGGTGAAAGACCTGCCGTCAGCAAGAATCCTTCTGGCAAGCGATTTCGAGAACGGGCCAAAGATTGACCCTCTCAAGATCATCCAGATTTATGAAGCCAGCGAATGGGAAACGTTCATTGACGAATGGGTCCATTCGCTCAAAACCACCTATGTCAGCGTTATGCGGCCGACCGGTGCCGGAGACAAAGGGATCGATATTGCTGGCTTCTGCGACGCCGACCAGCTGCTCGGCATCTGGGACAATCACCAGTGCAAGCACTACACCTCACCCTTGAGTTTCGGCGTGGTCGCACCTGAGATCGGGAAGATGCTCTGGTACTCTTTCTCCGGAGAGTACAAAGCCCCGAGAGCATGCCGGTTCATCGCGCCGAAAGGCGCTTCGACATCGTTGTCGTTGTTGCTCTCCAATGCGAACAAGCTGAAAGCGAAGGTGCTTGCGGAATGGGACAAAGCCATCTCCGCAAAAATCACCTCGAGGGGGCCGGTCACTCTGGAAGGAAAATTCCTCGACTACGTTAGGGATTTCGACTTTCGGATCTTTTCGGCCGAGCAGCCTCGAACGATCATCGAAGCCCATTCCAGAACGCCCTATCACATCGGCCGCTTCGGTGGCGGATTGCCCTCTCGTCCGCGGCCCGACTCTGTCCCTGTCGAGATCGGAGAGACAGAGGCGACCTATACAAGCAAGCTGCTCGATGCCTATGCGGAGCACAAGGGCGAGACAATCGTCGCGGTCTCGCATCTCGATAAGTGGGCGAGCTTGAAATCCCATTTTCATCGCTCCCGCGAGGCCTTCTATCATGCTGAGTCCCTGCGGGTGTTCGTGCGCGAGAAAGTGGAGCCTGGTACTTTCGAGGGGTTGCAGACCGAGATACTGGACGGGGTCCTGGACACTCACGACGGCGAACACTCGGACGGATATGCGCGCGTCGTCGCCGTAACCGAGAAAGCGCAGTCCTTGGTTCTTGACGCTCATCCTCTGAACAAAAGCGCTTTTCCCACCGACCGTCGGGGCATTTGTCATCAGCTTGCGAATGATGGGAAGCTGACATGGCGCCGCTAATGCCTACGGCCTCGGCTTTCAACGGCTCGCTCGAAACGGGCGTGAGGGCCGTCTTCGTTCTGCACGCGCATTTTCCCCAGGCGGTGGATCTAAACCGACTGACCGCGATGGATTATCTTGTCGTGCGGACCAGTGTCCTCGATGGACCAGCGGACCTGCATCCCCCGACACCGATCATGTCACCTGTCACGCAGGTCCGAAGAAAGTCCGTTCAATCTGCCGTAGCCCTGATGATGTCCCGAGGGCTAGTCGAGCAGGTTGTCGATGAAAGCGGGATCCTGTTCCAGGCCGGAGACAATGCGGAGTTTTTTGTCACCGCGCTTCGGACGCCATATCTCCGACAATTGTACGAGCGCGCCGAATGGCTCGCAGGTTATTTCCAGAACTACAATGATGAGGCTTTTGACGATCTAATGCGCAATCTTCTCACCAACTGGGTCTCTGAATTTCAAGACGAAGCGTCTGGACCGGCATAATGGCATATTCAGGCTTCCAGGTCCGTCACCTCTCCTTTCACGGTTCAGAGAAAGAACCGGCGATTGTTTCGTTTCAGTCCGGCCTTAACGTCATCTACGGTGCTTCCGACACCGGGAAGTCCTATATTGTCGAAGCGATCGATTTTATGCTTGGCGGCAAGGGCCCTCTGCCCGATATCCCGCAGGCTAAGGGCTATGATCGCGTATTGCTTGCGATTGCTTTCGACGACGGATCGGAAACGACATTGCTCAGAAGCATGGCCGGTGGACAGTTTCAGGCATTCGAGGGCCTGCATACGTCGATCCCGGATGCGGAGGGCAGTCCCCTTAGTGAAATTCACAACGAGCGCGATGAGACGAACCTCTCGTCGTTTCTTCTCTCCAAGATCGGCCTTTCAGGCAAGCGGATCAAAAAGAACGCAAAGGATGAAACGCAGGCGTTGAGCTTCCGCAACATTGCGCGACTGGCGATCGTCAACGAGGAGGAGATCATCCAGAAGCGTTCGCCCTTGTCCGATGGGAACTACACGGCAAATACAGCGAACACATCCGTCTTCACGATGCTGTTGACCGGTGTCGATGACACAGCGCTCCTGTCACGCAAAAGCACGTCCGCCGAAGAGCAGAAACGCCTGGCGCAAATCGATCTTCTCGATCAGCTGATCACAGACGCTCAGAAACGCATCACGTCAATATCCGGCTCACGTGACGAACTGTCTGATCAAGAAGAGCGACTCACGAGAGCGATGGACAATCGCGCCGAGCAGCTCGCCTTCACCGAGGAAAAGTTCAAGGCAATCTCGACCAGAAGGCGGGCCATCATCCAGAAGCTTGAGACAACCGCCGATCGATACACGGAAATTGCCACTCTGCTTGACCGCTTCAATCTTCTACGAGACCACTATGTTTCGGACTATGAGCGTCTCTTGGGCATCCGGGAGGCAGGAAGCTTCTTCTCGGTCCTCGAACAGGAGGTTTGCCCCACCTGCGGTGCCTTGCCTGACCATCATGATTCCAGCGCAGTCTGCCACGGCGACGTCGCTGTGACAGTCCTCGCCGCTGAAGCAGAGATGCAAAAGATAGAATCTCGTCAATCGGAACTGATGACGACGATAGCCGCGTTGCGTGCGGAGGCGCAATCCATTCAGAAGTCGCTTCCCAACTTGAGGAATTCGCTGAGCGAACTCTCGGTTGAAATCGAGACCGTCGTATCACCTGACTTGCGCAAACAACGCGCAACTTACAAAGAGCTGGCTGACAAGGGCGCGAATGTACGCCAGGCGCTCGGGCTGTTTTCCAGTCTGAGTGATCTGACCAGTCGTAAGGCAGCCTTGGAACGACAGAACGAGGGGGGCTCGGGCGATACCGCTTCGAACAATCGCCTTACCAACACGATCGTGGCACCGTTCGCAAAACGTGTTGAGAGCGTGCTCAAACAATGGGGTTTTCCAGATCTTGATCATGTGCATTTTGATACGAGCGCGAAAGATCTGATTGTGTCCGGGAAAGCCAGGACGTCCTACGGAAAGGGATTGAGGGCAATCACGCAGTCGGCTTTCACAATCTCACTACTGCAATATTGCGCCGACAACGATCTGGCACATCCGGGGATCGTTGTGCTCGATTCCCCGTTGCTGTCCTACCGTGAACCGGACGGGGCCGACGACGATCTAAGCCATACGAACCTTAACGGAAACTTTTACAGATATCTTCTCGGCCTCCAAGCTGACCGACAAGCGATCATCGTTGAGAATATGGATCCCCCGTCAGATGTGGAACTCGGTGATCGAGTAATTCATTTTTCTGGAATGGTTGATGAAGGTCGCTTCGGCCTTTTCCCTCGCTAGTAAATGACCCGCATTCATCCATGGAGATTTGTCTGCCATAGACAACAACATGATCTAGATGATTCCCCACGCCCGAAACCTCCCCCTCCCCGTCATCTCCCTGAGCCCCAGTTCACCAACAATCCTCAGCGCCGCCCGCGGCGTCACCTTCAGCGTCTCGGCAACCATGCCGGCCGAGACCAGCGGCCGCGCCATCACCAGCTCGATCAAGCCCGGCAGATTTGACGACGACCGCCGGCCGACCAGGCGCCGCTCCATCATCTGTTTTGCCAGCGCCAGCCGGTCATGCTCCTTCAGCCCGAACTCGGCCGCCGCAATGATCCCGTTGACGATCGCCAGCAGCCTTGTGTCGCGAGCCCGATGCCGGCGGCGCTCGACGGCAATGGATTTGAGGCCGAGATTGACGGCGACCAGATGCGCCGTCGTCAGGTCCGCTTGTCGCAGCGTCTCGGCGGCCAGCAGCCGGCCGAGCCATGGCGCATGCTGCAAAACCTGCAGGTCGTTCCAGGCATCGAGCAACAGCGCCGCCCGCATCACCGGCGGAAGTCCTTCGGTCTCGCTCAACACGGCCCGCCATTCACCGAGCCGCTCGTCTTCGTCCCAATCGAGATCGTAGACCAGCGGATCTTTCTCGCGCGCGCCGGCGCGGCCGGGTTTCTTGGCTTCTGCGATCGCGACGCCGGAACGGGCAAGCACGGCGTCGATCGCCGCCAGTTCCGCGGCCAGCGGATCGGACGCGTCGGACTCTTCCCCCTCCCCTTCCCTGACACCCTCTGCAAAGGTTGTAGCCGGCGGCGTGGCGTGGACTGCGTCCTCATGAGCCGTGTCGTCAGCGCTGGTGCTTTCGGCGCCGGCGCCGCGGAGCGTGCGCAGGCCTTCATTGCTCAGCGCCCAGCCGGGCGGCTGCGCCGCAATCCGCCGGCGCGTCTTCAAAACGTCACGGGCGATGGCTAACTCATGGGTCGGGGCGCGGACATCGAGCCGGGCGTCGTGCAGCACCAGGTCCTCGAGGTGAACGAGTTCGCCGTCGATCCACAGCGAGGCGCAGGCATCGGAAAAATGCATGCGCTCGATCCAGCCCGCACCGACCGGGGAACGGGCAATGCGTTCGTCGAGACGGGTCAACGCAGAAGTCGCGCCCGAAATCGGCCGCAGCAGGGTCTGGGGAGTCTGGAGAGGCAAGTTCGATAAATCATAACGCATTGAAAACATGGTAAATGATTTGCTAAACGGACGCTATCTCCGATTTAATGTCCGTCACTGCCTGGATTGCTCCAGGCCATGTATCACATCCGATAAGTAACCCTTATCGGAAGTGAGATGTACATCGCGGTTGTACGCACTCGGAAGCCGTGGTATAAGTTGGTCGAAAGCCAATATCGGAGGGTTGGATGCCTCAGACCCGCTACAAGATCAGCGAAGCCCGCAAAAATTTCGCAGAAGTCCTCGAGCGCGCCAACCAGGGTGAGGAAATCGTCATCATGCGCGGCAACGAAGTTTATGCACGGATCGGCCCCGCAGCCGGTGGAGGCAAGCGGCCGTTCGGCCTGCTGCGCCACCGTCGACTGCCCGATGACCTGTTCGATACAGTCGATGAAGAGCAGGCAGCGATCGACGCTGGCGACTGGAACGACGATACCGGCGTCTGGCAGGGCAAATCCGAGAGCGGCGACAGCACCCAATGAAAGTTTTGCTCGACAGCCATGCTGTCTACTGGTGGACGATCGGCAGCGATCGCCTGTCGGCAAAGGCACGATCCCTGATCGAGGACAAGGCAAACGCCATCCTCGTTAGTGCGGTCACGTTCTACGAGTTGGACAACAAGATGCGCCTGAACAAACTTGATCTTAAGCCGCAAGAGCTGCGGGCAGCCGTCACGGAAAGTGGCCTGCAAACGTTGGCCGTCAGCGATCTGCATGCCGAGCTCGCGGCGGCTTTTGACTGGGATCACCGAGATCCTTGGGACCGCATTCTCGCCGCCCAGGCACGGCTGGAGCATTGCGCATTCGTCTCCACCGACATGGCGTTCGATGCGATCTTGCATGAGCGGGTCTGGTAAAGGGCAGCGGCGATGACGGAACCCGTAGATATTGTCGTGGCAGCACGTCCAGGGCCTGGCGATATAAGCAGTTCGCCGTCACGTTCCATCGACAAACGCATCGCGACGCTGGACACGATCGCCGCCGTCCTGCCGATCGACCGCCGCGACGAACTGGGCGAGCTGTTGACCGATCAGGATGTCGAGACGCTCCGCCATCTGGTCAACGAGGGCATGGGCGCCAATACGCTGCGGGCGCTGACCTCTGATCTTGCCTATCTGCAGGCCTGGTCGCTGGCCGCCACCGGCAAATCTCTGCCCTGGCCGGCACCCGAGGCCCTTCTCCTGAAATTCGTTGCCCATCATCTGTGGCAGCCCGAGCAGCGCGCCATCGACCCTCACCACGGCATGCCATCCGATGTCGAGCAAAGCTTGCGCGACCAGCGCTTCCTTCGGTCGTCCGGCCCGCATGCGCCCGATACGGTGCGCCGGCGGCTTGCCAGCTGGTCGACGCTGACCAGATGGCGCGGTGTTGACGGCGCCTTCGGCTCCCCTGCCCTCAAATCGGCGATCCGGTTGGCAGTGCGCGCAACGCCACGCCCCCGAAAACGCAAGAGCGCCCAGGCGGTAACCGGCGACGTTCTGGCCAAGCTGCTCGCAACCTGCAGCACCGACAGCCTTCGTGATATCCGCGACCGGGCAATTTTGATGGTGGCGTTCGCGTCCGGCGGGCGCCGTCGCAGCGAGATTGCCGGTCTGCGCAGAGATCAGCTGATCGTCGAGCCGCCGATCGTCGTTGAAGCTAGCCCTCCCCTCCCCTCTCTCGCCATTCATCTGGGCCGCACCAAGACGTCCGGCACCGAGCACGATGAGATCGTCTATCTGACAGGACGGCCGGTGGATGCGCTGAATGCCTGGCTTGTGGCGGGTAAGATCGAAACGGGGAGCATTTTTCGGAAGATCGATCGTTGGGGTAATGTTTCGAAGCGGGCGCTGGAGCCGAGTGCGATCAACCAGATCGTGAAGCAGCGGGCGGCGCTGGCAGGGCTGGAGTCTGGGGAGTTTTCGGCACACGGGCTGCGGTCGGGGTACCTGACCGAGGCAGCTAACCGCGGTATTCCCCTGCCCGAAGCGATGGAACAGTCGCGCCATCGTTCGGTCCAACAGGCCTCAAGCTATTACAACAACGCGACACGCCGAAGCGGGCGCGCTGCGCGTATGCTGTGAAGACCGGGATCGGTCAATTACTGCCCGGTCGATCACTGGCAAAGGGATGAAACTGATGCAGCTTGATTATTTCCGCAGTGGCGGATGATGTTTTCCGATCTCATTCGGAGCGTATCCGAGGTGACGCGAGAAGGCGCGTGACAAGGATGTGGCGCTGCCAAAGCCAGCCCGTCCGGAAACCACCTTGACGCTGCATCCCTTGGACAACAAGACGTGCGCCAACGTGAGACGCCATCCCTGTCAATGCCGCGTGAGTTTTCCCCCGAAGCCGAAGTAAAATTGCCCACTTACGCCGACGTGGACGCCAGGGAGAACTGAGTATTTTTCGGCGGCGGCCGGCGCGGCTTTTGCGGCGGTGCGAACGCCGGTGATGCGATGAGGGCTTTGGACGCCTCAAAGCTGAAGTGTTTTTCGTAGAAACGAACGGTCTCCTGGACGTCCTGCGCGTGGAGCACTATTCTGTTTATTGGCAATGTCGCTTCTTTCTATGGAAGGCATCCGTGATTCTTCAAGGTAGCGACATGGTAGGTTTTGCTATGTCCCATTCATCAGCAACAGACCGCTCTCAGATGCTGCTTCTTCCAGAGGCGGTGGATGATTGTGTCGGTGCCGAGAATCCTGCACGCTCATCGAAGCCTTCGTTGATGGGCTGGATTTACAGGCGGCGGGTTCAGTCGCGTGACACCGAAAGCGACCGCCCGCCCCGGCTACGATCCGGCCGATCTGCTGAAGCTCTACATCTACGGCTATCTCAACCGTGTGCGTTCGAGCCGCCGACTGGAAGCGGAAACACATCGCAACATCGAGGTGATCTGGCTGCTTCGGCATCTGAAGCCTGACTTCAAGACGATCGCTGATTTCCGTCGCGACAACCGCACCGCCTTCCGTCAGGTGTTTCGCGAGCTAGCGCAGGCAAAAAAGCTACGCCTTCCAAGCCCACCAAGGGCCGGGCAAAACCCGCACAAAAGAAGCGAGCTGATCGATGGCACCGCGTCGCCCCTATTGGAGAGGTTACCTTAAACTCTCGCTCGTCATTTGCCCTGTCGCGATGACGCGGCATGTAGGCGTCACTCCGGGCGTTTTCGCCCGAACAGACTGATGCCCACTCACACTTTTTCGACGCCTAATTTGTGCTGCTTCTGATCGAAAAGACGTTGAATTCCGCTTTGCAATGTGCGCATCTGGCTCACACGCGGCGTGACGACGCCGTGAGCGACGACCGCTTCAGGAAGCGCGTCAGACGCCCTTTACGACCGCCTTGAAGGCGCAAAGCCGATCGAATCCTGGAAGAGGCTCTCCGAGCAAAACGGCGCGGCCCGGCGACCTGCAGGGCCGTCCCCCCTTGAGATCTCGGTTCGCTCGGCCAGTTCCAGTGCATCCTCAATGTCGACGCCGAGATACCTTACTGTGTTCTCGATTTTAGTATGGCCAAGCAATATCTGGATAGCCCGAAGGTTGCAGGTTGCCTTGTAAATCATCGCAGCCTTCGTTCGCCGCAGGGAATGCGTACCGTAATCCTCCCGACGAAGCCCGATCGCCGTCACCCACTCATCGACCAGCCGGGCGTACTGCCGGGTGCTGCGATGATCAGCGTGGTCGGCGCGACTGGGAAAGGCATAGTCATCGACTGTTCCTCCCCTTCGTTGAAGCCAGGCAAGCAGACTAGCTCTGACCTCGGTCGTAATTTCGAACTGCACCGGTCGTCCGGTCTTTTGCTGAACGACCATCGCGCGATTTCGAATCTCGTGGCCCGTGACGAGAGTCCCGATTTTCAGTTTTACCAGATCGCAGCCACGGAGCTTGCTGTCGATGGCGAGATCGAAAAGCGCCCGATCTCTCATCCTTCCTTCTCGGTCGAGGAAAAAGCGTACTGCCCAGATTTGGCGTTGTTTCAGGGGCTTCTTGACGCCAACTTGCTTGCCTGCGTTCCAGGCCGGTCGGCCCAGCGCGGTAGGATCATATTGTGCTATACCCATTGTGGTTCTCCTAGGCCACCATTGGCCATTGGAACAACGAGCAGGTTCTAGGCTTCCAGGGTGGGGGGCCGGTGGCGGTCTGTCCGCTCTTGGTTACCGCTTAAGCAAGCCGGTGCTGGTTTATCAGAAGGCCCCGAAGGCGGCAGCGGCGGAATAGTCAGAGCCAGCGGCGAACCACGGCCTTGTAGCGGCGGTAGTCGTCGCCGAACTTCTCTTCGAGATAGCGCTCCTCGCGGGCGATCACCTGTGTCTGGATCGCGCTCAGCACCAACGGGAGCAAGGCGAAGGCGATCGGCCCGTCGAAACCGATCGCAAGGCCGGCATAGACAAGCGCCATTCCGAGATACATGGGATTGCGGGTCCACCGATAAGGACCGTTCGTCGCGATGAGGGTCGTTGGCTGCGAGGGCGGAATGTTGGTGCCCAGCCGCCGGAACAGCCCCGCCGCCGCAAGCATGATCGCCGCGCCGGCAACGAACAACAGCGCGCCCGTCGCGACCAGTAACCGCCAGTCGATGCCGAACGAGCGCAGGGGGACGAACCGCTCTACCGCCAGCCCCAACAGCAGCGCTCCCAGATAGACGAAGGGCGGAGGGAAGCGGACACCCGCGCTGTCCGGTTCGACGGCCATGTTCATCTCCAATCTGCGCTCTCAAACCAGCATCGATTGTTGGGCGAAGATACCCGCCATCGCGCCTTGCCATGATGCCGTGGTGACCGAGGGCAAGACGGGGTTGGTGAGGTCGCCGGCAGCGTAGATGCCCGGCATGCTGGTTTCGCGGCGCTCGTCGACCTTGAGCACGACGCCGAGGGGGGTGTCGGCCGTGGCGAGACCCAGTGATTCATGCAGGCTCGCGGACGGCTTGTTGCGCGGATGCGCGAACAGGATGTCTACCGCAACGTTTGGCCCGGTATCGAGCTTGACCGTGGCGTTGTGGCTCCCGTGACGGGCGACGCCGGTGATCCGGCCATCGACGACAGGTACGTTGCGGCCCGCCAGATCGGCCCGGATATCGGATGAAATCTCGTGACCATCGGCGAAGACCGTCAGCCTGTGAGTCCAATCGCGGAACAGCCTGACCTGGTTCATTGACTGCGGACCGGACCAGACGAGGCCCCAATGCTGGTCGGCGACTTCGAAGCCGTCGCAATAGGGGCATGGAATGATGGATGTGCCCCAGCTTTCGGCATAGCCCGGAACATCAGGCATCTGGTCAACGACGCCATAGCTCAGGATCAGGCGGCGCGCCCCAAGGCTTTCGCCATCGCCAGTGAGGACGGAGAAGTTGTCGATGGTGCCGGAAATGCTGTCGGCACGGGCATTGACCAGCCGGATCGCGGGATAACGCGCCAGCTGTTGCCGCGCCTCGGCCAGGATGTCCAGCGGTCGCTTGTGATCGTGGCCGAGCATACCGTGCGAGCGGCCCGCGAAGCGATTACGCGGCAGGCCGGTATCGAGAACGGTGACCTTACGGCGGGCACGGCCGAGTTGCAGGGCGGCGGCGAGACCGGCAAAGCTGCCGCCGATGATGATGACGTTATCCATGGTAGTGGGCTCCGTATTGTGGGTAGAGGATGTTGCGTTCGAACCCGCGATGGCTTGGGCGTGCGGAAGGCCGACGGTGGACAGCGCGGCCAGCTTCAGCAGTGTTCGTCGTTGCATGGCACCCTCATGTTTTTCGATTCATTCTTTGGCTTGCATATTTCTGAAACTAAGTGGTATCGTAATTCGAGAATAAAGATACTGTCAAGGACTGGAATTGACATGACCGAAAATAGTCGAGGCCGGCGCGGCCGGCCCGCTAACGAGGCGCTTGGTCAAACCATACTCGACGCCGCGAGCGAACTTTTTGCGGAATTGGGTTTTCAAGCGACGACATTGGACAAGGTCGCTCAGCGGGCGAAGATATCCAAACTCAGCATCTATCGTCACTTCGAGAGCAAAGAGGCCCTGTTTGGCGCGGCGTTTGCGGCCCGGTGCCATCAGTTAATCCCGCAGGTCCTTTTTGAAGGCGTCGACGGTTCGGCCGAAGATCAGCTCATGGCGGTGGGATCGTCCCTGCTTCGCACGCTGTTGCGCCCGGACGTCCGCAATGTCGAAGCCATGGTCATGGCCGACACGACGAATCAAAAGTCGTTGGGTAAGCTGCATTACGACGCCGGCCCCGCCCATATCATCGCCCAAATCGAGGTTCTGTTGCGTCAATTGCACGACAAGGCGGTTCTAAACGTGCCCGATCCTCTCCGGTCCGCCCGCTTGTTCGCTGCGCTTTTCAAAGGGTCCGATCTCCTAATTATTGCACGCTTCGATCAGGCGCGAGCAGAGGACGACAAGGAGATCGAATCCTACTGCCGATCGGCCGTCGCCATGTTCATGGCGGCGCACGGCGGCAACGACCACGCCGGCGGATAGCCTAGGAGTACTTGCATGATATTTGGATGCTCGCATTGACATCAACCCGGCGATTATCGTTGGGAAACGGGCTGACCGCGGAGTAACCGCTACCACCCCATTGGAAGCCTTGGTGCCGACTTGGCAGACCGTCAGCTTTCGGGAAGCTGCAACGGTGGTCTGAACGGCGGAAATAAAGGCGCTATTCAGACTGTCAGCTTGGCGCATTGTCAGTAGGAAAAGCGGACATGTTGCTTATCGCAGTTAACGTTGGGCTTGAGCCCTTGAGGTCATCGGCTGCCGAAGAAACGCGTTTAAAATCCAGCTTGTGAGACAAAGTCGGGGTTGACACTGCGAGAATGCTTGCCAGGGGGTGGGTGAATTTCCAGGTGAGGTTTTAGGTGGTAACTGTCCGTACCCCTCAAAAAGCGTGCTTGCTTGCGATTTTCGCTCTATCATCGTCTACACCGAGGGGTGCCCTGCCAAAGGGCTGAGATACTGCTGGCCAACGCAGCGCAGTGACCCTTTGAACCTGATCCGGATCATGCCGGCGAAGGGACGGGTCCGACACCTATCCTCAGCCGGCCTCTTAGACGAGGCCGTAATGACACTGACGAAACCAAAGCTCGGAACGAATACCCCTAGAGGCAGCACGATCAAGATCTTGCCCTCACCCTCGATTTCTCCGCGGCGGAGCGGCTTGGAGAGGGCTGAGACATGATGCGCTCCCCTCCAAGGTTCTCGACAATCATCCTATTGTGCGCTCTTTCGGTCATACCGCTGAACGTGTTCCTGCCTTCGCTGGCGAATATCGCCGGGGATTTTCATATAAGCTATGCTTTCGCTAGCTTGTCGTTGGCAGGCTATGCGGTGGTCGCCGTTGCGGTGGAAATGGTCATGGGTCCGCTGTCGGATCGGTTCGGACGGCGACCGATCATTCTGGCGAACCTTGCTGCTTTCACGCTTGGATCAATCGGCTGTGCCCTATCGCCTGATATTTGGATATTCCTCGCCTTCCGTATGCTTCAGGCTACAATTACCTCCTGCTACCCGGTCGCTATGGCGGTCATCAGGGATACCGTCGGAAAGGAGCGGACGGCGAGCAGGATCGGCTATACGGCAATGATCTGGGCGATCGCGCCGATGTTCGCCCCGGCATTCGGCGGGGCTTTAGATCAGGCCCTTGGCTGGCGGGCGATTTTCTGGTGTCTCGCCCTCGCCGGGGCAGTGATGTTCCTCTTGTGCTGGTTCGGTCTGAGCGAAACCAACAAAGCGCGCTCGGACACGATTGCTCAGCAGTTCCGAACCTATCCGGCCTTGTTCCGCGCGCCGCGCTTCTGGGCCTACGGATTGTGCATGTCGTTCTCGGTTGGAGCGTTCTATGCCTTCCTTGCCGGCGCTCCATTGGCGGCAACATCGGCATATGACCTACAGGCCGGAACGCTCGGTATCTTCATGGGCGTCACAACCCTGGGCTATATCTTCGGCAGCTTCCTGTCGGGGCGATATGCCGGACGCGTGCCGTTGACCACCATGATGATTATGGGGCGCGTCGTAGCGTGCGCGTGCCCTATAATCGGCTTGGCCCTGTTTCTGGCAGGCTTCAGGAATGCCATTGCGCTATTCGGCCCCTGCATCCTGATCGGCATCGGCAACGGCCTGACCATGCCGAGTGCCAATGCCGGGATGCTCTCGGTGCGTCCGGATCTCGCCGGAAGCGCCGCCGGATTGGCCGGTGCCATGACGGTTGGCGGCGGTGCGGCCCTTTCATCGATCACGGGGGCGATGCTGACAGAAAACGACGCGACCTATGGGCTCTTCTGCATCATTCTTCTTTCGACGACGATTGGGCTGCTGGCTGCGACATTCGCCGCACTTACCGATAAACACGATTCCACGATAACAGCGGTGAAGTCATCCCATGCTGCCAGCCAATCCGAACGAGGATGAAGATGTCTAGTTCACAACGCATTCTTGCAGCCAGTGCGGTCGTTCGCGACGAAAGACGGCGCAATATTTCTCGTCCAGCGCCGATCCACTAGACAAGGCGTGCTGGATGCTACCGGGCGGCCGCACCGATCTCGGCACACGCGACGTGACGACGCCGTGAGCGATGTCCGCTTCCAGGAAGCGCGCGAGACGGCATCTACCGCCGAGGTGAAGGCGCGTTGCCGCCCGGCGGCATTGGCGATCGGTCGGTGGTACCGCAGGCGACCAGAGCGGCAGCCATCCGTGACCAGTTCCTCGTGTTGAAGGAGGAAGAACTCGACGTATCAGGTCAGGGATCATCTCGCAGTCACTGGTCTTAATGCCACCCATGGGCTTCTACTCCTGTCGCGATTCCGCCTGGGGTACAGCGCTTGCGACAATACTGGCGTCGAGCGATTCATAGCTCGCGAGGTCAATCAGGTCGTATAGTTCGGCCCGTGTCTGCATCCTGGCCACCAAATCTGTCGTGGCGCCATGCTGGGCAAGCTCCCCGTAGAGGTCCTGCTGCGCCCTGTTGGCGACCCGAAGTGACGATACCGGCCAGATCACCATCTTGTAGCCGAGGTCCTGGAGCGCGCCGGCCGTCATGGGAGGAGAGCGACCGAACTCCGTCATGTTCGCCAGGAGAGGGACGCCTCCCATGGCGGCTGCGAACTCGGCGAACATGGCTTCGGTGATCAGAGCCTCCGGGAAGATGGCATCCGCGCCAGCCTTGACGTACAGACGGGCGCGGTCGATTGCCCGTTCTATCCCTTCGTCTGCGACAGCGTCCGTACGTGCCACGATGACAAGAGAACGACGAGCCCTCGCTGCGGCGGCAACCTTGGCTGCCATGTCTTCGGGGGTCGCGAGCTTCTTGTCGTTCAGGTGACCGCACTTCTTCGGCAGCACCTGATCCTCGATCTGGATCGCGGCAGCACCGACTTCTTCAAGACGCCGTACCGTGTTCATGACATTCAAGACTTCGCCAAAGCCCGTGTCTCCATCGACCAGCAATGGAAGACCCGAGGCCCCAACGATCTGCCGGGTGAAGAACAAGACGTCTTCGAGCGTCAGGATTCCGAGATCGGGCAGCCCCATCGAAGCGCTCATCGCTGCCCCGGACAGGTACAGCGCCTCGAAGCCCGCGGCCTTGGCCTGGAGCGCTGCAAGGCCATTATGCGCCCCCGGCATCCTGACGATCTCCGGCTTGCGCAAGAGAAGGCGAAGCCTGTCACCCGCCGGATTTTCGTCATTTGGGTTAGGAAGAAGATAATTCATTGCGGTCAATCCACCTGCAGTGCTGTCTTGTGCCGCCACTTCGCGAAGCGCGGAAGAAGGAGGGGGATAATGAGGACGGCGGCAGCCATGATCCACAGCGTAATCGAGATCGGGCTCGACCATAGGATGGCCACATCTCCGGCAGAGAGCGATAGCGCTCGCCTCAGGCTCTGCTCCAGTATCTTACCGAGCACGAGGCCGAGGATGAGCGGTGCCATGGGCACGCCGAGACGGCGCAGGAGGTAACCGCCGACACCAAGGCCGACCATGAGGACGAGATCGAATGTCGTCGATTTGCCCGAGTAGACCCCGATCGCGCTCACGACGACAATGAACGGCACCAGGACCCAAGCCGGGACGGACAGCATCCTGGCGAACACGCCGACAAGCGGGATGTTGATCGCCAAAAGGATGAAGTTGCCAATGAACAGCGAGGCGATGAGACCCCAGACCAGATCAGGCTGCGAGCGGAAGAGCGCGGGACCGGGTGTCAGGTTGTAGAGCGTCAGGACGCCCAGCATGATCGCCGTCGTCCCGGAGCTTGGAATGCCCAGCGTCAGCATCGGGATGAAGTTGGAGTTGGAAGCGCTGTTGTTTGCCGCCTCGACCGAAGCGAGCCCGCGCACATCTCCCTCTCCGAAACGGCTCCCTTCCGGATCGCTCTTTTCGACAACACGTTTCTCGGTGGTGTAGGCGAGCGCAGAAGCCACGGTCCCACCCGCGCCCGGAAGAATGCCGACGAAGAACCCGATTATCGAGCCACGCAGCGTCGCCATGTTCGTGAAGCGCATCTCCTGACGGTTGAATAGCGAGCGCCCGAACTGCTCGATGCGGACGGCTGCTCCACCATGCTTGGCGTCCAGCATGATCAGCAACTCGCTGATCGCGAAGAGGCCGATCACGACAGTGGCGAACTGAACGCCGTCCACCAGATTCGGCGAGCCAAACGTGTAGCGGTAGACACCCGAGTTCGCATCGATGCCGATCGTGGAGATCGCGAGCCCGAGCCCGATCGCGAGCATCGCCTTCACGGGCTGGTCCGTGAGAAGGCCCGTAAGACACGCGAAGGCGAAGACCATGAGCGCGACATACTCCACGGGTCCGAATGCCAAGGCCCATTTCGCCAAAACCGGGGCCGCAAGGACAATCCCCAAGGTCGCAATGGCCGACCCGACGAACGAGGTCCAGGCGGACAGGGAGAGGGCAATCCCTGCTTTCCCTTGGCGTGCGAGCGGATAGCCTTCCAGAGCGGTCATCACTGCAGACGCTTCGCCCGGCACGTTCAGCAGGATGGCGCTGATGCGACCGCCGTATTCGGAGCCGATATAGATGGCCGCCATCAGGATCAGCGAGCCTTCCGGCGGCAGTCCCAGCGCGAACACGACTGGAACCAGCATGGCAACGGCGTTGATGGGCCCAAGACCCGGTAAGACACCGACCATCGTCCCGACGACGGCTCCAAGCGCAGCCAGGAGCAGGTTTGTCGGAGCAAGAGCGACTCCGAATCCGTGTAACAGGTAGTTGAACGAATCCATCAGACGATCCCTCCGAATGGACCCACCGGAAGAACGACCTCCAGAACTCGGTCGAAGAGCAGGTAGGAAGAGACCGCGAGCACGACACCCGTTACCGCACCCTGCCACCACTTAGCGCCGAAGATCATCGCGATCGGGACCATGAAGATTGTCGTCGCGATTACGAAGCCGAGCGGCTGGAAGAGCAGCGCATAGCCAACGAGACAGCCACATAAAGCTGCGAGCGCTCCGATAGGCCCCGCTGATTCGGAGGACGGTTCTCCGGGCCTCAGCACCAAGATGACGCCGCACAGCGCGATCATGCCTGCAGCTATGAGCGGAAACGCTCGGGGCCCAACAGGTTCGTAGGCGAAGGGTGCTTGAAGCGCGTATCCGAACACGAGCATCATTGCTGCGACCGCGATTGCGGTCGCTCCCAGGAGGCGGTCGGTTTTCATGATGTGAGGCCTTATTTGGTCGTGGCGAGACCGAAGTCAGCGGCGAGCTTCTTGTATGACGCCACCTGTTTTTCCACGAACGCCTTCGTCTCCTCGCCCGTCATGGGAAGCGGGAAGAGGTTGCGCTTCTGAAGTTCCGCGGCGTAGTCGGGAGACTGCATCGTCTTGGCGAAAGCATCAGCCCACCACTTGTAGTCCGCGTCGCTGACTTCAGGTCCGACATAGAACCCGCGGACGATGGGCCACTTGATGTCAAATCCCTGTTCGGTGGCCGTCGGCACCTGGGACAGCTTGCCTGGGAGCCTCTGCTCCGAGAAGATCGCAAGAAGCCTCAGCGGCGCGCCACCATCAATTGCTGCCTGGCTGTCACCCACGTCGTTCATGCAGACATGGACGTGTCCGCCCTGAAGTGCGGTTGCGCAATCCCCGCCGCCCTCGAACGCCACAAAGCGCATGGCTTTGTAGTCGATGCCTGCCGCACGCGCTGCCATCGCGGCCTTCATCCAGTCCTGGCTGCCTATCGTGCCACCGGCTCCGATGATGACAGACTTCGGGTCTTTTTTGATGGCGGCCATCAGGTCCGTCAGCGACTTGTATTCGCTGCTGTCCTGGACGACGACAGCGCCGTAGTCGGTGCCGACGCTGGCGACCCAGCGAACGTCTTTTTCAGAATATGCCCCGAACTTGCCCTGGGCGAGGTTCAGGAGCGATCCGGCGGAGAATGCCACGACGACATTTGGTTCGGCACGGCGCTGTCCGACGATCGCGTTGTAGGCAACCGCGCCAATGCCGCCCGGCATGTACGAGACGCGCATCGGGGACTTGATCGCGCCCGACTGCTGAAGCGTCGCCTGGGCGAGCTTGCAGGTGATGTCGAAACCTCCGCCCGGCTGCGCTGGTGCGATGCATTCTGGATTCTTCGGCTCTGCTTGCGCGAAAGTCGGGGCAACGGAAACGGCTGTGATAGAAATAGCGGCGGCGAGCGCGGCGCGAGATGCAATTGTCATAGATGATCCTCCAGATGACGAACGCAGACCTCCTATCTGCGAAGCTCGCCATATATCCGCCTCAAGCTTTCAACTGGCTTTCAGTTGCCAAAGGCAGGCGGAGCGAGACGACAAGGCCTCTGCGGTCCGACCTGTTCCTCACCTGCATCGACCCGCCGCTGGCGCGGGCGACGGTTAGCGCGATCGCCAGCCCGAGACCGCTCCCGCTCGTAGCCTTTTGACCGCTGCGGAAGCGCATACCGGCGTAGGCGAGTTCCTCCTCTTCCATTCCCGGACCTTCGTCCATTACCTCGACGACAGCCGCGGCGTCTTCTCGCCAAAGCGTCACCGTCACGAGGCTGGTTTCAGGGGCGTATTTGATCGAGTTGTCCAGGATGTTCATCATCGCTTCCTGAAGGAAGCCCTCGTTGGCGCGGACGATCAGCCTCTGACCGGAAGACTCGACGATGCAGTCCATCTGGCGGCTACGTATACGCGGCCACAGCATGCGGACGACTTCTGCGACCGACTCGGCGACGTCGATAGAAGCTTGGGGGTATGTCTCCGTGCCTTGTGACGTCCGCGCCTTGGCAAGCGCAAGAAGCTGGTTTGTCGTGCGGATTGAGCGATCCAGCACGAGTTTGGACGACTGCAGCGCAGTACGGACCTCATCGGGGTTCGACTGGTGCAGCGCGTAGTCGATCTGGGTGCGTAGGATCGTCATCGGCGTCCTGAGTTGATGTGAAGCGTCATCAAGAAATCGCCGCTGTTGTTGGGCTTGCTCTACGTTTCTGGCCATCAAACGGTTCATCGCCTCGACTGCCGGCCGAACCTCCTTGGGCAGATCAGCGACCTCGAGAGGTTTCAACTCGTCAGGCTCCCGAGCGTCGATGGCTTCCCGCAGCCTGTTCAGTGGCTTCAGCGCCATGTAGACGCCGACGCCTATCAACGTACCAAGGACCGCAACAACGAGGACGTCGCGCAGGATGGCGCGCATCATCAACTCGTTCTGGAAGGTGGTGCGCGACAGCTTCGTTTCGGCGACCTGGATCGTGATCTGAGTCCCCTCAGGTCTAGCAGGATCGAGCGGACGAGAGAGCGCTCCAACCCGGATGACTTCGCCAAAGTAGTCGCCGTCATGGAAACGGAGCTGACCCGGTTCAAGGTTCGGCGTCTCCGGTAAAAGCACGTCCCCGATCTGCACCAGCCCATCGCTCGTGGAGACGTTGAAGTAGACCTTGCCCTGTGCCGTGAGCTGGAAGAACTCGAAGAGGTTATAGGGAAGCTCGACCCCGACCCCACCGCTTTCCGTGGAGATGTTGGCGTCGATCGCCCTAACGGCTCCGGCGAGAGACCGGTCGTAGGCGCTGTCGGCCATCTCCTGGACGGTCGTCGCGCTGAACCAGAGCGTCGACGCCATCGCAAGGACGATTGCCGGAACAATCCAAACCCCAAGGGTGACCGCTAGAGGACGTCCGGGGTTAGAGGTGCTCGTGGCGCTCATGTCGCGCCCGCTTCAAGCACGTAGCCAAGGCCACGAAGCGTCCTGATTTGGACGGAGTGAGAGAGCTTTTTCCTAAGACGGTGAGCGATGACCTCGATTGCCTCGAGGTGGATGTCGGCGTCGTAGGAGAACATCCTGTCGACGATCTTCTGCTTCGACATCGGCTCTCCCGCGTGCTGTAGGAGGATGCGCAGGAGCGAGTGCTCGCGAGGCGAAAGGTCCAGCGGGTCGCCGTTCAACGTAAAGCGCTGCTCGGCGGAATAGTAGGTCAGCTCACCACAGGAGAACGTTCCTGCATTTCGCCCATGGACCCGACGCACCAGCGCCACTAGCCTTGCCTCCAACTCCTCAATCGCGAACGGCTTGGCCAGGAAGTCGTCCGCACCTTCATGCAGCGTCCCAATCCTTTCAGGTAAAGTGTCGCGAGCAGTCAGGACGAGTGCAGGTGTCGTGTCTCCGCGGCTGCGCATGGCCGAAAGGACTGCGCGTCCGTCCATCTTCGGCAGCCCGAGGTCCAGGATGACCGCGTCGAATTCCTCTTGCCGTAATCGTTGATCCGCCAGTGCGCCGTCATCAGCCCATTCGATCATGTAGGCATATCGTTGCTTCAGGGCCTTGATCAGCCACTGCGCGAGCTCTGCGTCGTCTTCGACCAAAAGAAGTTTCAAGCGTATGGTCCCGGTTTATCACTAATCATCTGTAGCCTGAAAACACGCTTGCTGAAAAATGGAAACCGGAACACCACGAGGAGAGTAAGGTGGCATGACCGCAATTGGCGCACCGGGGGATGCCAAGTCGCAGCGAGCGATGTCTGCTTTCAGGTGCGCGCCGGGACGACTTTTATGATTGAGATGAGGGCGCATTGCCGCCCGGCAGCATGGAATTCGGTCGGTGGTGCTTCTGGATCGCGTTACTGATAATCTCGGGAGCAATTCGCCCGCGATGGCATGAACTGACGAAGTGCGGAAGTCGCAACCGACTGATGGGCCTTTCGCCTATCGGGCCGGTTGTCTTGAAGGAGGAGGGCCACGATGAGCACAGACAGGGATACCGTGCGGTCCTATGATGCGGTCGCAGCCGAGTATGCTGCCGAGGCGGCGGCGATGCCCGAATGGGTGGCGACTGAGATTGATGTGTTCGTGACCGCGCTGGGTGGCTCGGGAAGAGTGCTGGAGATCGGAAGCGGGGGCGGGCGAGATGCACTGGCGCTTGAGAAGCGGGGGATTAGCGTCCGGCGCACCGACATTTCGAAGGGTTTCGTCGAATTGCTTCGCGCGAGCGGCTACGAGGCCGATCTGTTGGACCCGCTGATCGACGATCTGGCCGACCCGCAGCGTCCCGGCGCGCCGTATGACGGGATCTGGGCCTGCGCTTGCCTGATTCACGTCGCGCGCGAGGATTTCGGCACGGTGCTTGGACGGCTTGCCGAGGCAACCAGGAGCGGCGGCCGGCTGCACGCATCGGTGAGAGAGGGCGACGGCGAGGATGTATCCACACACGGCCGCGATGCAGCGATGCGGCACTATGTCGAGACCTACTGGCGAGAGCCTTCCCTGCGATCCGCGATCAGGGACGCCGGCTGGATCGTCAGCGATATACGGCGGTGCATGGGAAGGCCGGACGATTGGTGGCTGAGCGTTCAGGCGAGCCGAGCGTAGTACACAGATCGGCGGGAATGGCCGGTTGTGGCGCGACTGCAAATTTTAGGGTGGTCGCCTAAATGTCTGCTTCGGGGCGACGGCCAAGATCGCCTCTATGGCAGTTAAGGCGATTTGGAGACGGCCTCAGGCCCCTGCGGGTGATGAAGCCCACCTTGAGCAGGCATCGCCGGCAGGAACAGTCGTTAGAAGAGGTCGCTGAGGGAGGTCGGTGTATAGAGGCAGGTTTCCCGACCCGCGCTACCTTTCAGAGCTGAAAAGCAATCTTTCAAGCTGGTCCAATTGTTCCGGCAATGCGGCCGCACTGCCCTGCAGTGCATCCTCGAGCGCTTCCGTTGACGGGTAGATTTCACGGAAGGTCAGCAGCGTCGTCCCGCCCTGATCTTCGAAAGTCACGGTCGTGACTGCGCCCTCAGCCCCTTCATCATTGGTCCAGACAATGCGCTCATTTGTCACGACCTCGAGATACCTGCCGTAGAAGGCCATCGTTCCCGAGCCGCCGGCCCCGAATTCCAGCCGATATTTGCCGCCGGTACGGACGTCCATGTCGCACGACACGAGCGAGACACCGGGTGCCGACTTGGGCACCCACCAGCGTTGGAAGCGCACGGGCTGGCTCCACGCCCTGAACACCGTGCTCGGCGGCGCATTGATTATCCGTGTCACAACGAGTTCGCGGTCTCCTCTACGCTCGACCGACGTGCGGTTTTGGGCACCATCTATATTATTCATATGCTCCATCTGGTTTCTCCTCGATCGGCGGACGAGCCTTTTTCTGGCCGCTCGTGATGATGACGTTCGGCGGAGACGGAATCCGACACGCCGATGCGAAAAAATCGGCATTGCAAGGCGACGTTCTTCAGGGTTCTATGACTGCCCCAATCAGGATTTCCGAGTCGACGTCATGTCTGCTTCCGGGCGTCTGGATGCCGTCGAAACCTATCTTGATTGACGTCTGTTTTCGGGAAAATGCCGCGGCAGGCCCTACGACAGATATGGGCGCGCTGAGCGACAGAAGCGGAATTCTTCACGGCGCTTTATAACCACATTGCGGATGGTGGCGCCGCTTAGCGAACTGACTACAAGCAGATCGCAAAATAAGGACAGTCACGATGACCACAGCGCCGGACGACGGGCCCTTCTTTCATGCACAATCGCGGATTTGAGCATGGGCGACTTCCTCACCGCGGGATACCCCTCGAACTATCGTCCCGAAGTGGTGATGAACCATATCTACTTCACTGCCATGGTGGACGGCGCCGGGCTCGCCGCTGAAATCGCGGCTGAACTCAACGGAGGCGGCGCAGTCCCGCGTGTGTACATCGTAGAGCCGGCTGGAACATTCGAGGACGACCCGAACGTGACTGACAAGAAATTTCCCGGCAACCCCACGCGGTCGTATCGTAGCAGCGCACCACTCAAGGTTATCGGCGAAATCACCCAGTGGACGCGATTGACGCCTGAGGCACTACAAATGTGGAGAGAGCGACTAACCTCGCTGCGCCCGGACCAACGGGGCGGGATCATCAACTGACGCGAGGCAACACGCATTGCCTGCTGATTCCGAGCTTTGCTGCTTAAAGAAAGATTAGGTCTTTTCGCCCGCGCTGTACAGACAGGTCCGGTAAGCAGAAATGCAGTTCAGAGGAAAACGCGCAACCGGTCAACGGCCGACATGCGGGCGCAAGACAGCCTCGGATCCTCGAAAGCAAAGCCCGGGTTGTAGCAAGATCGCGAATAGTGGCAAAAGGAAGAGGCGCATGTGCTTCTGGAATCAACGGTGATTTGCAACTAATCGGATTGCACATCCACGTTAGTGGTTGCTACCAGACTTAACCGCGATGCGCGCGCTTGGACGGCCTCAACAAGGCTGAAGGAGAATCCTCATTGACTCCTTGGCCAACAAGAACATAATGAGAACATATGGGCCGCGATGAAGGCGGTCATCCATAGATTGTCAACAGATATATAACGCGCTTCGGGGCGATGGAGAAATCATGTCCAAACTTGATAGGGCTCTAAAATGATCCGGTTTGCACCCGCCTCTGAGCCTGTGGAAGCAGAACCGGTCAGTGCTCCGCTCGCGGCGATCAAACCGGTCGAGAGGCCTCCCGTACTGGAGCTAAGCGAACCGGTCGCTGCGCCTCGGCGGCAAGTTGCGAAACCGCGCGCGAGCAAGAAAAAGCCGGCGCCGCCCGCTGAAGGCGCGCCGCAATTGGCTCTGGATCCTTAGCCGGTCGAAGACGAGAGGAGCAATCATGCCCATGGAAATCGATGATGGAACCCGGCACCTCGGCGCACCGATCTGCGCTGCCTGTGGCGGTGGATTGAAGTACGACGGCGGAAATCCGTCACGGGAAGACATCGTGACTTGCGACAACCCGAAATGTGGGAGAAGCGCGACCTATGCCGAAGTCTCGGAGGACTGCGAGGCTTGGTATGCGGAACACATGGACGTCCACATGCAGCAGATGGCGCTGGGAGGAATGACCGCCGCGGTGCCGGCGAGCTGGAAGCCTCGGCGAAAGTACCAGTTTGTCATGAAAATCGTAGGTGTCGGAAAGGAGGAGGATTTCGCGTCATGCAATCCAGTCCGGCTGAACTACTGAGCGAACAACCTGAAACGGACGTCGAGGTGGTACTGGCTTGGCACGACGGTGACGCAAGGGCTGCGATCGAGACCTTGCTTGAGGACTGCCGGCACCTGCGCCAGCAACTGGCTTTGACGGAAGCATCGAGCAGCGCGGGGTTTACCCGTGGCTGGCGACCGACATACGAGCGTTAATCGGTGCCAAGCGTCGAATAGAAGGGGCATTCGCACCCCTATCGGGAAAACCAGATGCCTCGGTTGATGCCATGGCACCTGAGGGCAGTGGTTTTCCGCGCGCACATTGGCGGCTGCAGCGCAATCCTCGTCAACCCCTTGGTTGCAAGAAGAGCCTCTTGGGATCTGCGAAGCATTGTCGACTTATGTCTCTGAAGTCGTCTCTGATTAGCCGGGCCGCTGCAGTCCTGACGGAGGTATGCCCTCGGCATCGGGGTCTCGGCCTTGGCTGCGGTCGAGCTGCCGCATGGTCGGGGTTACGGTCAGTCCGTGGAAGAGGACTGATAGGAGCACCACCAAGCCAACGATGGCCCAAAGGCGCTCCCCGCCTTCGATGGGCATATTGTTAAGGCCATAGGCGAGGTAGCAGAACGAGCCAACGCCGCGAATGCCGAAGAAGGAGAGCGTCAGCTTCTCTCTCCATGCCGTCTCCAACCCAAGTAAGCCGATCCATCCCGCTACCGGCCGAATAACTAGAAGGACGATGACTGAGACCATAACATCCATGAACCGAAGTGGCGCAAGCAAGCCATTGACCAGTGCTCCACCAAAGAGCACGAGCAAAATCATCATCGCGAGGCGCTCGATCTGCTCGGTTACGTCGTGCATCTCACGATGAAAATCGTGCTCCCTATGAGAATGACGGATCGTAAGCGCGGTGATGAAGACTGCCAAGAAGCCGTAACACTCAATCATTTCTGTGAGGCCGTAGGACACGAATGTGGCAGCGATGGCAATTAAGCCGTCGCCCGTCTGAGCTAGCTTCGTATCAGCCGGAATCAGAAAGGTGAGCCAGCCGAAGATGCAGCCGATCAGCCAGCCGCCCAACACGCCGGCACCGACTTCCCACAAAACATTATGTGCGATCCAGGTTCCCAACCAAGGCTCGCCATCGGCAGCTGAGAGGCTGATTGCAATGGCGAGATTCACGAAGGGAAAAGCTAACCCATCGTTCAATCCCGCCTCAGATGTAAGGCCAAATCGAACCTCATCTTCCTGCCCGCTCTTGGGGGGCCCGACCTGAACGTCGGCGGCAAGAACCGGATCGGTCGGTGCTAAGCTGGCACCAACGAACGCCGGCTGAGGGCCAATCAACGCAGATGACCTTTCTGTTGCCGCATCGCCAGTATCCGGCGCAGCCTTGCGTCACGTTCCCGAACCGAGGCCTCCACCGGGACGTTCTCGTATCCAAGTTCCACGGCCGTCGTCACTCGCTTTTGCAGAGCCTCATCTAGCATTGGCGTCCCGAGTTCGCGCCAGAGCTTGTCCTGCATCGGTGTGAACATGTCCCAGAACCCCTGCATACCTCGGTCGCCGCCCGCGAGACGGTAGGTGAGCAACGGCCCCATCAAGGCCCACCGCAGACCGGGTCCCTCGATGACGGCCCGGTCGATGTCCTCGGCCGAGGCGACCCCACTGTCGAGCAGGTGGATTGCCTCGCGGAAGATGGCTGCCTGCAGCCGGTTAGCGACGTGCCCGTAGATTTCCTTCTTCAGCCGAATCGTCGTCTTGCCCAGGCGTTTGTAAAATCGCTCGGCCTTCTCGAGTGCAGTTTCCTCCGTCATTGCCCCGCCGACGACTTCGACCAGCGGAACCAGATGCGGCGGGTTGAAGGGGTGACCAAGCACCACCCGTTCTGGATGGGCGCAGGCACTCTGCATGTCGCTGACAGAAATTGCGGATGAACTGGACGCGATTACCACCCCCGGAGAGGTTGCAGCATCGATCCGGCTCATCAGCTCGATCTTCTCTTCCACTCCTTCGATCGCGCTTTCCTGCACAAAGTCTGTTCCTCGGCATGCCTCGGAGAGATCTGCGGCAAACGTCAGGGAGCCACGCATCTTCTTTTCAAGCAAGGTGTCGGGAAGAGAAGACCAGCATCGCTCTATTGCGAGCTCCAGCTCGTTTTGAGCTCCTTCGCGAATGTCGGTCGCGACGACATCCAGCCCGTGAGCCAAAAAAAGGCACGTCCAGCTGGCGCCGATGAGTCCAGTCCCCACCACGGTCACCGTTGTGATGTCTTCGGTGTTCAAGGCAATGCTCCTGCTCTGGCCGTCAATTCAAGCCGGTCGTTCGGTCAGGCCGATTTCCCCAAGACAGAAGGAAATCTCGCTGCTCTCTCCGTTGCAGCGACGGGCAAAATCGACCGTGCAGATGAAGCCAGCCGCCTTGTCGAAAACCCTTCGAATGCCGAGCGACCGAGATATCACCGCTTGTCGCCGCGCGACCGTCCAAGTCATTCCACATAGGTCGTCTCCCTTCTGCTGCGGCTAGAACTGCACACTGTCGCCCCCCTTCAAGGCGAGCATCTCGCGGGCATCAGCCGGAGTGGCGATCTCCAGCCCCAGTCCCTCGAGGACCTGCCGGATGCGGCGCACCTGGACAGCATTGGAGGTTGCGAGTTTCCCCGGACCGTCCCAAAGGGAATCCTCCAGCCCGACGCGAACATTGCCGCCCATGGCAGCCGCCATCGTCGTGACGGGAAGCTGATGGCGCCCGGCCCCCAGCACGGACCAGACATAGTCATCTCCAAACAGCCGGTCGGCCGTGCGCTTCATGTGCGAAACATCATCCGGATGGGTGCCGATGCCCCCAAGGATGCCGAACACCGTCTGGATGAACAGCGGACCCCTGACCAGCCCCCGGTCGCGGAAATGCGCTAGATTGTAGAGGTGGCTGGTGTCATAGCATTCGAACTCGAAGCGCGTGCCGTTACCGCCGCAATTCTCCAGTATGTGCTCGATATCCTTGAACGTGTTCCTGAACACGGTGTCGCGGGTCTTCTCCAGATATGCCGGCTCCCAGTCGTGCTGGAAGTTTTCGTAGCGGCCGAGCATGGGGTAGAGACCGAAGTTCATCGATCCCATGTTGAGAGACGCGACTTCGGGAGCAAACCTCAGTGCCGGCTGCAGGCGCTCTTCCACGGTCATGGTGGGGCTTCCGCCGGTGGTCAGATTCAACACCGCGTCTGTCGCCTGCTTGATCCGTGGCAGGAAGCGCGCGAAGGCTTGAGGATCTTGGGTCGGCCGGCCATCTTCCGGGTTACGGGCATGCAAGTGCAGGATCGCCGCACCCGCCTCGGCCGCTTCTATGGCATTTGCGGCGATCTGGTCCGGGGTGACAGGCAAGTGCGCAGACATGCTCGGCGTGTGGATACCGCCTGTGATGGCACAGGTGATGATGACCTTGCGGGATGATCGAGCCATAGTCTTTTCCTTCCTTGATCTCAGATGTTCTCGACGTTGCCGCAGACGCTGATGGCTTGTCCGGAAATATTGGCGCCACCGGGCGAGGCTAGAAAGAGCGCCATGGCGGCGACATCCTCCGGCTCGACCATGCGGCGCAGCGAGATGTTGGAGAGATACTGCGCCTCCATCTCCTCGTAGCTGAGACCGGAGGCTGCGGCGCGCTCGCGAATGACGTTTTCGATGCGAGCACCCCGCACGATGCCCGGCAAAATGGCGTTCACCCGGATGCCGTCCGGACCCATCTCCTTCGCCAGGCTCTGGGTCAGCCCGACAATGCCCCATTTCGCAGCCGAATAGGGGGTACGAAGTGCATAACCCAACCGCCCCGCTACGGATGAAATGTTGATGATCGACCCGGCGTCGCTGGCGCGCAGCAGCGGTGCAGCCCGCCGCACCACCAGGAACTGGCCCATCAGGTCGATATCGAGGGTGCGGCGGATGTCGTTGACGGATAGCTCGTCGATCGCGCCGGTCGGTCCAGCAATGCCGGCGTTGTTGATCAGCACATCCAAATCGCCGAGCTTCGCCGCGGTCGCGACCAGAAGCGCGTCGACCTGGGCCTCGTCAGAGATGTCGGCTTTTAGGACGGCGACCTCCGGATGATCTTGCGCAAAACATCGAAGAGCCTCTTCGTCGACGTCACAAATCAGCACCTTCGCCTCGGCTTCCAGGAAGCCGCGGGCGATCGCGGCGCCGATGCCGGAAGCACCGGCAGTCACCAGAACCCGAAGACCGGGGCGCGGGCTCATCCGCTTGATCATGTTCATTTGCTGTCCACTTACTTGCATGCGGGCGATGCTGCCTCAGGCCACTTCGAGCCAGTTGCGCCTTACGTCAGGATGAGCGTCCAGCTCTTCGGGCGTGCCCTTGAAGACGAGCTCGCCGTGGTCCATGACCATCACCTGCCGTGCGACCTTGAGAGCGATTGTCAGTTTTTGCTCGACCAGCACCACCGCCACGCCGCGGCGTCCGATATCGAGGATCACCTCCATCACTACCTCAACGATCTTGGGTGCCAGACCTTCGGTCGGCTCATCGATCAGCAGTACGCGGGGGTTGCCCAGCAGGGAGCGGCAAATCGTCAGCATCTGCTGTTCACCGCCCGACAGATAGCCGGCCCGGATCGCGCGCCGTTCCTTCAGGCGCGGGAAATAGTCGTACATTTCATCGACCGACCAACGATGTGCGCCGGGCGCTCCTTTTTGCACACCCATGGTGAGGTTTTCCTCGACCGTGAGGTTGGGAAAAACCAGTCGCTCCTCGGGCACGTAGCCGATCCCCTGGCGGCAGATGTCGAAGGGTCGCTGCCCGGCCAGTTGAACCCCATCCAGCGTTACCGTCCCGCCGCTCGGCGGCACCAGACCCATCATCGCCTTCAACAGGGTCGAGCGGCCGGAACCGTTTCGACCCAATAGGGATACGACTGACGATTCCGGCACCTCCAGATCGATGCCGTGCAGGATGTGGCTTTTGCCGTAATGGGCGTGCAGTCCCTTTACCTGGAGTAAACTCATGACGCCTCCTGACCCAGATAGGCTTCCTGCACCTCTCGGTTGGCGCTGATGCGCGCCGGCGTATCGGTTGCAAGGATGTTGCCGTAGACGAGTACCGAAACCCGATCGCAAAGGCTGAAAACTACGCTCATGTCGTGCTCGACCATCAGCAGGGTCTTGCCTTCTGTGACGGAGCGGATCAGTTCCACCGCCTGAGCTGTCTCCTCGCGCGACATGCCGGCGGTCGGTTCGTCCAAAAGGATGACATCCGCGCCGGTGGTCAGCGTCATGCCGATCTCGAGCGCCCGCTGCTCCGAATAGGTCAGATCGCCTGCAAGGTCGTGGGCGCGAGCCTCAAGCCCCACCCGGGCCAGCGCCTCAGCCGCTTCCTCGTTCACCTGCTGCATCCGCGCAATCCGGCGAAATAAGCCGTACCGTACGCCATGGCGGGCAAGGACGCCGATGCGCAGGTTCTCGAACACGCTCAGACGATGGAAGATGTTGGTGATCTGGAACGAGCGTGCCAGCCCTCCCCTGTTGATGCGATGCGGCGCCAGACCGCCGATGCTTTGGCCGTTGAGCATGATTTCGCCGGACGACGGCGCGAACATGCCCGAAATCAGGTTGAAGAGTGTGGATTTGCCGGCACCATTGGGTCCGATCACCGCATGCCGTTCGCCCCGTCTGACGTCGAGTTCCAGCCCCTTGATGACCTCGATCGGGCCGAACGACTTGGTAACGCGCGACAGCCTTAGTGCCGGCTGGTCGTTGATCGGGGCGATCATGTTGCACCTCCCAGTACAGCGACGTCTGCCGTGGCTTGCCTACTTTCGTCCATCCTTCCCCAGAGCGCATCGATACGCCGTCTGGCACGAACCATCACGGCGACACCGCAGACCAGGAGGATCAGCGGGAGGAGCCAGGTGAGAGGGCTCACCGGCCGCCATTCGATGCCGAAGAGCGGATAGGACGGCAAGCCGCCGGCTGTAGCCTGCCTCGCCATTGCATATTCCTCGCCGAAGAGAATTGAGACGGTTTCGGTCATGAAGACCACGCCGGCGGCCACCAGCACGCCACCAAGGATCGCGACGAGATAGGGACCTGCGAGCCGCGACCAGTCCAGCTGGCGACGATGGCGAATGTGGTGTTGCAAGACGCCGCCAATTCCCGCAGGTGCATAGAGCATCACCAGCACGAAGATCAGCCCCTGGTAAAAGACCCAGGATCGCGTGACGTCCGAAAGCAGAAACGAGAACAGGGTGAAGGCTGCAGCGCCGATGACGGGGCCGAAGAATATTGTCGACCCGCCGACGAAGGTCTGCAGGACGACCTGCGCCGAAACATCGCTCGCAAACAGGGAATAGTTCGCCGTCTCGTTTGAGATTGCCAAGAGCGCGCCCGCCACACCCGTGAACATCGCCGAGATCGCGAATATGATCACCTTTGATGAATGGGCGTTGTAACCGAGGAACCTTACACGCTGTTCGTTGTCACGCAGGGCAAGCGTCAGACGCCCGAAGGGGGTGTGGGTGTAGGACCAGAGAGCGAGACCGCAAAGCACCACCCACGCCAAGGTCAGGTAATAGACTTCCAGCGTGGAGCCGAAAATGATCCCGCTCCAGGGCATCCGCATAGAGGACACACCCGCTTCGCCGCCGAAAAGGTCCTCCAGCCGCGGCGCCAGCGAATGGAAGAGCTCGGCGATCGCGAGCGTGACCAGGGCGAAGTAGACGCCCGAACGCATTGTGGCGAAGTAGCCGGCGATGAGCCCGATAATGAGGCCGATCGCAGCGCCCGCAAGCGGAACGAGCGGCGTCGGGAAGGGAAAGCCGTCATCGATCGCAATCATCAGATGAAGTGCTGCGAAGGCGCCCAGTCCGAAATAGGCGGCATGGCCGAAGGAAAGCAGCCCCGCCTGGCCGATAAGCAGATTGAACGCCAAGGCAAAGAGGCTTGCGATCAGCACGTTGACCAGCGCGTTCTGCCAGGCGATCCCCATGAACGGAGGGATGACGATCAGCAGGACCAGCAGGACGATGGGAAGAAAAAGTTTACGCATCGGCATCCTCTCTAGTTGCGCTCGCCCATGAGACCTGCCGGGCGGACCAACAGGACGATCAGCATCAGAGCAAACGGGATCGTCGCACTGACCGAGGAGAGCTCCAGTGTCATCAGTCCACCAAAGGAGCGCGCCCACTCGCCCAGGCCTACCAGCGAGAAGAGGGTCGCCAGCGACCAGTCGAGGCCGACGGCAAACGAGGAGAAAAGCCCGATCAGAAGTGACGCAACGAGCGATCCCTTCAGTGACCCGAGGCCGCCGACGACCACGACGACGAAGACAATAACGCCGAGCTCCAGCCCCATGTTGGGATTGGTCGGGTAGAAGGCTCCGGCCACCGCTCCGGCAAGCCCGGCCAGTGCGGCACCCGTCGCGAACACGAACATGAAGACCATCGGGATGTTGTGCCCTAGTGCCTCGGCCATGGCCGGAAGCCGCTCCGCCGCCCGCACGATGATCCCCGTACGGGTGCGGGTCAGAAGCAACCAGAGCGCCGTGAACATCACGATCGCCACGCCGCCGATGAAGAGCCGGTAGAAGGGATAGTCTGCGCCGAATATCTGGAAGGCTGAAAAGCGCATTTCGGCGGGCATCTGGTAGTTCACGGGGAAGTCGCCGAAGCAGAGCTTGATGAGCTCCTCGATGATCAGTGCCAGGCCGAAGGTCAGCAAGAGTTCATGCGCGTGGCCATGGGCATGCACGCGCGGCAAGAGAAAACGTTCAACCGCCATGCCCGTCACGCCAACGAAGATCGGCGCGACGATGATGGCGGCCCAGAAGCCGAAGACGGAGGACACCGCATAGGCGACATAAGCGCCCAGCATGTAGAACGACGCATGGGCAAAGTTTAGCACGCCCATCATGCCGAAGATGAGCGTCAGACCGGCGGAAACCATGAACAACAACAGTCCATAGGTCACGCCGTTCAACGTGGAGATGATCGCGAATTCCATGAGTGTTCCGGGAGCTGACGGTCAGGATGCTGGTCCGTGTCTGGTACGGACCAGCGTTCGATGACGGGGGCCTATTCGGCCGGGCGTTCCATCTTGCAGCTGTCCTGCACCGAGTTGATTGCCTTGTCGCCGGCAATGACCTTCACCGTTTCGAAGCCCATGTTCGTGCCATCGGCAGGATACTTGGGATTTTCCACGACCCTGGAGACAACTACGGGGCGGATCGTCTGGTGATCGTCCTTGCGGACCGAGATCGGGCCGATCGGGCTCTCGTAGGTGGTGTTTTCCAGCGCCAGCGCGATCTTCGTCGCATCAATGTCGCCGCCGCCGAAATCGACGGTCCCCAGCGCCTGTTGCAGGGCACCAAGCGCGAAGGCGGTGTGGCCTTCAACGAAGATCGGATAATGGCCCGTCGCCGCCTTGTAGCTTTCGGCGAATTTACCGTCCGTCGCGGCGTTGTCATAGTTGTTGGCGATATAGTGGCCGATCGCCGTCTTGCCGGCGTTGGCGATATTGCCGGGTTGATCGAGGAAAGCCGTGGCGAATGTGACATCGAGCCCCGCATCGCCTGCCGCCTTCATCAGCAGCAGGAGGTCGTTTGACCAATTCCCAGTGAAGACGGTGTCCGGAGCCGCAGACCTGATCCGCGCGACGAAGGGCGCGAAGTCCTGGATCTTGTTGACGTCGTGGAGAACCTCGTCGACCACCGTGTAGCCGCCCTCTGCTGCCGCTGCCTCGACGGCTGCCTGCATGTCCTGGCCCCAGGAATAATTCTGGTTGATCGAATAAACCTTGTCGCCGAGGTCCCCCGACTCCTTCATCGCGCTGACAAGCGCGCTCACCCGCATCGGAGCGGTCGTGGTGTAGCGGAAGTGGTAGAACTGGCACTTGTTGCCCGTCAGTTCCATGGCCTCGCCGCCCAGGTTGATGAAGATCACTTCCTTGCCGGGATTGCGGATGTTGTGCTTGCGCACGTCCTCGGTGAGCTGACCGGCAATGGCCGAGGAAGCGCCTTGGAAGATGATGTCGACGCCGTCCGCTACGGCCTGGCGAAATTTGTCGGCCGCTTCGGGCGAACCGCCGGCGTTGTCGTATTCCGTGACGGTGACGGGCTCGCCGTTGAAACCGCCCGTATCGTTGATGCGATCGACACCATATTTGACGGCATTGGCGTAAAGGCGACCCGTCGACGTCTGGGCGCCAGAAAGGCTCTCGACAATGCCAATCTTCAATGGCTCGGCGTGAAGTGCAGTAGCGCTGAATGCGGCTGCAGCCGAAATCGCGCTCATGACGAGACTTCTCATATTCTTCTCCTCCCGAATGTCTGTCCGTGTGCCGCACCGTTCAGCGTCGATCGCCAAGGGTCCTCCTGAGGCACTGCAGGCATGTAATCACACACGTCCCGATGTGTAAAGCCTTGAGATATGTGATCACACATCTCACAGCCGCGGCAATATTGCTTTTTGTTGTGAACTCCGCCGATTGAACGTAGAACGACTGATGGCTTGGAGGTCGCGCGGGCGTCCGAGCACCCCAACACTGATTCAACGACCTAGCGAGGCCAGAGGACGTGAACACTTTCGATCCGACAATAAGAAGCCAGCGAACGCTGGTGCCGGTCGATGTGTCGACAGTGCAGGATCGGGTCTACCAGAGCCTTCGACTTGGTCTGCTCAAGGGAGAATTTCTTCCAGGCGAGCAGGTTTCCATTCGCGCCCTCGCGGAAGTATTCGGAACAAGCCCAATGCCGGTGCGTGAGGCGGTGGCACGGCTGATTGCGGAACGGGCCATCGAGCAATCCGGGCCGCGGACGCTTCGGGTTGCGCCTTATCTTGCCTCCGATCACGAGAACTACATTCGCGTGCGCATGCAGCTGGAAGGTTATGCGGCCGAGCGGGCGGCAAGCGCGCCGAAGAACCCGGCTTTGACCGATGCGCTGAGGCGCCATAACGACAGCATCCAGGAGGCCCTTGAGGTCCGCGACTTCGACGCTGCACTCGCTGGCAACCAGGCGTTCCATTTCGAGCTCTATCGTGCCGGCGGCTATCCGCAACTGCTCGACATCATCTCAACCCTCTGGCTTCGCACCGGCCCGATCGTAGCGTCTGCGCGCAAGGATGAGGGGCTCTTCTATCGGATCTTCAATAACGGCGTTCAAATCCACAGCAACGCTATCGAGGCGATTTCCCAGCGGGACCGAGCGGCAGCACGCCACGCGATCAACCTCGACATCCGGTCGTCCCACCTGTCGATCCGACGCTTCTATCAACGTGCGTCCGCGGAGTCAGGATATTGAGTCCCTGACCCGCGCAAGGCCTGCGCGGGTAGGCTTCAGCAATCGGGCACCAGGAACAGGCTCCCGGATGGCAAATGCGTGGCCACTATGATCTGAGCGCTAGCTGATTCCCGAATTGCATCAAGAAGGCGAAGCAGTTCTAGTTGACTCGTTGGGAAAGCGCGCTTTCCGGCTCGTTCCGGCACCCAAAGGCGCTTCAGATATGGGGCGGCAGGCCCGTCAATTTGTCTTTCGCATCGCAGATACAGGCGCGAGACAATCGTCAAGAGTTCATGACTTGAGAAACGCGGCGCCCCGGGACTGGCCTTGCCGAAGAAATTGAATCGGCAGGGAGTGTCAACAAATCAGTCTCTCCGCCTATCAAGCTGCCGTGTCGCTACCCGCAAGACCCAACTGGCGCTGCAGGATGGAGGCTGCGTTGTAGCAATGAAAGGAGACGACCTTTCCATCCCGCAGGTGAAAGACATCGCAGCAAGGAACATCGATGGTCCTCCCGGTGGGAGCGATCGGGCCATCTGGTGTCACCAATGCTCCACTATGCGTGCCGCGAATGGCGAGCTCGACCACGATCACATTTTCCATCGCGTAGATGTTGAAGAGCTCTCGGTGAATATCTGGAAAGGCCTGAGCCATGCCGCCGGCGACCATGGCGATATCCTTGCCGCGGAACTCCATGTTGGTCGGGATATCCCGCACATAGGCATCCCCGGAGAAGAAGGAGACGAACTTGCCGACATCCAGTCCGTCTCCCTCTGCTGCAGCGTATAGCTCTTTGATCATTTGGATATCGTCTCTCATTGACAGCTCCTCGTAATGTTTCCGGCTATCCCGACCTCTGGCGGCGGGCGACGGAAGACATGTAGACACCCACTTGCTCGATGGGTAGAACATACCAAAAGGTAAGCGCGAGGTTGTTAATGGACGGACCGAGCACCCAATGTGGCCTTGACGTTTCGCTGGCGGTTATCGGCGGCAAGTGGAAGCCTTTGATCCTTTACCATCTCCAGGATGGCCCTACTCGATTTTCCGAGATCAGAAGGCGGGTCGGAGGCATCAGCGAAAAAGTGCTGATCCAGCAATTACGGGAGTTGGTCGCAATGACCGTTCTGGTACGCCACGATCACCACCAGGTGCCTCCGGTGGTCGATTACGCGCTGACGCCGTTGGGGGAAACGCTCGTTGAGGCGCTGGTTCCGCTATGCGAATGGGGAAATCGGAACCGAGCTGAGGTAGCGGGCATGCTGCAGCGATCGTCGAAGGTGGCATCCGTGTGAAGCGCGGATGGGGAGGCTAGGAAGCTTTCGCGAGAACTGCTGTCTGCGCAGCGACGTCAGACCTTCGAGTACGAGCCGGATTGGCAACAACTGGTCCTACCGACGGCGGTCGAATTCTGAGGAACTACTCCCGACGGCCAGCCACCGTCTATTTTTCTTTCCATCCTCGAAGCGTCTCCTTGAACAGTTCAAAGGCCGCTGTGCCCCGCCGGTCGGGGTAATAGAGATGGTAACCTGGAAAGGGCTCGCACCACGGCTCCAGAAGGCGGATGAGACGACCGTCGACAATTGGCGTCGCGACCAGATCCTCCAGAATGTAGAGGATACCCAAACCCTCAACGGCGGCGGCGACAAGCAGGTCGCCGTCGTTAAACACCGGCCCCCGACCCGGCACGACCGTCACCGCGCGACCATCGCGCTCGAATAGCCAGGGAGACAGCTCGCCATGTGCATCGCCGTAGGCTATGCAACGATGCGCCGTAAGGTCGGAAGGCCCGATAGGCGCCGGATGGTCGCTCAGGTAGCCGGGAGCAGCCACCACCGCGACGCGAAGGGGTGGCCCGATCGGCAGCGCGATCATGTCCTTCTCCAAACGCTCGCCGAGCCGGATACCCGCGTCGTAGCGGCCAGCAACGATGTCTGTCATCCCGCTCTCCACGCGTACCTCAACTTCGATGCCGGGGTGGTGGCGCATGAAGGACGGGAGCATCGGCCACAGCACCGTGTCGGCGGCATGTTTGCCCGTCGTTATCCGGATGGTGCCGATCGCCGCTCCCCGTGCCTGGGACAGCGCCTCGATCTCGTCGTCCAACCCGGCCAGTGCCGGCGACAGGGTTGCGAGCAGGCGCTCACCGGCAGCAGTCGGGGCGACGCTGCGTGTCGTGCGAGAGAGGAGCCGAAAACCCAGTTGGCCCTCCAGCCGCTTCATGGTCTGGCTCAACGCTGACTGCGTGACGCCGAGCCGCCTTGCGGCGCGCGTGAAGCTGCGCTCCGAGGCAATAGCCGCGAAGACTGCAAGGTCGCTGAGCTGATCCGGCCGCATTGATAATCCCTGCTACTGGGGTCCATTACCTATTAGCGAGTTATCACGATATATTACCAACCCTACATAGCTGATGACGCTCAAGGAAGAGAGGAACGGCTATGGCTAGGGTTTGGTTGGTGACGGGCGCAAGCCGGGGACTGGGCCGCGAGATCATGCGTGCGGCACTCGATGCGGGCCAAACGGTGGTGGCAACGGCGCGGTCCGCTGATGCGGTGCGCGATGGCTTTGAGGTTTACCAGGATCGCCTGCACCCCGTCGCGCTCGATATCACCGACGCCGAGGCAGCGAAGTCGGTCGCTGCGGAAACTGTAAAGCGGTTTGGTAAAATCGACGTGCTGGTCAACAATGCCGGATATGCCGAACTGGGCTTCTTCGAGACCTTCACGGAAGCCGCTGTGCGGCGTCAGTTCGAGGTAAACCTGTTCGGCACGATGAACGTCGCGCGCGCGGTCGTCCCCCACATGCGCAAGCGTCGCTCAGGCCTCATCGTCACAATCTCATCGGTTAGCGGACTGGTCTCCAACGCTGGAGGGTCGGTATACTCCGCGTCGAAATTCGCGGTCGAGGGCTGGATGGAACGCTTTGCGCAGGAGCTTGCCCCGTTTGGTGTCCGCTCTCTCCTGGTCGAGCCGGGGATGCTGCGAACCGACTTCATGGACGGCAAGTCCGCGAGCTTCGGCAGCATCCTCATTCCAGACTATGCCGAGGCAGTCGCCCGGTATCGATCGTTCGTGGACGGGGCAAACGGCAACCAGCCGAACGACCCGAAGCTGCTTGCCGCACGAATTGTGGAGCTCGCTTCACAAGACAAGGCACCGGCGCGCCTCATCTTTGGCGAGGATGCCCAGCAGTGGGCCAGTGAGAAGGTGGACAAGTTGCGAGAGGAGCTCGCTCAGTCCGCCGATCGCGGCTGACAGCCCAAACGCGGCGCCGGCGAGGATGGGTTTGCTCGGCTCCGGCGGCTGTACGAAGAATATTCCAGCTTCTGGCGCCCTAGCGACATTGGCGCTGCCTTGCGATGTCTGCTTCAAGGAGGCGCGACGGCGACCTTTCTGACGGCCATTGAGGGCCGACCGCGGACGGACCCCTTGATCGTGCAGTAGTGAATAAGCTTGAACAGGCCCTCACCTAAACCTGCCGATTAGGGAAGCAGCGCCGTTCAAGCCTCGCCGCCTCGTTTCCATATCAATGTGACAGTCTCCACGTCGCGCGCTGCATTTCGAGAATGCAACGGTTTTGGCGCGCTAACATTTTCCCGAGCCGGACTACATCCCGGACGGGAAGACTTGAGTTCTGGTCCTTCGGATCCATCTGATGGGATTGCAGGTCCAAAATCGTAAGGAGGTCATCGGATGCGGCGGAACATTATGGCAGTGGCTTTCGCGGCTGTAGTCGGAATGTGCGGTGCGGGCCTGGCGCAGGCCGAGCAGATAAAAGCCAGATCGAACGCCAGCCTGGAGACTGATCTCAACTATCTGATGTACACGCCGGACGACTATGCGTCATCCAGCAACTCCTATCCGCTGGTTGTGTGGCTACACGGCGGCGACCAGGGCGGGACCGATATCGAGAAAGTCAAATCGAGTGGCCTTCCGAAATTGATCGAGGGCGGAAAGACATTCCCCTTCCTGGTGTTTTCGCCACAGAACCCGAGTGAAGAACTGCTTTTTCCGATCGAGAAAGTGGAGGTGGCGCTCAACGAGGTTATGTCAAAATATCGGGTGGATCGCACGCGGGTCTATGTCATGGGATTCAGCCGCGGCGGTTTCGGCACCTGGGCAATGGCAGAACAGTTTCCGGAAAAGTTCGCCGCTGTCGTTCCGATCGCTGGTGGCGGTAATCGCCACTATCTGAGCAGGACAAATGAGAAGACGGCATTTTGGGTGTTCCACGGCACGAACGATGAAGTCATCCCTTTGTCGGATTCGATCGTGCTGTACGAGCGGCTCGTCGGTCTGAAGCGCAATGCTCGCTTGAGCGTTCTGGAGGGCGTGGACCACTCAAGCGTCGAATGGGCCGCCTTGAATGATTCCGAGCTTTGGGATTGGCTTCTGAAACAGCGCCTTCAGGCCACGCCCCAGTAAGGCCTTCAAGCCTTTATTCGTGCGGGGAATGCAAGGGCGTATGCTTGCGCCACAAGCAGACATCCCATCTCAATCGATAGCGGCCAATGCGTTATTTAGTTTCTCCACGACCTCAACTCGTGCAGGGGCTCTAGGATTTTCTGCATATTTGTCTTTGAAGGGCCTGCCGGAAAGGGAGACTTTGTGTTCGGTCGTCCAAACGGGGTCCAGCATGGTGCCTGTTTCTTCGCCCGTCTCCCTGCAGAACGCGGTTCGAACGGCCACCACGAGCACCCTCCCGAATCCGGGATCGCGGACTAGGGGTCATGAGCTCGGCGAGAGAGTTTTGCGATCAAATAGTCAGCGACTATCCGAACTGAAGGCAGTTGCCCGCGGCGGTGCGGAACGAGTAGCGTTGTCGCCACACCACCTGCTGTCCATTCGGGAAAAATGCGAACAAGTGCGCCAGATTCAATGAGTGGTGCACAGAAACTGCTCGCAAGGCAAGCTACTCCAAGACCAGCCTTGGCTGCTTCAAGTAGCGAGATCGTCTCGTTAGCCGCGTAGCGAGGGAAAGGCGTGACTTTGGTGACCGAGCCTTGGTCATTGCGAAGCGTCCATACCGATTCCGAGGGCGATGCCATCAACCCATCGAGTTCTCTCGCCTCCCCGGGGCGAGAAAACGCACCTTTCTCCCGGATATAGTCGGGCGAGGCGACCAGCCAGACTGGGTCGTCATATATCCGACGTTGTACGAGATCGGCATCGGACAGAGGGGCGAAGTGGTTGCGGATCGCGATGTCAAAACCCTCCTGCACGATGTCCACGAATCTGTCGGAAACGTCGAGCGTGATGCGCATTTTCGGGTAGCGCGCGGCGAGGGGTGGAAGCAGCGCCGACAAACGGAATTGGGCAATGGGCAAGGATGCTGTGATCCGGACAGTTCCGCTTGGTTCGGCCAGGCGGCCCTTAATGACATGCTCCGCGGCCTCGGCCTCGATCAGCATGGCGGCGGCATGTCGATACAAATCTCGGCCGATCTCCGTCACGGCGAAGCTCCTCGAGGTTCGTTGAATCAGACGGACCCCGATCTCCCGCTCCAATTCAGCGAGCCGCTTGCTCAGCGTGGATTTGGGAAGGCGCAGCGCGCGACCAGCTGCGGCAAAACCGCCGTGATCCACCACTCGAACGAAGATGAGAAGGTCGTTGAGATTGAGCACTAATCCATCCATCGTTCTGTTTTGAAGACGATGGATCTACGAATAGCCGACTACCCCGCTTTCGTCCAATATTGCATCTTTTCAGCAACCCGCTCCCCCAAAGGGGGCGTCGTGTTGGGACATCGAGGGAAGAATAGATCCATGACCAATATTTCGGTTCTCGGCCTAGGGGCGATGGGGCAGGCGCTGGCCGCTCGCCTTCTCCAACAAGGGCATTCGGTCACCCTTTGGAATCGGACAGCTGGCAAGGCTGGCTTCCTAGTTGCTCAAGGAGCGCGTGAAGTCACCAGCGCAGCAGACGCCATTGCTTCAAGCGATCTCACTGTGATTTGCGTATTGGACTATGCCGCCGCGAGCTCTGTGCTCGATGGTGCGGCCTCGGCGCTCGCCGGGCGTGCGGTCGTCAATTTGACCAATGGCACGCCCGCCCAAGCGCGCGCCACCGCCGAGCGGCTCGAAGCCGACTTTCGACGCACATATCGGTACGCTTAAGGCGCTCGGCGCCGCTGCCTATCTCGGTGCCGATGCTGGACTGGCGTCGCTACACGACCTCGCTCTTCTCAGCGGCATGTATGGTCTGTTCGCCGGCTTCTTTCACGCTACTGCCCTTGTCGATTCCGAGGGCATTCACGCGAGGGAGTTTCTCCAGTTGCTTGGCCCCTGGATGACCGCAATGATGGGTGAACTCCCAGGATACGCAGAGAAGATCGATAGCGGCGGGCACGGCCTTAATGTGGTGTCGAACCTCGCCATGCAGGCCACCTCGCTGGAAAATATACTCACAGCCACCCGTGAGCAGGGTGTCGCCACCAGTCTGCTTGCCCCCCTGCTGGACCTGTTTCGAAAACGCGATAGTGCAGGACATGGAGACGAAGACATTTCGGGCGTGTTTGAGCTGATCCGGCGCAGAAGCGGCGCAGGTACCTGAACCCAGAATCGGATGGCGCCGCAAGCCGCGGCAAGTCACGATGCGATCCGTAAGCCCCGCGTGCAGAAATGACGCCGGATAGGGACGCAGACGTCGATATGAAGATCCGGCACGAACTTTTCGATCGACCACCGCGGGAACGCCGGACTTACGGGGCACGTGAGTTAATTCACTATCCTTGGGCCGAGCAGCACCCGGCGCGAGCGCTCGATGGCCGGGCGCCCTAATGTGTTACCTGCGGCTTCTGGAAATTTGCCGCGAGCACCGGATCATCGTCAAGGTGCTGCCACCAAACCGCAGGTTCGATCTGGCCCGATTGCCAGCATTCGACCAGTAGTTCCTGTTCGGTCGAAAGCGGCGGGACCGGGTCCGTAGCGGTGGCTTCGACGTTCGGCCCTACCAAGCCGATTTCGGCAAGGAAGCTTACAAGCGTACCGCGAATGTCCGTATAATGCATAGCCATATCTCGGTCTCCTTTCGGAAGATAACTATCATCGGCGGTGGGGGTTCCTCCCCCGACGCTTCGATCCCCTCGTGGAACGATTCGCCATCCAGTGCATTAGAGTGAGGTCGCGAGGGCGGTCTCCCGTCCCCCCCTTCAGAGATCACAAATCTCCTGCCCTCGCGTCTCTTTTCCTCTGGAGGTAGAGGCTGCATGTTTGATGTCGACTGGGCCATTCCCGTTTCTGTCGAGCTTCATGGTGCAGGAGACCACGATCTGATCTTCTGCACCCGAGACGCCGCAAATTGCCTCCTTGAAGACTGGCCCGTCGACGATGGGGAGCATTTTCATCAGGCTCTCCGCACTTTCATGCTGGTGCTCGATGGAAAAGCAGAGCCGGAGGACGCAAGAGACGCATTCGTCGCGGCCGCAGAGGAAGCGGGGCTGGTGGTGATTGATTAGCGCTTAAGCCTTTTTCCGCGTAAGCGCAGGTTTGGCCGAGCTGTGTGGCGCATTGCTGTCTTTCCAACATCTTCGCCGACCGGGTAGCATGAACCCTGCCTTGCAAGCGACACTAGACCCCAGCGGCCCAACAAGCCTTCCCGTCGAAGCCCCGAACAAAGAGACGCGTGCGTCATCTGGAAGTGAGGTTGGCGGAACTTCGACAGCATTGGTTAGTTCGATCCGTTTGCGGTTGGTTCAAAGAGTATTGAAATTGACATCTGCCCTCGTAGACGAACAATTCAAAGACATCGTCGCATCCATTGGTCGGCGAGCCCCTGATATACCAGGCAGCACTGCGTCGATCCTGGCCGCGCTCCTTGGTCTCGCGATGGGGAAGATGGCAATTGCGGTGTCGGACAACGGTGGGAACCGCTTTTCCGACGCCCGGCGGCGATTGGACGAACTTTCAGAACAGCTTACCGTATCCGCAGATCGTGATCGGCGCCACTTTCGGCGATATTTGGACGTGCTTTCCAAGGAGCCATCCGATCATGAAGCCGCCGATGATAGCGGTCTGCACGAAGCTCAGGCGCAGGCGACCGAAGAACCGCTTGCCGCGGCGCATCTTATCGTGGAGGGGCTTGAGCTTTTCCGGGATGTGGCAGGCTCTATAGACCGCAAAGTGGCAAGCGACCTCCATTCAGGCGCCAGCGTCCTAAGCGCGGCTTTCTGCGGAGCGATGATGGCCGCGGAGATCAACCTGCGTCACCAGGTTGCAATGCGTCGCCGCACTTTTGGCGAGCGTGCCGATCTTTACCGGCGCCGAGGGGCAGCCCTGGAGCAGCTTGAGAAGGTGGCCGCGGACCTGGATTTTCGTTATTGAAATTGCGTCTTTTCCGATTTCATTCAGGGGAGGCTGGGACGCAAGCGCGTCCCAGCCCAAAATCACTCAGCATGCCGGCTGTGGGGTTGCCGCGCTGCCGGAGTTCGACGCCGCTGTACCTGCCGAGCCTTGCTGTGTCGGTGTGGTCTTGCAAGGAGCGTTGGTGGATCCGGTATTGTTCGCATTCCCACCCACGCTGCCTGTTGTAGGGTTATTGGCGTCGAGCGACGTTCCTGTACCACCGGCTCCAGAGCCCACGGAAGCTCCTCTGTTTGTTCCGGATCCGGACGATCCAGAACCTGAATCAGTGCCAGAGCCGGAGCCGCCTGATTGAGCGACTGCTGCCGTGGCTAAGCCCAGGGAAAGAACAGTAGCTGCGAGCATTTTGACGAGCATTTTCCGCTTCCTCTTTGTTGTGGTGGTCTCTCGACCGGAGACAAGTGTAACAACCGGCGCTCGCTATTGTTTCAGCGGCTGTCGAGATGGAGAGGAAAAGTTTATCGGCGAACACAAGCGAACCTCGGAGGAGCTTACGGAATACCCAAATCTGCCGGTGTTGGCCCGCAGCTGACGGCAATTAATCGAGAGACCGCGGCGAAGTGGTTTTCCTCCCCCAGTTTCGAACTCAGGCAGCGTGTACGGTGTCAAGCACCACCGTGCCTTCCCCAGCAGCAGAACGACGTGACCCGACCACACGTCGGCGCTCGATCGTTCCTCAATGCTGATGATAAGCAGAAGCAGGATGTGCGCGACAAAACTCGGCAGCCGCGGATGATCGATACGTTCCTGTCAATCAGCCTATGCCGCCGAGGCACACATATTTGATCTCGACGAATTCCTCGATGCCGTAGCGCGAACCTTCGCGGCCGAGGCCGGAAAGCTTGACACCTCCGAACGGAACTTCAGCGGTCGAGATCAGTCCGGTATTGACGCCCACCATGCCGTATTCAAGCGCCTCGGCGACCCGGAATACCCGGGAAAGATCACGGGCATAGAAATAGGAGGCAAGGCCGAATTCGGTATCATTGGCCTGCGCAATGACATCCGCCTCGTCCTTGAAGCGGAAAAGCGGCGCCACCGGCCCGAACGTCTCCTCCCGCGCCACGGCCATGTCGGCCGTCACATCGGCCAGAACTGTTGCCTCATAAAATGTGCCGCCAAGCGCATGGCGCCCGCCGCCCTGAATGACGCGGGCACCTTTGGATAAGGCGTCGCCGACATGCTCCTCGACCTTTTCCAGAGCCGCCTTGTCGATCAGAGGCCCAAGAACGACGCCCTCGTCGAAGCCGTTACCAGTTTTCAGCTTGCCGACCGCCGTGGCGAGCTTTGCCGCGAATGTATCGTAAACACCGTCCTGCACATAGAGCCGATTGGCACAGACGCAGGTCTGGCCGTTGTTGCGATATTTGGCGATCAGTGCGCCTTCGACGGCTGCATCCAGGTCCGCATCGTCGAAAACGATGAAAGGGGCATTGCCGCCGAGCTCCAGCCCGAGCTTCTTGATGGTCGGCGCGGACTGCCTGTAGAGCTCCGCACCAACTTCCGTCGAACCGGTAAAGGTCAGTTTCCTGACGATCGGATTGGCCGTCATCTCGCCGCCGATCTCGCGGGCCGAACCTGTAATCACGCTGAACAGCCCTTTGGGCAAGCCCGCCCGTTCGGCCAGCACTGCCAGCGCGATCGCCGAAAACGGCGTCTGCGATGCGGGTTTCAGCACCATGGCACAGCCGGCGGCCAGCGCCGGGCCGGCCTTGCGAGTGATCATCGCATTCGGAAAGTTCCACGGTGTAATCGCCGCCACCACGCCGATCGGCTGCTTCATCACCATGATGCGCTTGTCGGGCTGGTGGCCCGGAATGAGATCGCCGTAGACGCGTCGGCCCTCTTCCGCAAACCATTCGATAAAGCTCGCGCCATAAACGATCTCACCGGTCGCTTCGGTCAGCGGCTTGCCCTGCTCGAGCGTCAGGATACGTCCCAGATCGTCCTTGTTGGCGATCATCAGGTCGAACCATTTGCGCAGGATCGCCGAGCGCTCCTTCGCGGTCCTTGAAGCCCATTGCTGCTGAGCGGCCTGCGCCGCTTCGATCGCAGCGCGGGTCTCTGCCGCGCCAAGCTTCGGCACTCGGCCGATGATCTCGCCAGTCGCCGGGTTGTTGACTTCTACCGCGTTCGACGGATCGGCATCGAGCCAGCGCTCGCCCACCAGCGCAGCCTCGCGAAACAGTGTCGGGTCGTTCAGTTTCATCGCCTCATCTCCTTTTGATGCGATTCCTGCGGATCGCCGAGAGCCGCCTTCTCCAGAGGAGAACATATTGCCGACCTCCGGCCAATCCAAGCGCCGGCAATCAGGTTGTGCCTTGGGGGGAATTGAGGCGTCCGATTCTGTCACATGGCAAAAACGGCATGGCCGAGGGCGGAGGACATCATAAGCTGGTGCCACGACACCGGTACGACGAGTGTCCGCGACGAACGTGGTCGTCACGGTGTCACAAGGGATGGGCAGGCAGTCGGTGTGTTAGATGGATGTCAGGTTCTCTGCCTGCTCGATCGCTTCGGCTTTTCCGGGGGATATGGCTGCGGTGGGTTCAAATTCCGAAACCATTTCGTCCCGGCGGTTGGCGCCCTGACGGCGTTGCCGTGCCTTAAACGACCGCCATCGAGCGCCGGATGCTCCCCGGTTGCGGAGAACGGTTCGCGACCCGGCTCCCTGCTCGATGACGCGATCACTATAACCGCGACCGGAAGGTAATGACGGAGCGGGGATGTTTTTCGCGGGCGGCCGCTGAAATGACATAGGAATTTCTCCTGAGGCGGCGCGAAATCATCCGCGCTTCCCCCCCCCGATTTTTAGCGCAAGCCGCGGCAAATCGCGAGGCCGTCATCAACGTCGCAAGCCGGCTGTTTAGAGAGCACGGTTTTGATGGCATCGGATTGAAGGACCTGATGAAAGGTGCGGGCCTCACCCAAGGCGGATTTTATAAGCAGTTCGAGTCCAAGGACGATCTTGCAGCGCTTGCCTCAAGGCGGGCGATGGAAAGCTCGACCGGCAGATGGTCGACCGTCGCGGCCTCGACCCCGGATCCGCTGGAGGCCATAATCCGTTTTTATCTCTCAAAGGATCATCGAGGTGAGAAAGGCGATGGTTGCCCCATGGTGGCGCTCGGTTCTGACGTGGCACGTCGTCAAAGCGAGGAGGTGAAGCTTCCTTTTCAGGACGGCATAAAGGCTCATCTCCAAGTGCTGGACGAACTCATGGACGTGACCGAGGGCTCGGAACCAAGCGGCAAAGCAATGACCATATTGTCGCTCATGGTGGGTGCAGTCACACTCTCCCGCATCCTCGACGAAGCTTTGTCGCAAGACGTCCTCAACGCAGCTGCCGACGAAGTCAGGCGTATTGCGAGCTCTCCAGCAGGACAATGAGGCGTTCTGTCTAAGCCCAGGGGCTTTTGCCGCTGGTTGTTTCGAGTAGGGCAAAAAGCCCTCCGGCCGCGGCTGCCATATGCGTGGTCAATTGGCACTGCAATATTCCGACGAGACGGTAACGTATTGCTTTTTCTGAAGTGGCTTTTCGTTGTTAAACGTAAGCGGCATCTCCGTTTCATTACTGCTGGTACCGACTTTGGCATGAGTCCGCAGGACGGCCATGAGCATCCGGTTTGGAACGAATTGGCGGCGTTCGCATCGCTTGGTCAGATCACGCAGGTATCCGCCCGGCGAATTGATGGATGTGGCCCGCTCGAGGATACAGGCCATAACGATCGCCGTCGTTTCAATCCCCATCGTGGCGCAGGCCTTGGTGTAGGCTGTCTCGCTCACATCGAACATTGAACGCACAACGGCAGCGGCGGCGGCAAGATCGCGCCAGTTTCGGACAGATCCGGCTGGGGCGTAATCGATGATCTGGGGGCATGCTCGAAGCACCAGATCGAGCGTTATCCCTTCGGAAGACGGTGTGTGATTTGGGATGTCTTCATCGACATCAGGCAGCTGTTCGGTGACTTCGACTTGCTGGTCCAACGGATTTGGAGGCGGAAGATGATCTCGGATGCAGATGTTTTCAGATTCAAAATTGAAGTTTGGTTTTGAATCCTGTTTGTGGCGCTCATTCTGGGATTCATTGGCGCTCAGATTCCGAATTTTAACTTGTGACTTCAGACTCTTAACGATGAAGTGGTGAAGTTCGTTCATCTGCCGCCGAATTGGCTGAAGGGTTTCCAAGGTAGGGTTGCGAGGGATCTGAGAGGTAATTGTGCGAAATTCGGCCAACATATCATCCCAATCTCCGGGAAGTGCTTCGGCAATGGCAGTCGCGAGCAGCTTGGAGATATCGCGTCGGCAGATGCTGATCTGTTCTTTGGTTGCCTTGAGATTTTCTCTGTCGGTTACGATCTCGGCAGCAAGGCAATCGATTTCAGAGGCTCTAGCGAGCAGAGGCGCAAGGCTGAAGCCGAAAACCTCGCTGATTTGCCCGCTCCGTGCACGCCGCGCGTAACGTTTTCCATTTGGACTATCCTTGCGGAAAATCAGGCCGGCCTCGATCAGCATGGAGAGATGCCTGCGAAGAGTTGCGGGCGTCATCCCCCTTGCCCGGAGAGAGAGCTGAGCGTTTGAGGGGAAAACAACAAGGCTGCTGTCTTGGCTGAGTTCGTCCGCCGGATAAAACGTCAGGAGCGCATCAAGAACGGTCAACGACCGGTCACTGATCCCCAAGGCTCGGCGGGCTTCGCAGACCGATCGGAATAGTTTCCACTTGTTCCGGCGCATTCCAGGTTCGATCTGGTCGGCGAGATGCTGATTTGCCAGCATTCCAAGCGACATCGATCGCCGCCCGAAGGGCGTCGTTATAAATTCATGCCTCATTTGCCATCACCTTGGTTTAGGCAAAAGAAATCCACCCGCCTGAAAGGCGCCAAAACTCTTGACAGTGATTCTCGGAAATGCGATTCTCGAAGCTGTCGAGACTACGAGGAAAGCTTCCGTGACGGTAACGTTCGGGGGCTTTTTTCTTTTGCTGGATGCTCCTGCTTTGGTTCTGTGTTGTTCAGTTCTTAGAGCGATGCTCTTCGAACAAAGCCTTGAGGCGATCGAGCACGAAGGCCGCAAATTCCGGCGCCTCCCTTCGATCGATAAGAATTTCGACGCGAGTATCGTTGTGGGTGACCTTTGCAAGGCGAGCGCCTGTGCCGGTTGCCCAGACATCCGACTTGGCCTTTTGCGGCCGCGGCTTGAGATGCTCCATCAGCGCCTTGAACCGGTCTTCGGATTCCCACTCGGCGATCTCGGACCGTTCCAGGAAGGCTCTGGCCCGGTCTACGACCTTGTCGGTGGATAGAAGATCGGAAAGCTCCATCCAGCTGCGCCTTCCGACCGATGGCGCGGGACCGATCATATCGATAAGCTCGGCCGGGATCCGCGACACCACTGAGAGCATGTTGGACAGGTCGCTTTTATAGAGCGACATGGCGGCCATGATGACGTCGCGGGGAAAGCGCTGCTGCAACCGCTGCGCAAACCGCGCTTTTTCGATGTAGGTAAGGTCCTGGCGCTCGTTGTTTTCCTGCCCCTGGGCGACGACGAGCTGTTCGTCCGATAGTTCGCGCACGATGGCATTGATCTGCTGGCCGAGCTCGGTGATGGCACGCAAGCGGCGGTGACCGAAAGCGACCTGATAGCGGCCTGGGATTTCCGGATGGGGCCGGACCAGGATCGGTACTTGCTGCCCCTGCTCCCGAATTGACGCCACGAGCCGGTCATGTGCTTCCTTGGCGCCAGGCATACGGTCTGGAATAAAGGAGGGATCGATATCGGCGGTATCCAGTGAGATGACCGCATGGCCCTGCGACAAACGCCTCTCGATCTCTTCGGCACGGCGATTGCGGTCGTTCACTTCGCTTAAGGATTGGCCGATGGCACCAACGGGCGACCGTGATCCGTTCTCCAGCAATTCCGGTGAACCGAGGATCGGCCGCAAACGATTTTTGGCTGTCCGAATTTCCGGCTGGGCTGGCGCCGGGGGTTGCAGATTGGCGAAAACGTCTTTTCTGCTCATGCGGCCCTCCCCCATGCTTTCTTGATCAGGGTCTCTATCTCTGCATTGACGTTGTTCATGGCCTCCAGCGCGCGATCGTATGTCGAGCGCGTAAATTGACCGCGCTCCACTTCAAAGAGCGTGTTGTTGGTAAGCCCGGCATCGGAGACCGCTGTGCTTTTCAACATCGGATGGATCAGCACATGTTCACCGAATATGGAGCGCAGGAATGCCACCATCTGATTTTGAGGCCCATCACTGGGCTCGAAGCGAGTGACGAGATATCGCATCCAATTGTAGTCCGAGCGTGCTCCGGCATTGCTGATCTCTTCGAGCAGATCGCCAGTCATTGCCAGAAACTGGTTCATCGACATGACGTCCAGCATTTGCGGGTGCACGGTGACAAGGACGGATGTCGCGGCCGTCAGCGCCGAGAGCGTGAGGTAGCCGAGTTGTGGCGGGCAGTCGATGACGACGACATCATAGAGATTTTGCGCCTGAGCAAGCGCCTGCCCGATCCTTGCGAAAAACAAGGTGTCTCCGACTTGCCGCTTCATCAGGGCGCGGGGTGTATCATGCTCGAACTCCATCAGTTCGAGGTTTCCGGGAATGAGATGTAAGTCCGGAATATAGGTCGCCCTGACAATCTCGGCGATCGGGCGGCGTTCGCCGTCATAACGGATTGCTCCGTAAAGCGTCTCGTTTGGTCCGACATCGATTTCGGGTTGGTGCCCGAAAAGTGCAGAAAGGCTCGCCTGGGGATCGAGGTCAATGGCAAGGACGCGGTAGCCTCTTAAGGCCAGGTATTGGGCGAGATGCGCCGACGTGGTGGTCTTGCCGGAGCCACCTTTGAAATTCATGACAGCAATGACCTGGAGCGCCTCATCTCCGCGGCGGTGAGGCAGATATCGCCGCCCGCCCCTGCTGCCTTGGTCAAGATGAACGCGCAATGCCTGGATGTCTTCGACGGAATAGCTGCGGCGCCCGCCGGTTTGGCTGGCTGCGAGATCCGGCATTTCGGCAGCGACCTGTCGCAGATAACCCTCGCCGATGCCGATCAATTTGGCGGTCTCAGCCGGCGTGAAATTGCGAATTGTCTTTTCCGCATTGGGCGGAAAGACGGCCATATGGTGTGCCTGCAACTGCGCCGACAGTGCAGCGGAATGATGCTGGATAAGTCCCTTGAGGTCCGCCACCGGGGGAGCGGCATTCTTCTCAACAGCTTGCTTCATTACTTGAGCGCCTAATTTCTAAAACTACGGTTCTGGGCGAGGAAAACGTTTTTTACCGCAGTTGATGAAAGAGACCCGATTCTGTCGATTTGGCAAGGGTTTTTTGGTTAACGACACCCTAACCGGGCCGGCGGTTAGCCGCGGCTAACTTGCGTTTCATACGCGTATCGAGAGCCGCATCCTGGAGAGAAGATCAGATTCGCGGAGCGGCGGATAGGGTCGCGCCACGAATTGGAAGCGAGGCCCGGTCTTCTCTCTCGCTTGTGTTTCGGCAGTTAGCCGCGGCTAACTGCCGTCAATCCTTCGTTCTGTCGGCCGAACCAGGGTTCTCCGGTCGTATTGCGAGCCAGTAAGAAGAGGGGCTCTCTTTGGCGCCGTTGAAATGGCTGGACTGCATTGCTGCGTACGAAAGGGTGCGTATGTCTGGATACGTGCGGAAGGCAGGGGCCTAGCTTTCGGGGCGGCGGCCTAACTTCGCGCGGATCTCTGGCTGGTGTCGCAATCCTGCGCTGGCGCATAAGGCCTTTATCTCCTCTTCGGCCCTGAACTCTCTGTGGGGCCCGCGGACCTCGAACTAGAACGTCCCAACCAGCGAGGTTGTCGTCTCGGCAAACTCGGACTTGCCCGTAGACGTCGCTCCGGGCTGTTGGTCGCATTTGCGCTCAGGGTAGAAGTGGGTTCTGCCAAGGAAAGTCCGGCAAGTCCGGCGCTGCATCGCAGTCATGGGCTGAAGGGCGTCTTTGCCAGGTGACGTGGGGCCCAAGTTGGTGCCGCGGCTTATGCCGAACTGCGAGGTGAACGAGTGTCATCTGATGCATCAGGAAGTCATCCGTGGACTGCATGATCGGGCTGCAGACGGGTTGTCCTGCCATCCCCAAGATGGAACGGAATCTAAGGCGGTAATCTCATGGAGGACTTCCTGCTGCTCCGCGTCTTTGTCGATGATGGCGCCATCGCTGTCGTCATCTCTGCTCCCAGGGAGGATCGATGCTCCGGCAGCCGGCGCAGTGATTTGGCGGAGGACGATATGTGGAGTTGCCCATCATCGATGCGTGCAATGTTGCCTGGGAAGGTCGGCCTAGTCAGAATCAGCCAGCACGGATATGATGAGGGCTACGATTCGTGCATCGCTGCGGCGGTCGAGTTCGTCGCTTCGGCAAAGCTCATGCGGGCGACCCCAATATTCATCATTCGCCGGGTGGGTGGCGATTATGGTTAACACCCAGTGATGAAACCAAACACCCTTATAGCTTTCAAAAGGCAAATCAGATAACGCTTTTTCAATGCGTTACGAATTATCCAAATTGCCCTTACAGGACCTGCTCACGCCCTTATGCGCTGCGACCTCGGCGCTGGCACGGGTGGACGAGCGGATTAGCCGTTCATCTGTCGGGCCGGGATGGTTGGCGCGTACCCATTTTTCCGAAGCATGTGCTTCCTTGTGGGTCGACGGAGAGTTGGTCCAGCTCGAGGACCTGGTGCTTTACGATGCCGGCATGAGCGTGCGTGCGCCAACCCACGAACTGACAATTGCGCATGACGTCCTGCGTACCCGTCGGCGAATTTTTTCTAACCCGCCCGAATGGGCCATGAGTACCGAGGGCTTGCGTTGCCTCAGGGGAAGGGGAGGCGAGACCGATCAATCCGATAACGCCGCAGCTATGACGCATGAGCATTCATCCGAGGAGGGGGACGAGGATGATCCGCTTGCCGTCCATCTTGCTGCCATCGATGCGCTTCTGGCACGAAGCGAGGTGCTGCTTGCTGAGGCCAGAACCAGTGAGCCCCAGCTGCGACGCGACCGGGATCCCCTTGTTTATGAGGCCGATTGGGATGAAGACGAGCGGCTTGCGGAGTGGCGGTCTGTCGTCATGGAGACGGAGGGCCTGCCGCCGCTGCTCAGGGCAGCTTTGCTGCTGGATGCTTGGAACGTCCTGCAGGTCTTTCAGCATGCGCCCTGGCTCGGTCGGCAGTTGACCGCCGCACTCCTGCGGCAGATTGGAGCCACCAGCGCGCATCTCGCAACAATCAATCTCGGGCTGAAGCAGATCGCGCGCGAGCGTCGGGCAAGCCGAGACCGGGATACGCGGCTGAAGGCATTTCTTGACGCGATCACGATGGCGGCTGAATTCGGCTCGAAAGAGCACGACCGGCTGCTCCTGGCAAAACAGCAGATGCAGCATCGCGCCGCCGGCAGGCGGCAGTCATCAAAGCTTCCTCAGCTGATCGAGCTCGTCCTCTCCACGCCAATGGTGTCTGCGGGCATGATCGCCGAGGCGCTCTGCGTTACCCCCCAGGGAGCGTTGAAAATTGCCGCCGAACTCTCGCTGCGAGAACTGACCGGTAGGGGAAGGTTTCGGGCTTGGGGTGTGATCTGAAAACGGATCTGGCGGTCTGCCGCCATGGCAGATAATGGGCCGCCACCTTGGCACATTTGCGCCTCGGCATGTGCTGCGCAAGCAGTTTCAGCCGCTTTCGCCTTCGATCAGCGTCATCGGCCACAGTTTTTGTCGCGGAGCTTTCGGATAAAGTTCGGCATAGGCAGGCATTGCGGACAAGAGCCCTTCGGCGAGGGCAACTCCGAGGTCGCGAAGCGACAGGTCGAATCCTGTGAGAGTGGGAGACAGAAAACGTGCTTGCGGGCTTTGGCGACCGATAATGGCGATATCGCGCCCCGGCTGCAGCCCCACTTCCTCCAGGCCGCGGTAAAGTCCTGTGACGAGCGTCTCATTGACCAGGATGAGAGCGGTGGGGGGGCGTTCGATGGTCTTGATGTCCCGAGCCACCTTGTAACCACCCATTTCGCTCGGAGTAGTCCGGAAGATATGGTGCTCAGACAATATCAACCCGAAACGGGCGAGGGCTTGGCGGCACCTTTCGATAAACACGTAACCGAGATTGAGTTCGCCATGCGGCCAGACAAATCCGATCTCCCGGTGGCCTGCCTTGACGAGCCGCTCGACGGATTGCTCGGCCATTCCCTCAAAATCAAGATCGATCCAGGGCTGGCCGACGTCCGTCAGACTGCGGCCCAGCGTGATAAAGGGGATTTGGTGACGCGCCAGAAATTCAAAACGAGGATCGTGGCGCCGCGTGGCTGACAAAATAAGGCCATCGGCAAAACCGCGCGCGACCATGCGCTTGAGGTAATCGTCCGGGTCCTCTTCCGAGGAGCATAAAAGTGCAACGAGGTCGAGCTTGTGGCGCGCCAACACCGCTTGAACGCCATCAAAGACGCTCATGAAGAAGGTGTCGCCCTGGCCGGTGATTTCCCGGCCCGTCTGCATCATGAAACCGATAACGCCGGTTGCGCCCTTGCGCAGAGCCCGGCCGGATTGGTTGGCGACATAGCCAAGCTTTTCAGCCGCCTCCAAAACACGGCGCCTGGTTTCTTCATTGACGTCGGGTTTGCCGTTGAGGGCGCGCGAAACTGTGCCAATCGAAACATCCAGATGTTCTGCCAGCCGGCGAATGCCCTTCATTGTTCTGTCCACCAGATCGTAATCGTTTTCGAAACCCTATTGACACAGAACGGAAACCGCAACTAGGATCGTAAACGTTTACGGAGATGGTGAAGGAGCATCACCTCTGTCAGCTGGAGGACGATCGTGACATTGAAGGCCGTCTTATGCGGATGTGGCGCCATGGCGCACGGGTGGATGCGGGCTCTTGCCATGCAACCTGACCTGGCGAGGTCGGTTACGATCGTCGGTCTGGTCGATCTGGATGTTGCCGTCGCCCGGTCGCTTGCCGAAGCCTTCGGCCTCAGCGATGTCGAAATCGGAAACGATCTCGATGCGATGCTTGAGAAAACGAATGCCGATATTCTCTTCGATGTGGTGATACCGGCCGCACGCCAGCCTGTCGTTGCAGCCGGCCTGAAACACGGCTGCCACGTGCTCAGCGAAAAGCCCATGGCTGCATCACTCGATGAGGCCCAGCAGCTCGTGCGGCTGGCCGAGGAGGCCGGGCGCATACATGCGGTCGTGCAGAACCGCCGCTTTATCTCAGGCGTGCGCCGGATGCGGCGCTTCGTTGAAAGCGGGGCCATCGGTGACCTGTCCGGCATCCACTGCGACTTTTTCCTGGCGCCGCATTTTGGCGGGTTCAGGGAAGCCATGGACAATGTGCTGCTTCTCGATATGGCGATCCATACCTTCGATGCTGCGCGGTTTGTCAGCGGCAGACACCCGAAATCCGTCTACTGTGTCGAAACCAATCCGCCGGGCTCGTGGTATGCGCATGGAGCGTCGGCAAACGCGGTCTTCCGCTTCAGCGACGAGGTGGTTTTCACCTATCGCGGCTCCTGGTGCGCCGAGGGGCGACGGACGAGTTGGGAGAGTTCCTGGCGGCTGGTCGGATCCAAGGGCATGCTCACCTGGGACGGTGAGGAAAGCTTCGATGCCACGGTTGCCGACGACGAACCCGGCCTACTGCGGGGGCATCGTACTGTCGACGTGCCGGCTGCGCCACATGAGGAAGAGACCCATGGTCATGCCAGCGTGATTTCTGGCTTTCTGGAGTCGATCCGATCCGGTCGGCCTCCGGAGACCGCCGGTTTTGACAATATCAAGAGCCTGGCCATGGTTTTTGGCGCAATCGAGAGCGCAAAAACCGGCCAGCCTGTCGCCATCCAAGCATGAGGTTTCAACGTGAGCAATCCAGCCAAGTCTATTCGCATCGGGACAATGGTCAGCGCGACGAAGGGCAATGCCGCCGAACGGATCGGCCAGATCGCTGATCTTGGCTTTGAGAGCTTCCAGCCCTTCTTCTGGCAAACGACCAACGGCCAGAACGTGGGTGACCTTGGCAAGCGTTGCCGCGAGGCAATCGGCGACCGCGACATCACCATTTCGACCATAGGCATGTTCGGCAATCCGTTGGAAGAAACGGAAATGGATCTGCATACGCTGCAGGGTTGGAAGGATTGCATCGACAACGCCCATCATTTTGGCGCCACATGCGTCGCCGGCTTCACCGGCCGGCTGCGCGGGCGGCCGTTGCCGGAAAGCCTGCCGCGTTACCGCGAAATATGGAGCGAACTTGCCAAGCGGGCTGCCGACAAGGGGATCAGGATCGCCTTTGAAAACTGCGCCATGGATGGCAATTGGCAAACGGGCGACTGGAACATTGCCCATAATCCGGATGCCTGGGAACTGATTTTCAACGAAACGCCGGATGATCATATCGGTCTCGAATGGGAGCCGTGCCATCAGATGGTTTATCTGATCGAGCCGCTGCCGCAGATCCGCAAATGGGCTGCGAAGATCTTCCATGTCCACGGCAAGGACGCGACGATCCGCTGGGACGTCATCCGCGAACACGGAATTTTCGGCAAACATCCTTTCGTTTTCATGCGCACGCCGGGCTTCGGGGATACCAACTGGACGGATGTCATCTCCGAACTGCGACTGGCGGGGTGGACGGGATCGATCGATATCGAGGGGTGGCACGATCCGGTCTATCGCGATGCGCTCGAGATGACCGGCCAAGTACATGCACTGAACTATTTGAAGTCCTGCCGGGGCGGTGACTTTGTCATCGATCCAGCCTGACGCAGCCTCTCTTGCCGGATGACCTGGAGGAGGCATTCGCAGCGAGTACAACCTGAAGGAGGAGAGCATGGATATTCGTAAATTGGCCCTGATCGGCGCGCTTGCGGTCGCAAGCCTGTCGACGTTTTGGACCTCGGCGCGTGCCGAGGAGGTGAAGATTACTGTCTGGTCGCTTGACCGCGACATCCAGCCGGCACCGAACCTCATCAAGGATTTCAACAACCTGAAGACAGGCATCACCGTCGAATACCGTCAGATCCAGTTCGATGACGTTGTGAGCGAGGCGATGCGAGCCTATTCGACCGGGCAGGCGCCGGATATCATCGCCGTCGACAACCCGGAGCACGTCCTGTTTTCATCGCGTGGCGCCTTCCTCGACCTGACCGATATGATTGCCCAGTCGAGCGTGATCAAGCCTGACAACTATTACCCCGGTCCGTTGAAGTCGGTGATGTGGAAGGAGCGATATTTTGGCGTGCCGAAGGCGACCAACACGATCGCGCTTTACTACAATAAGGATATGTTCCGCGCCAAAGGGCTTGATCCTGACAAGCCGCCGCAGACCTGGGACGAACTGGTCGATACAGCCCGCAAGCTGAGCGACCCGGCCAAAAACGTCTACGGCATCACCTTTTCTGCGAAGGCGAACGAGGAGGGCACGTTCCAGTTCCTCCCCTGGGCGCAGATGGGCGGCGGCGGCTACGACAAGATCAATGCGCCGGGAGCCGTCAAGGCGTTGGAAATCTGGAAGACGATTATCGACGAAAAACTTGCATCTCGCGACACGCTGACCCGCAGCCAATGGGATTCCACCGGCACCTTCAACTCGGGCAATGCCGCCATGGCGATTTCCGGCCCTTGGGAGCTGGACCGCATGGTCAAGGAGGCGAAGTTCGATTGGGGTGTGGCACTCCTGCCGCTTCCGGAAGCGGGTTCGAAGCGTTCGTCGGCCATGGGCGATTTCAACTGGGCGATCTTTTCAAAAACGCAACACCCGAAGGAAGCTTTCAAGGTGCTTGAATATTTCGTGTCGCAGGACAATCGGATGTTCAAGGATTTCGGCCAACTGCCGGCCCGCTCGGATCTTGCTATTCCATCGACCGGTCAGCCGTTGAAGGATGCCGCGTTGAAGGTCTTCCAGGAGCAGCTGCAATATGCCCAGCCGCGGGGCCCGCATCCGGCCTGGCCGAAAATTTCCAAGGCCATTCAAGATGCCATCCAGGCCGCGTTGACAGGCCAGATGAGCCCTAAGGAGGCGCTCGATCAGGCCGACCAGAAGATCAAGGCGGTGCTCGGCTGATGCTGAGGTGGCGTCTTCGCTAGCCGCTTTCCTTCCTCCCGGCCGGGGCCGCAGTGGCCAGTCCTTGCGGCTCCGGACCGGAGTTGAATGTCGATCTGGAGGAAACATGAAGAGACTGCTTCTTTCCGTCAGCGACGGGCGTGGCTTCGACATAGCCCTGGTGTCGGTGCCGCTTATCTTCCTGTTCACGATGGCGGGCCTGCCGCTTGTCTACAATATCGTCATGAGCTTCCAGGAAGTGGACATGTTCAGCCTCGGCACGATCTTTCGACCGTTCGTTGGGCTCAAGAACTATACAACCTTATTTTCCATGCCGGAGACCTGGCCGATCCTCAAAAACACCGCGCTTTTCGTTATCGCCTCGATCGCCGGCCAGTTCATCATTGGTTTTGCGCTCGCGCTCTTCTTCTGGACGAACTTTCCAGGCGCCTCCTGGATGCGCGGCCTCTTTCTCGTCTCCTGGGTCATGCCGGGCCTGGTGGTCGGCGCCATCTGGAACTGGATCTTGTCCGGCGATTTTGGCGTCCTGAACTATTTGCTGCGGGAATCCGGCCTCATCACCGGACATATTTTTTGGCGCTCCGACCCTGATTTCTCGCTGTGGGCGGTCGTCATTGCCAACATCTGGCTTGGCATTTCCTTCAACATGATCCTTCTTTCGGTCGGGTTGTCGACGATACCTCAGGATCTTTACGAGGCGGCAGAGCTCGACGGAGCCAATGTCATCCAGCGCTTTTTCACCATCACCCTGCCGATGATGCGTTCGACGATCGGAGCTATCATTTCGCTGGGGCTGATCTTCACGCTGCAGCAATTCGACCTTTTTGCTGCGATCACCGCCGGAGGACCGAACAATTCCTCCAATGTGGCACAATATTGGGCCTGGGATCTTTCCTTCCGACAATACGATTTTGCTCAAGGCGCAACGATATCGGTCATCATGATCGTTTTTGTGATGATCGCCTCGGTCGTCTATGTGCGTTCCACGCGCCATGAGGTACGCGGATGAGTTGGGCCTTGCGCGACAAGATCATGTTGATCATCGCAGTTCTGCTGGCGGCGGTCTATCTGTTCCCACTCTATTGGATGTATGTGACGGCGATCAAAACAGGCTCGGCGATGTTTGCCTCGCCTCCGTCCTTCTGGCCCGCCGATCCTCAATGGAGCATCTACCGCTCGGTCTGGGAGAGCCGAAACGTCGGCCGTTATCTTTGGAATTCGGTGGTGATCGCCTCGGGGGCGGTGTCGATGATCGCCGTTCTTGGAACGGGTTGCGCCTATGTGCTTGCTCGTTACCGTAATGCCTGGGTGGATGCCGGCCTGTTCCTCGTCCTGATGCTGCAGGTACTGCCGGCCTCGCTGATGATCACCCCGATCTTCGTCGGATTTTCGCAAATAGGTCTCCTGGACTACCCGCGCACTGCTGTCATCCTGGCGATTGCGGCCAAAAGCATGCCGTTCTTTGTGGTCCTGGTGCGCGCGACCTTCATGAGCGTGCCGATGGAGCTCGAGGAAGCCGCGCTTGTCGACGGAAATTCCCGCTTCGGAGCCTTCTTCCATATCGTTCTGCCGCTTGCGCGCAACGGCATTCTCGTCAGCGCCATTCTGATTTTCATGCAGGCTTTCGGCGAATTCGTCTACTCGAAGTCTATGATCCAGGCGATCGAATATCAGCCGGCAAGCGTGGGGCTCAACTCGTTCATGGGGCCCAATACGAACGAATGGAACAATATCATGGCCTATGCGGCGATGTATGTGACCCCGATTCTTGCCATCTTCGTCCTCTTGCAGCGCCGGATCGTGTCCGGCCTGACGTCGGGAGCTCTTAAATGACCGTGCACCAGATCGAGCTGACGGGTATCAACAAATATTACGGCGCCTACCATGCGCTGCGGGATATCGACCTGAAGATCCGCAAAGGCGCGTTTGTGGCATTGGTCGGACCATCGGGCTGCGGGAAATCCACGCTTCTGCGTTCATTGGCTGGCCTTGAAACGATTTCAAGCGGCGACCTCGTCATTGCCGGGACGAAGATGAACGGGGTGCCGCCTCGCAAGCGCGACCTTGCCATGGTTTTTCAATCCTATGCGCTCTATCCGCATATGACGGTCGAACAGAACCTCACCTATAGTCTTCGCATCCGGGGTGTCGATAAGGCCGAGGCCAAGCGCAAGGCCGAGGAGGTCGCAGCGACGACGGGCCTTTCCCACCTTCTTGGCCGGTATCCGCGAGAGCTCTCCGGCGGTCAACGCCAGCGCGTGGCGATGAGCCGGGCGATTATCCGCAACCCTAAAGCGTTTCTGTTCGACGAGCCATTGTCCAATCTGGACGCTGCGTTGCGCGTGCATATGCGCAAGGAGATCCGCGCCCTTCATGATCGGCTCAAGGCAACGTCCGTCTACGTTACCCACGATCAGATCGAGGCGATGACCATGGCCGATCATGTGGTCGTCATGCGTCAAGGGATCATAGAACAACAGGGCGCGCCGCTGGATCTCTATGATCGTCCGGTGAACAAATTCGTTGCCGGCTTCATCGGCTCGCCTGCCATGAATTTCGTGCCTGCGTCGTCCGGGGCCGATGGAAAGTCTCTCCGCCTCGAATTCGAGGCGCCGCAGGCGATTCCTTTGACAAGACCCGTCCAGGCGGGCCAGCCGTTATTGGTCGGTATTCGGCCGGAGCATTTCGAACTTGCCGGCGATGCGGACGCGATGCTGCGTCTGCCCGTCGGCGCCGTGGAAACCACGGGCGCCAGCACTTACATCACCACCGCGACGGAGCCGGAACTCGTCATTGTGCTCAATAGCCGTGCAGCGATCCGATCCGGCGAGGTGATAGGGTTGCGGTTCGATCCGTCCCACCTACACCTCTTCGACCAGCAGACCGAGATGCGGCTCGGCTGATACTGACCGCGACCGCATGCAACAAGACGCAGTCTCTCCGCCGCGTCTGGTGGTCGGCTCACGAAAAGGAGGGGAAAGCCCACGCAGTAGCTCGCGTGGGTCGTCGAACCGAGGTGAAGGCCGGTTAAGCGGCGGGCTGCCTGGTTTTCCGCAGGTAAGGCAGGATCGTCTCGAACGAGCCGAACCTGGCGATGGCGTCCTCGTTCGATACGGCAGCCGTGATGATGACATCATCTCCCTGCTGCCAGTTTGCGGGCGTAGCAACCTGATGTTTTGCGGTCAGCTGGATGGAGTCGATCGCGCGCAGGATCTCGTTGAAATTGCGGCCGGTGGTCATCGGATAGGTGAGGATCAATTTGATCTTCTTGTCAGGGCCGATAACGTAGACGGAGCGGACTGTGGCATTGTCCGCCGGGGTGCGGCCTTCCGACGAACTGCCTGCACCGGCCGGCAACATATCGTAAAGCTTGGCAACGTTGAGGTCTCGGTCGCCGATCAATGGATACTCGACGTCGAAGCCGGTTGCCGTCTTGATGTCGCCCTTCCACTTTGCGTGGCTTTCGACCGGATCGACGGAGATGCCGATGATCTTCACGCCGCGCCTTTTGAATTCACCTTCGAGGCCGGCCATGGTGCCGAGTTCCGTCGTGCAAACTGGGGTAAAGTTTTTCGGATGCGAAAACAGGACGGCCCAGCCATCGCCGATCCATTCATGGAAATGGATCGTGCCTTGACTGGTCTCTGCCGTGAAGTCCGGGGCGATGTCGTTGATACGAAGGCTCATGATATTCCTCTTGGTGCTGAAGCCGGTGCGACATGCGGTAATCTGTACCGTACTCTCGATTTTCCCGGCTTATTCTTCGAGGAAGTTTATTCCAATTGTGCGGAAGAATGCGGTGCTGCAATCTCTCCACGTCAAGCGGCTTGTTGGTTCCTTTCACTGAGAACCTGCTCGGCTCCCCGTTTTCGTTCGAGTCCGATTTGTCATACTTACTTTTCGCAAAAGCCAAGTCTTCTTAGACCTTAGGCCAGTTGCGGCGCCATGCTTTTAAAACGAGAATGAGGCACCGTTCGGTGGGAGGAGCCGATGCAAGAGCATGTCACGCATGCAGATCAGGTCTATGTGTCCGCGCAATCGGCTGCCGCCAGCTCGCGCGTTGTGGCCTCCTGGCGACGCTGCATGACGGTCCACCGTCTCGCGCCCGAAGAAAAAAGGTTGCCTCTCCGCCTGACGGAGCAGGAATTGCGCCTGGTGCGCGCGCAATCGCAAGAACTGATTGCCCAGGCGGTAGATGAACTGGATCTATTGTTCCAAACCGTCGGCAAGGCCGGATGTTGCCTGCTCCTGACCGACCACGAGGGCATAGCGCTTGAAAGGCGCGGCGTCGCCGCCGACGACAAGGAATTTCACGACATTGGCTTGTGGCCTGGTTCGATCTGGACCGAAGCCAGCATCGGCACGAACGGCATCGGCACGGCGATTGCCGATGATCGGGCCGTGTCCATCATTCGCGACCAGCATTTTTTCAGTTCCACAATCAACCTCAGCTGCACGACCGCCCCGATCCGCGATTCACGTGGCCAATTGGCCGGAGCACTGGACGTCTCGACTTGCCGCGACGACCTCAATGAGACCACCCTCTCGATCATTTCGCAGACCGTCCGCGATACGGCCATGCGGATCGAACTTAACCTCTTCCGTCACGCTTTTGCGGGAGCCCGTTTCGTCGTGCTTCCAACTCCGACCGGCACGATGTCCGCGCTGCTTGCTGTCGACAAGAGCGACATGGTGCTTGGCGCCACCCGGACGGCGCGCTCCGCTCTTGAACTCGATGACGAGCGCATAGATGCGGGCATCTGCGCAGCCGACCTTCTTGGCGAAGGCGTAGGCGCCGAGCGGCAGGACTTGAGGGAGGCCGAGCGTGCAGCTCTCCTACGCGCCTTATCCAGGGCTAATGGAAACGTGACCCAGGCTGCTCTTTCCCTCGGGATGAGCCGGGCGACGCTGCACCGGAAGATCAACAGGTTCGGTTTGCACTGATTGCTGCAGATTGCCTGACGATCTGTCGCAGATTTGCGACACTGTGCACTGCGGTATGATGTTCCGCCTCTGTCACATCTACGGAAAGAAAGGCAGATTCTCTTTCGGTTCGGGATGAACCTGTTATCCTGGGAGGATCAGATGCTGCATCAGAAAATTATCGAATCTCCGTTCAAGCTTAAATACGGCAATTACATCGGTGGCGAATGGCGGGAGCCGATTAGCGGTCGGTATTTCGACAATATCACGCCTGTCACGGGTGGAACGATTTGCGAGATCCCGCGCTCGGACGAGAAGGACATCAATGCGGCCCTCGATGCCGCCCATGCCGCCAAGGACAAGTGGGGGCGCACCTCGACCACGGAACGCGCCAACATCCTGATGAAGATGGCGCAGCGTATGGAGGACAAGCTTGAGGTTCTGGCCCAGGCGGAAAGCTGGGACAACGGCAAGCCGATCCGTGAGACCATGGCAGCCGACATTCCCCTTGCCATCGACCATTTCCGCTACTTTGCCTCTTGCATTCGGGCGCAGGAAGGTTCGATCGGCGAGATCGATCACGATACGGTTGCTTATCATTTCCACGAGCCACTGGGCGTCGTCGGCCAGATCATTCCATGGAATTTCCCGATCCTGATGGCGGCATGGAAACTTGCTCCGGCACTTGCCGCCGGCAACTGCGTCGTCCTCAAGCCTGCCGAACAGACACCGGCATCGATCCTCGTATGGGCGGAGATCGTCGGCGACCTTCTGCCTCCTGGCGTACTCAACATCGTCAACGGTTTTGGGCTTGAAGCGGGGAAACCACTCGCCACCAGCAACCGGATCGCCAAGATTGCCTTCACCGGCGAAACGTCGACCGGCCGGCTCATCATGCAATATGCCAGCCAGAACCTGATTCCGGTCACGCTCGAACTCGGCGGCAAGTCGCCCAACATCTTCTTTGCCGATGTCATGGCCGAAGACGACGACTTTCTCGACAAAGCGCTTGAAGGCTTTGCCATGTTCGCGTTGAACCAGGGCGAGGTCTGCACCTGCCCGAGCCGCGCGCTGGTCCAGGAATCGATCTACGATCGTTTCATGGAAAAGGCCATCAAACGCGTTGAAGCGATCAAACAGGGAAATCCCCTCGATGCCGCGACGATGATCGGAGCCCAGGCATCCAACGAGCAGTTGGAAAAGATTCTTGCCTATCTCGATATCGGCAGACAGGAGGGGGCTGAGGTGCTGACCGGTGGCGGGCGCAATGATCTCGGCGGCGACCTCGCAGGCGGCTATTATGTAAAGCCGACGATCTTCCGGGGCCACAACAAGATGCGCATCTTCCAGGAGGAAATCTTTGGTCCGGTCGTGTCGGTCACGACGTTCAAGGATGAAAAGGAAGCTCTGGAAATTGCCAATGACACTCTCTACGGTCTTGGCGCCGGTGTGTGGACCCGCGATGGTATGCGTGCCTACCATTTTGGCCGGGAGATCCAGGCGGGACGTGTCTGGACCAATTGCTACCACGCCTATCCCGCCCATGCTGCCTTCGGTGGTTACAAGCAGTCAGGCATCGGCCGCGAGACGCACAAGATGATGCTCGATCACTACCAGCAGACCAAGAACATGCTGGTGAGCTATAGCCCGAAGGCGCTCGGCTTCTTCTGAGCGTCTTTCAATCGTCGGGAGCCCCATCCTTTTGGGGCTCTCCTTTCTGCGGCGCGGAGGGAAAGAAAGATGGCCGAGTCAGAGAACGAAGCGCCGGTTCTGGCGACGCAGCAGGCCCTCGATCTCATTTTGGAGATCCAGCAGGATCACCCCGATATCCTGTTTCATCAGTCGGGCGGTTGTTGCGATGGATCGTCCCCCATGTGCTATCCCAAGAGCGAGTTTCGTATCGGCGAAAACGACGTACGGCTTGGCGAAATCGGCGGCGTGCCTTTCTATATCAGCGGCGGCCAGTACGAAGCCTGGAAGCACACCCAATTGATCATCGACGTCGTCCAGGGCCGCGGGGGCATGTTCTCGCTTGATAACGGCCGGGAACGACGCTTCCTCACCCGCTCAAGAATACGCGGCGGCGAGAGCTGCCCGATTTTTCGGTAAATGCACCCCATCTCAAGACGACGGGTGGGCAGCTGCGTCGCGGTGGGATCGGCCTCAGGCAGTGCCGTCAACAATCACCAGTGGGCGCCCATGCGTACAGGTTTCGATACGGGCGCTCACCCGGTAGACGTCACTCAGGAGCGATGCGGTAATGACCTCCGCTGTAGGCCCGTTGGCTACGAGCCGGCCGTCGGCGACGACCATGGTATGATCGCAGTATCGCATGGCGTGGTTGAGATCATGCAGTGCGATCAACACGGCAATCCCGCTTTTTCGCGCAAGCCCGCGCATATACTGCAGCACTTCGATCTGCCGGAAGAGATCGAGCGCCGAAGTGGGTTCGTCCATCAGAAGAACCTGCGGCTTGCGCACCAGGGCCTGTGCGATCGCAACCAGCTGGCGCTGTCCACCTGAAAGAGCGCCGAGATCGCGAAATGCCAGGTCCGTGATGCCGAGCGAATGAAGGATCTCGTCTATGCCGTGGAGATCCTGATCGGCAACGCGCCAGCCCGAGCCCTGCTTTGCGGCAAGCAGCACGGATTCGTAGACGGTCAGGACCGCGTTGGCGCCTGTATCCTGGGGCATATAGCAGACCGGCCGCGACAAGGCCTCCTCTCCGCTGACTTCGACGACGCCGTCGCCTTTGAGCAGGCCGGCGATTCGCTTGAACAGGGTGGATTTACCGGCGGCGTTCGGTCCGATCACGGCGGTCAAATGACCCCCTTCGATAGGTCCGGTGGTAATGTCGGCGAAGATGTGAGTGCGACCATAGCGCGCTCCGACGCCGGAAAGCTCGATGCTTACCATGCGCGCCTCCTGTTGGTGAAGATCAGTGAGAAGAAGAAGGGCACGCCGACGAGGGCCGTGATAACGCCGATCGGCAAAATGGCGCCCGGGATCAGCACTTTTGATACGACCGAAGTTGCCGAAAGCAACAAGGCCCCGCAGATGGCGGAACCCGGCAGAAAGAACCGCTGATCCTCACCAACGAGCATACGCGCGATATGCGGGCCGACCAGTCCCACAAAGCCGATGGTACCCACAAAGGAAACCGGAATGGCTGCAAGCAGGCTCACAAGCATCATCGTCTCCAAACGGAGCCTTCTGACGCTGACGCCGAAGGAGGAGGCTTTCTCGTCGCCGAGCCTAAGCGCCGTCAGTGCCCAGGCATTGCGGGCAAACAGTGGAATGACGACGACCAGTATCGCTCCGGTGACGGCGACCTTGCTCCACGTGGCCTTGGTGAGCGAGCCCATGGTCCAGAAGACCACGGCGGCAAGCGCCTGTTCGGATGCGAGATATTCGAGCAGCGACAGAAGTGCATTGAAGGTAAAGACCAGAGCGATGCCGAGCAGAACGATTGTCTCGACGGTAACGCCTCTGAGTGTCGACACGCCGTAGATGAAGAGCGAGGCGGCCATCGCCATTAGGAAGGCGTTGATGGGAACCATGTACTGTACGGCCGCCGGAAAGACCGCGACACCCGCAACGAGGCCCAGAGCTGCGCCGAAGCCGGCTGCGGCAGAAATTCCCAGCGTGAAGGGGCTGGCGAGGGGATTGGCGAGGATCGTCTGCATCTGCGCGCCGGCGACCGAGAGGCAGGCGCCTACGGTCACAGCCATCAACGCGATCGGCATGCGGATATCCCAGATCACGACACGAAGCTGGTTCGGTACTGTGCCTGGCGTGAAGATCGCAGCCAGTACCTCACCCAATGAATATCGGGCTGGACCGAGGCCGATATCGATGGCGATGCTAAGCGCGAGCGCCGCCAGCAGACAGCAGAGGATCAAGATTCTCCGCGCAGCAAGGCTCCGGTAGCGCCGGCCCCCTTCGACAACAGATTGCTGCTGAATCAAGACGGCCATCAGTTCAGTCCTTTTTCCAGCGAGACGAAATAGCCGGGCTTGTAGGTGACAGGCAGGAATTTCTGGTGAAACTCAATGAAAGTCGCTTCCGGATCGAGATCGGCAAACAGTTCCGGATGGAACCACTTGGCGAATTGCTGGATCGGAATGAACTCGTAGGGCGCGCCGTAGAATTGGTGCCAGACGGCATGAACCTGCCCGGTTCTGACGGCTTTCACCTCGGGAAAGGGGGTTCGCTTCATCAGGTTGGCGAGACGTTCGCGCGCAGCTTTGAGATCGGCACCTCGGCCGACCGCGACAAATTGATTGATGTCGGATTCGGCGGCCCAGTTGGAACCGGTGACGATGACCTGGTCCGGATCGGAGACGATCAGTTGCTCGGGATTGAGATCGCCGAAGGTCGTCCCGATGATCCCGTCCGCAATATTCTGGCCCCCCGCCTGATCGACCATGGCACCGAAATTATAGGGACCGAATGTGCGGCAGCACCTGTCTTCGCCGGAAATGCCCGGAGACCGTTCGATGAATACTTTCGGACGCTTCAGATCCTTGACGACCGCCAGACGATCGGTGACGCGGGCGATCTGGGCTTTGCGATAGGTCTTAAAGGTTTCGGCCTTGTCGCTCGCTCCGAACAACTTGCCCAGTATGTCGATTGAGCGTTCCGTATTCTTGTCTGGATCGATGCGGAAATCGAGATAGACGACCTTGATGCCGGCTGCGGCCGCCTTGTCTTCGAAGCCGCTCTCCTTGGCCACCTTGGCGGCTTCGAGATTTAAGGTGATGACATCCGGGGAAAGAGTGATCGCGGTTTCAAGGTCGAAATTGCCCTGGGGCACATAACCGAACTGCGGCAGATTGGCGATTTCGGGGAAGCGTTCGACATAGGCCTGATAGCTGTCGGGATCCTTCTTCAAGAGATCGTCGCGCCAGCCGACGATCGTGTCGAAGGTTCTATCTCCGCGCAAGGCGGCAATCACATGGACCTGGCGCGCTTCTCCGACGATCACGCGTTTGGCAGGTAAGTCGATATCGACCGTTCTGCCGGCGACGTCAGTGATTTCAACAGCAAGAGCCGAGCTGGCCAGAAACGGAAACAGGACGACAAGCGCCCGAATAAACCATGTGATGATCATTACTCTATCCTTTGGCGGCCGGCGGTTGGCACCGCCGGCCCCTTGGGTTTACCAAATATCAGAGGCCCGCCTTCAGCGACGCGAAATAGCCGGGGTTGTAGGCGACCGGCAGGAAACGTTCGTGCAGCTGCTTGAAGGTTGCATCCGCATCGAGATCGGCAAACAGTTCGGGATGCAGCCATTTGGCGATCTGCTGCACAGCAACAAACTGATACGGGCTGTTGTAGAACTGGTGCCAGATGGCATGCACATTGCCGTTTGCCGCTGCCTTGATGCCGGTAAAGGCGGGCCGCTTCATCAGTGCAGCGAGCTTTTCTTGAGCTTTTGCTTTGTCGGCGCCCGGACCAACGCCTACCCAGGCGCCGCCGGGAACGTAAAGCTCCCAATTCGACCCTGTCACGATCACCTGATCGGGATTGGAGGCGATGATTTGCTCGGGATTAACCGTGCCGAAGGTGCCCGGAATGATGCTCTTCGCCATGTTGGTTCCACCGGCGAGTTCCACCATGCGGCCGAAATTCTCGTTGCCGAAAGACATGCAGCAATCGTCCGAATAGCCGCCGGCGCGCTCGATAAAGACAACCGGCTTCTTCAGATCGGTTGTTTTTTCGAGCTTGTCCGTTACTCGGGCAATCTGCTCGTCGTGGAATTTGACGAATTCCTCAGCGCGCTCTTCCTTGCCAAACAACTTGCCGATGATACGCATGGAATCATCGGTGTTTTCCATGGGCTTTTCCCGGAAGTCGATGTAGACGAGCGGGATGCCGACCTTGGCGAGCTTTTCGATATAGCCGCTTTCCTCGGTGGCTGATTTTGCCTCGGTGTTCATAATGATCACGTCCGGCTTCAGTGCGACGGCCTGTTCGATGTCGAACGTGCCATCCTTCATGCCCCCGAAGGTGGGGATCTTTGCCATCTGCGGAAACTTGCTCAGATAGATATTGTAGCCGTCGAGATCGGCCTTCTTGAAATCGTCGCGCCAGCCGACGACGCGTTTGAAGGGTTCATCGGTATCGAGAGCAGCCGTGAAGTAGATCTGCCGGCCTTCGCCCAGGATCACGCGCTCGACCGGCACGCTCACCTCGACCTCGCGGCCGGAGATGTCTGTGACCTTGATCTTTTCGGCAGCCGTGGCAATCGTTGGCAAAACTGCAAGCATAACCGTGGCGGCACCGGCCGCCATCTTGAGCTTCAACACGGGGTTCCTCTCCTGTGTAGGTGTTAATAACGGCGATTTATGTTTTCATGACTTTATCCGTCAAGAAATATCTTTTAGAAGTCTTCCAATCTAATTCGACTCGTCCAAGAGATTTCGCGATGCTCAACCAGACTGCCCTGCATAACCATGACCTGCGTGATGAAATCAAAGCCTATTGGTCCCTGAGAGCCGAGACCTTCGATACGCAGCCTGGACATGAGATTTTTTCGGAGGAGGAGCGGGCAGCGTGGCACGCGCTTCTGCGTAAGCATCTCGGAGACGGTAGGGGCAAAGTCGCGCTAGATCTTGCTTGTGGAACCGCAGTCGTCTCGCATCTGATGGACGACCTCGGCTTCAAGGTGACCGGGATGGATTGGTCCGAAGCCATGCTGGAGCGGGCGAGGGCCAAAGCCAAGACCCGAGGCCGGCAGATCCGCTTCCTGGTCGGTGATGCTGAGCGCACCATGGAAGCCGACGAGACCTATGACGTGGTCATCAACCGTCATCTCGTCTGGACGCTTGTCGATCCCCTGGCCTGCTTTCGTGAATGGCATAGGGTTCTGAAGCCGTCCGGCAAGCTGTTGATCATCGACGGTGACTTCGTCAATCCGAGTCTGGTATCGCGTTTGGCGAAGAAGTTGTCGGTGTGGCTGGCGAAGGCGGGCTTCGGCGAGAGCGGGCAGCAGAATGGCCCTCACACGGCGGAGCTGACACAGACGCACCAGAGCATTCTGTCGCGGGTCCATTTTTCGCAAGGGGCTCGGGCCGATGCAGTCGTGGATCTGCTCAGGCAAGCGGGTTTCGAGAAGATTACCGTCGATACAGGTTTGGGAGCGATCCACCGAAGCCAACGCAAGAATTTCAGCTTTTTGAAAGGGCTCGAGCGGGCTACCCAGCACCGTTACGCGATTTGTGCCGAAAAGCTGGGTTGACCCGCAGGCGAGAACCTCCCGCTGCAACAAGGCGGCCGAGTAGTCAGCCCAGAGTCACGCCATTCGTCGCCACGAAGACGGAGTAGACGGATGTGGTGGCGGTAATAAAGAGCCTGTTGCGACGGGGGCCGCCGAAGGTGAGATTGGCGACCGTCTGCGGCACCAGGATCTTGCCGAGCAGGGTTCCTTCGGGAGAGAAACAATGGACGCCGTCGCCGGCACTGGTCCACAGATTGCCCTGCACGTCGATGCGAAAGCCGTCGGGCAGGCCGTTATCGAGACTGCAAAAGACCCTTCCGTTCGCGACGGTCATCTCCCCGACAACGTCAAAGACGCGGATGTGGCGCGGCGCGGTCAGGTCGTGGCTTGAAGCGGAATCGGCGACATAGAGCCTGGTTTCATCGGGCGAAAAGGCGAGCCCGTTGGGCTGGCCGAAGTCGGTTATCACGGCTTCGAGCGCGCCGGTTTCCGGATCCAGCCGATAGACGTTGCGGGTAGCTTGCTCGGGTTCTGCTCGATAGCCTTCATAGTCGGACTTGATGCCGTAGGTAGGGTCGGTAAACCAGATACTGCCGTCGGAGCGGACCACGACGTCATTGGGGGAGTTCAACCGCTTGCCCTGATAACGGTCTGCCAGAATGGTGAGCGTGCCGTCGACCTCCGTCCGCACCACGCGTCGGCCGCCGTGTTCGCAGGATATCAGCCGGCCTTGGCGGTCGCGCGTATTGCCGTTGACGAAATTGGAAGGGAAACGGAAAACCGAAACACCGCCGTCTGGCACCCAGCGCAACATGCGCTGGTTGGGAATATCGCTCCAGATCAGGCAGTTGAGGTCGGCGAACCAAACAGGCCCCTCCGCCCAACGGCATTCGCCGTAAAGTTCCTCCAGTCCGGCACTGGCCACGATCAGCTGCCGAAAGCGTTCGTCGTGAATTTCATAGATCGACAATTTTTGGAGCATGGCTACTGTCCGATTGGGGTTCATCGGGTGGATCGGCGTCCGCCGGCCACGAGGATGACGGCGATGATGATGAGGCCGGTGAGGATGAGACGGAAACCTGCGCCGAAGCCATAGGTATTCAGCATCGATACAACGAGGAACATGAAGAGCGAGGCTCCCCAGATCCCGGGAATATTGGAATTCCCCCCGGCCACCGCGGTTCCGCCGATCACGACGACAGCAATCGACATGAGGAGGTATTCCGTCCCCATATTGAGAGCGGCACCGCCGGAGAAACTGGCAAGCAGATAGCCGCAAAGAGAGGCGAGCACAGCGCAAAGAATGTAGGTTACGAGCCGCGTGCCATCGACCGGAATGCCGGCCATGCGCGCGGCAGGCATGCTCTGACCGACTGCGGAAATCCAGCGCCCGTAAATGGTCTTTTCCAAGAGCAGCCACGCGACGGCCGAGAGGATCAGAGCCACGAGCGCGACATTCGGGATGCCGAAAAGGCTGGATGTGGTAAAGCTTGCAAGCATTTCCGGCGGCTTGATGCGCAGGCCGCGATTGGCCCATATGGCCGTCGACTGGACGATAAAACTCATCGACAGGGTTGCGATGATCGGTGGAATTCTCAAAAGTTTGATCAGCGCGTAATTGCCCAGCCCGATAATGGAGCCAAGTCCGACGGATAGGATGAGACCAACCAGGATCATGCTGTCCTGCACATCCATCAGTTTCAATGCCAGCGTGCCCGAAAGCGTCATCGTGGCCGGCACGGACAGGTCGATATTGCCCGGCCCCAGAGTGATGACGAACATTTGGCCGATGCCGACGACGACGGAGAACGCGGCAAAGGTCAAAGCCGCCTGAGACAATCCGAGCGAGCTGGCTCCACCGGTGAAAAGCACCGTGATGATCCAGACGGCGGCCGTTGCTGCGAAGGACCAGATCCAAGGCTTGGCGAGGAGCAGTCGATGTGCATTCATCGGCTTTTCTCCCGCTTTTCCAACCGGTTCAGGAACAGACGCATCGCCAGAACGATGATCAGGATCGCGCCCTGAGCGCCGATCTGCCAGTCCGGCGAAATCCGCATGAAGGAGAGGAACGAGCCGGCAAGTGCCAGCGTCAACGCGCCGATGACGGCTCCGATCGGCGAAACCTTGCCGCCGACGAATTCGCCGCCGCCGAGGATAACGCCGGCGATGGAAAGCAGCGTGTAGCGAAGCGCGATATTGGCGTCCGCCGAGGTCGTCAGGCCGACGAGCGCAATCCCTGACAGCACCGCGAAGAGGCCTGCGAGTCCATAGGCGGCGGCCCGCACCTTGATGACGGACCAGCCGGCGCGTTCCACCGAGCGGACATTGCCGCCCACCCCGCGGATGAGCACGCCGAAGGACGATCGCATGATGAGGAAATGGGTTATGAGAGCGATCACCACGCTGGCGACGATTGCCATCGGGACGAACGGGGGCTTCGACGTCATCAGCCAGCGTGCCCATCCCGGGGCGGCGCCGCCGGGCGACGGCAAGATTAACACCGCAAGGCCGCCCCAGACGAAGCTCATGCCGAGCGTCACGACGATTGCTGGAAGTTCGCGGACATAGATGATGACGCCGATCGCTGCGTAAGCGGCGATCGCGCCCAAGAATATCAGCATACCGGTTCCCGGTGAGGCCTGCAGGAAGGTGGCTGTGACACAGGCGCAGAAGCTGACGAACGTGCCCATCGACAGATCGAGGTCGTTGACCGCCATGATGAGCATCTGCGCAACCGTCGCGAGCGCAATCGGGACGGCGAGATTGAAGAGCAGGTTGAGCCCGGTATAGCTCATGGCACGCGGCTGCATATAAAACACGGCTGCCAGCAGAACCGACAGCGAGGCCGCCGGGATGATCAGCCGAACGGTGCCAGAGGAAATTTTCATGCCGCTTCTCCAGCGCTGAATGAGGCGGCGAGCACGTTCTTTTCGGTGATCTCGTCACCGGTGAGTTCGGCGACGATCGCTCCCTCGCGAAAGACATAGACCCGGTCGCAAAGGCGAATCTCGTCCATTTCCGTGGAATACCAGATGAAGGTCCGGCCCGAAGCGGCCTCGGAACGAAGAATTTGATAGACCTCCTGCTTGGTCCCGATGTCCACACCACGCATCGGGTCGTCCATCAGCACGGTTCTCGCCGTGGTGGCGAGCGCGCGCGCAAACAGGACTTTCTGCTGATTGCCGCCGGACAGCGACAAGATTCGGTTTTCCAGGTCCGGAGTACGGATCTCGATGCGGTTCTTCCAGCCGAGGCCCAGTCTGCTTTCGCGCGCATTGTCGATGAGCATGCGTGAGGAAAGATCCTGCAGGGAAGCGATGCTGAGGTTCTTCAGGATGCTCCAGAGCGGGAAGGTACCGTTGAGGCCGCGGTCTCCCGCGACGAAGGCAAGTTCGCCCCCGCGCCCCGGCCACCAATTGCTGTTGCGTGAGAGGTAGAGGTCGAGAAGTGCTTCGGTCTGACCATGGCCGCCAAGGCCTGCGAGTCCCACGATTTCGCCGCGATGGGCCTCAAAGGCGAGCCCGCGTCCACGCCGGGGCGGCATCGAAAGTACAGGCGAACCCGACCTTGCGGCGGCCGAGCGCAGGTATTCCTGTTCGCGCACGACATTGCCCATGGCTTCGACAAGGCTCCGGGAATTCATTTCCGAGGCCTGACGATCAGCGACAACGCGACCGTCCTTCATCACCACGATACGATCTGCGGTCGACAGGATTTCACCAAGAATGTGCGAGATCAGCAAAACCGCGCCGCCGCCTGCAACAAAACGTCGAATATAGGCCATCATCTGCGCGGCAAGCCCTGCGTCCAGCGAGGACGTTGGCTCATCCAGAATGACTAGTTTCGGCGGAGCGCCAAGCCCCGCAAAGCTGATGGCAATTTCAACCATCTGGCGTTCGGCAATCGAAAGATCGTCCACGGTGCTGTCGCAATCGATCAGATGGCCGGGAAAGATGTCCTGAAGCTGCCTTTTTACGAGTGCCAAGGCGCGGCTGCGCCAATCCCAGCCTTTCAGGTCTGGATGCATGATCCTGACGTTTTCGTTGACGGTGAGGTTGGGGCAGAGCGAAAGTTCCTGGAAGACGCACCGCACGCCATTGGCCCGCGCCGCCGAAATTCCGTGCGCGCCGGTTTTGCCGCCATAGCTAACGACGCCTTCCTGAGGCGAGAGGCCGCCATTGATGACGTTGACGATGGTCGATTTGCCGGCCCCGTTATGGCCGACGAGACCGACGCATTCGCCGGCCTGGATAACAAGATCGACGCCGTCGAGCGCTTTGACGGCACCGAAGGCGACCTTGATGCCGCGGGCGGCTACCACCTCGTTTTTCATTGGGTCTGCAGTCATGAAGGCTCGTGTTTGTGGCGCGGCCGAGAGGCCGCCGAGATAGGATTGGCGGAGCGGATGGCCCGCCAACCGTATCGGCTCTCTCTAACCGTCACTTCGCGGCGCTGATCACCTTCTGGGCGTCCTCAAGCGAATATTCGACATTCGCTACACCGCCCTTCTGGGTTTTGGAAAGGTTCGCCTCGAGGTTATCCTGGTCGATGCGCAGGAAGGGCACGACGAGGTCCTTTTTGACGTCCTTGCCGTCGAGGATCTGCTGGGCGACCCAGAAAGCCAGGGTCGAGACGCCGGGGGCGATCGAGACGGACATCGTCTCGTAGCTGTTCTTGTCCTTCTGTTGTTTCCACCAGACAAGTTCGTCCTCGCGGTTCCCCATGACAATCGTTGGGGTCGGCCGCTTGGCCGCCGCAAAGGCTTGGGCGGCGCCATAGCCGTCCCCGCCCTGGGTCACGACAGCGGCGATTTCCGGAAGGCTCGGGAGGATGCCGGCAACGGCGCGTTGAGCCACATCCTGAGCCCAGTCGCCATTAACGGATCCGACGATCTTGAACTGCGGATTTTTCTGGACGCCAGCTTGAATGCCCGCGTGAATTTCATCGTCGACCGAAACCCCCGCAAGACCCCTGATCTCCAGCAGGTTTCCACCCTTCGGCAGTTTTTTCGCAAGGTATTCGACCTGGCTTTCGCCCATCGCCTTGAAATCTACCGCAATCCGCCAGGCGCAAGGCTCGGTGACGATGCCATCGAAGGAAACGACGGTGATACCTGCGTCGCAAGCTTCCTTGATCGCGCCATTCAGAGCGGTCGGGGAGGCCGCGTTCACGACGATGGCGTCATAGCCCTGCAGGATGAGGTTCTGGATCTGCGCAGCCTGTTCGGTTGCCTGGTTTTCAGCTGTCGTGAAAGGATCGGCTGCTGCGACGATACCTTTGGCAACGGCCTCCTTGGTGATCTTGTCCCAGCTCGTCAGCATGGCTTGCCGCCATGAGTTGCCGGCATAGTTGTTAGACAGTGCAATCTTTTTGTCGGCGGTGTCTGCGACCGCGGAAAGTGGGATTGCGATGCAGGCTGTGGCGACAGATGCAAACAGCATCTTCCTGATGATCATGATTTCCTCCCTAGTCCCGACGGGCTCATCTCCGGCCGCTCCTCAACGGTTTGCGGAGATAGTGAAAGCGCTGAGGCCCGGTTGCTCAGTAGATCGAGAATGAGGAAAAATACCGGTGTTGTACAGGCGCATCCAAGCAATCTGTTTGCGGATATTCGCGCAAAATATGCGGGTTTCCGCAGGACAAAGGTGTAAAGCAGGCGCTTAATTGCAAAAGGACTTGGGAGGAGGTCCAGGCATGCTCAATCCGGCGCGAGAATCGCTGTTCGACCGTTATCTCGGGATTTCGCGGCTGCTCGCGGGCCAGCTCGATTTTCATTCCATCATCCAGGCCGTGGCTGCCGAGATCAGCCACATCATCCCGCACGACCATCTCGATGTGTGCATCAAGATGGTCGACGGCAAATATCACATTGCCTATGAAAGCGGTCTTGAAACCGCCTGGAGCAAACACCCGCCGGCTCTCTTGACCGGCAGCCCGATACGCAGCCTTCTATCGGGCGAGGTGGATTTTCTTCTTTCGCCGGATGCCTGCACAGATCCGAGATTTCATTTTGAGGGTGCCTTTTCGAGCCCGATCGTCGAACTGTCGCTGCGCAGCCGACTGCACGTGCCTCTCAAGGTGCAGGGAGATATTATCGGCGCACTGAGCTGCTCCAGCCATTCCCATGACTGTTACACCATGGAGGATGTCGAGAACGCCCGCTCGATTGCCGACTTGCTGGCCCCCTATTTCTTTGCGCTGCGGGCCGCCGAGCAAGCGAAACGCTCGGCCATCGTGGAGGCTGAAGCCCGGGCTCGCGAGGAGGGGCTGAGACTCGGTGCGTTGAAGCTTACCGAGGCCTTGGAGGCGGAGCGGCAGCGCATCGGCATGGACCTGCACGACCAGACGCTCGCCGACCTGACGCGGCTTGCCCGACGCATGGAACGGCTGAGCGGGCAGGCAGAGCTGCCCGGGGAAAGTTTGGAGCCCCTGTCTCGAGCGCTGCAGCAGTGCATGCATGATCTGCGACAAATTATCGAAGAGGCAAAACCCACGGTTCTGCAGCTCTTCGGCGTCGCGGAAGCGATCGAAAACCATCTCGATCGTTCGGCGCGAGAAAGCGGCCTGTCGATCCAATGGCGGATGGTGGACGAAAGCAATGGTGCGCTCGACGCCCTGGGCCAAACGGTGGCGACGGCGCTGTTTCGTATCGTGCAGGAGGCCGTCAATAATGCCATCCGCCATGCCCAGCCGGAGGTCATCCTCGTGCATATAAGAAATCTGAACGGCACTTTGTCCATCGAGGTTATCGATGACGGTAGCGGCTTGATGTCCTCCCGCAATCCGGGAGGCCACGGAATTGACAATATGAAGACGCGCGCCCGTCTCATCGCTGCAAGATTTGAGATCGGTCAGAACGACTCAGGCCCCGGCACCTTCGTGAAGGTCCAATTGCCTCTCGGCCGCAAACGAATACGGGATCATTAAAATGAGGGTTTTGATCGTTGAAGACGACCCGTTGCACCGTTCTTATCTGCATGAAGCGGTTCGTGCGGCGCTGCCGGAATGCGACATGGTCGTCGAGGCGGAAAGCGGCCAGAGCGGTGAGATTGAAGCTCGCAAGGCGCGCGTGGAACATGTCGTCATGGATCTGCAGATGAGCGAGCGCAACGGGATCGAAGCTGCCCGCACCATCTGGCGCGAAAGACCCGACACCAAAATTCTCTTCTGGTCCAATTATTCGGATGAAGCCTATGTACGCGGCGTCTCGCGGATCGTACCGGAAGGGGCGACTTACGGTTATGTGCTGAAATCGGCCTCGGATGAACGGCTGAAACTGGCGCTTCGAAGTGTGTTTGTCGAATCCCAATGTGTCATCGACCGCGAAGTGAGGGGCATCCAGCAAAAGAGCCTGGGCAATGCTCACGGACTGACCGATGCGGAATACGAGATCCTCGTGGATGTGGCACTCGGCCTGACCGACAAGGCGATTGCCCAACGCAAGAGACTTTCTTTGCGCAGCGTCCAGAACAGGCTGCAGCAGCTTTACGAAAAGCTCGAAGTCTATGATCTGCCGGACGACGGCATGGAAGGCTGGTACAACCTGCGCATGCGTGCCGTCGCAGTTGCGCTACTCCGCAAAGTCCTGAATTCCAGCGCGTTGGAACGCGCCGAGCGGGAGCTGCAGGACCGCAGCGGCTCCTGACTCGGCTGCGGCCTTGTCTTTCACGACGACGGTCGTGGATTACCCAAGCTGTAGAAGCCGATGCTTATCGCCATCCCAGCGCCGGGGCCACGTGCGAGAGAATAGCTTCGATCACGTGGGCGTTGTAGTCGACGCCGAGCTGATTGGGCACGGTCAACAACAGCGTGTCGGCTTCCGCAATCGCCTCGTCCCTCGCCAGTTGCTCGATCAGAACCTCCGGTTCGGCGGCGTAGCTGCGACCGAAAATCGCCCGGGTCTTCTCGTCGATGAAGCCGATCTGATCCTGGCCGTCGTCTCCATGGCCGAAATAGGCGCGGTCGCGATCGTCCACCAGCGCGAAAATGCTGCGGCTGACTGATACCCGCGGCTCGCGCTCATGACCGGCGGCTTTCCATGCCTCCCGGAAGACGCGGATTTGAGCGGCTTGCTGGATATGAAAGGGCTCCCCCGTCTCGTCGTTCTTGAGTGTCGAGCTCTGAAGGTTCATCCCCAGCTCTGCCGCCCATTGAGCCGTCGCATTGGAACTTGCGCCCCACCAGATACGCTCGCGCAATCCCTCGGAATGCGGCTCCAAGCGTAGCGGGCCTGGAGGATTGGGGAACATCGGCCGCGGATTGGGCTTGGCAAAACCTTCGCCGCGCAGAACGTCGAGGAATACTTGCGTATGATGCCTCGCCATCTCCGCGTCGGTCTGTCCCTCGGGCGGCACATAACCGAAATAACGCCAACCATCGATCACCTGCTCCGGCGAACCGCGGCTGATGCCAAGTTGCAAGCGGCCGCCGGCGATGATGTCGGCGGCACCTGCGTCTTCAGCCATGTAGAGGGGATTTTCATAACGCATGTCGATCACCGCGGTGCCGATCTCGATACGACTGGTTTTGGCACCGACGGCCGCCAGCAAAGGGAAAGGCGAGGCGAGCTGGCGGGCAAAATGATGAACGCGGAAATAGGCTCCGTCGGCCCCCAGTTCCTCCGCGGCAACCGCCAGATCAATGGACTGCAAGAGTGCGTCGCTGGCGGAGCGCGTTTGTGATTGGGGCGACGGCGTCCAATGGCCGAAGGACAGAAAACCGATCTTTTTCATGACGAGTTTGCCTTACCTGACGATGAGTCATGCCTTATGGCACAGAATGATCACCAAGGCAGGGGCAAAACATTTGTGTGCGCGGGCCATCCTGCACTTGAGACGGCGACGCAGACACCGATGTTGGAGCCACGCTGTCTGGAGACCTATGGACGATCCGCACCTATAAAAGCGCCAGAAATCGCGCGATGTCCGGCATCGCTCGGATGGACTAGATCGGCGGAGGCCAAGGCGCCGTCGCCGTAAGCTTTCATGGTCTCGTAAACAGGCGCATAAAAAAGTGAGAAGCGTCGTGCCAGCATGAGCACCGCTTCGGCATAACTTTCGAAACCCATCCGCGTCTGGCCCGTGAATCCGGCGCTACCAACCGAAAACCCAGCATCAGGAATGTAGGGCGGGCTGCCGATTGCGAGCCGATCTCCGTGGCCGGCTCTGATCAAATTTTCCAGCATCCATGCATAGTCGCGCGTGAAGTTCGGGACATTCATGGTGTTCGGCGCCGCCGTATAACGGGCATCGTTATACCCATAGAGAATTAGGATCGCGTCGTGGTGGTGTGCATCCAGGAGCGCGTATTCAAAACGGCCGATGCCGTTGTCCGGCCGTGCTTTGTCATCCGCAAGGTGTGCTCCCTGCAGCACCGTGCCGGGGATCGCGCAATTACGGATCGGGAAGCCATCGACCTCGGCTGCGAATAGAGCCGGCCAGGCAAGATGTGGCTGGCTGGCATTGAAGCCGGCGGTGATGCTGTCACCGAAGACGCGGATGCCGGAAATTCCCAGCGATTTCAAATGTTCTCCAAACCTCATCGGTCCTCCTTCATTTTCCCGCTTGACAGTCGGTCGTCTAATTTTGTTTATACGTATTAGCTGCTAATACGCATTAGCAGTCAAGAGGAGCTTGGGAGGATGATGCGTGGCGGGCACTAAGCGCTTGACCCAGCGCGATATTGCGAAACTGGCCGGTGTGAGCCAGGCGACCGTTTCGCTTGTCCTCAATGGTGCTCCCACGGCCTTGGCGCGTATCCCGCAGGAAACCCGCGAGCGCGTTCAGCACGTTATCCGGACGACCGGCTACGTGGCTGATCCGATTGCCCGACGCATGGCCAAGGGCCTCAACCGTATCCTCGGCGTCTTCACCTATGAGCCGGCTTTTCCGAGCGAGCAGGCGGACTTTTTCACGCCTTTTCTGCTCGGCATCGAGGAAGAGGCGCAGGCACAGAATTACGACCTTCTGCTTTTAACCGGCGCAGGCGTCGGGCGGGAACGCAAAATCTTTGCCGATGGCAACCGGCTTCGGATCGCTGACGGTTGCCTCGTGCTCGGCCGCGAGTTCGATCGGGCTGAGTTGAGGCGGCTGGTGCTGGGTGACTACCCCTTTGTGGCTATCGGCCGACGTGAGGACGCTGGCGGACCCGTTCCTTATGTCGGCGGCGATTACGCCAAAGGCACCCGTGCATTGGTCGAAAAGGCGAGAGCGCTCGGGCACGAGAAACTCGCCTATGTCGGCCCGAGCGGCTCGGCGGAATCGATCGTCGACCGCTGGCGCGGTTTTTCCGAAGTGATCGCTGAAGGCGCCGAACTGGTCCTGCACGTGAACGAGGTCGGCCGACCTGCTGGTGAAGCGCTGGATGCGATCGTCGCAAGTGGTGCGACCGCGGTCTTCTTCGTCGAACTGGCTGATGCGGTGCGTGTCGAGGCGGCGGCGAGGGCGAGAGGGCTTTCCGTGCCTGAGGACTTCTCAGCCATCGTGCTCGGCAGCCACGTGCGTGCAGAACGCAGCCATATGCAGTTTACCGCCTTCGACATTCCCCGCGAGGAAATGGGGCGACAGGCTACGGCGATGCTGGTGCGTCGCATCGAGGATGCGGCCCCGATCGAACAAATTCTTCTGACTTGTGAACCGGTCGAGGGGCAAACCCTCGCGAACAAACGGACGTGATTGAAATGCCTGCAAAAGAGATGCGTGCGGATATTCTGGTGGTCGGCGGCGGCCTCGGCGGCGTGGCGGCGGCCATCGGTGCTTGCCGGGCGGGCAAAAGTGTCATCATGACCGAGGAATTCGATTGGATCGGCGGCCAGTTGACGAGCCAGGCAGTTCCCTCCGACGAACATACCTGGGTCGAGCAATTCGGCATCACACGCTCCTACCGCAAGCTGCGCAACGGCATCCGCCAGTATTACCGCGACAACTACCCGCTGACCGAAGGCGCTCGCGCCTGGGGTGATCTCAATCCGGGTGGCGGGTGGGTCAGCCGTATCTGCGCCGAGCCGCGTGTCAGCCTTGCGGTGATGGAAGCGATGCTGATGGCCTATCGCGGTGCCGGCCGCCTCAAGGTGCTGCAGCCCTTTCGTCCGGTCGCGGCGGATGTAGAGGGCGACATCATTCGCTCGGTCGCCGTCCGTCATCGCGATACGGGTTGGGAGATCGTCATCTTCGCAGATTATGTGCTCGACGCGACCGAACTCGGCGACCTGCTGCCGATGACCGGTACGGAATATGTGAAGGGTTTCGAGGCGCAGTCGGATACCGGCGAGCCGAGCGCACCTTCCGAAGCGCAGCCGAACAATGTCCAGGCCGTTTCCGTTTGTTTCGCGGTCGATTGTGTCGATGGCGACCGGACGATCGACAAGCCGGAGAACTACGACTACTGGCGCAAGTATGAGCCGCATTTCTGGGGCGGGCCGCTACTCGGCTTCACCGCACCGCATCCGCGCACGCTGGAATTCACCACCCGCTCATTCACGCCGAATGTCGACGACGATCCATTGGCTGTCGATGCCGACCAGCGAAAGGGTGGTGGCGATGAGAACCTCTGGCTCTTCCGTCGCATCGCGGCGCGGCGCAATTTTACGCCTGGTTTTTATCAGTCCGACATTTGCTTCGTAAACTGGCCGATGATCGACTACATGGACGGTACGATCATTGACGTCTCGGAAGAGGAAAAGGCGCGCCACCTCAAAGGCGCCGCGGACCTTTCCTATTCGGTCTTCTACTGGCTGCAGACGGAAGCACCGCGTATTGACGGCGGGCAGGGCTATCGCGGCCTTCGTCTGCGCGGCGACATCACCGGCACCGAGCACGGTCTCGCCATGGCGCCCTATATCCGTGAAAGTCGCCGCATCAAGCCGGTCACTCGCATTGTCGAACAGGATCTTTCCCATGCGGTACGCGGCGACAAGGGCGCGGTAAACTATCGCGACAGCGTCGGTATCGGCATGTACCGCATCGACCTGCACCCCTCGACCGGTGGCGACAACTATATCGACGTGCCGTCCTGCCCGTTCGAGATCCCGCTTGGGAGTCTGCTGCCGCAGCGGATGAAGAACCTCATCGCGGCCGGCAAGAATATAGGCACCACCCATATCACCAATGGCTGCTACCGCCTGCATCCGGTCGAATGGAACATCGGCGAAGCCGCGGGCATGCTCGCCGCCTATTGCCTCGAAAAGGGGCTGAAGCCGCATCAGGTGCAGGCAAACGACGAGCATCTGCAGGATCTTCAGCGGGCGCTTACCCGTGAGGGCATTGAAATCCGTTGGCCGGATATCTCGGCCTATTAATCAAACCCATCTTTGGAGGAGGAACGGGAATGAACTATCATAGGGCACTGAAATCGGCGGTCGCGGCATTGGCGCTTGCTATGCCGCTCGGCTGGAGCTGCACTGCCACTGCGCAGGATGCGGTCAATCTGCGCATGACCATCTGGAGCGCCAACGAGGCCCATCTGAAGCTGTTCAATGAGATCGCCGCAGGTTTCAAGAAGGATCATCCTGATGTCACGGTGACATACGAGTCGCTGCCGTTCGATACCTATACGACCGCGCTGACCACCCAGATCGCTGGCGGCAACGCGCCGGACATGGCCTGGATCTTCGAGACCGCAGCCTACGACTTTGTCAATTCCGGTGCGCTTTTCCCGCTGAGCGATACCCTTAAGGCAACCAAGGGCTACAATCTCGAAGAGCTAAGTGCGAGCGCCGCCGAACGCTGGTCGAAGGATGGCAAACTCTATGCCTATCCGTTCTCGACGTCGCCGTTCGCGATGTTCGTCAACAACGATCTCATCAAGGCTTCAGGCGCCAAGCCCCCAGCCGAATTGATTGCTGCCGATCAGTGGAGCTGGGACAATGCCATCGCGACGGCTTCGGCAGTAGGTCAAACGGGCAAGGGTGGGCTGATCGTCCGCGATTTCAACTACCAGATCTGGCAGAATCTCGCCTCGGTCTGGAACGGCTGGGGCGCTTCGCCCTGGAGCGCCGACGGCAAGGCATGCACTATGGCCGAAAAGCCGATGGTCGATGCGCTAACCTTCATCCATGACGCGATCTTCAAGAAGAAGGCGATCCCGGGTCCCGGAGAAAACGTCGATTTCTTCGCCGGCAATGCGGCAATGACGATTACCCAGATCAGCCGCGCCTCGTTGCTGCCGAAGGAAAAACCCTTTGCCTGGGATCTCGTACCGCTGCCGAAGGGGCCAGCCGGCAACTACGCGCTGATCGGCCAGGCCGGCCTCGGCGTCATGCAGGCGGGCAAGAACGCCAAAACCGCTGCCGAATTTGTCGCGTATATGACCAATCCGGAGAACTCGGCCAAGCTCAGCCAGTTCTTCCCCTCGGCCCGCAAGTCGCTGCTGAATGCCGAAGTGCTGAAAAAGACCAACCCGCTCTTGAGCCAGGAGCAAATCGACACGGTCGTGATCTCAGGCATCGCTACGGGCAAGGTTATCCCGGGTCATACGGGTTTTGCGCAGATCCAGCAGGCGGTGCGCTCTGGCCTCGATGCGATTTGGCGTCCGGATGCGGATATCCCGGGCACGCTCCAGAAGATCTGCGGCCAGATCGGCCCGCTCCTGAAACGCTAAGGAAGCATAAGATGGCTGTCGCGCAGGATCACGCAAGTCCGGAAGGACGCTCCTCATCGCCGTTCTGGACGATTGCCCGGCGCGACAGCCTCGCCGGTTTCCTCTTCATCGCCCCGCAGTTGGTCGGCATCATCGTCTTCGTGCTGATCCCACTCGGGCTCGTGTTCTGGTATTCCCTGCACGAATGGAATGTGCTTGCCAATACTTTTACCTATACAGGCGCACAGAACTATCAAATGCTGATCGAGGATAGCAATCTCCTCGAAGTACTCGGTGCGACAGCCGTCTTTTCCGCGGGCCTGGTCGTCTTCAATCTGTCGCTGGCGCTGCTTTTGGCGATTCTGCTTAACCAGAGGCTTGCCGGAATAACCATCTTCCGCACCCTGTTCTTTTCGCCGGTCGTAGTATCGCTCGTCGCCTGGACGATCGTCTGGGGATTTCTTCTTCAAAAAAACGGCGGCATCAACGGCATGCTGCAGGTCTTAGGCATCGAGGGGCCGAACTGGCTGCGCGAAGAGACGACAGCGATGATCTCGGTGATCGTCGTACAGGTCTTCAAGAATGTCGGGCTCAATATGATCCTGTTCCTCGCAGCACTCCAGGGCGTGCCGAATGAACTTTATGAAGCCGCACGTGTCGACGGGGCGCCGCGTTTCAAGCAGTTCCGCCGCATCACGCTGCCGTTGATCAGCCCGACCATCCTTTTGACCTCGATCATCACGATCGTCGGGTCGCTGCAGGTCTTCGCGCAGATTGCGGTTCTGACCCAGGGCGGGCCTGGTCTGTCGACGACCGTGCTCGTCTATTATCTCTACCAGCAGGCCTTCCAGTTCCATTTCTTTGGCTACGGCTCGACGCTGTCGATCCTGCTTTTCCTGATCGTCGCCGTGCTGACCTTCGCCCAGTGGCAGATGCGCAAGAGGATCGTCTTTTATGAAACCTGAACTCTCCCCGCGCCTGAAAACCCTTCTCTATGGGCTGATGTGTGTGCTTCTCATTCCCTTCGTTTTTCCAACCTGGTGGATGGCGACGTCCTCGGTAAAGCCGATTAGCGACATCTTCGCCTTTCCGCCTCAGCTCATTCCTGAGAGCTATGATTGGACGACCTATTCCAAGGTCTTCGAGTTGCAGCCATTCGTGCAGCAATACTGGAATTCCGCCTATATCGCAGCGGTCGTGACGATCGGGACGATGGCCGTCTCGTCGATGGCTGGTTACGCGTTTGCCCGTATCCGCTTTCCATTCGCGAATACGATCTTCATGATCGTGCTGCTTGGCCTGCTTATCCCCTCGGAGGTGACGATCGTGCCTCTCTTCCGGATGTTCCTGAAAGCCGGCATGGTGAACACCCATTGGCCGCTGATCCTGGTGCCGATTTTCGGAGCGCCAAGCGTCTTCGCCACCTTCGTCATGCGACAGTTTTTCGTGACCTTGCCGGCAGAGCTCGAAGAGGCGGCACGCGTCGATGGCCTTGGCCGCTTTAAAATATTCCGCATGATCGCGCTTCCGCTCGCCAAGCCGGCACTGGCGTCAGTCGCGATCTTTACCTTCCTGCATTCCTGGAACCTGTTTCTCGAACCGATCGTGTTCTTGTCGAGCGCGGAAAAGTTCACGCTGCCGCAGGCGCTGACCCAATACACCGACGCTTACGGCGGCCCGATGTGGAACATCCAGCTCGCCGCCGCAACGCTGACGGCGCTTCCCGTCCTCATTGTCTTCATCATCGCGCAGAAGCAATTCGTCGAAGGGCTCGCGCATACCGGTCTCAAGGGCTGAAAATCGGATTTCCTATGGCTGAAGTTTCCCTTTCTGATGTCCGCAAGAGTTATGGCGCCGTCGATATCATCCATGGTGTCGATCTCGGCATCAACGACGGCGAATTCGTCGTGCTGGTCGGGCCGTCCGGCTGCGGCAAGTCCACGCTGCTCAGGATGATAGCGGGGCTCGAGACGATCTCCGGCGGCGAGGTGAAGATCGGCGGGCGGGTGGTGAACGATCTAGACCCGAAGGACCGCGACATCGCCATGGTCTTCCAGAACTATGCGCTTTATCCGCATATGACGGTTGCGACCAATATGGGTTTCTCGCTGGAGCACCGCGGAGGCGGCAAGGCGGAGATCGCCGAACGGGTCAAATGGGCGGCCGATATCCTCGGTCTCGCGCCGCTGCTCGACCGTTACCCTCGCCAGCTCTCCGGGGGGCAGCGGCAGCGCGTCGCTATGGGCCGGGCGATCGTTCGCAACCCGCAAGTGTTTCTCTTCGACGAACCTCTGTCGAATCTCGATGCGAAGCTGCGTGTCGTCATGCGGGGCGAGATCAAGAGCCTGCACCAGAAGCTTAGGACGACTACTGTGTATGTTACTCACGATCAGGTTGAAGCCATGACCATGGCCGACAAGATCGTGGTGCTGAACGGTGGCCGGGTGGAGCAGATTGGCGCGCCGCTCGATCTCTACGACCGACCCGCCAACCAGTTCGTGGCAGGGTTCATCGGTTCGCCGGCCATGAATTTCCTGACCGGCATGATCACCGCGGAAGGATTTGCTGCGCCTGGTATCCTGTTGCCGCTGCCGGAATCGGCAAATAAATTCCGTGCTCGCAAGGCGATCTATGGTATCCGGCCGGAGCACTTCGTCCTCGATAGCAGTGGGGTGCCGGCCGAAATTGTGCTCGTCGAGCCGATGGGCTCGGAGACTCAGGTGACGATGAAGCTCGGCGAAACGCAGATCACGGGCGTTTTTCGCGAGCGCGTCTCGCTCTCTCCAGGCGCGACGATCCGTGTTCGTCCGGATATCAATACCGCCCACCTCTTCGCGGCCGATGATGGGCAGCGTTTGAACTGAGGTCTTATCCATGCCAATCTATCCGGAAACCAGACTTACCAGGGCGCTGCGCGGTGGGGAATTTCCCGTCATCGTCTCGCTCGCCCGCCACGATCTCGATCTTGCGAAAGCCGCGATCGGGGCAGGGGCGTTCGCGATCAAGGTCCACCTCAACGCCTATCATCGCGCCTCGGGCACGACCTTCGGAAGCTTTGCCGAGGAGCGGCCCTTCTTCGAAAAACTTGCGACACTTGGCGTGCCGTTACTGGTCATGGCTGGACAGGAGAAGGTGCCGAGCCCTGAAGAAATGGATGCGCTTGCCGATCTCGGTTTCGAGGGTTTCAATATCTATTTCAGTGACATGCAGCCGCATCTCCTGCAATCCAGGCTCAGGCCGATGCCGGCTCTCGGTGAAAAGGGCACGGATGAGGAATTGGCAAAGATCATCGCCATTCCGGGCGTGATGATGGAGGCGTCTGTCGCCGCCTTCGCAGACTATGGCAAACCGCTGAATGAGACCGATCTTGCCCGCTACAGGGACATCACCAGCAAGGCTGGCATCCCGGTCATCGCGCCGAGCCAGAAGCGGTTCGTCGGGGACGACATGCCGAAGCTGAAAGCCGCTGGCATCGCTGCGCCGCTGCTCGGCTTCATCGTGACCGGCACGACGACGGAAAGCATGGAAGCCGCCGTTGTTCCGATCGCAGAGAGCGCAAGAGCGTCGGCCCCGCTTGTCTAGCGTCTACCAGCTTGATGAAACGGCCCTGCAGTTCTATCCGTTCAGGGCGGCTTCCTTATGAAACATGGCCGCCGAAGAGACTTCGGCGGCCATTTTCACGGATCATTCCGCGCTGATATTGCCTTTTTCGATGACGTCCTTCCAGCGCGTCATCTCCTTGCCGAGATAGGTGGCGAACTCTTCATTGGAGTTCGCCACGACCTCGAAGCCCAGCTTGCTGAACTTGGCGACCACCTCGGGGTCTTTGAGCGAGGCCTGGATCGCCTGATTGAGTTTCGCCTTGACGTCGGCCGGTAGACCCTTGGGCGCGGCAACACCCTGCCAGGCGTTGACCACGACATTGCCGTAGCCGAGTTCGGTGAGCGTGGGCACGTTCGGCAGCAGCGGATGGCGCTTCTCGCCGGTCTGTGCGAGCGCCTTCATCTGCCCCGCCTGCACGAAGTTCATGATGGCGCCGAGGTTCTGGAACGACACGTCCACATGGCCGCCGACGAGATCGGCCTGTGCGGCGGAACCTCCCTTATAGGGCACATGCACACCTTTGGTGCCGGTCGCCTGCCAGAAGAGGGCTGCGGTCAGGTGGTCGGAGGAGCCGGTGCCGGAATTTGCAAAAGTGACGCTCTCCGGCTTTTCCTTCATGGCCGAGATGAGTTCCTGCACGCTGTTTGCCGTGAATTTCGGCGTCGCGACAAGCACATTGGGCGTGCTCACGGCGACGGTCAGGAGATCGAAGTCCTTCATCGGATCGTAGGAGAGCTTCTTCTGCAGGTAGGGATTGGTGGCAAAGGTGCCGAGCGAGGCGACCAGCAACGTTTGGCCGTTGGCTTCGGCATCGGCGACCAGGCCGGCCCCGATCGCACCGGTGGCGCCCGGTTTGTTTTCCACGACAATGTTTGCGCCCAATACTTTTGACATCTGCGGTTCCATCAGCCGCGCAGTCGTGTCGGTCGCGCCGCCTGGCGGGAAGGGTACGACAATAGTGATCGGGCCATCCGGGAAGGCTTTGGCAACGCCCGCCGCAAAGGCGATGCCAAGGCCGAGTGAAATGGCGATCAGGTTTTTTGCTTTCATAGGTTCATCCTCCTAATGATCCTTGGCGCCGCTTCCAGGTGATGTCGCCCGGGCGCTCGGACGTTCTGTGGCTATCGCACGAGGCAAGGCCGCTTGTTGTCGAAGCGCCAGCCCTTGATGAGGTACTGCATGGCGGTCGCGTCATCGCGCGCGCCGAGCCCGTGTTTCAGGTACAGTTCGTGAGCCTTCTCGACTTGGCTCATATCCAGTTCGACACCGAGACCTGGCCGGTCCGGTACGGCGATATGTCCGTCCTCGATCTTCAGCGGCTCGCGGGTCAGCCGCTGGCCGTCCTGCCAGATCCAATGGGTATCGAGCGCGGTGACGCGTCCGGGTGCTGCCGCGCCCACATGGGTGAACATGGCTAGCGATACATCGAAATGGTTGTTGGAATGCGAGCCCCAGGTCATGCCGAAGGTCTGGCAGATCTGCGCGACGCGCACCGAGCCCTGCATGGTCCAGAAATGCGGGTCGGCCAGCGGAATGTCGACCGATTGCAGCTGGATGGCATGTGAGAGTTGGCGCCAGTCTGTTGCCACCATGTTGGTAGCGGTCGGCAGACCGGTGGCACGGCGGAATTCGGCCATGATCTCGCGGCCGGAATAACCCTGCTCGGCGCCGCAGGGGTCTTCTGCATAGGCGAGCACGTCGCCGCGCCCCTTACAGAGGCGAATGGCCTCTTCCAGCGACCACGCGCCATTCGGATCAAGCGTCACGCGCGCTTCGGGGAAGCGGCGGGCAATTGCCGTTACCGCCTCGATTTCCTCGTCGCCTTGCAAGACGCCGCCTTTCAGCTTGAAGTCGCGAAAACCGTAACGCTCCTTCGTCGCCTCGGCGAGCCGGACGATCGCCTCCGGGGTCAGGGCCTGCTCGTCGCGCAGTCGCAACCAGGCGTCCGTTTCGTCTTTGCCATCGCGATAGGGCAGGTCAGTCTTGCGTCGGTCGCCGACATAAAAGAGATAGCCGAGCATCTCGACCCGATCGCGCTGCTGGCCATCGCCGAGAAGGGCTGCCACCGGCACGCCGAGATGCTGGCCGAGAAGGTCGAGCAGAGCCGACTCCAGCGCCGTCACCACGTGGATAGTGGTGCGCAGATCAAAAGTCTGCAGCCCACGGCCGCCGCTATCACGGTCGCCGAAAGCCTTCTGAATCTTGTTGAGCAAGCTGTTATAGTTGCCGGTCGTCTGTCCGATCAGGAGCGGGCCCGCTTCCTCGATCGTCCTGCGGATTGCCTCGCCGCCGGGAACTTCACCGATGCCGGTATGGCCAGAGTCATCTTCGATGATCGCGAGGTTGCGGGTGAAGAAAGGGGCGTGCGCGCCGCTCAGGTTGAGCAACATGCTGTCCTGCCCTGCAACCGGGATAGCCCGCACGGAAACGATATGCGGCGTGTGCCGGGCGAGGGGGCTGTCCATGGTGGGTGTCGACGAATTCGGCTCGATAAGCATCCGATCCTCTGTCACTGTCCCGCAATTCTGGTCACGCGGCTTTAGGTTCTTTGGCGGCAATCACTCACCGCATCGTGTTATTAATTGCGCAGGCAAACCAATTTGTCAATATAAGTAAATATTAGTAAATTTGCCCTCCCTATTGGAATGGCGGAATGCCGACGGTAGTATGGGCGTGATGAATGAGATCACTCAACAAACACGTCCCCTGCAAGACCTGTCGTCTCATGTGCTCGCCCGGCTCGAAGCGATGCTTGATGCGCCGGCCTGGCACGGCGGCGGACGCCTGCCGCCGGAGGCAGAGCTTGCCCGTCAGTTCGGCGTTTCGCGTCCTGTCCTGCGAAAGGCACTGGTGAAGATGCGGGAAGCCGGCCGGATCGTCTCGCGGCGCGGATCGGCCAACTTCGTACAGCCTCGCGCGGATGTCGTGCCGGCAACCACCGACATTCAGAGCCTGTCGATCCAGACAGTGTTCGACATGAAGCGCTGCATGCGGTTTCGCCAGGTGGTGGAATGCGCGGCGGCGGAAGATGCAGCACGGCTTTGCGATCCAGAAGCGATCCGCGGCATCGAGGAAGCGCATCGGCGAATGCTGACCCTGCCGCGCGGCGAGGGTGTGCTTGACGCCGACTTCGCCTTTCACATGGCCGTGGCACAGGCGGCTCGCAACCCTTATTTCACCTTCGCGCTCGGCACGATGCGCAACCAGATCAAGCTGACGATGGAGTTTACCCGCAAGCTGCAGGAGCGGCCGGCCGATCAGGTAGCGCCGCGTGTCGTGGAGGAACACGGTCGTGTTCTCGAAGCCATCAAGGCCGGTGATCCCGCGCTTGCACGCGAGGTCATGAACTTTCACATGAGGCAGAGCGTCATTCGGCTTTTAGGTGAAGAAAGCGGCTGAAAAGACGGGCGGATCTCACACTTTCGCGGGGCGCCAGCCAGCCACAGGGATTGTCAATGAAGACGGATTCTTGGATTAACCAACGCCGACGCGGCATTCTCAGACGAAATAGTGAGGGAATTCCTTTCGGAGGTCTTCGACCTTTGCGACAGTGCGGCTCAGATGCTCGCGGATGGCATTGACGGCACCCTGTTCGTCGCGTGCGGCAATGGCCTCGATGATGGCGCGATGGCCTTCGAGAATGCTGACGATCTTGCCCTTTTCGGGCAGATGAAGACGACGAATGCGTTCCAGATGACCGGAGCGTTCGCGAACCAGCTGGTGCAGGCCGCTGCGCTTTGCGCCGGCAAACAATGTCTGGTGGAAGATCTCATCGAGCTCCTGGAAGATCGCGACCTGCTCGGCATCGTCGGCGATCGCCGACTGCATCTTGATAATCGAACGGGCACGCGTGACGACGCTCGGATCCAGATCGGGGTCATTGGCCAAGCGGCGGCAGACTTCGGTTTCCAGTGCAACGCGAAGGAAATGCGCCTCGTGAATCTGCAGGACATCGATCCGGGTCACTACGGTGCGGGATTGCGGATGGATGCGAACCAATCCCTCCTGTTTGAGAAGCTGCAATGCCTCGCGAATCGGGGTCTGGCTGACTTCGTAGGTCTCGGAAAGTTCGGTGCGCGACAACGTTGTGTCCGGCGGAAGCTGGATGGTGACGATCCGTTTGCGCAGGTCGTCATAAATCCGTTGGACAGTGCCGCCGAGGACGACTGGAAAACCGGGTGCCCAAAAGCCGAGCGTCGTGGCAAGCTGGGAATTCATACGAGCCAATCCTTTTCGCTCATCCATAGCCGCAGCACGGACAATGCACAATGAAGGGCCGCCGTTGAAATATATGTCAAACTAAAATATCAGTTTGACGGAAGCACAGACGGAAGTGGCCGCTGTGTGCGCGGAGGGGATGCAGTGACGGTGAGGAAAACTTACGAGCAACTGCGCTCGGCGCGATGGATGATGCCTGACGATCAGCGTTCTTTCGGCCATCGATCACGAACCATGCAGATGGGCTATGCGCCGGAGGATTGGCAGGGCAAGCCGATCA
>Ga0268294_1020_pt1 | contig 174084 bp, 168 predicted proteins | sample MetS3V5B_FD_191342 | JGI IMG/M metagenome (GOLD analysis project Ga0268294, IMG submission 191342) | Soil microbial communities from Anza Borrego Desert, Southern California, United States - Methylocaldum S3-V5B | ecosystem: Environmental > Terrestrial > Soil > Desert | place: USA: California...
TGATCGGCTTGCCCTGCCAATCCTCCGGCGCATAGCCCATCTGCATGGTTCGTGATCGATGGCCGAAAGAACGCTGATCGTCAGGCATCATCCATCGCGCCGAGCGCAGTTGCTCGTAAGTTTTCCTGCCTACCATTTCAAACTCCCGTGCCGAATGGCACCTATTTTTCAATCGCTGGCGCCCGTTATTCAGTGAATGCCTCTTCTCGCTTCCGGCTTATGCTCGGCGACAGCACGAGGGCGAGGACGATGAGGGCGAAGATCAGCAGCGACAGGCTCAGCGGGCTGCGCAGGAAGATCATAGGATCGCCCTGGCTGATCAGCATCGCGCGCCTGAGGTTCTCTTCCAGCATCGAGCCCAGGACGAAGCCTAGGAGCAGCGGGGCCGGCTCGAAGCGCAGCTTGCTCAGAGCGAAGCCGACGACGCTGAAGCCGGCCATCATGAACACGTCGAAAACGCTGTTGTTGATGCTGTAGGCGCCAATGCAGCAGAAACCGATGATCGCCGGGAAGAGCAAATGATACGGCACCGTCAGCATCCGCACCCAAAGGCCGATCAGCGGTAGGTTGAGGATGACGAGCATAAGGTTGCCCGACCACATGGAGACGATCATGCCCCAGAACAGAGCCGGTTCATCCGAGATGACATTAGGGCCTGGAGTGATCCCCTGGAGGATCATCGCGCCCACCATCAACGCCATGACCGGGTTTCCGGGAATACCAAGGGTCAGCATGGGAATAAAGGACGTCTGAGCGCCGGCATTGTTAGCCGACTCCGGCGCGGCAACGCCTTCGATCGCGCCTTTTCCGAACTGCGCGCGATTGGGCGAAAGCCGCTTCTCCATCGCATAGGCAGCAAATGAGGCCAGCATCGCCCCGCCACCCGGCAGGACGCCCAAAAAGGAGCCAAGTGCCGTACCGCGAAGGACGGGACCGCGAACCCGCTTGAACTCATCTTTCGTCAGCATCAGCCCGCTCACCTTCTTGATGCCGACGGACCGCTTCCGTTCATGCTCAAGATTGCGCAAGATCTCGCAGAGCCCAAAAATCCCCATGCTGACGGCCACGAAATTTAAGCCGTCGTAGAGTTCGGGGATGTCGAACACATACCGAGGAGTGCCGCTCTCGACGTCGGTGCCTACAGTTCCAAGGATCAGGCCGAAGACGATCATCGCCATCGCCTTGAGGAGCGAGCCGCTCGCAAGCGCCACAGACGCGACCAAACCGAGCACCATCAGCGAGAAATATTCGGCCGGGCCGAAATTGAGCGCTACAGCAGCCAGAGGCGGCGCCGCTAACGCTAGCAGGATGGTCGCAACGGTGCCGGCAAAGAAGGAACCAAGGGCCGCAGTCGCGAGTGCGGCACCGGCGCGGCCATTGCGAGCCATCTGATAGCCGTCGATCGCTGTGACGACGGAGGAGCTTTCCCCCGGAAGGTTGATGAGGATCGCTGTGGTGGAACCGCCGTACTGGGCCCCGTAAAAGATGCCGGCCAGCATGATGAGCGCGGATTCTGGCGGCAGGCCGAAGGTGATCGGCAGCAGCATGGCAATGGTTGCCGTTGGCCCAAGGCCCGGCAATACGCCGATCGCCGTCCCGAGAAGACAGCCGACGAAGCCGTAGAACAGATTCATCGGCAGGAAGGCGGTCGACGCCCCGAGTAGAAGATTAGAAAAGATATCCATATGCAATCCATCCGGTTTCATCGGTTGGCTGGCGATCTTAAAGGTCGCCGAAAAATGGGAGCCAGGGTCCGAAGGCGCTGATAGGAAGCGACAGCAGCCGTGTGAACAGGAAAACCGAACACACCGACAGGAACAGGGCGAGCAGGATCGAGTGTCGCCAGTTGGCATGTTTGCTCGCAGCCGCGACACCGACGACCAGAAGGAAAATGGTGGGAGCCAGACCCAGGCCGGAAAGTGCAAGACCGAAGAAGACCGGCCCGACGATGACCAGAAAGTAGCCCCTCCAGTTCCACGCTTCCGGCTCGCCTTCTTCGGCATGAACGGTGATCGACTGTACGATGATAAGCACGCCGATCGCGATCAGAACGAGGCTCAGCATGGTCGGAAAGTAACCGGGGCCCATCTGGAATGAGTTGCCCACTTCCAGATCGCGGCCGAACCAGATGAACAGCAGGGCGACGCAGATCATCGTCAAGCCGCCGACGAAGTCGCGGCCGTTTCTTATCTTCAGCATGGCATGATACTCGCAGATGAATGTTGTTGCCGGCCAGGCAGAACCCGGCCGGCAAGATCGGTCATTGCAGAGGAACGTTTGCGGCTTTGATGACCTCGGCCCACTTCACCGTTTCCTTGGCGATAAAGTCCTTGAACTCTGCCGAGCTGCTGCCGACCGGGGTCACCCCCATCGCTTCGAGCTTCGCCTTCATAGCCGGGTCGGCGATGATGGCCTGAATTTCCTTGCTAAGCTTTTCGACGATTTCGGGCGGCGTGCCGGGAGGCGCGAACAGCCCATGCCAAGAGGTTGCTTCGAAGGCCGGAATGATGCTTGCCATGGTGGGCACGTCGGGAAGCAACTTTGCTCTTTCCAGACTGGTGACAGCCAGCGCCTTGAGTTTGCCTGCCTTCACCTGCTGAGCAGCGGTCGGAATGTTATCGAACATCATGTCGACGTGACCGGCAACCACATCGAGAATGGCTTGGCTGCTGCCCTTGTAAGGCACATGGGTGATCTTGACGCCCGTCTTGGTGGCCAAGAGTTCGCCGGCAAGATGGATCGAGGTTCCGACGCCCGAGGATGCATAGGTATGCTTGGCCGAGTCGGTCTTCAGGAACTCCACCAGCTCCTCCACGGTGTTGGCCTTGATTTTGTCGGGGTTGACCACCAGCACGTTCGGCAGGCTGGCGATTAGCGAGATCGGCTCAAAGCCTTTTTCCTTGTCATAGGGCAGCGTCTTGTAGAGCGTCTGATTGATGGCGTTGGAGCTGACCGTGCCCATCCCAATCGTATAGCCATCCGGCTTCGACCGCGCTAAGTCGCCGAGCCCGACATTACCGCCGGCCCCGGGCTTGTTCTCTACGATGAAGCGCTGGCCCAGCCGCTTATCTAGTTCCTCAGCCACGAGGCGGCCGAACGTGTCCGTATTGCCGCCGGCCGCGAAGGGAACAACGACAGTAACGGTTTTCGAGGGGTAATTATCGGCGGCGGCGCCGGGCTGCACGCCTGCAACGGTCAGGGCAGCCGCGACGGCCGCACACATCATAAATCTCTTGAGGTACATGAATTCTCCTCCACCTGCCTGGCCTCGGCCAGTTCCAAAAGACCACCATTTCTGATCCCTCCTCAGGAAGAAATGGAAGCGCTTCCATTTTAGCTACTAAAACAAGAGTCGCAAGCACGCCGCAAAAATTTGTTACACCTATGAATCAAGCTCTTAGTTCATCTTCCCGGAAATTCGATAGTGCGCCGCTTGATAAGGACGCCAATGAATGCGTAAATCATTTTTGGCAGGAAGGTATCATGGCCGATCAGATCAGGAATAAGCAAAAGCTTCCCTCCGGCCCGGTGACACTGGCCGATATCGCGAGGCTGGCAGAAGTATCGCCCGTCACGGTGTCGCGAGCAATCAATACGCCGCATCTGGTAAAGCCTCGGACGCGGGAAGCGATCGAACGGGTCATTGCGCGAACCGGTTACGTGCCCAACCTTCTCGCCGGCGGCCTCGCATCGCGCAGAACAAAGCTCATCGCCGCCATCGTGCCGGCGGTCTCCAGTACCATCTTTGCCGAAACGATCGAAGGTCTGAACGCCGAACTTGTCTCGGTGGGGTATCAACTGCTTCTGGGCTTGAGCGGCTATGATGCGCAGCGGGAGCTTGAACTGACGCGGGCGATTCTGGCGCGCCGCCCCGATGGCATCATTCTTACCGGCATAACGCATCTCAAGGAAACCCGCGCCATGCTAACAGGTGCGGGATTGCCGATCGTGGAGATATGGGATTCCACTCCTTCTCCGCTTGATACGGCAGTCGGCTTTTCTCACACAGCAGTGGGCGCACTTGTTGCCGATCACCTGCTGCGCCGAGGATATGACCGCTACGCCCAGATTGGCGCCAACGATCCCCGCGCAGTTCAGCGCCGCGACGGCTTTATTCATCGCTTCGAGGGGGTAGCAACTGTTGAACTGCCGGATCTGGAAATGGGTACACCCTCCACTTTCCGGGACGGCCGCGTTGCCATGGCGCAGCTTCTCGATCGCGGCCAGGGCTCGCTTGGCGTTTTCTGTTCTTCAGATGTTGTGGCTCATGGTGCATTGGCTGAAGCATACGCTCGGGGCTGCCGCATCCCTGACGATCTTGCGATTGTCGGCTTCGGCGATTTCGACTTCGCGCCGCACACCCACCCTCCCCTGACGACCGTCCGCATCGACCGCCGAGGGATAGGCACGAAAGCGGCGCAGTCGATCCTCCGAAAGATCGCTGGAGACGAGCATGTGGAAACCATGATGAATGTCGACTTCCAAATCGTCACCCGCGGGACCGCCTGAGGTCCGCGCTTACGGTCGCTTTCCGAACTCTGCCTCCGCACGTTTCCATTGCTGTGCCTGTTCAGAGAGCGATATGCCAAGCCCCGGCCGGGTCGGCACGAGCATTCGACCGTCCTTGATCTCTAGCCGCTCGTTGAACAGCGGATCGAGCCAATCGAAATGCTCCACCCATGGCTCAAGCTCGTAGGCTGCAGCCAGATGGAGATGAATCTCCATCGCGAAATGCGGCGCCAACTGCAGTTTCTTCGCTTCGGCCAGCGCGCAGATCTTCAGGAACTGGGTGATGCCGCCGACACGTGGCGCATCTGGCTGGATGAAGTCGACGGAGTTGTTGTTGATGAGCGCTACATGTTCGAGGACGCTCGCCAGCATTTCGCCGGTCGCGATTGGAGTATCGAGTTGTGCTGCAAGCATGGCGTGGCCCTCCACGTCATAAGCATCCAGAGGCTCCTCGATCCAGGTGAGATTGTAAGGCTCCATCAGTCGGCCGAACCGCATCGCGCTTGGTCTGTCCCATTGCTGGTTGGCATCGACCATCATCGCCGCGCGGCCGTTCATAAGCTCGTGGACGGCGGCCACGCGCTTCAAGTCCTTAACCATGTCAGGCTGGCCGACCTTGATCTTGATGCCGCCAATCCCGGCAGCGATCGACTGCTCGACATTGTCCAAAACCTCCTCGAGCGGAGAGGACAGGAAGCCGCCTGACGTGTTGTAGCAACGCACGGAATCGCGGTGGGCGCCGAGCAGTTTTGCGAGCGGCAGGCCGGCGCGCCTGGCTTTGAGATCCCATAGTGCCACGTCGAAGGCGGCAATGGCCTGAACGGCCAAACCGCTGCGCCCGACCGACGCCCCTGCCCAGCAGAGCTTGTGCCAGAGCTTACCGATGTCGTTCGGGTCCTCGCCAATCAGGACATTGCCGATCTCTTTCGCATGTTCGTATTGTCCCGGGCCGCCGGCTCGCTTGGAATAGCTGAAGCCGATGCCGCTATAGCCCTGGTTGGTCTCGATCTCGGCAAACAGAAATGCCACTTCGGTCAGCGGCTTCTGTCGACCGGTCAGAACCTTTGCATCGCTGATGGGCGTTTTCAGCGGCAAGAAGATCGAGGACAGCTTTACCCAAGCGATGTTGTCGGCGCTGTTGTTCTGTTGCAGCGAACCCATTGTCGCTTTTGTGTCCATGGTTCAGGCCCCTGACGTTTGATCTTCCCTTGACTGATACCGCGGGGATCCATCTAAGTCCAAATCGAATATTGATGATAATCTATGCCGGATTTAAATAGATGCTGGACATGAACCATGTTAGATCCTTCATCGCTCTTGCGGCAGAGCTGAACTTCAGCCGCGCTGCCCGCCGCCTCAACATAACGCAACCTCCGCTCAGCCGGCAGATGAAGCTTCTGGAACAGCAGCTCGATGTTCCACTCTTCGAAAGGAGCAGCCGACGCGTCGTGTTAACGCCCGCCGGTCGTGCATTTCTTCCTGAGGCCCAGAAACTGCTTGCACAAAGCGAAGCAGCCGTCGCCGCGACAAGAGGCGCAGCCCGCGGCAGCGCCGGATCGATACGGATCGGATTCGTTGGTGCCGCGACCTACAGCTTCCTTCCAGCCTTCATCACGCGCGCTCGCGCTTCTGCGCCTCATGTCGAGCTGGAATTGGTGCAGATGGAGACGGCTGAACAACTGAAGGCGATCAATGACGAGCAGATTGATCTGGGCTTTTCGCGCCCGTTGACCGGGCCACATCACCTTGACTGCCTGTGCGTCGCCCGCGAACCGATGATGCTGGCGGCCCCCAAAGCTCACCCTCTCGCAGCAAAGCGGCGCCCGGCTCTCACTATGCTGAGTGGTGAGCCTTTCGTCATGTTCGCTCCTCAGGCGCGCTACCTGCACGACAAGCTGACGCAACTGCTTGCGGATGCCGCCGTTTCTCCTAGGATCGTACAGAGCATGACTCACTCCCAGGCGATCCTGTCGCTGGTCAGCGCTGAAATCGGTCTGGCTATCGTTCCCGCGGGAACGCAGAACGCATGCTTCAACGACGTCGTGTTCCGGCCCCTGGACCTGCGCAAAGACTGTTTTGTTGAACTTCACGCGATATGGAGCCCAGCGAACCGTAACCCGATGTTGCCGGACGTGAATGCGACCGCAAGGACTTTTTCAAGCTGATTTTGGGAGGCTGGACTGTTGGTTTCCACGCAAAACTGAGCCGGTGGCGTGCGGACAAAAAGTTGGACTGCTTCATAAGTTCAGGCCGAGGCTCCTTGTGACCACGGCGCATCAGCCCAAAGGCATTCTAGAGAAGTCGGTGGGCGTGATCAATCTCGATTAGAACGCCTACATCAGTTCAGCCGGGTTCTCTAGATATCTCTCCGTGGGCGAGCCCACCGACGACGACGCCGAGACCTTTGCGTTTTTGAATTCACAGAACAAGTTCTGCAGAACCTGAACCTGCAGCGACATTTTTTCACGCTGAGCGACGGTAAACTGCTGAGGGATCGAGACGAGGTCCTCGGCTATCTCGCTTACGGCTCTCTCTTTGTGGATCAGAACTATGATCTCCACGAAAACAACCATTTCGGTACAGTAAGACCGAATGCCGCTGGACGAGTGGTTACCCGGCTCGTCGCTGCTGTAGATAAGCTGGCAGAGCTTCCGGCCGCTGGTCGCATCGGTCGCATCACCGGCACGCGCGAACTCGTATTGTCCGACATTCCCTACATCATCCCCTATCGGCTTCGGCACGACATCGAGATTCTCACAGTGATGCACGCCTCTCAGAAATGGCCGAAAAGCTGTAAATTCAGGGCGTCTCCAATCAAGAGTTCAATTGCAGCCACCTCCCGAAATCCGGATTCTGTCTTTTTAATAAGAAGTTAATGGCTAGAGGCGATTTGTAGCGTGTGCTTAACTATGGAACCCGCGGAATATGCCCAGCGCTCCATCGGGCGGAAACGGTGTCCATTCGGCACTTCTCCGTATCAATCCCATGCTTGCGGTGATACAGGAAGGGCGACGGTCGCCGATGCGCGGTCGAAAGATGATCGATGATCCAATCTTCAGCGTCATAAGTCTCGCCGGTTTCGGCAGGTAGGTCCGGAACCCGCTGATGATTTTCAAGATAGTGCGGCTCTTCAATGCTAAAGGCGTGTCTGGCCGCGCGGCATTGAGCAACCAAGGACGAATCCATGAAGACGCCGAGACGAGCCGCCAATCCGCGTGACGCCGCCGAAGCACTGTTCAGCCCGGCCAAGAAGCCGGCGGCGGCACCTGTCGAACAGCCAGTACTGCCGAATGCCAGGGAACTCGTTACCCTCAAGCTCGACAGCAAAGTGCTGGCATATTTCCAGTCGGCTGGCCCCGGTTGGCAAGACCGCATCAATGCAATTTTACGAGCCGCGATGAACGACGAAAACTAGAAGAACAAGGCCTTCTGGGCCGCTCTCGTTTCCCGTGCTAGGTTTCTTCACAACCAGTGGTTCGGGCAAGGCCGACAACCGTCTGGCTTAGACCGAGCTGAGCAGCAGACTGGTTTCGCTATTCGACACGCCATCGATCATGCGCACCTCGCGCAGCACGCGATCGAAATCCGAAAGGCTGGATGCACGGATATTGGCCACGAGATCCCAATTGCCGTTGGTGGTATGGAGCGAATAGATTTCGGCGATGCCGCGGAGCCTGCGAATAACCTGGGTGGTGGACTTGCCCACTACCTCGATCATCATCACCGCCCGCACGGATTGCGCATCGTAATCCTCCCTCACCCGCACGGTGAAGCCAAGCAGTGTTCCGGTTTCCATCAGCCGGTCGAGGCGGTTCTGCACGGTACCTCGGGCAACGCCAAGAGCCTTTGAAAGCCTCGACAGCGAGGCCCGGCCGTCCGCCCGCAAATGCGCGATAATCCGCCGGTCGAGATCGTCGGGAATATATTTTGCATTCTCCATAACGAGCCTTCTTCGCAAACTGGGCAACATGACTGGTCAATTTGTCCAAAATGCTGACCGATGCAACACAGCTTTGGCATTTAGCGGAGCGCGGCGGGCTGGTATCCTTGCCGAGAGTACCAAGGAGACAGATGTGCTGCAGGCCCCTTCCCAAAAAGCCCTTATCCCCTTTGTCAGCGTCGAAAACATGATGCGGCTCGTGCATCACATCGGTGTCGAGGCCTTCCTTGAGGAACTGGCAGGCGTTATCGAGGACGACTTCCGCCGGTGGGGGGCGTTCGACAAGACGCCGCGCGTCGCGTCCCATTCGCGTGAAGGCGTCATCGAATTGATGCCGACCTCCGACGGCGAGATCTACAGCTTCAAATATGTCAACGGACATCCGAAAAACATGGCCCACGGGCTTCAGACGGTGACCGCCTTCGGCCTGCTGGCGGAAGTCTCGACCGGTTACCCCGTGCTCCTGACGGAGATGACATTGCTGACCGCTTTGCGCACGGCCGCAACGTCTGCCATGGCAGCACGCCATCTTGCGCGCAACGGCGCCAGGACGATGGCGCTGATCGGCAATGGTGCGCAGGCGGAGTTCCAGGCATTGGCGATGAAAGCGGTGCTCGGCATCGAGCACGTCCTCCTTTACGACATCGATCCGGCAGCGACCGAAAAGACGATCCGCAACCTCGCCGGCTCAGGTTTGTCCGTCACCGGCTGCCGTTCCTCGCAGGCTGCCATCGAAGGGGCGGAGATCATCACAACCTGCACCGCGGACAAGCAGTTCGCAACCATTCTGACGGACAACATGATTGGCGCCGGTGTGCATATCAATGCGATCGGCGGCGATTGCCCTGGAAAGACCGAGCTCCACCGCGACATCCTACTGCGTGCAGACACTTTCGTGGAATATCCACCGCAGACGCGAATCGAGGGTGAAATTCAGCAGATGGCGCCTGACTACCCCGTAACCGAGCTTTGGCAGGTCGTCGCAGGGCTGGCACCTGGACGGCGCGACGAGCACCAGATCACCCTTTTCGATAGCGTCGGTTTTGCCATCGAAGATTTCTCCGCCCTCCGCTACGTTCGCGAAAGGCTTCGGCGAACCGATTTTTACCAGGAGATCGACATCATCGCGGATCCGGACGATCCGCGAGACCTCTTCGGCATGCTCCAGCGTGCAAAAGCGTAGTCGAGGGGTCATCGAAGTCGGGCATCCGACGAGGGCTCTTCCCCGGCACCTCGGACGAATGGACGTGACGGCCCTCTTCCGCTAATGGCTGACGGAGACAGTGGCAGCGGGGAAGCGTATGCCGGAACGGGACGTCATCATTGTCGGCGCAGGTTTTACCGGCCTTGTCGCCGCATCGGAACTGGCCAAAGCGGGCCTCGACGTGCTCCTGCTCGAAGCACGCAGCCGGGTCGGCGGAAAGGTCGAATCCGCCATCCTTGCGAACGGCAGACGGGTCGACACCGGCGGACAGTTCTTCTGCCGGGACATGCCGCAATTGATGGCGCTTATTGAGACCCATGGCACGATACCGGTGATGGCCTATGCCGATGGGGAAACCGTTTTCCGTCCCCCCGTTTCACCTGCCGAAGGCCGTGACCTGTGGCAGCGGGTCGATGCGCTTCGGGAGCGGATGATCGCAGCGGATCCCGATCCGGACCTGGCCGGGCTGACCGTTGCCGCCTGGGTTGCACGGCAGGACATTCCTGCAAATGTCGCACAAGGCTTTCTGCGGCTCGTCAAAGGCCTCTGGTGCCGGTCTCCGGATGAAATCTCCTTCACCTACCTCGCGTCGAACGATCGGCGGATAACCAATACCCATTCGGAATTGGAGATGTTCCTCGCCGGAACCATGCACGGGCTGGCCGAACGTATTGCCGCCAGCCTGGATCATCGGCTGCGGCTGAATGCCTGTGTCACTCATGTGGATCGCTCCCCAGATGGTGTCACGGTGAAAGTGGAGCAGGAGCGTCTTTCCGCGCGCAAACTCATCCTCGCCCTGCCGCCGAGCATGACCCGCCGGCTGTCGTTTTCGCCGGCTCTCCCGGCTCCCCTGAACCGGGCACTTGCGGCCTGGGGCGCCGGCGACGCGATAAAGGTCCACGTGACTTATGCTCGACCGTTCTGGCGCGCCCATGCGCTGAACGGGTCGGTGTTGTGGCAGGAACCGCAAGGCCTCTATGCCTGCGATGCAAGCCATGGGGAGCATTCGGGGTTGGTTGTCTTCATCGGTGGTCCCCTCGCTGCGGAATGGCACGGCAGGTCACGCGAAGAATTGCGGGCCTTCATCCTGGATCTGCTTGCCGACGCGTTCGGTCCGGAAGCAGGGCATCCTCAAGAGATCCATATCCGCGATTGGGTTGCCGATCCCTGGAGCGGCGGCGCCTATAGCGACGTCATCGTCGATCTCGATGCCGCAGACGCCGAGGATCTTCTCAACCGCGGCGCACCGCCCGTCTATTTTGCGTCTTCCGAGCTCTCCCCCTCTTTCCCGGGCTATATCGAGGGAGCCATTGTGGCGGGACAACAAGTGGCCGGTCGCGTTTTATCAAACATCAGACAAGGAATTGCGACATCATGGCAAGGATAGAGCCGGACGAGAACGAGCCTCCCCGTCCCCGCGGCTCCGGCACCCAGAGCGTTTATGCGGTATTGCGCCGGGAGATCCTCGCCATGGCGCTGCCGCCGGGAAGCCCGCTTGACGAGGTGCGGCTCTCGGATCGCTTCGGGATGTCGCGCACTCCCGTGCGGGAGGCGCTCCTGCGTCTTTCTGCCGAAGGCCTCATCACCACGCTTCCCAACCGCAACACTATCGTTTCACCGATCGATTTTGCGTCGCTTCCTGGCTATTTCGATGCGCTGACATTGATGTACAGAGTTACCACCCGCGGGGCAGCGATGCGGTCGGAGCCGGAGGCAATGAAGGTCATTCGTGCCCGCCAGGCAGAATTCGCAGCCGCCGTCGAAGCGCAGGACGCCTTGCGGATGATCGAGGCGAACCGCGAATTCCACGTCGCCATCGCCGAGCTTGCCGGCAATGCATACTATACCTCCTTCTTCGCGCGGCTTCTCGATGAGGGGCGGCGGATCCTGCGGCTTTATTACCGGACATTCGACGATCGCCTGCCGCGCCAATATGTCGAGGAACATGAAAAGATCATCGCGGCGATCGAGGCTCGCGACGCCGGACAGGCCGATGATCTTGCCATTCAGCATGCCGCCCAGATCGTCAAGCAGATCCAGGATTATCTTGCCCGCGACCTGGGTGATCCTCTCGATCTGGAAAAGCCCGTCTGAAGACCGATGTCGCACCCTAAGTTTCTGTCGACAAACTAAATACAGAGAGATATAACGTCCGGGCAAGCAAGGAATCCGACATGTCCTGGTCTCACCCTGTCCCGAAGATCACAGATGATGAACGCCGCCGGCGGCTTTCGCTGCTGCAGGCTTCGCTGGAAGAAAGACAACTGGGGGGACTGCTGCTCGGCTCGACGGAGAGCCTTCGTTACTTTACCGGCTTGGTCTGGCATCCAAGCGAGCGGCTCGTTGGCGCGCTGGTGACGCCAAACGCGGTCACCTATATTGCACCGGGTTTTGAAGAAAGCCGGATAGCAAGCCTGCCGCATCTGCCGGGCGAAATCGCCCTTTGGCAGGAAGACGAAAGCAGCGCTGCCCTGGTCGCGTCGCTCTTGCGGCCTGGCGTGAAGCTCGCTCTCGACGACGCCTTGCCTCTTTTCGTCTATCACCAGCTCGCCGCCGTCTTCGGCGCCGATCGGCTTTTTGATGGAGGCCGGCTGATCCGCGCCATGCGGCTTCGAAAGTCGGATACAGAAATTGCCATCATCCAATATGCGATGGATCTGACGCTGGAGGTGCATCGCCGGGCGCATGCGATCATCAAGCCGGGCATCACGGCATCCGAGGTCGTGCGTCATATCGACGAGCAGCATCGCGCGCTTGGCGCCAGCGGCTCCAGCTTCTGTATCGTGTCCTTCGGTCTCGCGACGTCCCTGCCCCACGGGGCTGACGGTGATCAGATCTATCAGCCCGGAGACGTCGTGCTGGTCGACACCGGCTGCCGGATCGACGGCTACCATTCCGACCTCACCCGCACCTATGTGATGGAAGAGCCCACGACGGAATTTACGTCCGCCTGGTCAATCGAGCGCGAAGCGCAACAGGCCGTCTTCGAAGCTTGTCGCCCTGGCGCGACCTGCGGCAGTCTTGACGATGCGGCGCGCCGCGTTTTGTCCAGGCACGGCCTCGGCCCGGATTATGCGCTTCCCGGACTTCCGCATAGGGCAGGCCACGGCATTGGCATGGAAATCCACGAGGAGCCCTATGTCGTACGCGGCAACCCCACCGTGCTCGAACCCGGCATGTGCTTTTCGAACGAGCCGATGATCGTTTTTCCGGGGCGCTTCGGCATACGTCTCGAAGACCATATCCACATGACCCCAACAGGCCCGGAATGGTTTACCCAGCCGGCAATGAGCCCGACCGAACCCTTTGCCTGACCGCTTCACCGGCAGCAACGGATCCGACAACCATAGGAGTGCTTGACAATGACCACAGGCTGGAGCGGCGTTTTTCCTGCCGTGACGACACAGTTCAACGAGGATTTCTCGATCGACATCGAGGCGACGCAGGGCGTGCAGGATGCGCTCGTGCGCGATGGCGTCAACGGGCTCATCGTCATGGGCACCTGCGGTGAAAACAATTCCCTCGATCCGGAAGAGAAGCGGACGATCCTCAAGGCGGCCGTCGAAGTCGTCGGCGGGCGTGTGCCGGTGATCACTGGCGTTTCCGAATTCGACACCCGCCGCGCCGTGGCTTACGCCCGGGATGCAGAAAAGCTCGGCGCCGACGGCCTCATGGTTCTGCCGGCCATGGTCTATGTGCCGAAGCCGGAGGAGCTGGTCGCGCATTTCAAGGCGGTCGCGGCGGCAACGTCGCTGCCGATCATGCTCTACAACAATCCACCCGCCTACCGCGTCAACATCACCAACGAGGTGCTGCGCGAGCTCGAAGGCGTGGCAAACATCAAAGCCGTCAAGGAAAGCGCGCCGGACCCCCGCCGCTTCACCGACCTGATCAATGCCTTTGGCGACCGGTTCGATATCTTCGCCGGGCTTGACGATGTGGCGCTTGAGGGCTTGCTGCTCGGCGCCAAGGGCTGGGTATCAGGCCTTACCAGCGCCTTCCCGCAGGAATCGGTGGCGCTCGTGGCTGCGGCAGCCCGCGGCGATTGGGAGGAGGCCCGCCGCATCTATCGCTGGTTCATGCCGCTTCTGCATCTCGATGCCGAACATGACCTCGTTCAATCGATCAAGCTTGCAGAGCAGATCATGGGCCGCGGATCGGAACGCGTCCGCATGCCGAGGATGACCTTGACCGGCGCCCGTCGCGCGGAGGTCACCGCCATGGTCGAAAAAGCCGCCGCCACCCGGCCGATACTGGCCAGGAAGGCTGCCTGAAGCCTATTCTCCGGCTCTTCGAAACACCTTCTCCCCGGCGGGGAGAAGGTAACTGGGCGGACTACGACCGTCCGGGCTCGCCGCTCTGGTCCAGGACCTTGCTGAGGCTGAGCGCTGCGATCGTGCAGATGGCGCCCGAAATCAGATATCCGCCGATGAAGATGATGCCGAAATTGCTGGCAAGGCCGAGCGCCACCAGGGGTGCGAACCCGGCCCCCACCAGCCAGGCAAGGTCTGACGTTAGTGCCGCGCCGGTATAGCGGTAATACTGGCTGAAACGAGAGGAAACGGCGCCGGAGGCCTGGCCGAAGGACAGGCCCAGGATACCGAAGCCGATGATGATGAAGGCATCCTGTCCCTTGCCCCCTGCGTCGAGCAGGAAGGGCGCCGAGAACGAGAAGATCGCGATGATCACCGCGCCCGCCATCAGCTGGCCGCGACGGCCGATACGGTCGGCAAGCACCCCTGACAGGACGATGCCGATGATCCCGACAGCCGCCCCGGCTACCTGAACCCACAGGAATTCGGCCGCCGACTGGCCGCCGTAAAGCGTCACCCAGCTCAGCGGGAAAATCGTCACCAGGTGAAACATGGCAAAGCTCGCGAGCGGAACGAAGGCGCCGAGCACGACGTCGTGGGCGTGTTTGCCGAGCATTTCGAAGACGGGCCGCGGCTGCAGTTCATTGGCCTCCAGCGCCGAGCCAAACTCCTTGCTCGCCACGATCCGCAACCGGGCAAAAAGCGCCACGACGTTGATCGCGAAAGCGACGAAGAACGGGTAACGCCAGCCCCAGGCTAGGAAGTCGGCTTCCGAAAGATTGGCGACGAAATAGCCAAACAGGATGCTCGCCAGCGCAAAGCCGATGGGCGCTCCAAGTTGCGGGATCATCGCATACCAGCCGCGGTGGTTGGGAGGCGCGTTGAGGTTGAGGAGGGAAGCCAGACCATCCCAGGCGCCGCCAAGCGCAAATCCCTGTCCGAGACGGAAGAGCGCCAGAAGCGCCACCGCCCAATAACCGATGGTTTCATATCCTGGCAGGAAAGCGATCGACGCGGTCGATCCGCCCAGAATAAAGAGCGCAATCGTCAGCTTTGTGCCGCGCCCGTAGTTCCGGTCGATCCACATAAACACGAAGGATCCGACCGGCCGCGCCATGAAAGCCAGCGGAAAGATCGCAAACGACATCAAGGTTGCCGTTACCGGATCGGGAGCGAAGGGAAAGATAAGCTTGGGAAAAACGAGGACGGAACCGAGGCCGTAGACGAAAAAATCGAAGAACTCCGACATGCGACCGATGATCACACCGATGGCGATGCTGCCCGCCGATATCGGCTTGTCGTCGTGAATCCGGCGGGCATCCCGTTCCATGCCAGACGATGTGGGATTGACGACCGTGTTCATGCTTTCCTCCTGGCGTGACTCCGCCTCACACGGGAAATGTTGATCAAACCGCCGGCGAGATCAAGAACAGTCGGCGAAAAAGCTTGAAGCGTCTTAAGAGCCGCGGCCCTCTAGCCGGAGCGGCATTGCGTCCTAGATGTCGTCAGGCGGGCATCGGCGACTTTTTGCGTTCAGCCTCAGGAAGTGCTGATCAGGCAAAAGGTTTCGTTGTTGCATTGCGACAAATTGCTGCACTGCGACGAACGACCTCATTCCCGACCGTGCCTCGTCGCGATTAGTCCAACTAGACAAAACGCAAATTTCGAGCCCGAGATGCAAAGTCTTTCCAAGTTCGTCGGTCGTCTCTTCCTTTTCCTGCCTGCCCTGGCTCTCACCGGATGCAACATGGTGGTCATGTCGCCTTCGGGCGATATCGCCGCTCAGCAGCGGGACCTGATCGTCGTTTCGACGGTGCTGATGTTGCTGATCATCGTGCCGGTCATTATCCTGACGCTGTTTTTCGCCTGGCGATACCGCCACTCCAATGAAAGCGCCCCGTACGATCCGGAATGGCATCATTCGACACGGCTCGAAGTCGTCATCTGGTCCGCGCCTCTGGCCATCATCATCGCGCTCGGCGCAGTCACCTGGATCAGCACCCACAAGCTCGACCCTTACCGCCCACTGGACCGGCTTGACGCCGAACGCGCCATACCTGCCGAGACAAAGCCGCTTACGGTCGAGGTCGTGGCGCTCGACTGGAAGTGGCTGTTTTTCTACCCGGACTACGGGATCGCGACGGTCAACGAGATGGCAGCGCCCGTCGACGTGCCGATCAACTTCAAGATCACGGCATCCTCGGTGATGAACTCGTTCTACGTTCCCGCGCTTGCCGGGATGATCTACGCGATGCCCGGCATGCAGACCAAATTGCACGCCGTCATCAACAAGGAAGGCGCGTACGACGGCCTTTCCAGCAACTATAGCGGCGACGGCTTTTCCCACATGCGCTTCAAGTTCCATGGTCTGCAGCAGGCAGGCTTCGATCAATGGGTCGCGCGGGTAAAGACGCAGGGCACCGCTCTCAGTCGCGATGCCTACCTGAAGCTCGAAAAGCCGAGCGCCAAGGAGCCGGTCCGCTATTTTGCCAGCGTCGAGGATGGGCTCTTCAACGCTATCCTCAACATGTGCGCGCGCCCCGGCCAGATGTGCATGAGCGAGATGATGCATATCGACATGGCGGGCGGCGGCGGTACGGAAAGCCACGACAGCCGCTCCAGGCTCGAATATGACAACCGCCATGCCGGCGAAGTTTCCCATGGAGCGGCAAGCCCAGGCGCCACATTCCCCGCCACCGGCAATCCCGCCCGCAGCCCGGAGCCTGCCGAAGGGGTGGATGCGCCGCATCAGCCGTCACAGACGCCAATCCAGCAGGACATGCATGAAGGCCACACGACGCCAGGCAGCGCTCCGGGCGGACCCGCAGCGCCGCAGATGAACCAACCCGGCGCGACGCAGCCCTGACCGGCGTATCAATCGATTTTGGATAGAACCATGTTCGGCAACAACACTTTGACGGAATTCATCTTCGGGCGGCTCTCATGGCAGGCCATCCCCTATCACGAACCCATCCTCGTCGTGACATTCGCTGTCGTGGCTCTGGGCGGACTCGCCCTGCTGGGGCTGATTACCAAATACAGGCTCTGGGGCTATCTCTGGACGGAGTGGTTTACCAGCGTCGACCACAAGAAGATCGGCATCATGTACGTGGTCTTGGCGTTGGTCATGCTGCTTCGCGGTTTTGCCGACGCGATCATGATGCGCATCCAGCAGGCGATCGCCTTCAACGGCAGTGAAGGCTACCTGAACCCGCACCACTACGATCAGATCTTCTCGGCCCACGGCGTGATCATGATCTTCTTCATGGCAATGCCCTTCGTGACCGGCCTGATGAATTATATCGTGCCGCTGCAGATCGGCGCCCGCGACGTTTCCTTCCCGTTCCTGAACAATTTCTCGTTCTGGATGACGACGGCCGGCGCGATCATCATCATGCTGTCGCTGTTCGTCGGCGAGTTCGCCCGCACCGGCTGGCTTGCCTATCCGCCGCTTTCAGGCGCCGACTACAGCCCGGGTGTCGGCGTGGATTACTACATCTGGGGATTGCAGGTGGCGGGTGTCGGCACCACACTTTCCGGCATCAACCTCATCGCCACGATCGTCAAGATGCGCGCGCCGGGCATGACTTTTATGAAGATGCCGGTCTTCACCTGGACCTCGCTCTGCACCAACGTGCTGATCGTCGCGACCTTCCCGATCCTGACCGCAACCCTCGCGCTCCTGACGCTCGACCGCTACGTCGGCACCAATTTCTTCACCAATGATCTTGGCGGCAATCCGATGATGTATGTGAACCTCATCTGGATCTGGGGTCATCCGGAGGTCTACATCCTGATCCTGCCGGCCTTCGGCATCTTTTCGGAAGTGGTGGCGACCTTCTGCGGCAAGCGCCTCTTCGGTTATGCCTCGATGGTCTATGCGACATGCGTCATCATGATCCTGTCGTATATCGTCTGGTTGCACCACTTCTTCACCATGGGCTCTGGGGCGTCGGTGAACGCCTTCTTCGGCATCACCACGATGATCATCTCGATCCCGACCGGCGCCAAGATGTTCAACTGGCTCTTCACCATGTATCGCGGCCGGATCCGCTACGAAGTGCCGATGTTGTGGACGATCGGCTTCATGGTGACCTTCGTCATCGGCGGCATGACGGGTGTCATGCTGGCCGTCCCTCCTGCCGATTTCGTCCTGCACAACTCCCTGTTCCTGATCGCGCATTTTCACAACGTGATCATCGGCGGCGTGGTCTTCGGACTGCTCGCCGGCGTCAATTACTGGTATCCCAAAGCGTTCGGTTACCGGCTGGATCCGTTCTGGGGCAAGATGAGCTTCTGGTTCTGGCTGATCGGCTTCTACGTCGCCTTCATGCCGCTCTACGTGCTCGGCCTGATGGGTATTACCCGTCGTGTCTCCCAGTTCGAGGACCAGTCCCTGCAGATCTGGTTCGTGATCGCCGCCTTCGGAGCCTTCCTGATCGCGCTCGGCATTGCCGCCTTCATCATCCAGCTGGTCGTCAGCTTCCTCAGGCGCGACCAGCTGCGCGATACGACCGGAGATCCCTGGGATGGCCGGACGCTGGAATGGTCGACATCTTCGCCGCCGCCGGACTACAACTTCGCCTTTACGCCGGTCGTGCACGATCATGACAGCTGGTACGATATGAAGCGCCGCGGCTACGAGCGCCCGCTCGCCGGGTTCAGACCCATCCACATGCCGAAGAACACCGGAACAGGCTTGATCCTGGCTGCCATCAGCGTCGCCTTTGCCTTCGGCATGATCTGGTACATGTGGTGGCTGGCGGCCCTGTCTTTCGTCGCGATGCTTGCGGTCGCGATCGGCCACACCTTCAACTACAGCCGGGATTTCCACATCCCAGCCGAAACCGTAACTGCAACAGAGGACGCGCGCTCCCAATTGCTCGCGGAGCGGACCTGACATGGCAAGCACTCTCCAGGCGCAAGAAACCGACAAGCCGGAATTCTACCTCACCGAGGACCACCACCCGGAAGGCAGCACCATGCTGGGCTTCTGGCTCTATCTGATGAGCGACTGCCTGATCTTCGCGGTGCTGTTTGCGACCCACGGCGTCCTTGGCCGCTCCTATGCTGCCGGCCCCTCGCCCGCCGATCTGTTCGACCTGCCGCTGGTGGCCGTCAACACGGCCATGCTGTTGCTGTCGTCGATCACCTACGGCTTTGCCATGCTGCAGATGGAGCGCAATGCCAAGGCCGAGACGCTGTTCTGGCTCGGCGTTACCGGCGTGTTCGGCGCGATCTTCCTGGGGCTCGAGCTCTATGAATTCAATCATCTGATCCATGAAGGCGCCGGTCCCACTCGATCCGCCTTCCTCTCGTCCTTCTTCACCCTGGTCGGCACGCATGGCCTCCACGTCACCTTCGGCATCATCTGGCTGATAACCCTGATGGTGCAGGTCTCGATGCGGGGATTGATCCCTGAAAACCGGCGCCGGCTGATGTGCCTTTCGATGTTTTGGCACTTCCTCGACGTTGTCTGGATCGGCGTCTTTTCCTTTGTCTATCTGATCGGAGTCCTCGGATGAGCTCGCACGCCCCCGCCCACGAAAGCGCCTCCGCCACCCATCACGGCCACAGCAACGGCCATGGAGCCGGCCACGGTTCCCTGAAGGGTTATGTCATAGGCTTTCTGCTTTCCGTCATCCTGACCGCCATTCCGTTCTGGCTCGTCATGGGCGGCGTCTTCGACAGCAAGCTCTTGACCGCCTTTCTCGTCATGGGCGTTGGCGTCGTCCAGATCGTCGTCCACATGATCTACTTCCTTCATATGAATCCCCGCTCAGAAGGCGGCTGGACGATCATGGCGCTCATTTTCACGCTGGTGCTCGTCGGCATCGCGCTCGCCGGTTCGCTCTGGGTCATGCATCATCTGAACGCCAACATGATGCCGATGTCGCCGGAAATGATGAAGAACATGCCGTAGGGATCCGCTACCGTGAATTCGGGAGCGGTTCGCGTGACATCAGGAGAGGAAAAGGCTTCACCGTCTCACCGGTCCCGGCTGCTTTTTGCGACTGCCATGTTGCTGCTGGTCGCAGTTTTCCTGGGTCTCGGCACATGGCAGGTGCAGCGGCTTTTCTGGAAGCTCGACCTGATCGAGCGGGTGGAGGCCCGGGTGCATGCCGATCCCGCACCGTCTCCGGGACCGGCCGAATGGGCCGGCATTACCGCGGAAAAGGACGAGTACCGCCGCATCACTGCAAGCGGCACATTCCTCCACGACAGGGAGGTCCTGGTTCAGGCGGTAACGGTGCTTGGATCTGGTTTCTGGGTCGTGACGCCGCTTCAACGGGCCGACGGTACAACGATCCTGGTCAACCGCGGCTTCGTGCCGGAAGACCGCCGCGACCCGGCGTCACGGGCGGATGGAGAAGTCGCGGGCACGGTTGAGGTTGGCGGACTCCTGCGCATCACCGAGCCGGATGGCGCTTTTTTGCGAACCAATGTCCCCCACAATGACCGCTGGTATTCCCGCGACGTGGCAGCGATTGCCGCCGCCAAAGGGCTCACGAACGTCGCTCCCTTTTTCATCGATGCCGATTCTGCCCCCAATCCCAGCGGCTTGCCGGTCGGCGGGCTGACGGTCGTGCAGTTCCGCAACAGCCATCTCTTCTACGCCATCACCTGGTATTTCTTGGCGGCCATGAGCGCGGGGGCCGCCTATGCGGTCCTGCGCAGGCGGATCGGCTGAAGTGTCACGCGGCCGGATTTGATCGGCGCGGATGCCGATTTTGGCTGGCCATGGGAACCCATGCAGGTTACCTAGGTTTCGGAGGAGCGATGTCCGCCCGTCGTGCAGACATCTTTGAGAGGAGATATCGGGAGGATTTAGCCAAAACAGGAGAGGCTTGATGACCAGAACCGTTTTGAACGCCGTGGGTAAGACGCTTTATTATAGTGGCACCTCGACGGCGTGGTTTTCCGCCACCGGCTCCGGGCCGACCTTATCGGGAACTGCCGGCAACGACTCCATGTGGGGCGATAGTTCCGTCAACGTCACCATGAGCGGCGGTACAGGCGATGACATCTATTACCTCTACTCGAGCATCAATCGGGCCTACGAAGCCGCAAATTCCGGCGTCGATACTATCGACACCTGGATGAGCTATACTCTCCCCCAGAATTTCGAAAACCTCCGAGTGACAGGCGACAAACGTTTCGCTTTCGGAAACAGCGTCGACAACATCATCTCCGGCTCGTCCAGCCGGCAGACATTCGACGGCGGCGCGGGCAATGACGTCCTGATCGGCGGCGGTGGCGCGGACACCTTCATCTTTGCCAAGGGAAACGGCAGCGATCTGATTACCGATTTTGGCGCGGACGACACCATCCGGCTGAACAAGTACGGATTCACATCCTTCGAACAGCTCAGCAGCCATTTCATCCAAGAAGGCGCAAACCTGCGCATTGACCTTGGCGGCGGGGAGAGCCTCGTTTTAGCTGGAACGACGGCGGATAAACTCAACCCAGATCAATTCGCCCTGAGCCTCGACCGCTCCGGGCTGACCCAGACCTTTTCGGACGACTTCAATTCGCTGTTTCTTTACAACGGCACAAGCGGCACCTGGGACGCCAAGTTTCCTTGGGCTCCCGCCAAGGGCAGCTCCATGCCGACAAATGGCGAACTGCAGTGGTATATCAATCCGCTCTATGCCCCGACCGCTTCGGCAAACCCCTTCTCCGTCAATAACGGGGTGCTGACGATCACCGCGAAGCCGACGCCGGCGGCGCTCGAGAGCCTGGTGAATGGATATGACTACACGTCGGGCTTGCTCAATACGCACTCCACCTTCTCTCAAACCTACGGCTACTTCGAGATCCGTGCCGATATGCCCAATGACGGAGGCGTCTGGCCAGCCTTCTGGCTGCTTCCCGAGGATGGAAGCTGGCCGCCGGAACTCGACGTGGTGGAGATGCGCGGCCAGGATCCCAACACCCTCCATGTCTCGGCCCATTCCAACGCCACCGGCACGCAGACAACCCAGAGTTCAGCGGTCAACGTTCCCAGCACCGACGGCTTTCACACCTACGGCATGTTGTGGAATGAAGACGAGATCGTCTGGTATTTCGACGATGTCGCCATAGCCCGTGCCGATACGCCGGCGGACATGCATGACCCCATGTATATGCTGGTCAATCTTGCAGTGGGTGGCGCCGCCGGAACCCCCTCGAGCGGTCTGGTCAACGGTTCCCAGATGAAGATCGACTACATTCGCGCCTATTCGCTGGAAGAGGCTCCGGTTGCCGCGGCCGCAGACACGACGAATGACTGGCTGATGTGAGGTCACGTCAGCCCGACGACGCCGATAGCACTGGCGAGGGCAGGAGGGCGCCATCCTGCCCTCGATCATGACCGGCATTCCCGGATGAGATGACCCGCCAAATTGGGTCGCTCGTGGAGTTCTTGATCTGCCTGTTGTCCTTTATCACCTGTGTTGCCGGATCTGGTTCTGCCGCTGGCTCTGGCAGGAGCAACGCAGTCAATGAACGCTGCGGCGGCCGACAACATAGTGGCTGCCGGCCGGAGACGCTCCATTTTGGAACGGGGGCTGTGGGTATTTAGGAAACGCTGATCATGTTTACTAACGGACCTGGAACTATGAAACCGCAGCAATAATATTCCCGGGGCCGTAGAGACCCCCTTGGTTACCCCACCTGCGGCCGGAAGCTTGGCGGCGTGATGCGATAGGCGCCGCCGAGCCTCCGTCATGTCCTCCCGCGGCTGGCTCCGGCTGAATGTTTTCTTCCGATTCCAAAGGTCACAGGTTCGAATCCTGTCGGGTGCGCCAATCTTTTCAAGTGGATAGGCCGAAGTCCTAAACCTAAAAATTCCTAATAGGAAGCATATAGGAAGCAGGAAACGTTCTGGGAAAACCTGTGTATGGCTCTGCATACGCGAACTCAGACGTATTCCTGACCTGAACGTTAGGCATTCGAAGGGAACAATGAGTTCATCGCTCGCTACGTGAGTCCTTGGCCTTGCCGGCGATTAAAATGCCCGGCTTCTCGCCCTCGATGATGTGAACGCAGTTGGCGTGCCCGAAGATGCCGTTTTCCGTCAGGTTGGTCGACCCGAACAGGAGCGCCTGCAGTTTCCCGCCTTCGCTGAGGACGAGAAACTTGTTGTGCATGAGACGTCCGCGTTGGCGCGGCTTGCACACGTCAGCCAAGCCGGCGTCTTCAATCGCCTTTTCGTTCTTCTCCCATGACCCGGTGTCGCTCTCAATATCATCGTAGATGATCGAGAGATGAACGCCTCGTCTCTCCGCCGCTTTCAACGCGTCCTGGACGGCCGGCCATTGAAACTCGTAAAAGGCGCCCTCTAAGCTCCAAGCGTCGTCCTTAGCCCGCTCGATGAAAGCTACGATGGATTCTAGCAACCCGCGCGACAGCCATTCGTAGGCGCCTGGCCGGCCTTGGAGGGCAGCTTGTTTCGAACCGCCTCGCATATTCCTGAGTTGCGGGAGAACCGCGGTTGAAGAAGATGCTATGATCCTGACCGACACTCGGCTCGGTGTGCACCTTGCCCTTGACGCGACCGTCCTGCCGCGGGTTCGCCATACATCGCGACGACCTCGTACTCATAGTCCCGCTCGGGCTTTGCAGAATAGTCTGCCCATTGAAAGGTTTGGAAGGGATGGTAGAGGCTAGAGAACTGCTCGCCGGGCGCCGGGTGTTTCTCGACCGTCTCAAAGGTCTTCCATCCAGTAGGTCTCGCCTTCGGTGAAGTCCATGCGCCTAATAGCGAAGCCGCGGAGGCCAGCTCGCTTGGCTCCTTCGATGGTCCAACCAAGCAAAACCACGTAACTCCCGGCGACAGCGTTTACGGTAATTCTTTCGTCACTTAACCGCTTCCTCATCACACGCCCCGCGCGCCGAGTTGAAGAACACGCTATAGCTTAGATTGTATGACGGATCGAGGACTATTCTTGGACGTGGTTGGGACACCAGGGAGCGTGGGCTAGAGAACCGCTGCGTCGTGCCGGTGACACGGTTCGCTGAGTCTGACCCTGCCAGCAAGGTCGAAGGCGGAAGAACTCCGAACGCCTGGTTTGCCGGGGACGAAACCGAGCCACTGATGTTCTTCGCGGGGCTCTGGGTGCGCAATTGGCAATGCGTTCGGAAGGTCAAGGAAGGGCTGATCACCTGCGACCTATTTGCCTTCCTGACAACGGAGCCGAACAGCATCGTCGCGCCGATCCATCCAAAGGCCATGCCGGTGATCCTGAAGACTGAGGAAGAGGTCGAGGCGTGGCTGACGGCGCCGTGGGAGGAAGCGAAAACGCTTCAGCGGCCCCTGCCCGATGATCAGCTCGTGCTGCTGCCAAAGATGGAGCAGGCGGCCGACGAGGACAAAGAGCCGACTCTGCTATGACTGACGAAAGCCGCTCAGCTAACCCGGCCGCCAGTATTCACGTCAATCATTATTGCTGCATTGATGGCTGCGGGAAATGGGGAGGCTTTGGATTTGCGCGATCGCGCGGGGAAACACCGACTTGGTGGTGTTGGGAGCATTATCCGCATAGGCCCAATTCAGAGCGATCGGAGGCGATCGAAATTGCCGCATCATTGATTGTCAGCGAATGATTAGACTACTTTACGTACTTTTAACGTCTTCGCTCTGGTTGCTTGCCCAACCTGCCGCAGCAATTGAGGAATGTTCCGGGGGAGACCGGGCCGCCCGTCTCGTCACCTGCCTCGTCGACGGCGATACGGGGTGGGAGCGAGGCGTGAAATGGCGGCTGCTGGATATCGACACTCCGGAGACGTTTGAGGCGGAGTGCGAACGGGAGAAGGAAATCGGTGAGAAAGCGAAGCTGCGGCTTCAGTCGCTGATGGCGAAAGGATATCGCCTCGTCGACAGCGGAGGGAAGGATCGGACATCCGACCGCCGCGCCCTCGTAAGGGTTATGCCTCCTGACGGACGAGACGCTGGCAAGGTACTCGTGAAAGAAGGCCTTGCCCAACCCTGGCCGAACACAGGGAATCGCTGGTGCGATGTGAGGTGGCGCGGTTACTAACATTTCCTGGAAGTCGAATGGGGTTCACGGCCCATGGCGGCGGCAATCTTTCGCCAGTCACTGCCACCCATTCCTGGTATTCTTAAGATTTCCGCAGAAGGCAGATGTTGCAGATCCTCCGCCCTCTCGAATCCGAGTTGCTTGAGCTCGGCGAGAAGTGAAGGTTTGATTCTCAGGTCTGAGAGATTTGTAGCCATAACCAAGGAAGACCATACCCTTGCCGGTCCGGCAATTGTCGAATCCTACAAGGCTCACTTCGCCGGCCCGAAGCCCTTCCCTCTGCTTCGGCGGCCTTGAGTGCTACTAAATCCCCGATCTGCATTTGCCTTGGGCATGGTAGATATCCCTCCCCCACCCGTTCTACCTGATGACGAGAACCGTCACCTGCACTGCCAGATGGCGGTCGAGCTTCCCATACAAGACGTGATCGAAGCAGCCGTAGCCGCAGGATGGAGCGAGGCGGAAGCGCTCGCAGCTATCATCGAGGTTGCGGACAACCTCATGCTGGCGAACGTCAACAACGCAGAGCTTGACGCTCTGTTGAAGGCGATGAAGCGAAAACTGGAATGACTGGCGACTGCCCAATTTCTTGACATAGAGATGAAGCGCTCCAGGTAGGGCACGTCTTGTTGGAAACGCCGGGAGCATCCATGATCCGATATTACGTTGCCTTCGCGTTCTCGCTGACCGTGGCCCTCGCATCGCTGATCGCATCGTCGCGGTCGGTAACCCTGCTTTATTGAGCGGCTCCAACAAGGCAGCCGGAGGATAGAATTTGTATTTGGAAGGCGGAACGAAAGTGGATTTCGAGCGTTTATGTGCATATTTATCAGATCGTTAGCATGTATTACACACTTATGTTGACTTCCTCACTTGTGCGAGGTAGTTTGCCCACCACTGAAACTGATACTTGTCGCGTTGGGCGAGACGCATGGCAGCTTCGAAGTCGCGAGGTATCCCGCCCAGATCATAGCTAACGGCGCCGGGCATCGACTCTAGTCTTCCCTCAATGACCCTAATCGCATGATAGGCGACGTCTATGCCAATCCACCGCCGGCCGGCGGCTTGCGCGGCTGCAACGGTGGTACCGCACCCGCAAAACGGATCTAGCACGACATCGCCGGAATTCGAGGATGCACGAATAGTACGGTCGAGCAACGCTATTGGCTTTTGGGTCGGATATCCGAGACGTTCTGCAGCCTTTTGGTTGAGGCGATCAATATCGGTCCAAACATCTCCGACAGTGATCATGCGATTTTCCGGCACAAAGGGTTCGCTGGCCTTGCGCCGCGGCCACCCGCCATTCTTGGGCCAATGAATTTCGCCGGCGAGATCGAGGCGCTCCAGTTCAGCGACCGATTTTCCCCAATGGCGGCCGAGGGGTGTCGGATCATATCCTCGCCACGGCTTGCCGCTTTCACCTTCCTTGGTCACACCAGCTCCGGTCAGCTCGAATGTCTGGTACTTTTGGCCATCCTTTCCGAGAATCAGTGTGTGCGGCAGCTTTTGTGCATCGCCCTTCATCATTTGTGGATTGAAGCTCCGGATACTGCTGCCTTTGTACACCAGGATGACATCATGCAGCCGCGGCCACTTCCCTGTGGTGCTCCGGGCGTTCGTACGCTTCCATATAATTTCAGCATCGAACATCACAGGGCCGAATATCGCGTCCAGAACGATCTTCAGGTAGTGGCTCGCGGTCGGATCACAGTGCAAGTAAAGCGATCCGGTGTTTCGAAGCACGCGGCGCAGTTCCGACAACCGCTGGGCCATCATGACTAGGTAGGCCATCATGTCGCTTTCGCCCAAAGCTGAATGAAGTGCGTGAACAATATTGGCGACCGGGCCGCCATTCATCATAATCTCGTCAATTGCCCACTGAGCTTCGTTGCCCCACGTCCAAGTGTCCCTGAACGCTTCAACTTGAGCGCTAGCCGCTTCATCCTGGGGAGTCTTAAACAGAGGCCCTCAAAGAGATCAAGAAAGGGCCGGATCGCGGGATTGACGGCCAAATGTTTTTCATGAACGGTCCGCGTGGTTGGGGGAGGATTTTGACATCTGTAAAGGGCGGGCAGAACGTTGGTGCCAAAGATGTCCGCGAATTCAAGGCGGTAATCGACCGCGAGCGCGCTGAGATGGGCCTCTTCATCTGCCTGAAAGACGCCACTCGTGAAATGAACGCCGAGGCCGCTTCGTTCGGCTTCATTGAAACCGCTCATGGTCATCTCCCTCGGTTGCAGATCGTGACAATTTCCGACTGGTTCAAAGGACGCAGGCCTGCGCTACCGTCATTGGGCCATGTCTCTCGCGAGTATTTCGAGCCGGGCAAGCAAACCAAGCCCTCGAAGGCGAAGCGGCCGGATCCTAATGCGCCGGAATTCACATTCACCTTCCCTAGTACGAAGGCCGATTCAACGGTGATTCATTTCAATCCTGCTGCTATACGTGATCAAGCTTAGCAACGATAAGGTAAACCATCACACTCATTTCATCGAGCCGTACGACTCGGTTCCGCGCTCCCGGTCTTTAGTTGTGGATCCATTCTAACTACCGGCGGCTGAAAGCCGCTGGCGCTCCATTCGATCGATCCGCTCCCGAAGGTCAAGCAGGATATCCCTCGCGCCGTAGACGCTTCCCTGAGCCTGCTTCACTTCATCCAACTGCCGCTGGATATCCGCGCGCTGTTCATCGTAGCTATTGAAGACGCGATCGAGCTCCTTGCGAGGAACTTGCTCTTCCCGAAGCTCCTTGATCATCGCTTCGCTTCTCTGCCGGTCCTCGGCTCCTCTCGCCGTTCGCCACTCCAGTTCCTTCTGCGTCACCATTTTATCAGTGAGCAGTGCTACGCTTGATTTCAGGTCGCTTGTTGCCTCGCGAATGGGGAGGTATGCCAGACCGCCGAGCATGGCGGCGAATGCCAGGACGACGCTCAAGGCCTGCCATTGCGGCCGACTTCGTTCTGCGAGATTGGCAGAGAGCGCGGCGACTGAGGTCCGCATCTCGCTCGCCAGCGTCGTCATCCCGTTTTCCATGGCCTTGAAGCCAGCGCGCATCTCGGCTTCAAGATCCGTCTGGCGCCGGCCAAGGTTGGTGACCCGCTCGCGAAGCTGGGCGGTTACGGCGTCCGTATATATGCGGTTCACGTCGTTTCCATTCGCCATATCGTCATTCCCTGCCATCAGTCCCCAGACCCTTTCAATGCTTCATCAGGTGGTTCGTGCCGCATGAGGGCGGCGAAGGTATCTAGATCAATCGATATTCTCGTTCCCGGCTCATCGACGCGCTACGATCCCGGACGCAATCACCTGCCGAATAGGAACTCGCGATGCTGCGATGCAACGCCTGCCGGGATACGGGATGGGTTTGTGAGATCCACCCTAATCGGCCGTGGACAGGGACGCATGGCTGCGGCTGTGGAGCAACGGGAACGCCCTGCCCGGATTGCAATGAGACGAGCACGCGCTTTCCCGATGTGACGAAGGTTTATCGGTCGGTGATTGATGTGACCGGGAAGAAGGTGAACTGACCCGCGGGGGAGGCGATCAGCCAGCAGCCCGGTATAAATCGTTCGATCTATGTCACGGAAATTTCACGCTAATCGCAATCTCGTGTTTGCTAAAAGGACCTCGCCAAACTGACTGTTGGCGGGTCGGACGGGAAAAACGAACCGACCCGCCCTTCTTGTTTCTGTACTGCGTCGGCAGTGGGGTTCGCGTCCTGGCGGACCGGCGCGGACCCCATCCTCTGTGTTTAGGGGCGACGGGTACTGCGAGCCTGCCGCGTCACCCAAATGGGTGAGATCCCCAACGCGCTCATCATATCGGATGACCCGAGAAACATCACCGAGGGCCAATCGTTTTGTAGTGTCACGGGGGCGGACTTTTCCCTTCCTCGACCATCCCGAGTTCGCTCTCCGTGACGCCGTCTGTTGGAGAGCTTCGATGACTAGGTTGTATTATCTACTTGCCCACGTCTTCCCGCGAAGGAGGCGGCAAAGTTCCACCCGTACCCTGACCATTGCTGAACTGATCAGGGCCGGCGCGGGAAATTAAAAGCGGCCCTAAGTTCCAGCTGTTCGATCACGCCGGCCATCCCGCGGACCGATCGGTTTGCCGCGCTGGCCGGACGACTTGCCATTGTCTTTTAAGCTGATCTGCCGCGATTTTGCTCCGGACGGGAACTGTCACGGTAATGGGTTGTTGGTTGTCTCGTCCCTTAAAGAGCGCCGCCAATGCCACTCATCTATTTTCATCAAAACTACCTAGAGCAACTCATCGTTGACCCGGACGGAAGCGATCATGCTGATCTTCAGTCCGCTGAATCGGAGGCGGTCTCGGCAATTCGGGAGCTTGCGGCTCAGTGCCTGCGAGAAGGTAAGGAGTTCAAGCTCTGGAGCATCCGATTATGTGATGTTGACGGTAACACTCTGCCTGAGGTGTTCGCCCACGATGCGCTTGCAGGCATTTTCCCGCCTGTGTTTTACCCATAACGCGGTAATTCATCAGGGTGGAACGTTTCTCGCCCCCTCTAGTTAGGATCAAGAAGCGAGTGGTCTCCACGCCGACCCTCGGCCCGCTTCTCCCGTGATGATGTTGAAGGAAAGGCTTGCTTTCGGGCAGGCCTTTCCATTCAAATTGCGAGCCTTGCATGCGTGATCCAAAACCATGGCATCAGCCTGTTACTCTCAGAATCCCAGATGGGCCTACAGTAACGGTACCGAACTCAGAGGCGGCATTGATTTCACTCGATCTATGGCCCACGTCCGACATCCACACCGTGACCACCATCAGAAACACTCTCGTCGACGTTCTTCGCGGGGCGAGGACGATCCGGGAGGGAAGAAAAGCATTTATTGATGGTGCTCGCCAACTCGGCATCAAGGTGGTCGCTGAGTAGCCGCGGTGTTGTTACGGCAATGGCCTATCCAGCTTGATCTGCCTCTCCACCGTATTGTTGATGAAGTCCCAGCGCATGCCGATCGGCTGCCTCTCCAGGTCGTAATGACCGTTGAAGTATTGGATCAAGGCCGCCTCGCCTTCCATGTCGTGCCAGTCGGCGTCGCGCCAGCCGCGCTAGACCCGGGCGTAGGACCGGAAATCCACGAGTTCGAATGAACGCTCAAAGTCCTCCCGCATCGCTTCAACGAACTGACCAGCCGCATCGATCAGTTCTTCCCTGCTGACCTTCGCCATCGATATATCCTCGATATAGACCTGAAATCTCAGGTCACAGGATCTACATCGGTGAGAGGCCGCGCGCAAACACGGGCCTTTGCGATTGTGGCCGGGGCGAGGAACATCCGGAACGAACTATCGACTGGAGGATTGTGAGTCCGTCGCGATCCGCGACAAGGAGCCAGCAAATGCCAAACGAGAAAAAGCCGGACGAGCAGCAGAAGAAGCCCGAACAACAGCCCTATCAAAACCCGGGCAAAGACAAAAATCACCCGGGAGACGACGCGGCCGTTGACGCCTCGACTGAGCCTCGAACAGGGGAGCCGGCAAAGCGCTGAATAAAGTTCCGCCCGGGTAAGGCCCTGGCCAGAAAAGACTTTCCAAGGATCGAGAAACGGCATCATCGGCCGTCCTCGCGTGGTCAGGGCGATGGGTGGAACAGAGGCATCCCCTTAAAAGTTCTGCGGCATGCCACTGACGCACCACGAGAGACAAGAGATCTTCGAGGAAGGGAAGCATGCCGCCTCCCTCGAGCAAAGCACTATCGTTTGCCCCTATCTGGATGACGAGACTGCAGAGTGCCGATTCCGATGAATCCGCCCCATTGTTCCGAGATGATTGCGCCCCCGGATTCCGGGATGATCTCGCCCCCTGTTTCAGCGGGGTCTGCAGGCAGTGATTGTTGTCAGTTCGTTCAATCCTGGTGTCAAGCTTTTCGAGGCAGATTTCGACGTAGGCTTTCTCCGCTGAGTTCGATGCGGTGGGCGTTGTGGACAAGGCGATCCAGGATGGCGTCGGCGTAGGTGGGGTCCCCAATGACGCCATGCCAGGCGGATACGGGGAGCTGGCTGGTAATGATCGTCGATCGGCGGCCGTAGCGGTCCTCGAGGATTTCCAAAAGATCGTGACGGGCCTGTTCGTTGAGCGGCTCAAGACCCCAGTCGTCCAGGATCAGGACCTGAACATGGCCCAGGGTGCGTTGCAGCCTGGCGTATCTGCCGTCACTGCGGGCGAGCGCGAGCTGGGCAAAGAGCCGAGGGACACGTTGATACAGAACCGAGCGATCGTCGCGGCAAGCCTTATGGCCGAGGGCACATGCCAACCAGCTCTTTCCGACGCCTGAGGGGCCGCAGATAGCGAGATTGTCGTGCGCGCCGATCCAGTCACCACCGAGCAGCTTCATAAAAAGCGCACGGTCGAGGCCGCGTTCGGCACGATAATCGACATCTTCCGGGGTCGCCTGATGACGAAGCTTGGCGAACCTGAGACGCGCCGCAAGTTTGCGGTCGTAACGGGAACTCCATTCCCGCTCGAGCAGCAATCCGAGCCATTCGGCATGCGAGAGATGTTCGGCCTCGCCGTTGGCTACGAGTTCGCCGAAGGCTTTGGCCATGCCGGCCAAGCCCATGGCGTTCAGTCGATCAAGTGTTGGATGAGCAAGCATTCTTCGTTCTCCTTAGTGGTAATAGCGAGGTCCGCGGATGTTCTCGTGGTGGATCGGTCCGTGCGAGGCAGCTCCATTCGAGCTCGCCGTCCGGTCGAGGTGGTTGTCGAGGATGGAGCGCACCGAACCATAGGTCCGGGCCCCGATCTCCAGCGCTCGGGCGCAAGCGGCATTGACCCTGTCGCGGCCCAAGCTCTTGTTAAGGCGGATAATCCCGAGGCAGGCGCGAAAGCCCTGCTCGGGATGCGGCCGGTCGGCAAGGATGCGCTCGCACAACAGGTCGACATCCGGCCCCATGGCAGAGGCTTCGCGTCGAATGCGTTCGATCGTCCAGTCGGCGAACCGACGATGCGCCGAGGGCATATGATCGGGGATGGTCGTGTGCTTGCCGTTCCCGCTCGAGCGGCGGTGAGCGGCAATCCGCTCGCCCTTGTGGAATATCTCGATTGTATTGGCGGTGATGCGCGCCTCTACTTGCTCGCGGGCAAAGCGATAGGGAACTGAATAATAATGCCGTTCGATCTCGACGTGGTAATCCAGCCCGGCACGCCGGACACGCCATTCGGCAAAGACATAGCGCTCGACAGGCAAGGGCCGCAAAGCCGGACGATCAAGCTCTTCGAACAGTTGACGACGGGTAACGCCAACCCGGCGCAGGACTCGCTTGTCGTTGAGGTCGCAAAGCAATTCGGCGATCGCCGCATTCACCTCGGCCAGCCTGTAGAAGACCCGATGGCGCAGGCGACCCAGCAGCCACCGCTCGACAATGCGAACCGCGGCTCCACTTTCGCCTTGTCGCGCGGCCGCCGCGGCCGCGTCGGAAGGACGGCGCTCCCATAGTGCGCCGCCATTGCGCTATAGGTCCTGTTGACCTGGGGATCGAAGTGGCATGCCTTGATGATCGCCACCTTGGCATTGTCGGGAACCAGCAAGGCTGGCGCACCACCAAAAAACTCCAGCGCCTGGACATGGCATTCAATCCAATCGGGTAGTGTCTCTGTCCAGCGCGCCTGCGCAAACGAAAGGCTGGACGCTCCCAGGACCGCCACGAACAAGTGCGCCTGTCGCGTCTTGCCCGACAGCCGATCAACGACGACCGTGACCGTGTCGCCGGCATAATCGACGAACAGCTTGTCGCCGGCAGCATGATCTTGCCGCATCGTCACCGGCAGCTTCAGCGCCCAGCCGCGATAGAGGTCACAATACCGGCTGTAGCGGTAGCCGTCGGGATAACGGCTCATGTATTCGTCCCAGAGAATTTGCAGCGTCACGTGCTTGCGCTTCAGCTCGCGATGGACCTGCGCCCAGTCCGGCTCCGGCGCGCGACGATGACCTGTCTTCGTCCCGGCCGCCTTGTAAAGCGCCGCCTCCAGGACGGCATCGCTCACGTCATCATCCAACGGCCACGAAAGACCCGCAACCGTTGCCCGCCGCAGCGTCTCGCGCACCGTCGACGGTGCTGCCCCGACCCGAACCGCAATCGATTTGTGGCCCAGTCCTTGTTCGAAACGATATCTCAGTATCTCGCGGACACGCCGCATCTCCAGTCTCTCCGCAGGCATCCCGTTCCTTCCTCGTCAACATCGACGGAAGGAACTTCACACCGGCAGAACACCCACGCCACATCCCTGCCAAAGGGGGCGGCATCATCTCGGAACAAGGGGGCGACTATTTCTCGGAATGGAGGGGCGAGATCATTTCGGAATCAGGGGGCGGTTTGCCTCGGAATTTGCATACAGAGCGCTGCGCCATCTGGATGGCCGGTTACCGGTCATTTCAGGGCCGACGATGCGAACTACGCGGAGAGCCTACTCCTTTAAGTCGGTTGCTTCCCCCAGTGGGACGTGACCCTATGAAGTTCTCGACAGACTGTTTGGAGGCCCGGGCGGGAAAAACGCCTGGACCTTCTCTTTGCTCACCACTCGATCGTGGGGTGGCCGTATGCGAACGTAAACGCGTTGAGACCCAGCATTCGATAAGTGCTACGATGACTGAGATCGATGTACGCAGGGACCATCCCGGCCGTTGCCATCCTTCATGAGGATTGAATGGCCGCCCTATCATCGAGATTTGCCGTTCGCCAAGAACGCGATCGCAGCTGGACAGTGTATGACACCTTTACCGACCGGCCGGCTATTCCATCGACATGGTGTTTAGTCGATCTTTCAGAAAGCCAAGCCAACATCTACTGCGCGATCATCAATGCCAAGGACGCCAACCGTATTCGGGGTGGTCTGAGCTAATTTTTTGGGGGCTGGGTACTCGCGGGCGACGTGGTCTCCTGAGAAGTGAGGTCGATTGTCGCCGCCCCGCAGTCTTCTGATCATGAGCCAGGCATTCGGCCTGCGGCCAGACGCGCGCGCCGCAGACGCCGGCGACAGTGTCGTCGATACCTTCCTGGGCGACCGTCGGTGGTTCCCAATAGCAGTCCCTGGTCGCTATTGGCGCCCAGAGCTCCGCTATGAGATCCTCGATTCATGTGGGAAAGTCGTGACCAGTAGGCGCGACTGAAGAGCTTTCCCGGTCAAAATCGGGCGGATCACACACACGGTACGAATGCAGAGCTCGCTGCAATGCTGAAGGCGCTGAAGCGTACCCTCTGCAATTCTGCAAGACGGCCGTTCTGATTGCCGGTCCGGCTTTTGTCCTCAACCAAGATCACGGAGGCGCCAAGCTGTTTCAGTCGTTCTTCGAAACCGGCATCCATGAGGCTGGTGGCGCTGACGATCGTTAGCCCGTATCTTCCACGCCGCTCCGAACTCCGCGGCTCCGGCGAACACCCGGAAGACCGGGCCATTCTCCACCGGCTCCTCGATCGGGACGAACCGGACCCCCTTGACGTTGATCGTGAGGGTCTTGACCGAGCCGGCGAAGCCGTTTTCGGTGCGGGTGAAAGTGCCGATGGTAGCCATGTCGTGATTTCCTTCTGCTGATCGGGCCGCGCCCATCGCGGCCTCGATGGCGGTCGATGGACCCGTGGACGATCGGCCCGCATCCTCCGGGACCGGAACAACGTGGAGGGCGGCTGGCGACGGCTTTTTTGTCTCGCGATGCAAAGCCGCAGGCGGCGGAAAAAAGCCGATGGCGGACGTTGCGGGATCAAGATCGAGGCGGCGCCTGCGTTGCCGGTCTTCGGTCAGGCCAGCCGAATCGAGGTCGCCTTGGGTGATGTCCAAATTGGCAGGACAAGGAAATCGCCACGTGGCTGCGATCGATTGAGCGCTTTCGCCCGCACCGAAAACGGCTTCGCCGGCTCAACCGCGGCAAGCGCCCGATCGTCGACGTCAAGGGAGTCCGGTTTGTCCCCTTCTTCCTGATATCCGATGGAGAATGAGCCCGACCTTCCGATCGGCGTGGCCGTGATCCGCCTGCTCCAGCGCGGCGTGAGGGAAGTCGCCTGGCACAGCAGGCTGCGGCTTCTCCGTGACGGTTGGAGGCCTGGCTTCCCAATGCCTGCACTTTCTTTGCGAGCTTCTTCGAAATCGATGGCGAGGGCAAGCGCGTCCCATGCCGGTCTCACTGCAGCCGCCCCGATGAGGGCAACTGAGATCTGGACTTCCATGAGCGCCCCGAAGCGGGGCGATGGCAGGCGGACGCCTACCGCCCTCGCCTCAGGGGTGGAGACCGAAGGGTGGAGACCGCGGGGACGGGCTTCGGCGTACTCACCGGATCCGGGTCTCATTGAAGTTGGTGACCATCGTAGTGATAGTAGCCATCAGGGCGGCCATCAGCACGATACCAGCGGCGGCCGCCCACCCATAGATCCCGATTACACCACCGACTGCGGCAGGACCGATTAGCTGACCGAGATTGCTGCCCTGCATTAGAAGTCCGATTGCCACAGGAGCAAGCGCAGCGGACGGCACCGAGTGAGGGGCGGATGAGATTAGAGTCGCCGGGATCAGCCCCCCAATGGCAGAGAATAAGAGGCAGAGCAGGAAGGTCGGCGTAGGGCCAAAGACTTCTAGAAAAACACCGACCCCGGCCAGGCCCATGATCAGATATGCTCCGATCAGAATTAAGGAACGGCTGGCACCAAGCGCCAGCAGGTAGCTCGCTCCGAGGTTGCCGATAATGTTGGCGCCGCTCGCCAGCGCACTGAGCAGCCCGGCGGTGCTGTGCGCGACCTTCATGTCCTCCATCAAAAGCACTGGGAGAAAGCTGAAGAGGGCGAAGAAGATTGTGCTGTAGCAGGCAAAACAAGCCGCTAGCAGGATTGGTCTCCTGCTTGTCATGACGTGCAACGCGTCGGAGATCGTGCGCCTCCACGCGACTGACCTCTGGCCTAGAGCTGGTGGGAGTACCGCCCACCCAGCAAGAATAGCGACTGCCGCGAGGCCGGCACTGCCCCACCAGAGCATGCGCCAGTCGCTGAATAGAGGGCCAACGAGCATGGCAAGCGCCATGCCGGCCGGCATGAAACAACTCCACAGCGCGAAAGCGAGATCGCGTTGCCTGGAGCTTACCACCCGGCCGAGGATGGCCGGCCCGGCAACAGTAACCAGAAGAAAGCCGAAGCCTTCCAGAACCCGCGAAGCGAGAAGCACCGAATAGCTGGGCGCTATCGCGCCGATGATAGTGCCCAAAACGATTGAAGCCAGGCCGAGGATCAGAATGCGGCGATCCCCCGCGCGAACTACGAGCGAGCCGGCGGGAATCCCGCCAACCAGCCCAAGAACAGCGAAGATTCCCGTCAACCAGCCTGCCGCTGCGAACTCAAGGTTTAGGTCCGACTGCAGTATGGGCGTGGCGATGGAGGTTTTGCCAACCTGAAGTGCGGTGATGATACCAGATCCGACCACCACGCTGATAACACCCCAGTGCGTATTGCGCGGGGTCGCTGCGCATGCTGTTGCCATCAAGCCGCCTCCGTCAGCCGGGCAGCCGCCAGCGCACGGGCGATGTTGGCTACATGACGGCCTTGAAAGCGTGCGCCCTCCAGTTCATTGAAGCTGGGCTGCCGATCTCCCCCCTTGCCGTCGTCGGCGAGGGTCGAGGCGCCGTAGGGCGAGCCGCCGGTGATCTCGTCCATGCGGCCTTGGCCTTTAAAAGTGTATGGCAGCCCCACCACCACCATGCCAAGATGGAACAGGACAGTGTGCACGGACAAGATCGTGCTTTCCTGCCCACCATGCTGGCTGCCGGTGGAGGTGAAGACACTGCCGACCTTACCCACCAGCTTGTCCTCGAACCAGAGGCCGCCGCACTGATCGAGGAAATTCTTCATTTGCGAGGCCATATTGCCAAAGCGCGTGGGCGTGCCGAAGATGATTGCATCATAGTCAGGCAGTTCGGCCACGGTCCCGATATCCGCGGGCTGATCGCGCTTATATCCTGCCTTCTCAGCAATGTGATCAGGAACAAGCTCCGGAACACGTTTGACCACGGCGACAGCTCCAGCATCTCTCGCTCCTTGGGCCACGGCCTTCGCCATCGTTTCGATATGACCATAAGACGAGTAGTATAGCACCAGCACCTTCGTCATTTGCTTTTTCCTCTGCTGCTTCTCATGTGATGCGGAGAGGATATCCTTTTGCTTGGTATGCGGGAGTGAGATAAGATTCATGAGTTTGATCGATAGGATAGATCATGCTGGATGTACTAACGTTGGATCAACTGCGGGTCTTCGTGACTGTGGCCGACAGCGGCAGCTTCCGCTCCGGCGCTGCAAGACTGTCACGAGTCCAATCGGCCATCAGCCACGCCATTGCCAATCTGGAGGCTGAACTCGGGGTCACTCTGTTCGACCGGAGCGGGCATCGCCCGACGCTGACCCCTGAGGGGCAGGCGCTGCTGGCCAACGCCCGAGAGATTCTTCTCCGGGTCGATGCCATGCGGGCACGAGCCCGTGATCTGGGTGAAGGTGTAGAGCTCGAGCTATCTCTCACGGTAGACGCCCTGTTTCCTATCTCAGCCGTGGGTGCGGCATTGACGGAGATGCGCGTGACCTACCCCTCGGTGTCGATCCGGCTGGCGGTCGAGCCCCTCGGGGGACCGATCAGGGCATTGATCGAGAAGCGTAGCGCGCTTGCCATTGTTGTAGGCGAGGATTTCCGCGATCCGCGGATTGAACTCCAGGCTATCTCCTCCATAGAACAGGTAGCTGTGGTGTCACCAGTGCATCCGTTGGGGCTGCGTTCAAAGAGCGACGATCTCGGCTTGCCCGATCTTGCCGACCATCTTCAGATTGTCTTAGCCGATCCCACCCCTCTGTCGGAAGGGCGCAGTTTCGGGATCCTGTCGCCCCAGACCTGTCGTGTCAGCAGCCAGGACACCAAACGTGCCATGATCCTGGCGGGCTTGGGATGGGGGCGCCTGCCCTTGTGGCTGGTCGAGCGCGATCTGAGGAAAGGGCATCTGGTGCGGGTGGCCGCTATGGCACTCGGCCGGAACAGCCAGGTGTCAGCGGAGGCGTTTATTGCCCACCGCCTGGATCAACCGCTTGGGCCTGCCGCTCATGCCTTCCGAACAGCACTGGCACAATACATTGCTTTTCCACCGAACGACAGCTGCGCGCCCAGCAACGAATCGTGATTCGTATTGCTGAATCAAACAGATCCCTAAAAGACACTGGGACGAACTGTGCTGAAGTGTCGGAAAGCCTTCTGCTTCTGCTGTCAGCAAGGCAGACGGTAGCTCCGGCGAAAGGGGCTACTCCGCTCGTCCTCAGATACTTTCAATATTGTTATGTCGCCAGCGCCCCCAGGGTACCCATCGTATCCTGATCGCCGCGCTATAGTTCGGGCCTGTTCGAGAAACTGCTCCATATGCTCGTAGTATAGCACAGAGCAAAAGTCGTTTCCCGGCTCGGCCCCAGACCGCCGTCAGTCGCGAACGACTACACGACAGCACCTACATTCCATCTACGTTCCGGTCGCTGGAGCCGCGCGAGACGACCGGTACGGACTCGATCTCTACCAGGAGGCCGTTTTTCTTGAGAAAGCGCCTGAAATTGTCGCGCAATGCCCCGAGTGGAAACCGACCAACCGCAGCGTCGCGACAAGCCCGCAGCATGGTCTCATACGCCATATCCCGCTTGTCCGCAGGCCACTCCTCCAGGAAGTCAAAGATGTCGTCGAGGCAACCTACCTCCTGAACGAAGTGCTGTCTTTGCACAAAAAGAGGTCGGCTGAACAGACTGCCAGTCATTGGGTCCTCCATCTGCCGAAGTGATACGAAGAATTTAGTAGTTCCTAATTGTCCGTTCAAGAATGCCGCTCGGCGCCTTGAGGCAGACTCTCCGCTTCACCGACCTTTTGCCTGGTACGGTTCACTAGGTGATAGAACGGCGAAGCGAACCTACCACATTGCCCAAAACGGAGTTCGCCCCGCACCGCGTTCACCACATCGTTGCAAAGATCGCAAAATCGCAACACGCGAGAGATCGTACAGCGCATCGCTGTTCACCGCAGAGATCAGTCTTATCACTTAGGATGCCCCGGCATCAGCCCCAAGTCAGCGGGCCCAGGCGCAGATGAAGGAAGGGCGTTCTCGATCAGGTTGACCAGCATCCGCCAGTTTCCCCCGGCGCGGATGTTTTGGAACAATAGGCGCAAGGTCCTGGTTCTTTAGTCTTACCAACAAGGAGACGGCTATGTCACGATCCAGGCGTGATCACCTCGGAAATGAACTTGTGGCGCTGCTTCCAGCACTTCGTGCGTTTACGCGGCGTTTCGAGCCTGATCCTGTAGACGCGGAGGATCTTATTCAAGACACTATGATAAAAGCACTCTCCAACCTCGACAAATTTCAGGATGGTACGAGGTTGAAGTCGTGGGTATTCACGATCGCGAGGAACGCCTTCTGCACCCGCTACGCCGCCCGCAAACGCATGGTCGTGGGACTGGAGGCGTGCATATCCGAATTGCCGGCTGTCGCCCCACCGCAGGAATGGGCTGTTTCCATGAGCGAATTCGAAAGAGCCTACTGGGCTCTACCTCCAATAAACAGGATTGCCATTGACCACGTCATGTTCCGGGGTTCGAGCTATGAGGATGCAGCCCGGGTCTGCGGATGTGCGACCGGAACGATTAAAAGCCGCGTGAACCGCGGACGCCAGATGCTGCTAGTTGCCATGAACCCAGTTCCCCGATCAATCTAGGGTTTCCGGGAGATGAGGCCAATCGTTTCCATCTAGACGGAGCTTCGGCTGGCGCACCACGAACGGCGGCATTACGCAATCGACCAGAGGCGATTGCTGCAACGCCAACAAGAGGCGGATCAATCGGCGGCTGCATTGCCAGCAGATGATGTCACTACCCGAACTTCCCCCTTGCTATCGACGACATCGACCACGACCTGCCCACCCGATCGGCGGATGGAAACGTCGGCCGAGCCGCCAGCGATCAGAAGATGCCGCAAGGTGACCTCGTCGAGGAATGCCGGAAGCTGAGGCTCATTGAAGCTGATCTGTAACGCATGCGGGTCGAAATCGAGGCCGAGGCATGATTGCAGCAGCGAAAGCGGAGCGGCCGCAGCCCAGGCCTGCGGTGAACAAGCCACGGGGTAGAATGTCGGCCCGTGGGCGCGCTGGCGGGGCAGCCCGCAGAACAGTTCGGGAAGCCGCCGCAGGTCAATATAGGTCGAGGCCGCAAACAGCCCGTCGAATATCCGTGCCGCGTCCGTGCGAAAGCCATATCGCGCTAAGCCGCTGGCGATGATTGCATTGTCATGCGGCCAGACCGAGCCATTGTGGTAACTCATCGGATTGTAGCGTGCTTCTCTCGATGCGATGGTGCGAATGCCCCAGCCGCAGAAGGAGGATGCACTCATGAGCGTACGCGCGACCCGTCCTGCTCTTTCCGGATAGGCAATGCCTGTGAAGAGCGCGTGGCCGGCATTCGACGAGCGAACCCGGCATGGGCGCTTATCGCCATCCAGCGCCAGCACATAAGTGCCGAGCTCCTCGTCGAAAAACGCCGCATCGAAGGCGCGGCGCAGGCCTTCCGCCCTCGCCTGGAGGTGGGCGACCCGTTCGGGCCGATCGAGCCGACGGAAAATCTCCGCAGCACTCAGCCACGCGCCATAGACATAGGCCTGCACCTCGGCAATGGCGATCGGACCTCGGGCCAGCGTTCCGTCGGCATGGAAGACAGAATCCTGGCTGTCTTTCCATGCCTGGTTGATCAGCCCCTCTTCCGTCTGCCGCCCGTATTCGACGAAACCGTCGCCGTCGCGATCGCCGTGCTCGTCGATCCATGTCAGCGCCGCTTCGATATGCGGCAGAAGACGGAAGATCGTCGAAAGTTCGCCCGTCCGCTTCAGGTAGTCGCCGGCCAGCATGAGGAACAGCGGCGTCGAATCGATGCTCCCGTAATAGCGTCGGAAGGGAACCTCTCCGAGTTCGGCCATTTCGCCGTAGCGGACCTCATGCAGGATTTTGCCTGGCTCTGCATCGGAGGCCGGGTCCACTTCCGTCGCCTGGTTGGCCCCCAGATGGCCGAGCACGCCGCGTGCTATCTCCGGGTCGAGCCAAAGCGTCTGCAGCGCCGTGATGAGGGCGTCTCGGCCGAAGACGGTGCTGAACCATGGGATGCCGGCGTACGGATAGGGGCCTTCCGGCTTGTCGGTCATCAGCATGTACAGATCGGAAACGCTGCGGCGAACGGCTTCATTGAAGATATCGTTCGAGGTCACGATCGACGCCGCGCGCGAAGACGAGCCGCGCAAGGCACGACGGGCATCCCGCAAGGCAAAAAAGAACGAGCGGTAGCCGGCTCTATCGGTTGGCGCCGCTTGGTCGCAGCCGATCTCGATGAACAGCGACCGGCTTTCGTGCGGCGCCAGGTCAAGGTCATAGACGGCAAGGTCGCTGGCGAGCCTGTCGGGCTGCGGGTCGAAGGAGAGCCGTGTCAGTCGTTTCTGACTGTCGAGACCGATGTAGGAAAGGAGGATGGAATTCTGTTCGATGACAGCCGGAAGCTGGCGCCCCTTTCTGGCCCTAACCGTGCCGCGGACCTCGAAAAGATCGGCAAAGTCTGCCGCAAACGCGATCTCGATGCGGATACGCTGCGGCCGCTCGTGATAGTTTTTGACGGTCAGCCGCTCGTGGCAGCTGGCCTTCCACAGGAAGCGCGACCTGCGCAAATGGATGAGGTCATGCTCTAAAATGAGCTTGCCGTTGTCGTCGAAAAGATCAGGATTGGTCAGGTCGCACGTCAGTGTTGCGTTGTCGTCGCGCAATGTCGACGACAGCAGCATCGGGCGCTTCCCGTTGATCGACAGGTAGAGATGGGAAAGATAGCGGGTATCCCGGTGAAAGAGCCCTTCCGGGCTGCCTGGGCCGGAAAGTGCGTCGCCGTTGTGGTCGAAGAGGGCGAAGGTATCGCCGTGTTTCAGGGTGCGTGGCCGCCGCTCCTGCAGCGATGCGGCAGCCGGAATGAAGAATTGCGCGACCGGTGCGCTGGCGCTGGCCAGCACGCCGGTCAGGTTGTCCGCAGAGGCAATCGACATGGCTTCTCCTTAGAACTTCAGGCGACCACTTGCAGGTCGAGCGCATGGCCGTTCGACCGGCGGATATGCGCGGCCTTGGTGCGAACACCTGGTAGATTGCGATAGAGTTCGAGGTAGTCCCGCGCCATTCGTTCGGCCGTGAAGCGTTTTTCAAACGTGGCGCGCACTTTTCTCCGGTCCATTCGCAATGCCCATTCGACATTTTCGGCCGCCTCGGTCACGCTGTCGACCAGAATGCCGGAAACGCCGCTATCGACCACCTCCGGAACGGAGCCGCATCGGAAGGCGATCACCGGCGTGCCGCACGCCATGGCCTCGATCATCACCAACCCGAAAGGCTCTGGCCAATCGATTGGGAAGAGCAGAGCGCCGGCATTGCCGAGGAAGGCTGCCTTTTGGTGTTCGTTTATCTCGCCCACGAATTCGACATTCGGATGGCGTTTGACCATTGGCTCGATCACCGTCTCCCAATAGGCTTTGTCGGCATTGTCGATTTTGGCCGCGATCTTCAACGGCATGCCGACCTTTGCGGCGATCTCGATTGCTCGATCCGGGCGCTTCTCCGGGGAAATACGACCGAGGAAGGCGAGGTAGTTGCCGTTCGGTGTGGCCGTGAAGGGAAGGAGGTTGGCGGGCAGCCCGTGATAGACGGTTCCGGACCAGTTGACTGGAGGCATCGGGCGGCGCTGGTCGTTGGAGATCGAAACCAGCGGGATATCGGGAAAGGCCTGATAGAAGGGACGCAGGTCCGGCAGGTCGAGGCGGCCATGCAGCGTGGTCACCGTTCGGTCGGCGAAATCGCGGATCAGCGGGAAATGCAACAGGTCGATATGGAAGTGGAGAACATCAAAGTCGGACGCCCGGCGGCGGATCTCCTCCAGCATGACGATTTGATGCGGCAGGTGGTCTCGGACGGCGGGGTTAAGCCGTAGCGCGACCTCCGAACACCCCACGAGCTTCGCGTCCGTGACGGAATCGCTGCTGGCAAAGAGGGTGACGTCGTGGCCCTGGGCGACAAGTTCTTCGGTGAGATAAGAAACGATCCGTTCGGTTCCTCCATAAAGCTTCGGCGGAACGCTTTCGGCGAGCGGTGCGATCTGAGCGATCTTCATCGGCAAAACCTCCTCGAATGAGCAAAGAGTCGTCGGCAAAAATCATGTCCGCGCCCATCATGTGGCACGCGGAAGGTTCAAATCTTCAGATTTCAAACAGCGGTCGGTGGCGTCCTCCCTTCCAGTAGCTGCACAGTCCGAAACGGTCACGAAGCCGTCGGTTCCCTGGCTTCCTGCGGCTGCTCCTGCGCTGTTGGATCAAGACCGGCGGAGCCTGCTCGGGGAGGGGCGCGCAGTCGCGGTCGAGTGCTTTCAGGGCCTGGAGGATTTCGTCATAAGTGACGACGGCCTCCATGCCCGGATAACGGCGCAACGCCGGCATGGATTCGATGGCGGACATGTCCGAAGCCCATGAGGCAAGGATCGCCCGCTTCTCGTCCCTGCCAATGTGGTCGGCCGCCAACACGTCGCGGGGGTTATCGAAATGTTTTTCTGGATGAAGAAGATGGGCAGCGCTGATCGCAGCCGTCGCATCTTCTGTGACGTGACTGTCGATGTTTTCCTTTCTCATAGCCTGGCTCCATTGATCTTGACCGATGGAACATTGAGGGGTGCTTCACTAGTCGTGACTGTCGAGGTACCCCGGGACCGCCCCGCGGGTGCAAACCTCGCGCGAGCGTTTTTGCGCCAAATGATCTGGTTTTGCGCTTTTTGGATTTCAAGAGGAAAAACACAAAATCCGCAGCGGTTAGAGAACCTCGCTAAGCTGCTGACTCAAATGAGAAAACGGATCGCGTCTCCGATGGAAGCAAGCGCCGAACGAACCTCCTCATTGCATTCTGTGAATTCTCAAAGCGCGACAAGGATCTTGCGCTGGAGCAGGCTGAGTGCCCCCTCAAAGCCTCTCCAAGGCCGCCAGCAGGCGCCGCTGTACCATCGCATCCTCCTGAGCGATAGCAGCGATGAGATCCTTGAGCGCGCCACGAACGCCGTGAAGCTGATCAACCAGCTCCATTACAATATCGATCCCCTCTTCATTGACGCCCATGTTTCGGGAAAGGTCGAGGATCAACCTGGCCCGGGCAAGATCCGCATCCCGAAAGCGTTTGTGGTCAACAGATCCTTGAGGCTCCAACCAGCCGTGATCTAACCAAAGATCAAGTTCACTCGCCTCGATCTTGAGTTGGAGGCGGAATTCAAGATCATCCACGGTCAACCCTCCATATTCCTTCTCGGGTTTTGGCCCATTCCCGCAACCCAACTTTCGGCAAATGCCGTCAGTGCTTCGTCGGGCGCGTCCGGCAGGACGATCTTTACAGTGACGTAAACATCTCCGGCCTGACCGCCGCGCTCTCGAACGCCCCTGCCGGTAAGGCGGAATACTTTCCCGCTGTTGGAGTTCGGCGGCAATTTGAGATTCACAGGCCCGGAAGGCGTGGGTACGCGGACCGTGCCTCCAAGTACTGCCTCTCGGATCGTAATGGGCACATCAAGGCGGATGTCGTTGCCTTCGCGCGTATAGATCGGATGCGGTCGGACCACGATATCAATCAAAGCATCGCCGGCCGGCCCGCCCCCGATACCGGGCTCGCCCAGGCCGCGCAACCTCAACGTCTGGCCATCGCGAGTTCCAGGCGGGATCTGAACGTCGAGCGTCGAGCCCTGGGGAAGAGTCAACTGGGTCTTTGTTCCGTTGACGGCGTCCAGGAAATCGATCTCCATCGAGAAATGCCGGTCGTTCCCAGGCGCTCGGTATTGTTGGGAGCGGCGCCCGCCGGAGCGACGCGAGAAGAAGCTTGCGAAGATGTCGTCCCCGTCGCCAAAGTCGGCGAAACCGGCGCCATTATGATAAGCGTCACCGGGGCGACTCGCCGAGGCATATTCTCGATAGAAGTTTCGCGGAGCCTGTTCGGCCCCTGTCATGTCAATCTCGCCACGATCGAAGCGGCCACGTTTTTCCTCGTCGCTCAGAAGTTCATAAGCCGCCGAGATCTCCTTGAACTTTGCCTCGGCCTTTTTGTCGCCGGGATTCAGATCCGGGTGCAGTTTTTTGGCAGCCTGGCGGAATGCGCTTTGTATTTCCCTCTGCGTCGCATTTCGCTTCAGGCCTAAAAGCTCATATGGATCCTGGCTCATCGATCTCTCCGTTCAAGGGCGGGATATACCTCGAATTTCAATAATATTTGAAGACCGGTCCACCGGCTTGGACAGTGCCGTGCGCATCAGTCGCAATACCGGAGAAGAGAGAGCTATAACGCTGGTTCGCCATCTCCTACCAAATCTCGGTTCGTGAACGCTGGAGGACGGCCCGCCGCGTTCACGACTGCCTTAAGCTCTGACTTCCTGGCGCTGGAACAGCACGTATGCGATTGCAAACAGGACGAGCATTGCCGCAACGAGCCCGGATATTTGAGGCCAGATGATCAGCAGGCTGTCGATCGTCGGCAACGGCGCCCCAATGACCGCACCCTGCAACTGATCCAGGAACAACGGCCCAACAGACCGCGCGGCCGGATCCAAAAGCATGGCAGATATCTCTCCATAGAGAGTTTGCGGCGATAATCGGCTAAATGCTTGCTGGGTCTCAAAGTTGGCAAGAAGCGACACGGGATTGTAGGGATCGACCGGCGAAAGAACTCCTGCGAGCAACGGAGAGAGCATGCCCCAGAAAAGGCTGAGGATCAGCCAGATCGCCAGCGCCACGAGAGCGGAGGTCGCTGTCGAGCGGACGAACGTGGAGAAAGCCATGGCGAGGGCAAGCCAGACGCCGGCGTAAAAGAGGGTCGCAGCCAGATAGACGACGCTTCGCACTAGTTCCGGCATGGAGGGCGGAAGACCGAGCCTGAGTATTCCCATGCCGAGCATCAGCAGCCACATCACCAGGAGCGCGATAGCGATCACCAGGAGGCCACCCACGAATTTTCCAAACAGCAGGGCATCCCGATAGATCGGCTGCGCAAGCAACCTGCTCATGGTGCGCCGGCCGTATTCCCCATTGACCGAATCGAAGCCGAGGGCGATCGCGACCAGCGGCAACAGGAAGCCAAGAAATGAAGCGAACGATGGTACGGGTTCCCTGGCGACCGTGAAAAGCTTCAGGAACAGGAATGGGTCTTCAGCGGTCGTCTCCCTAATGCGATCGATAGCGCCATAGACGGCGCCGACCGCGGTCAAAAGTACGAGCAGCATGATGACGTGCATCCGGGCGCTCGTCATATGATCGGCCGCCTCTTTGAGAGCGACCGTCATCACACCTTGAAACGGCGATCCTTCACGCTTCATGGTCATACTCCCTGAAATAGCGGTTATAGGCTTCATCCAAGCGGGCGCGGCGCAGATCAAGATTGATCAGGCTACCCCCGGCCTGGACAATGAGACGGGCCAGCTCAGGCCGCACGTCACGGTCTGCTTCCACTTGCCAGACGGTCTCGTTCAACCTGGAAACGCGGCGGACACCCGCCGCCCCAACCGCCGCCTTTTGCAGATCGACACCGGACGCCTCTACGTCGACAACGAATGGCCCGCCCCCGATCTTGGCGGCCAGCTCCTCAACGGTCCCGATGAAGCCGATCCGTCCTTTGTTGAACAGGGCAACCCGGTGGCAGACCGACTGTACAGCATCTAGCGCATGCGATGAGATCAGAATCGTCATACCTTCCCGGCTCAATTGCTGGATAAGCTCAAGCAGTTCCTGCGTCGACTGCGGATCAAGACCTGAGGTGGGCTCGTCGAGAATGGCGATCCGGCAGTCCCGCATGAGAAGTTCCGCGATACCAAGCCTCTGGCGCATCCCGCGAGAATAGGTTGAGACCCGCCGGTCGGCGACGTTCGCCAATCGTACCTTGTCGAGCGCCGCGGCGATTTTCTCTCGGGCATGGTCCCGGGAGAGGCCGGAAAGACGTGCTGTGTAGCTTAGATTTTCGCGGCCGGTCATCGTGTCGTAGAAGCCGACGGAGTCAGGCAGATAACCGACCTCACGTTTCACAGCGAGCGGCTGGCGCAGGGGATCCTTGCCAAGGATGCTAACATTGCCGCCGCTTGCTTCCGTCAGTCCCAGAAGCATCAGGATCGTGGTGGTCTTTCCGGCCCCATTGGGACCGAGCAGGCCGACAACCTCGCCTCGCTGGACCGAGAGATCGATGCCGGCAACCGCAACGCTTTCACCATATCGTTTGGCAAGGTTATGGGCTTCGATAACTGTCGTACTCATCGCCGGCCATACCTTGTAACTGCGGTTCCCAGTACGCCGATGGCGACGGCAATCACGCCGAGGCCGGCCATTCCCCATAACGTGGAGGCACGCACTGTCGTGCGGAACTGAACGGATTCCGAAATCCCGCTACCGTTGGCCCGCAAGCTGACCATATAATCGCCCGTCACCGCCCGCTCAGACGGCGTAATGGACACGTTGATCTCACGTGTGGAATTGGGAGCAAGGACATCGACCTGCTCTGGCTCGAAGGCGACCTTCCAGCCGGAAGGTGGTGTGGAGGAGAGTTCCAGTCCTTCAGCGGGAGCGGACCCGTTATTGGCGACGGTGAACGTGAAGTTCGACGTTTTTCCGGCTACCGCCTCACCGCTCAGACGCTCCTGCGGTCCAACGATGCTGATCTGGGGCTCGCCGGTGATCTCCAAACTGAGATCGGTGCTGGCGCTCATCGCGCCGCTCGCGGCCTGGAACGCAATTGGATAACGTCCGGCGGACGCCGAACGAGTAGGGAGGACTTCCATCGTCACATCTGCTGTGGATCCGGCCTGGACGGGGACGCCGGTAATCTCCTCGGATCCGTAGCCCTGCTTGAAACGCGTCCGGAAGCCATCAGGGACAGTCGCAGAAAGGTTCAACAACGCGTCCTCGGCACCTTCATTCTTGACCCGGATCTTGTAGCTGAAGGTCGAACGTGGGCCTCCCTTTAGCGCAGGAAGTTCAGGATCAAGCGTCACACCGCTTGCCTTCGCCTCCGCCAGACGAACCGTCAGGGGAAGTGTGGTCAGTTCGTCATCATGCCGGGCACGGATTTCAATCGGAACGGCCGTGCCGGTCGCATCGGCAGGTGGAGTGATTTCGAGCGTCAGTTTCTCACTCTCGTTGGGAGCGACGATGGCGGCCGATACCTCCCGCGCGCCCCCCTTCAAGGCCCACTTCCAGCCAGCTGGAATGCCGGAAACCTCGATCTGCGCACGCTGCGGGGGCAGATTCGAATTACGCAGCGTCAGTGGAATGTTTTCGGTCTTGCCGGCCCCTAAGGACAGTTCTGGGTAGGGTGTGGTGAGCCAGAAACCAGCGGGTTCAGCGGGCCGCGTCTCCTGGGCCAGCGCCGGCGTTGCCGCAATCAGCAGGGTGAGCGCGGATGCGGTCAGGAACATTGCAGAGCGTGTCATGTTACTTCTCCGTCTTCACATGCAAGTTCGACAAGTCTTGAGCAATCACGACAAAGCCCGCCGGAGGGTGCCCGGCGGAAAGATCCAAGGAGAGTAATATTGCCGAAGGGCTTCATGGCCAGTTCAGCCGTGTCCTCCGGTCAGGCGGGGGAGACTGCCGATTGGGGCCGGGATTGCACAGCCGGCCATTTCGCCGACAATGATGAAGGCGATCGCGACGGACGGCCTCCATCTGCCTTGATCCTGCGACGCTTTTTGATTTCTACCACAAAGGGCTTGGCCTGCGGACGCATGATCAAGCAACCTTCTTGTCAAATTCGATCTGCTGCCGCTTTGCGTCAGCAGACACCTTACCGATGGTAATGCGGCGCGGCTTCATGGCGTCCGGGATCTCGCGCTTAAGCGCAATCATCAGCAATCCGTTCTTCAGGGTTGCGTTCTCCACCGTGACGTGAGCGGCAAGCTCGAACCGGCGTTCAAATGCCTGAGTTGCGATTCCGCGATGCAGATACTCGCCATCCTGGGGCTGGTTGGCCGACCCCTTCACGACAAGGACGTTACGCTCCTGCTGGATGTCAAGGTTGTTCTCCGCAAAACCCGCGACGGCGATGCTAATCCGGTAGTTGTCCTCGCCGGTCTTGACGATGTCGTAGGGTGGCCAAGTGTCGACCCCATCCAGACGCTGTGCGTTGTTGAGAAGATTGAAGATCTGGTCGAAACCAATGCTCGACCGATAGAGCGGTGTGAAGTCAAATTCGCTTCTCATTGCCATATCCTCCGTAAAGCAACATGGAATGGAGACGCACAGGAAACTTCGCGTCTCCCATTATCGGCCCCCATCTGGGCTGCCGATGCATTTCGATTTGGTTTTAAGGTTTTTCACTTTCAAGATCGGGAGCAAGAGAAATTTGCGGACACTTTCCTGACGCGCCAAGGGGTTAAACCGCGTCTCGGAGATCAGTCGACAGTTTGAGCATGGGCGGGAATCGCGGCAGATCCATCTGAATTAGCTGCACGGAAATCCCTTACGGCTTCTGCTTTTCCCTGACGTTTTTAACCGGGGCCCCTTCGACCATCCGCTTCAATCGCGCCCTCCATAAGTGAGGCGAGATCGTTTTCTTCGCGTGTCTCGCTCTGCAGAAGGGTTTCGGCGGAGCGGATCAGTAGTTCCGTTTGCTCCTGAAGAAGAGCCAAAGTTCGTTCGAATGTGTCATTGACGATCCGGCGCACCTCCTCGTCAACCGTGGCGGCGAAGAGAGCCACGGGATCAGCCATGACAGCAGATCGCGGGGGAAGGTGCTCTCGACCTGTAATCACGGCGCGGTGTTGCAGGAACTGCTGAGCCAGGTCAGCATCGACCCGCGTGGTGAAGAAGAACGGGCGCTCGTTTTGCGGCTCTTTGTAGCGGCCTTGGACGAAGTTGTCGGAGACCGCAACCTCTGCGAACTTGCCATCTCTCAGGTCGGTCTCGAACTGCCTGTAGGGTATCCGAGCTAAGTGATAAGCGGTCGCAAAAAATGCTGGAAAGCCAACAGAATGAAGAAGGCGACGATCCAGTGCAAGTTTTTGAACTGAGTCTTCTTATCCATATCCCTTCATAGATCCATGTCTACCGCACCACCAGAAGGAGGCCCGCGCCTTCACGAACCAATTCAAGGGCCAATGTGGCTGGCCTTGCGGCGGTCGCGCGTTGCAAATCTGCGACGGACGCAACGGGTGTTCTGTTGACCGCGAGAATCAGGTCGCCGTCTCGAAGGCCGGCGCGTGCTGCGGCGCTTCCGGGCTCCACCTTCTCGATCACCACCCCGGGACCTCCGGTTTGCTGGGCCTCCTCGCTTGAGGCGGCCCGCATTGTGGCGCCGTCAAACGGGGTGCCGGAAAGATCAGCCATTGATCGGTCTTCAGCGACAATGGTGACCGCAATTACCATCTCATCATCACCACGCTTCACGGTCAGTCTGATCGTCCTGCCAGCCGGTGTGAGGCCGATGCGGTTTCTGAGATCAGTCGCTCCGTGAACGGCGCGCCCATCCGTTGCGATGACGACGTCCCCGGACTTTAATCCGGCCTCGTCAGCCGCGGAGCCGCGTTCAACATTGGCAATCAGCGCGCCGCGCAGGTCCCCCAGCTTAAGAGCCTCTGCCAGGTCCGGCGTAAGATCCTGGATGCCGATGCCGAGCCTGCCCCGCTCCACCTTGCCGTGGGTGATCAGTTGATCCATCACAGATGCCGCCATGCTGCTCGGAACTGCAAACCCGATACCGACATTGGCTCCGGCCGGGCTGAGGATAGCAGTGTTCACTCCGATCAGTTTTCCGTCGAGGCTTACCAGGGCACCACCCGAATTTCCGGGATTGATCGAGGCATCCGTCTGAATGAAATCTTCATAGCCTTCGATGTTAAGGCCGCTGCGCCCCAACGCGCTGACGATGCCCGACGTCACGGTCTGTCCCAAACCGAACGGGTTGCCGATGGCGACGACGTAGTCGCCGACTTTGAGTGTATTGGAATCGCCGATCTCAATGGCTGCGAGATTTTTAGCCTCGATCTGGAGCAGCGCAATGTCGGTTTCTTTGTCGCTGCCGACGAGCTTTGCCGCCAGCTGCCGGCCGTCCTTGAGTGTCACCGAAATCTCGGTGCCGCCATCGATAACGTGATGGTTGGTCAGCACATATCCTTTGGCGGCGTCGACGATGACGCCGGAGCCGGCACTCATCCTGGCCTGCTGTTGCTGCTCGGGCAGTTTAAAGAAGCGACGGAAATTGGGGTCGCCATAGAGCGGATTGTCTTGTACCGGCGCGCGGGAGACGACTGCGATATTGACGACAGCCGGCGTAACCCGCTCGAGCATCGGTGCCAGTGTCGGCAAGCTGGCGGACGCCGCTGACGATCCCGACGTTTGCGCAGGACCCGGCGATATGCTGAACAGGATGGCTGCAGCGGCGACAGTGAATGAGGCGACAATCCGGCGGACCCGCGCGGTATCGAACATGGTTTGCTCCTCAAAAAAAGGGTTACCGACCAGGCGCAGTGCTCAACAAGGAAGCAGGCCCGGAGTTCCGGACCCGCTTCCGGTCTCCCTTTAGGCGGCCGAGAATGGACGGTTATGGGTGGACCAGATGTTGCCTGCGGCAAGAACGGCGACGACGATACCGGCAATAACATGGACCCAATGCGCGGTCGTAACCGCCGAGAAGCCAAGGACCCACGGGGCGACCAAGGTCCAAAGGCCGAGGACAAGGTTGCCCCATTCCTCCACCTGATAGAAGGCATAGAGCGCCGAGGCGGCAAACACGGTGATAGCTGCGCCAACGATCCAGGCGTTCCACGCGGCATAGGTCTCGGTGGCGAAGCCGAACAGCCACGGCGAAACTAAAAGTCCGAGCCCGGCGACGATATTGACGACATCGAAAGCCGTCCGGTTGCTAGAAGACAAAGACTTCATCATCGTTCGTTCTCCTCATCGGTTGGTTTCATCATCAATGAACCGTCCCCCTTGGCAGGGAGCCGGGTGCGGCAACAGCTCTTTCCGCGCTGTTATCGCGAAGCCATTTTCTGTGGGCGGAATGGCAAGCCGGAGTAAACGTTTGCTGCTCGGGTAGGAACGGCACCAGCTCGTCCTTGCTGAAAGCCTCGCTGGCGATTTCCTGCAGCGCACGTTCAGTCGCATTTGCGGCCGAAACATTAACCCGGGGCTCCGCACCGCGATTGAGCGCTCGAGCACGAGCCGCGGCGGCAAGAGCCAGCGCGTACGGATTCGGCACGATCTTTTCGCAATCGAAGACGACATTTGGATCCATGGACACACCTCATGCGGCTTGCTGAGCGATCGTGACGCCACGATCCCCAAGACCTGCATGCCGTTCGAGCGCGAGCAGCGCCTGCTCGACCTCGTCGAGCCGCGAGGGCCGTTGATTTTCGGGCATGCCCTCATTGGTCGCCTGATCGGCCAGGTACTCGGTCCAGGCCCAGTTCATCAGTATCGAGCGCTTGGCTTCCAAGGACAGCGTCGGGTCACCGACAACATCCATCGGTGAGTGCCAGCTTTGCGGACCGGCTGGGTCATTGCGGTCTGCTGCACGGTCGAGCGCCTCACCATAGCTCTCCTGAAGTGCCGCAAGGCCGAGCCGCTTCAGCGTGGTGTCGGAGAAGGTGTGGGACGACCGCTTCGGTCGTTGGCCCAACCGTCGCTTGACCCGGCGGGCCGGCTTGGCTGCCCTCCTCTGCGCGACGTAGCTCAAGCCCTGTCGCTCGGCGTAGCGAATGGCGGATTGGAGGGTCGGGAATTGCAGTTCGACCTGTGTGAGCGTGTCACCGCCGCCGGTGTAACCCATCAAGGGCTCGATGAGCGGTGCGTCGCGACGCTCGAAGACGAGTCTCCAGCCGTTCGCTCTCGCGTTACCGGACGTCGTCACCGAGTGTGCCGGCTTATAGATCCGGGCGACTGCGTCCTCAGGAAATAGCGAGCGGCCGAAGGAAGGATGCCGGCGCCGGTTGTCGTTCAAAGGCCAGAAACCGGAAACTGGTTTGCTGATTGCGTAGTCTGTCTCTCTGACATTCTCCATCATTCATCCCTCCCGATTAGCGAAGGATCCCCACGGCCGCCACAAGGCCGGCCGTCGGGCAGATCTGATCGTTAGCTCTTGATGGCGATCCGCTTAACCTGCGACTGCGCCTTTTCCGTCTTCGGCAGGGTCACCGTCAGCACGCCGTTCTTGAAGCGGGCATCGACCTGGTCGTCCTTGACTTCGACACCGAGCGGGATGCGGCGCTCGAACCAGCCGTAATAGCGCTCCGAGAACTGGCGATCCTTGTTTTCCGTCTCCGAGCGCTTTTCGCCTTTTAGCGTCAGCACACCATCGTTGAGCAGGACTTCGATATCCTTTTCCTCCAGACCCGGCACCTCGGCCGTCACCTTGATCTCCTTCTCGTTGTCAGAGATCTCGACGCTCGGCCATCCGCCGCTAAAGCTGTTGGTTCCGATCAATGACGGCAGGCCGGAACCAAAGCCTCGGAAAACGTCGTCGAATAACCGGTTTACCTCGCGATGCAAGGAAAGGAATGGATCACGATCGTTATCGCGCAACAGACTGGGGACTGGATTACCATTGTTGCGGCCCCAGGGAATGAGATCACGGACACTCATGGTTTCCTCCTTTCTGTCGATGGGCAGGCTTCATCCGTGGGCGCCGGGGTGCCCCGGCGCCTGCGTCTCACGCGCTGACGGCGATCAAGCCGCCTGCTTCTCAGCTTCGATTTGTTTGGTATCGACCTTGGGCAAAGCTTCGTCGGTGCTGATCTCGATCCGACGCGGCTTCATCGCTTCAGGGATTTCCCGCTTGAGGTCGATGGTCAGGAGGCCGTTGACGAGGTCGGCTCCCACGACCTTGACGTGGTCAGCCAATTCGAACCGGCGCTGGAAGCTCCGACCAGCGATACCGCGATGCAGATACTGGACATCTTCGGCATTCGCCTTCTGACCCGAGATAATGAGCAGGTTCTGCTCTTGGGTCATAGTCAATTCGTCCTGCGAGAAACCTGCGACGGCCATCGCGATTCGATAGTCGTCTTCCCCGGTTTTTACAATGTCGTAGGGCGGCCAGTTATCGATGGTCTCGATGCGGCTCGCTGCCTGGAGTGCGTCCAACATCCGATCAAAGCCGATACTGGATCGGAACAGGGGAGAAAAATCGAGGTTTGTCCTCATAGCCATATCCTCCTTTGAAGCAACATGGATACAAGAGACGCCAAAAAGCGGTCAGCGCCTCCTGGACTTTGTAGCCGACCCCATCCGGCGGCCGGCATAAATGATGTAATTCAGGTGGTTAAGGTTTCAAGAGGAGTCGAACGTCTACACAAAATTAGACCCTCCTCACCTTTGCTGCCATATAAGATGGATGGATTTTTCACGGGAAAGGAGACAAGCGACATGACTATGACTTCTCAGGACGTCGTCTCGGTCCTTGGCCCAGTTGATGAAACGCTCGTGACCGAAATTATCGCGAGTGGCGCCGCGCCGGCTGAACTTGCCGAGGCCTGGGCCTGGATTAACAATGACGAGGCATTGATGGGCGAAGGGCGGAGCCTGCCCACCGGCCGGCTCGCCGCGCTTGTCGATCTGCTGTCAGCGGACGAAGACGCGCAAGCCGAATAGCGCCGTCGGAGCAGCGCAATCGCCTCGACCAATCCCGTGTCAGCGGTCCCCCACTGCCAGCCGCTGTGCGGCTGCGATCGGTCCAAACGTGACGACGTCGGCTCCTATCAATTCGGATAAAGCCGCCGTCCCAAGTGATTGACAAGGGTCTGAAGTTCTCCCGACAGTACCCGAACGCTCATTTTCTCACGGGCCACCTGTAGTCGAACCATGTCGACCGCAAGACGATGGATGGTGGGGATCTCGCCGTTGCCGGATTCCAGCTTCTGGACTTCCACCAACGGGAGACCAAGTCGATCCGCCAGATCAGATTGCGTAAAACCAAGCACCTCCCGTGCCTGGATAAGCTCCTGGGCTGTCATTGCCGCTCTCCTCATCAATATCTTGCCGACGGAATTTTCTCGCTCAGCTCGAGGCCTGATCAACCTCGGAAGGTGAGGAGCGACAGAGACCATTTTAAGGCGGAGTGCGGCCCCACCCCGAGGCATCCGCAAGAAGGTCATCAGGATTTCACGTAGTCCTGACAGAAGCCCTCGCGGAGTTAGTCCCCAGGAGTGACATGCGCGAAAGGAAAACGCGCGAGATCGAGAAGATCGCCAGCACCATACGAGAGCTAGCCCAACCTGGTATGAAGCCAAAGGTGCTCATCGAAGCGGTTAAGGATCGTCACCCTGAAGCAACCAGGAAGGAGATCGCCAGAGCCGCTTTCCTTAGTGTGATCCTTGCGGCGCAGCACAGCCCCGAAGACCTGCAGGCGCTCCACGACATTGCTCATGACACGCGTGAGGACAATGACGTTTAGCCACTATCCCACATTGGCGAGGCAGCGTTCGCCTGACAACGAAAATTTCATCTCCGCGTCATGAAAATTGAGCGCCGCTGGAGGCCTCAGGGTGAAGCGTATCCACAACGAAGGGACCCTCCAGATGTCCGGTGAATTCGACGACACTCAAGGCTCAGTTCCGCGTGGAAACGTATCTCCCTTCTAGCAGATCCCGTGCGCCCTTTTTCCTGCACCGAAAAGAGCGATAATCTGTCCACGGGAGATCGGCCGTGAGAGCAAGAAGCCTTGGACGTTGTCGCATCCGAGCGATATCAACGCATCTCGCTGTTCATTAGTCTCGACGCCCTCGGCCGTCGTATCCAGCCCTTGAGCGCGAGCCATGGTAATAATCGCCTCGACGACGGCTATGCTTCGGCGTTGAGCGATGTCCTGAATAAACGATTTGTCGATCTTGATCCGGTCCGCAGTCATGCCCTGAACCCTGGCGAATGACCAGTGCCCGGTGCCGAAGTCATCGATCGCGAGCCGCACTCCCGCTTCTCTCAGTATCGTGACGTTCCGCGTGGTCTGCTCTTCTCCACTGACCGCGAGACTCTCGGTGATCTCGACTTCGAGGCGGTTTGGCTCGACGCCCCACTTCGCCAGTGTGGATAGAACACGTAGAGGATAGCCAGGCGACCCGAGCTCAACGGCCGAGGCATTGATCGAGATGTCTAACCTAGCGCGGCCTTCGTCGCACGATGCGACTACGAACGGAAGGAGGAGGAGTAGAAGTGGTCTTGGGAAACTTCGAAAGCATTTGTTTGTCCGGCTTTGGCGTTCGCTGCGGCCGCCGCAAGGCTCCGCGCGGAGCCCATATAATCAGGCCCGGATATTGCCATACCTCCTCAAGCATACTTGAGGTCAAGGGGTTTCTATGGTTGGTTTGATTGATCTATCGGCTGGCGGTAACACAGGAGGCCAAAGCGATCGATCTTGACCTCGACCAGGTCGCCCTGCTCATCAAGAACGGCGGAGCCGCAGCCGATAACGTAAATAGTTTGGGTGTGGAACGATGGGAAAGGCGCTTCCAGCTGGTTCTGCGATCCCAGTGCGGCTTGGTAAAAGACACCGTTCAAAACACCAACGAACGCCTTCGCAAGCCAGGCTTTCCAATAATGGCGGCGAGGTGACCGTCGAAATCGCTGGGAGACATTCGCTCGGATGACCGGTGCTAGATGTCCGGTCTGCTATTGGCGGAGCGGGCGGAGATGATCAGGTGCCCGACTTCGCTCCGGTCGGCTTTCCTAGGAGGCGTTTCGTGGTCCAGACCGACGCAGAACAACAAGAGCCGCAAAGATATCGTCTGCAGCGGAAGGAACCGAAACAACGCCCCCTTTTGTATGCATGGTCACTGGCTGACACTTCTCCGCTTACGGACTAAAATGAGATAGGATCTTTGGTGAATTCATGATATCGGCGGGATCAATTGCGGTCTTAATGATCCTCATAAGCTCCACGGCGTCACTATCCTCCTGGCATGGACAGGCAAGCTTGTCCGCACCCACGCCATGTTCACTCATCGTGCCGCCCACCGAAATCGCATTTCGAGCTATCACTGTCTTGATCACCGCGGCTTCATGCATGTCCGCCTGACTTTCCGGATCGACGGCAAAGACAACATGATAGTTGCCATTACCGACAGGACCAAAAATGGCAGAAGGCAAGGGGCAGGCCCGCAGGAGTTCGGCCGTCCTGAAGATACAGTCCCGCAACTGGGAAACCGGAACGCACACATCGCATAACCAAGCCTTGGAATTTGGCCTCTGCGACAGGACCGCGTAGAGTGCGTGGTGCCGCGCTGCCCATAACTGAGTGCGTTCATTAGGGTCGTTCATACGCTCGAAGATCTTGCCGCCATTCTCTTCAGCAACACCAGCGACCAAATGAATTTGTTCCTCCACGCTTCCTGGCGAGCCGTGAAATTCGAAAGCAAGCGTGTGTTCGACCATGAAAGAAAGGTTGAAATAAGTGTTGAGGGACGAGATCAGGGCGCGGTCCATTAGCTCCATACGAGCGACTGGGATGCCCAGCTGCACGATTTCAATAGCCGCGGAAACTGCTTCTTCGATGCTTTCGAAAGTGCATACAGCTGCTGAAATATCTTCCGGGATAACGTGTAGCCTGAGAGTAACTTCGGTAATAATACCGAGCGTGCCTTCTGCGCCGATGAATAGCCGTGTCAAATCGTAGCCAGCGTGTTTTCGTACCCTGCCTGCGGTACGAATGACCCGCCCGCTGGGGAGAACGACCGTGAGTCCCAGAACGTTTTCACTCATCGTGCCATAACGAACGGCGCAGGTACCCGATGCGCGTGTAGATGCCATGCCGCCTATTGAAGCATTGGCGCCAGGATCCACAGCGAAAAATAAACCCGTGTCCCGCAAATGCTGGTTTATCTGTTCGCGGGTGGCACCGGCCTGAACCGTGCAGCTGAGGTCCTCTCCGTTGAAATGAATAATCTTCGACATACGCGACAGATTGATCACTAGGCGACCAACCGTCGAGTACGAATGACCGTCCAGCGATGTTCCAGCGCCAACTGCGACGACCGGCACCCCTTCCGCTACACAAATGCGAACGGAATCGGCGACTTCCTCGGTGTTTTCTGCGAAGACGACGGCGTCGGGGAACGCGGTGAGATGGTTTGATGGGCTCGGAGCGTGATGCACACGAAAGGTTTGAGACGCCGCAAACCGAGTGCCGAAGCGGGCGTCTAACTTTTCCAATAGAGAGGTCGGAAGAGATGAAGACATGGCAAACTCCGAAGAGAACAGTTTAGGAAGTCATGCAAGCCCTGCTTGCGGCGCCGTCGTTTGAATTCGAACCAGTTTCTCAACCTCACGGGGCCTTTCGCTGAACTCCATCCCAAAGAAATCTCACTTCGATGGGATCAGAATTGGCCGGAAGAGGACCCGAAAAGCGATTGCACGTGCGAAGGTGCTTTGGCGGATATCAGCCGCCAGGAGATGCTGCGCTAACGATCCTCTGCAAGCAGCAGATCAGAATACCCGGCACTGCGAAGTTCTCGTTCCGCCTGCGTAAAGCCGTAGGCGGGGACGATTTCTCCGTCGCGCTCGCTGATCCGGCTCCAAGAATTCACTACATCCTGCGCGACAGAGGGACCGCTTCCGACTTGGCACCCTGCCGTCAGCGTGACGTTTGCCGTGGCGAAATGACCGGCACCTGCACAGAGGATCGCACGCGTGGGTGCCTCGTCCCCAACGAGCGCCAGAAGGCCCGGACTGACCTTTTCAGGCCCGAGCAATGCAAGTGCCTCGGCGGAGAGCAGGCCTTCGGTCATGGCCGTCGCGGCGGTAGGCGCCAGCGCGTTGACGCGAATATTATGTTTCGCGCCTTCAATGGCCAGGGTCTGCATAAGGCCGACGAGCGCCATCTTGGCTGCACCGTAATTCGCTTGGCCAAAATTCCCGTACAGGCCAGAGGAAGACGTAGTCATGACGATGCGGCCATATTGTTGGGCGCGCATGATCTCCCAGACAGCCTTGGAACATATTGCTGCGCCCATCAGGTGCACTTCGACGACAAGGCGGAAATCCGCCATGGTCATTTTGGCGAAGCTTTTATCGCGCAGGATCCCGGCATTGTTAACAAGAATGTCGATGCGGCCGAAGCGCGCCATCGCCTCATCCACCATAACCGCCACCCGCGCCTCGTCCGTCACCGATCCTTCAAAAGCCAGCGCTTCGCCGCCCCCGGCAACAATTTCCTCCACCACGGCCTTGGCCGCGGCTTCGTTGAGATCGTTGACCACAACACGCGCGCCAAGCCGAGCCAGTTGCAAGGCATGGCAACGGCCAAGCCCTCCACCCGCGCCCGTCACAATCGCAGTCCGACCAGCCTGCTCCATATCGCTCCTCCAAAGATCTATCATAGTTTATTCACTCATTAGTGAGTTAAGGAAATGGTTGCAAGAGCGCCAGCCGGTGATGACAGTTGACGTTGTTGCAAAATGCCGTCGCCACAGGCGACCTGACCCACCTTATCGGCAGGCCTTTTTGCAGATGGCTTCGAAGCCCGCAGCCATGAAAGTGGCCATACGCTGCTTCACCGCGAGAAAATCATCGGAGCGGCACAGGCCGCCGGACAGTTTGTCGATGCGGCCCGTGCGGGCAAGCGTCAGCATCAGCGCGCCGGTGACGAAGTGATAGCCCCAGAAAATATCCTCCTCCGCGCAATCGGGCAGCGCCTTCTTCAAAATACCTATCAGTCGAAGCACGACCGGATCGAAATGCTGATCCATCATGTCCGCGCCCCATTCGGGCGTGTTCGCCACCTGAGCACCGAGTGCTGCGTAGTTTTTCCAGTTTTCGCCGCCTTCGATATAAAGGTCGAGGTCGGTATCCAGAAATGCGCGCAACGCGCCTTCGACGGTCGGCTTTCCCTTTGCGGCCAGTTCGTATTCATCGAGCATCTTCATGCGCCGCTCGCTCGTCACCGAGGCGCGACGGGAGAAGACAGCGTCGAAAAGCTGCTTCTTGTCCTTGAAGTAGTAATTGATCAGCGTGTGATGCACGCCGACGCTCTTGGCGACATCCTTGAGCGTGACGCCATAAAGCCCGTGTCTGGAAAACAGATACTCGGCCGTATCGAGGATCTGCTCGATCATTTCAGCGCGTCGTTCGGCCTTCACGGACTTCTTCGGCGCAGCTTTGCGTTCTGCAGGCAAAAATGGACACCTCTCTTCTGTGAAGGCGAGTCATGGCGTAGCGCAAGATGAAGGTCAATTGCCGATGCGCCTGTCGCACCGGCATGACATTCATTCTTCAGGCAGGAATTTCAAACAGGCCCGCGGCTCCCATGCCGCCGCCGACGCACATGGTCACGACAGCATAACGCACGCCGCGCCTGCGCCCCTCGATCAGGGCATGGCCAACCAGCCGCGCCCCGGTCATTCCGTAGGGATGCCCGATGGAAATGCCGCCGCCATTGACGTTGTATGTGTCGGGATCGATGCCGAGAAAGTCGCGGCAATACAGCGCCTGCACCGCAAAGGCTTCATTGAGTTCCCAAAGGCCTATGTCTTCAACGCGAAGCCCATGCTGCTTCAGCAGCTTCGGAATGGCATAGATGGGGCCGACACCCATTTCTTCCGGCGCGCATCCGGCCACCGCCATGCCGCGATAAATGCCGAGCGGTTCAAGGCCGCGCCGCTCCGCCAGTTTCGCATCCATCAGGACCAAGACTGACGCACCATCGGACAACTGGCTGGCATTGCCGGCGGTGATGACCCCGCCTTCCACGACCGGCTTTAGGCTCGCCAACCCCTCGGCTGTCGTGTCCGGGCGGTTGCCTTCGTCGCGATCAAGAACCACCTGCTTCTCGACCACCTCTCCCGTCACCTTGTCCTTGAACTTCATCGTGGTAGCGAAGGGCACGATCTCATCCTGAAAACGACCCGCCTGCTGGGCTGCCGCCGTGCGCTGCTGCGACAGCAAGGAATAGGCATCCTGCGCTTCGCGGCTTATGCCGTATTTCTGCGCGACGAATTCGGCGGTCTGCAGCATCGGCATATAGGCGTGCGGCGCTTTTGCCACGACAGCAGGATCCGCGTCCTTGAAGGCCCAGGAGAAATAGGCATCCTGGACCGCCGAAATATTTTCGTGTCCGCCGGCGGCCACCACATCCATACCATCGACGATAATCTGCTTGGCGGCGGTGGCGATGGCCATCAGGCCGGAGGCGCATTGGCGGTCCATGGTCTGGCCGGGAATGCTTGCGGGGAACCCTGCGGCAAGCACGCCGTAACGGGCCAGATTCATACCCGCCGTACCGCCTGAGAGCACCGTGCCCAGCACGAAATCCTCGATTTCCGCCGGGTCGATCCCTGCCCGTTCGACGGCATGGGAAAGGACGTGGCCGACCATGCTCGGCGATTTCGTCGCGTTCAGCGCGCCGCGATAGGCTTTGCCGATCCCGGTCCGTGCGGTGCTTACGATGACGGCTTCTCTCATCAGATCCTCCCTGGCATCAGGCGTTCAGGCATTGCCGTAGATTTTGCGCAATTGCAGTTTGTCGATCTTGCCGGTTGGCGCGGTGGGCATGGCCTCAAGGCGCACGACCCGATCCGGCATCCACCAGGACGGAATACGGCCTTTCAGCGCCCCCAGCAATTCGTCGTCGCATACGGTTTCCTCTCGCCGCAGCTCGACCAGCAGCAGCGGTCGCTCGCCCCACTTGATGTCGGCGCGACCGATCACCGCCGCAAGCGACACAGACGGCAATGCGCCGATGATGGCTTCGATTTCGGCAGGGTTGATCCATTCGCCGCCCGACTTGATCAGATCCTTGGCGCGGCCGGTGATGATCAGATTTCCATCGTCGTCGATCCTTGCGAGATCGCCGGTGGCAAACCACCCATCCGCGTCAGTTGCGGGCTCGTCCTGACCGAAATACCGCTCCACCACCGCAGCGCCGCGCACATGGAGATGCCCCTCCACATTGCGCTGTTCGGGAAGCGTTACGCCCTGCTCGTCCGTCAGCAGCAGATCAACGCCGATGGCCGGCTTTCCGGCAAAGGCGGCCTGACGCTGACCCCCATCGGGATGCGCGACAGTCCCGGAAGGGGAAAGCTCCGTCATGCCCCAGCTGGTCTGAATGATGACGCCGAGACGGCTTTCAAGCCGTTCCATTAGCGCAGGCGGCAAGGGCGCGCCGCCGACCAGAATGCGTTGCAGCGACGGCACATCGCCGCCGACAGCTTCAAGATGCTCCAGCAGGCCCAGCCAGACGGTGGGAACACCGACCGCGATGGTCACGGCCTCGCTGTTGATCAATCTGGCCAGGCTTTCGCCATCGGTGCGGCGGCCCGGCAGAACGAGTTTTGCACCCACGGCAGGCGTGGCAAACGGCAGGCCCCAGGCATTGGCGTGGAACATCGGCACGACGGCCAGCACCGAATCCTTGCAACCAATAGCAAAGACATCGGCCTGCAGCAGACGCAACGTGTGGAGATAGCTGGAGCGGTGGGTATAGGTTACACCCTTGGGCGCACCGGTCGTCCCCGAGGTAAAGCAGAGGCCGCTCGGCGCCGTTTCATCGAAGGCGCCCCATTCGGGGCCAGCGCCATCGGCCTCGGCCAGACAAGCCTCCAGAGCTTCGATGCGGAGCCGGCTGCCGTCTTGCTCAGAAGGGACGTCTCCATCGATGACCAGGATCGACGTGACCTCTGGAGCGTCTTCCGCCACGGCAAAGGCGAGAGCGACCAGATCGGCGCTGACAATCAGGATACGAGCCTGGGATTGTAGCAGCATGGCCGCGATGTCGGCTGGCGCAAGGCGCGGGTTGAGGGTGTGGCATACCGCTCCCATGCCCATGATTCCGTACCATGCTTCGACATGGGCAGACGTGTTCCACGCAAGCGTTGCGACGCGATCACCGAAACGAACCGAACGCTTTTTTAGCAGGGTGGATACACGCTTTGCGCGATCCCGCAACTGACTGTAGGTGAGACGCTGCACGGCCCCGTTCGCCCCCGCCGTCACCACTTCCGAACGTGCATGCCACTTGGCGCCGTGATCGAGAAACTTGTCGAGCGTCAGCCGAAACGGCTGCATGCTTCCGTCCATCATGTTTTCCTCCGGCGACAGACGCCCTGCGCAACACCCGAAAGTCCATGATCCCGCGATGGCCGAAACCGTCAGGCAAGAGGCAAGGCAGATGTATGCGTCCTTCCCAGCCGCGCTCCCAAGTTGCGGCCCCTGACGCGATAAATGAGCCAGCTTTCTCTTCAAGTCAATATTCACTCTCTTGTGCGTTAATAAAAAATGTGCAAGATGATGACATGCTGAGGATCGAGCGGTGCCCGTGATGGGACGCTCAAGCAGCATGACCGGGAGGCGACATGCTGCCCGGATTGCAGGCGCGGTGGGGAGACCGCGTTGGGAGGTTGGAATGAAGCATCACCAAACCCATGCCTTCGTGCTGGGCCGTTCTTCATGTGTGCAGGTCGGACGGCAAGCCATGGCTGCCATGCCAGGCGGCGTGACGCTCCCCACCCTTTCCCACGGCCGCCCAATCCGACGGGCCACTTTCCTCACATCGAAGCGGCAACAAGGGTGACCTTCATGATCAATCCGGCAAACATTTTCGGTCGTGACGAAAAGCGGACCAACATTCTCGGTGCCGTCGTTCTGGTGGCGACCGTCCTGCTGATCGCTCTGTTTTCGATAAAGATCGATAGCTTCGCAACGCCTGGAAACCTGCGCGTGCTGCTGTCTAATTCCGCCTCGCTGGTCATCCTCAGCTGTGGCATGGCGGTGGTGATCATTTCCCGCGGGCTGGATCTTTCCCTGATCGCCCAGATGGTCGCGGGGGCCGCCACCTTCAGCATTCTCATCAATGCGGGGCTGAACGGATGGGCCGCCTTTGGTCTGACCCTGTTCGCCATGGCGCTGATCGGGGCGATGAATGCCTGGCTGATTGCCTATGTGGAAATTCCGGCTATGCTCGCCACGCTTGCCTCCGCCATGTCGATCACCGGCTTCTTCCGTTTCGCTATCCTGCGCGGCGAGTATCTGCTGTTGCTCGACAAGAGCAATCCGGCCGTGGCGCTTCTGTCTTCCAGCGTGCTGTCCGGCATTCCCGTGCCTTTCCTGCTGATGGCCTCGACCCTGCTCGTCACCTGGGGGCTGCTGCGCTATTCCGTGCCGGGACGGATCACTTATGCGATGGGTGATAACTTCCAGGCCGCGCGTTTGACCGGACTACCGGTGCGCACCGCGACCGCGGCAATCTATGTGTTTGCCGCATTCACCGCTTTCATCGCGGGACTGGTCGTATCTTCCGCAAGCGGAACGGTGGATTTTCGCACCGTCACCAATGGCAGCCTGTTGTTCGATGTCATTCTTGTCGTCGTTCTGGGCGGCATTCCCTTGCGTGGCGGACGCGGCGGTGTCGGCAACATCCTGATTGGAACGGCACTGATCGCCGTGCTGCGCAACGGCATGACGCTGATGGATTTCTCGACCCAGACGCAGGACGTGCTGAAAGGTCTGGTTCTCATCACGGCCATTGTCGCCGACCGGTTCATCAATCCGCGTGACATCGAAACCGACACGGTCGGCGATCTATAAGGGCAGCCTTTCAAAACAGACACCGAAATCATGAATTCAACGGAGGAGGAGAAGATGTTGAATAGAGCTATCGGCAAATTGCGCCGGGTCTTTGCAGCGACCCTGGTGATGACATGCGCGGCCCTTGTGGCGGTGCCGCAGGCGCAGGCCAATCCGAACATTGCCGGCAAGAAGGTTATCTTCGTGCCGATTTCCATGGGCATCTCTCTGACCGAGGGCTGGGCACGGCGCATGAAGGAGCATGCGGCGATCTACGGCTACGCGCTCGATATCCGCGATCCGGCATTCAATACCCAGGCCATGACCGAGCTTCTGGCAAAGGCGATCAGCGAAAAGCCCGACGTTCTGGTCGTGCATAACCCAACGGTTCAGCTGCTGTCACGCCAGATCAAGCAGGCGGAAGCCGCCGGTATCAAGGTGCTACAGATCAACCTGCAGTCCAACCAGCAATCGTCCGCCTTCGTCGGTGCCAACTGGGAACGGATTGGCCGCGAAATCGCGGAGGATATCGTCAAGTCCTGCGGCAAGGACAGCGGCAAATCCGGCAAAGTGGCGATCATTCCCGGCCAGCTGACGGCAGCCGACAGCGTGATGATGAACGACGCGGCCTTCAAGGTGTTCAAGGAACATCCCGAGATCAAGGTCGTATCCAATCAGGCTTCGGACTGGGAGCCGGAAAAGGCACGGCAGATCACCGCCACCGTTCTCCAGCAGAACCCCGATCTCTGCGCCATCTTCGGCCACTGGGACGTGCATACCATGGGCGCTGGCGCTGCGGTAAAGGACGCCGCATTGCAGGGCAAGGCGCTGGTTTACGCCACCGGCGGCGGCGACAACGTCACCTGCAAGGCAGTCGAAGATGGCGTGCTCGACCGCGTCTGGAGTTATGATGCCGACGGCCAAGGCCGCGATGCCGCAACCTTGATCGACCTCTTGCTGCAAGGCGCGAAGTCGGAAGACGGAAAGATGCTGTCGCTGGAATCGCCGATGAAAATCATCAAGGCCGGTAGCGATTATTCGCCAAACCTGTGTTGGAAGATGTGACGGTTTCCATCGATCGGCCGGCCTCATGCGGGCCGGCCCCTTCTTCGCTTCCATTCCACGGACCTTGCAATGACCGCACCGTTTGATTTCTCAGCCTTGCCCAGACAGCGAGTGCCGTTTGCCGTGCTCTCGTTTCGGCGCATCGTTTCCGACATCCTCTCCAAGGGATGGGTCGAGAGCGCAATCCCGTTTGCAGCATTTCTATGCGTGCTGATCGGGGTGCTGCTGACTACGAGCAACTATTTCACCGGTTCGAACGTGAGCAATCTCGCCCAATACGCCGCCGATGGCAGTCTGGTCGTGCTGGCGCTTCTGGTCGTCGTTGCTGCCGGGGGCATCGATCTTTCGGTTGGATCGAATTTCGCCATGTCCGCCTTCGTGGCGCTGTATGGCTTCCATATTCTCGGATTGCCCGTGCCTGCCGTACTCGGCCTCAGCCTTGTCTGCGGCGCACTGATCGGCGCCATCAACGGCTTTTTTGCCGGAATCGTCGGATGCGGCGCGCTGCTGACGACGCTTGGCACCATGATCACCGTGCGGGGTCTTTATACGCTCGCCTCGCAAGCCAGTCTGGTGGAAATCTCCAGCAGCAGTCGCGCTGACGATGCCTGGGACTTCATCGGCTTCGAAACGATTCTGACCATGCCGGTGGGCTTCTGGGCGCTGTTGTTTGTCGCCGTCGGGATTTTCGTCATGTTCCGGCAGCTGCGCTTCGGCTGGCATTTACTTGCCGTAGGCGGCAACCGCAAGGCTGCCCGGCATGGCGGTATCCATGTGACGCTGACGGTGTTTCTCGCCTACGTCCTCGCAGGCCTGATCGTCGGTCTGGCTGGTTTCCTCTACGCAGCGCGTCAGAACAGCGTCGGTTCCGATACCGGCGTCGGCATGGAGTTTTTTGCTCTGACTGCTCTCGTCGTCGGCCTGGGCGGCTTCGCTCCCGGTCGTGGTGCGGTCGTGCCGGTGCTGGTCGGCTTCTTCACGGTGTATATCCTCAATAACGTACTCCTCAATGCCGGTCTGCGGGGCGACTTCGTCCAGTTCTCGATGGGCGCGATCCTGATTGCGATCCTCGCCATCGACGTCCGCTTCCGCAAAAACCGCCACCGTCTGCTGGCAGCGGCCTATATCGATCCGGTAGCGCTGCATGTGGCCCCCGTAACGGGCATGAGCGGGCTGATGCCGCACGAGATGAAGCCGAAGCTTGCCGGTGCGACCCTTCTTGCCATGGGAGAGGTCGACGGTCCGGAAGACGTGGCTCTCGACAGGCACGGCAATCTCTATTGCGGCACCCGCGACGGCTATATCATGCGGCTTCCGGCTGGCGGTGCATCCGGCATCGAACCGCTTGCCAAGATCGGCGGCCGCCCGCTGGGACTGGCCTTCGACCGCGAAGGCCGCATCGTCACCTGTGTGGCGGGCATGGGTCTGGTCCGGGTCAGTCTCGATGGCACGGTGGAATTGCTGACCGATCAAACGGAGCGCTCACTGTTCAACGTTCAGGACGACACCGTCATCCGCATGGCCGACGACCTGGACATCGCCCCGAACGGCGTGATCTATTTCACAGATGCGACGAAACGCTACGACATCGAGAACTGGGGCTTGGACCTTCTGGAAGGCCGTCCCAACGGACGCCTGCTCAGCTTCGATCCGTCCACCGGCAAGACGAGCACGGTTTGCGACAATCTTGTGTTTCCAAACGGGGTCTGCGTTACCCATGACGGGCAGCACCTGCTTGTCGCCAGCACCTGGACCTGCTCGATCCTGATTTTCGACCTCGCGAACATGAAGGCTGGTCCGCGGATCTTCCTCGACGGGCTTCCCGGTTACCCTGACAATATCAACCGGGCCTCCGATGGTGGCTACTGGATCGCACTTGCCGGGATGCGCAACCCGGTGATCGACCTTGCGATGAAGCACCCGGACTTGCGGCGGCGCATGACCAAGCAGGTTCCGCCAACCAACTGGCTGTTCGGCAATCTCAATATTGGCGGCGTGTTGAAGATCAACGGTGGCGGGCGGATCGTCGATGCGCTGTGGGACGAAGCGGATGGGCCGCTCTACATGATCACCTCGATGCGGGAGCACCAGGGTAACCTTTATCTTGGCGGTGTCACCAACAACAGGATAGGCAGATTGACGCTGGATGACGCCGCTTCCGACTGGACCGGACCCGACAGCTATTGGGGCAAACCATGAGTATTTTCGTCAGATCCCGCAATTCGAAGCCTCCGGCCATGCCGCTCGAGGGTGTTCTTGGCCCCAACAGCCTGCTTGACGAGGCCCCGTCGCTTCCGATTGAGAAACCGGACGCCTTGGCCATTGCCGCCGATGGACGCCTGCTGATCTCGACCGGATCATCCGTTTTGTCTCTCGGGCTATGGGGTCAGGAACCGCAAAGGCTGGTCTCATTGAGCCGCCGCGTCACCGCGCTTGCTGCCAGCCCGGGAGGACAGATCGCAGTGGGCGTGGAAACCGGCGAGGTCCATGTTTACGACCGGGGGCAAGACCAGCCCGCCTGGACGCTTCCCGCTTCATCCGGCAACGGCCCGGCGGCGGAATGCATGTTTCTGGGCGAGGATGAACTGGCGGTTGTCAGGAGCGGCTATGCTTCGGTGCAGGAGGCGCTGGCCAGATCGCCCTGGGAAACCACGCAAACGGGAACAGTCAGCGGACACTCAAGAAACGGAACGATCCGCGTGATCGCAAGCGGACTTGTTTGCCCGATGGGGATATGCCGTGACGAGGGAGGAGACCTGATCATCACGGAGATGGACGCGGCAAGCGTTATCGATCCTTCCGGGCGGGTTCGCGGCGCGGGCTTTCCAGCCTATCTGCGCCGGATCCGGAAAACGCAGCAGGGCTATTTGCTGGCCTGCCTTTCGCGCCGCGATCCGCTGATCGAGTTCCTGCGCACGGAGCAGGATTTTATCGAGGACATGAAGAAGACCATCGATCCGCGACACTGGATTTCGCCCCGCACCACGCCTGAGTTCAGCCACGACCTCCCCATTGAACTGGGAGCCACGCGTCTGTTTGGCGAAGTCAAGCCCTGGGCACCCTCCTTCTCCTATGGATTGCTGATCACGCTCGACAAGGATCTGATGCCGGTTGGCTCGGCTCAGTCTCGCGCCAACGGCCGCAGACACACCATCAGCGATGCAATCCTCTGGAATGGCGATGTCATTGCCGTCAGTCAGGCAAGCAGTGAAATTGTTAATCTGGGATGCTGGACATGATGAATATGCAAAAGGTTCCGGTGATCAGCCTGAAGGGTGTCACCAAACGCTATGGAGGCATTGCCGCGCTGGAAGCAGTGGACTTCGATATCTATCCGGGCGAAATCCACGCGCTTGCGGGTGAGAACGGTGCAGGAAAATCCACCCTGTGCAAGCTGATCGCCGGTGTCGTCACGCCATCGGACGGGGAACTCAAGGTGGAGGGCGAGGCGGTCGCCTTCTCCGCGCCCAAGGATGCAAGCCGCCGTGGCATTTCCATGGTCTATCAGGAAACCAGCCTCGTTCCCCAGTTGACCGTTGCCCAGAACATCGTATTGGGCAGAGAGCGTCAGTTCAATTCGGTACGGAAGGTGCGCAATACCGCAAGGCAGATCTTGCAGCGGCTGAACTTCAACGTCGACCCTACCCAGTTGGCCGGTTCGTTATCCGCCGCCAAGAGGCAGATGGTCGAGATCGCGCGTGCGGTTCTGAATGAAGCGCGGGTAATCATTCTCGATGAGCCGACGGCTGCCCTCACCCCCGAGGAAACCGAGCACCTCTTCGAGCTGATGATCTCGCTGAAGAAACGCGGCGTGGCGATGATCTTCATTTCGCACGCTCTGGAGGAGGCTCTCACCTATGCCGACCGCATCTCGGTGTTGCGCAATGGACGTCTCATAGCGACAGGGCCAGCCGCAGAGTTCGACCGGCCTCGCCTCATTCATCATATGGTCGGCCAGGAATTGCTGGAATCGCCCGCTGATAAATCTCGACCGCACCGACGTTCGGGGTCTGCCGTGCCTGTCCTTCGGGTGGAGAACCTGCGCATGGGCAGTATCGTCAACAACATGTCTTTTTCCGTCTTTCCGGGCGAAATCACCGGCATTGCCGGGCTGATCGGCGCGGGCCGCAGCGAAACGGCCAAGGTCGTGATGGGCCATACGAAACGCAACCTCAACGGCGGCAGGATCTGGCTGGATGGCCGGGAGATCCGCTATTCTCTGCCAGCGCACGCGGTGGCCGACGGCATTGCCTATATCAGCGAAGACCGTAAATATGACGGTTTCTTCGACACCATGAGCATTCGCGACAATATCGAGCTTGGCTGGCTGGCGAAATTCGGCAAGGGCCGGTTTCTCATGCCCTTCGGCAAATTGCGCGACATCGCAAAAGACTGGTCGAAGCGGCTTTCGATCCGCTCCATCGGAGAGAACCAGTCGGTGTTGCATTTGTCCGGCGGCAATCAGCAAAAGGTCGTTATCGCCAAATCGCTCACCCAGAAACCGAGACTGGTCATCTTTGATGAGCCGACCCGCGGTGTCGACGTCGGGGCGATCGCGGAAATCCGAAAGATCATCCGCGATTTCGCAGACAGCGGCGCGGGCGTCATCCTGATTTCGTCCTACCTGCCGGAAATCCTCGACCTCTCGGACCGGATTCTGGTCGCCAAGGGCGGCACGATTGCAGCCGAATTCTCACGTGAGGAAGCTGATGCAAGCGCCATTCTCAACGCGGCCATCCATTGAAACGGAGCCAAGCGGAGCGCCATTCGACGGAGTCTTCTCGGCGATCTTTGATCGCGGAAACTATAACGCTGCTCATTTGGCGAATTAAACGATCTCAAAAGCGAATATGGCAACGTGCCCGTTATTGACCAGAACCCGGGCTTGATACCGTAGGTTTCTTCTGCACGATCGCACGAAGGATGCAACGATCGGCTTGAACCCAGACATCCAGGAGATTGGGCGGTACCGTTGCAGCCACACAGTGCCAGTATTACATGAAGGTCTCGAAGAATTGCGCTTCGATTTCTAGCCACCGAGCCGCCTGCTGGGGATTGTATACGTGGCTATCATGCACATCAGAAATTACCGGTTCGATGCCGGCAGCTGGGTTCGAAACTATCTGGTATTGCAGGCAATCAATCTTAAGCATCTTGCTCAGAACCGGGTGAGAACCGCGCCATGAAGGGTGACGACGGGTGACCGGTTCGGTTGCATCTCCGATATGAGCCGGCTGGTGGCAAGTTTGAGTCCTCTGCCTTGCCCCAGATCGCGTCGTGAATCGGAATCCAAAATGGCTTGCGCGAGGGAAGGCTTGATCCCAGTGCATGCACGCCTTGTCGCCTATCCTATGTCATCTGCCGGACGGCTGGAAAAATCCTACGAGCGATTGTAGATCGGTAGCGAGGAACGTTTGCGCCAGTTCCCTCGAAGGAGGAGATATGGACAAGATATTGCAGCAATTTCTGGCAATTGCGGAATGCGGGTCATTCAGCCGGGCGGCGCAGTTACTGAACGTCACGCAGCCAACTCTGACTTTCAATATCAAGAAGCTCGAAGAAGGTCTCGGCGTCACGCTCTTCAAACGCACACCTCGCGGCGTCGCCCTCACGCCCTACGGGATGACGCTCTTCGAAAACGCTCGTATAATGCGCAAGCTGTACGATAACACTATCGGCCGAATTGACCGTCAACGCATACAGGCCGAACACGCTATCAGTATAGGCGTCGGTTATACATGGTGGCTTCTGTTCCTTCGCGACTGGGCGTTCGAACGCCGACAAACCTACCCCGACGCGCCAATTCATATCAGCGTGGGGAATCAACTGCGCTGTATGGACCAGCTCCTCGCTGGCGAAATTTCCATGTTTCTGGGACATGAGACGACCGGGATGGCCGCAGAGTTCAACACGCGGTTTGTGCCGTTCGGCTATGCAAGGCAAGGTTATTTCGTGCGGCGTGGCCATCCCTTGAGCGATAAGCCGCAGGGGTTTGAAGACATCCATGCCTATCCGTTTGTGGTGATCGGCTCGCCGGAACAGCGCTACGAGCGATTGTTCCTGCGTGATCCCGATATGCTGAGTAGCCCTCACCTCAAAATGGAAACAAGCTTCTCTTCAAATTCCATGTCCGCCTGCGTCGACTATGTTTTAAAGAGCGATGGTATCCTGCGCTTCACTTCGGTGTTGGCGAAGGAACTGGCGGAAAAAGGTCTCCAGCAGATAACGTTGCGGGCTGATCTGGAAGAGCGGCCGGCGAGGGTCGGTATCTATGCCACGAATAGCACTGAACACAGCCCTTTACTTGCTCCTCTGATAGAGGAAATTCGCGCCCTCGGAGCGTCAAAGCTTGCCCAAATAGAGCTTCACTGACGGAGGCGCTATAGAAGGGATCTATATCTGGACGGATAAATCGTAATTTTAATATGCCTCCCCGGCTGATAGCCTTCTGAACGCCGAATGAGGAGACTTCGGCGCTAAGGAGGAGCACATGATCAATCTTCTCGGCCGCCGCCGCTTCTTGGAGGTCGCGGGTATCGCAGCACTTGTCGCCAGCTTTGACGGAGCCACAGCGCGCGCTGCCGCCACCCGCCTTCGCCTGATCTACTGGGGCGGACAGGCTCGTGCGGAAAAGACGGGCAAGGCAAGCCAACTTTTCTCCGACCGGACCGGCATCGCGGTTCAGAACGAATTCCTGGCCTGGAGTGACTACTGGACCAAGCTCGCGACGCAGATTGCGGGCGGCAATGCGCCCGACATCGTCCAGATGGACTATCGCTACATCGCCGAATATGCCTCTCGCCAGGTGATCTTGCCGCTTGATGAATTCATCGGACAGCAACTTGACCTCATTGGCTTCGACCAAGACCAGATCGAGGGAGGCAAAGTTGGCGGAAAGCTCTATGGCATCAGCCTCGGTGCAAACTCCGTCGCGAACATCGTCAACACCGCGGTATTCGAGAAGGCCGGGATTACCCTGCCGGCAAACGGGTTCACCTACGCCCAACTCTACGAATATGCCGAGTTGTTCAAGCAGGCAAAACTTCCGAATGGAGTTCGGGTGATCAGTGACGCTTCGGGCCATGAACAGATGTTGGAAAGCTGGCTTCGCCAGCGCGGGAAGGCCCTTTACACCGCCGATGGCCAACTTGGCTTCGATGTGGACGATGCCAAGGAATGGTTCATTTTGTGGTCGAAGCTGCGCGAAGCTGGTGTTTGTGTCACGGCCGAAGACAATGCGCTTGCAACGGGGCAGATGGAATCGAGCATGATCGTGATGGGCAAGGCGGCGCTCCAGCCCGACAACTCCAACCTCCTCATTGCCTACCAAGCCCTAATGCAGGACCGGCTGGCACTCGCTCCCTATCCGCTGATCTCAGTTGATGCCACGGGGGGGCAATACCGCAAGCCGTCAATGTTCTTCTCCATCGCGCGTTCATCGCGCGCCAAGTCTGAAGCTGCCCAGCTTCTCAGCTTCTTTATCAGCGATCCCGAAGCCGCCAAGGTTCTCGGCACGGAACGTGGCATCCCCTGCTCCGAGAAGGTCCGTACAGCCCTAGTCACGACTTTGACGCCGCTTGAGCGTGCCGGACTCGAGTATGTATCGGGGCTCGGCAAGATTCTCGGCCCGATCCCTCCCTCCCCGCCGACCGCCGCCGGCGAAATCTATCAGTCGGCGCTTACCAATATCAGCCAGCAAGTCGCCTTCGGAATGGAAAAGCCGGAGAACGCCGGAGAGATGTTCGTTCAGCAGGCAACCGAACTTCTGAGCCGGGGCTGATCATGGAGATCGCCCGCAATTCAGATGCCATCCCGCTGCACCGCGAAAGGGCGCGGAGCAAAGGACCTCGCTGGTATTCCTCTCCGCAGGCCGCCGGCTACATCTTCCTGCTGCCGTGGGGAATTGGCTTTCTATGCCTTTCGCTTGGCCCAATTCTCTGGTCTCTCTACCTGTCCTTCACGGATTTCGATCTTCTGACTGCGCCCGAGTGGATTGGTACCGCCAACTACGTGCGCATGTTCACCGCCGACACCAAGTTCATGACCTCGGTGAAGGTGACGTTCGTCTACGTTCTCTTCTCCGTGCCTTTAAAACTCGCCTTCGCGCTCGTCGTTGCCATGGTCCTCAACCGCGGCATCCGCGGCCTGCCGCTTTACAGGGCGCTTTTCTACCTTCCCTCGCTCCTCGGCGCGAGCGTCGCCATTGCGATTCTGTGGCGGCAACTTTTCGCAGGCAACGGGCTGGTGAACCAATTCCTCGCCCAGTTCGGCATCCAGGGTCCCAGTTGGATCTCGAACCCGAACTACTCACTGTGGACCTTGATCATCCTGGCGGTCTGGCAGTTCGGATCACCGATGATCGTCTTCCTGGCCGGGCTCAGGCAGATACCGGCGGATGTTTATGAGGCGGCCCAGATCGATGGCGCGGGCCCCTGGCGGCAATTCGCGCGCATTACCGTGCCGCTCCTGACGCCCGTAATATTCTTCAATGCTGTCATCCAGACAATCGACGCGTTCAAGACTTTCACCCCGGCCTTCATCATTTCGAATGGATCGGGCGGCCCGGTGAACTCGCTGCTCTTCTACACCCTCTATCTCTATCAAGAAGCCTTTGGCTACTTCCGAATGGGCTACGCATCGGCGCTAGCATGGGTGCTCCTCATTATCATCGCGCTGTTCACGGCCTTCGCGTTCCTCACCAGCCGCTATTGGGTGCACTATGATGAATAGCGCCACGCTCTCGGATGCCACCACGCGTTCGCGCATTGTCAGCATCGTCGTTCATGTGCTCCTCATCAGCGCCTCTGTCGTGATGATCTATCCTCTGCTCTGGATGCTGTCGGCTTCATTCCGGCCCGAGAACGAAATCTTCACCTCAGCCAGCCTGCTTCCGTCGAGCTTCAGCCTAGATTCCTATATCGAGGGCTGGAGCGATCTGCCCGTGAGCTTCGGCCGCTTCTTCAGCAATTCGTTCCTGATTGCGATCCTTTGCGTTGGCGGCAACGTGGTCAGTTGTTCTCTCGCTGCCTTCGCGTTCTCGCGGCTCGAGTTCAGAGGGCGGCGGACTCTATTCGCACTGATGCTGATAACCCTGATGTTGCCATATCACGTGACGTTGATCCCACAGTATGTACTGTTCCGCGGGCTTGGGTGGGTGGACACCTTTCTGCCGCTGGTGGTCCCGAAATTTCTCGCTGTCGATGCCTTTTTCATCTTCCTGATGGTGCAGTTCTTCCGCGGAATTCCCAAGGAACTCGATGAAGCGGCAATGATGGACGGTTGTTCGCCTTGGCGGATTTACTGCCGGGTGATCATGCCGCTGTCGATGCCTGTACTAGCAACTGCCTCGATCTTCACCTTCATCTGGACCTGGGATGACTTTCTGGGGCCGCTCATTTACCTGAACGACATGGAGCAATACACGGCGATGCTCGGCCTCAGAACTTTCGTGGATTCGACCGGCGTGTCGAATTTTGGGGGTCTCTTCGCCATGTCCGTACTGTCTCTGGTGCCGATCTTTGGCTTCTTCCTTCTGTTCCAGCGGCTGCTCATCGAGGGTATCGCCACGACGGGGATGAAACGATGACGCGATCTATATAGCGCTGCCGAAGAGGCGAATACCGAAAACCCATATCCCCACTCATTCAGGAGGCTATCCTTGTCCTCTACCGTTGAACTGCGCAATATCACCAAATCCTATGGCGAACTGCAAGTCGTTCACGGGATCGATCTTGAGATTGAACCGGGCGAATTCGTCGTCTTCGTCGGACCGTCAGGCTCCGGGAAATCGACGCTTCTGAGAATGGTGGCCGGCCTGGAAAAGATCACCAGCGGCGACCTTATGATTGATGGAGAAAAGGTCAATCATGTTGCGCCTTACGAGCGCGGCATCGCTATGGTGTTCCAGTCCTACGCGCTTTATCCGCACATGTCGGTCTACAAGAACCTTGCCTTCGGGCTGGAGACCGCGAGGATGTCGAAGGACGAGATCAGAAGACGGGTTCAAGAGGCGGCAGAAATCCTCCAGATCCAGCAACTCCTTGCCCGGAAGCCTCGCCAGCTTTCGGGCGGCCAACGTCAGCGCGTAGCAATCGGCCGAGCGATCGTACGCGAGCCAAAGCTCTTCCTGTTCGACGAGCCGCTTTCCAACCTCGATGCCGAGTTACGTGTCCAGATGCGCGTCGAAATCTCCAAGCTTCACAAGCGGCTCGGCAATACGACGATCTACGTGACCCACGATCAGGTCGAGGCGATGACCATGGCTGACAAGATCGTAGTACTCAACAATGGACGCATCGAACAGATCGGCTCCCCCCTGGACCTCTACAACGCCCCCAGCAATCGCTTCGTCGCCGGTTTCATCGGATCTCCAAAGATGAACTTTCTTTCAGTCGGGCAATCTTCCGACGGCGCCAAGGTTGGCGACGTTTTGATGCCATGGTTAGTTTTCGAGACGTTGCCAACGACCTTCGGCATCCGGCCAGAACACCTCTCGATCGTGGCGGGCACGGATAGTACCAGCCTTGGTACTGCCGCAGTCGATCTAGTGGAGAGCCTCGGAGGCCAGACGGTTGTGTATGTCACCCTCCCCGATGGCCAGCCGCTGACGATTTTGCTCGAAGGTCAGCCGAGAATCTCCGACCGCGTGGAAGTCTTCTTCGATGTTGAAAAGGCCCATTACTTCGATCCAGCCGGACGGAGAACGCTACCGAAGTAGGTTCACCGGCATGATTGTCAGGCGCAAGGAAGATCATGAAACGGCCGACGGAGCCGACCGATTATGAGGAGCGAGAAATGTTGAGATTTGCAGCCGTCGGTCTCGATCATGGCCATATTTTCGATCATGTGAAGGGGCTTCTGGTGGCAGGCGCGGAATTCGTCGGTTATTGTCCGGAAAGTACCGCCCCCGGCGTCATCAGGGCGATGGAGCAGAGCTATCCCGAGACGCCAAAAATCAGTCGCGAGCGGATTTTGGGCGATCCGACGATCGACCTCATCTGCATCTCCGCGGTGCCGGCCGACCGGGCTGGCCTCGCCGTGCGGGCGATGAAGGCCGGCAAGGATGTCATGGTGGACAAGCCCGGCATCACCACCTTCGATCAGCTAGCAGAGGTCCGCAAGACGGTGGAGGAAACGGGAAGGATCTTCTCCATCTGCTTCACTGAACGCCACTGTGTCCGCTCGGCGGTGAAGGCGGGCAAGATTGTGCAGGAAGGTGCCATCGGGCGAGTAGTTCAGACTATCGGTACTGGCCCGCACAAGCTTCAGCTCGCCTCCCGCCCTGATTGGTTCTTCGATCCCGAACGTTTCGGCGGCATCCTCGTCGACATCGCCTCCCATCAGATCGACCAGTTCCTGTTCTACACCGGCTCGACCACGGCCAACATTGTTGCCAGCAGCATCGGCAATTTTGCCATGCCGGAAAAGCCGGCTTTCCAAGATTTCGGCGATCTTCTTTTGCGCTCAGACACCGCCACCGGCTATGTCCGGGTCGACTGGTTTACACCGGAAGCGCTGGGGACGTGGGGCGACGGACGGTTAACGATCCTCGGCACCGAAGGTTACATCGAGCTGCGCAAGTACATCGACATCTCCGGCCGGCCGGGCAAGGATCACCTGTTCCTCGTGAACAAGACCGAAAATCGCTACATCGACTGCAGTGGGGAGGACCTCACCTATTTCCGCGCTTTTGTCGATGACGTCCACAGTCGCACCGAAACCGCGATGCCCCAGGAGCATGTCTTCGAAGTCTGCCGCCTCTCGCTGGAGGCGCAGGCGCGTGCAGTACGTATTGGCGGATAAGAAGGATATTTCACCGTGACCCAGAAATTTCGCGTCGGCGTCGTCGGAGCCGGCATCGCCGCACGGCATTTGACCGGCTTCGGTTGGAACCCAGACCTGTTCGAGGTCGCAATACTTTGCTCGCTTGACAGTGACCGCGGCCGTGCGCTCTGCGCGGAGCATAACATTCCTGAGTACACGCAGGACGTGGATACGCTGTTTGCGCGAGACGACCTCGACATTATCGACATCTGCACGCCACCGCATTCGCATTTCGAACTCTGCGAGCGCGGCATCAAGGCCGGCAAGCATATCATCTGCGAAAAACCCCTCTACGGCTCGATCGCCGACGTCGACAAGATGAAGAGAATTGTCGATGCAACCGACCGGGTCCTAATGCCGATCTTTCAATATCGCTACGGCACCGGCCTGCAGAAGCTGAAGTACCTCATCGAACGTGGTCTAACCGGACGCCCTTACCTCACCACAATCGAGACCCACTGGTGGCGTGGGCCGGACTATTACGCCGTTCCTTGGCGGGGTAAATGGACAAGCGAGTTGGGCGGCGGCCTGCTCGGTCATGCCATCCACGCCCATGATATGCTGAACTATGTCCACGGTGCCTGCGCCGAGGTTTTCACCCATGCCACCACCTTGGTCAACCCAATTGAGGTCGAGGACACAGCGACGCTCTCGGTGAAGATGGAGAACGGTTCGCTGGCGGCGCTGTCGATGACGCTCGGTTCCCGCCAGGAAATCTCGCGCCTGCGCTTCTGCTTTGCAGACCTTGTGGCGGAAAGCGTTCTAGAACCCTATACGATGGGCCGCGATCCGTGGAAATTCATTGCAGGCACAAAGGAGCATCAGGCTCGCGTTGATGACGCGCTCGCCGTGTACAAAGAAGAGGAGGATGGGTACACTCGCCAGTTCCAACTCTTCCATAAGGCACTCGTCGAGGGCACCGAACCGCCTGTGACTCTGGAAGACGCACGCCGCTCCCTCGAGCTTGTCACGGCAGCCTACCACTCCCATCGAACCAAGAAGCCCACCGAAATGCCGATCACGGCCGATCACCCGCTTTACCGCTCTTGGCTGCCTCAAACAGTGCTGGCACAGGCCCAGGCTGATGGCCGACTTGCAAGCTTTCGTATCTGAACGCGGTGAGGTCGTCTGATGCGCTCCGTCCCTTGTTGTGAGCCGTCCGGCTCCTGTTACATGAGAGCGCATAATTTGCCCCCGAAGCGTAGCACCTCTGTCTCTGATATCGGACAGACCCAGTTCCCCGGAAAGCACCCAAATCCTTCGACACTTTCAAGTTTCAGAGGGGAGCCCTCTCCGACAGTGCGACGGACTGACATCGTATCGCTCGCTGAATCTGCGAGAGAAATGTGCAAGGCTCTTGAAGCCCCATTTGTAACAGACGTCGGAGACACTCACGGAGCAGGCGCCCCTCTGAAGAAGGTCGCGACGAGCGCCCTCGAGCCGCTTTTCCTGGATATGAGCGACCAGAGACAGCGGTTCTCCCTGGAAAAGTCGGTTCAACTGACGAAGACTGATGCCCATGAAATTGGCGATCGTCGCCGGGCTGAGTTCTGGATCTCCAAGATGGTCCTCGATATATTTTCGCGCCCGCAGCAGCAACTGTGCGTGATAGCTCGAACGCACGCCACCATTGACGAGGCTATAGGCGGTTTCCATGACGTCCCACACTTTTTTTTCCAGCGCCATCCCCGCCCTGTCGCCTGCTAGGCCGGAAGACTGCGCCTCGCGCATCACATCCTGCAGCGCCAGCGGGATCATTCGGGCGGGATTGGTCGTCCCGCCAAAGTGAACCACGTCCCGCAGGCTCCATTCGCCGAAGCGGCCGCGGAATTCTTCCCCCGGAATCTCGAAGATCACCTGTCGCGCGAAGGCCGGGAAGCCGTGCATATAGGCTTGGTTGGTATCGTAGAGCACTACGTCACCTGCTTCCGCCACCACGCATTGACCGGCCCGGTTCACGAAGACCTTGCCGTTGAGGATCATCGTCAGGAACGCACTGTCTTTTTCCCGTCGACGCAAGAGATGCGGAGTCCGCTCGATAAAGTGCTCGTCCCCGGCGATGTCAATCATCTTCACACGGCCGAAATCGAAGTAGTGGTAGCGCGCCTCAAGCCCCTTCTCGGAAAGACAGGAACAGCGCAACCCGACCACCTTCTCGGCGCAATGCTCCTCCCAGAAATCGATCCTCTCGTGGGGCGCGACCACGCGTGTGTCAAATGTTACCGCTCCCGAGACAAAGCTCGGCTGCGCGACGAAGCCCGGCGTCATATTCAACTGTTCCTCCCTGCCCCGACCTGCCTCCAGAGGAGACACGGGGGCGGTGAGAGTGTGACAAAACGCAAGTCTTCCGTCAAACCCTCCGCATGCCGCACTGCGGGAAGCACTGCCGTGCCTCGGCGCTGCGCATGGGCCTCCAGCTCGCGCCCGATTGAAGGATCCGGTCTTGTCCGCGGGATAGGCTGCATGCCTCAAACGGTCAGGTAGCCGCCATCGACCGGAAGGACGATGCCGGTAATGTAACCGGCCGCGGGACTGGCAAAATAGAGGATCGGATCCGCAATCTCGTTCGGTTGGCCCCAACGGTCGAGGGGAATGCGGGCTAAGATCGGTCCGGAGGCCTGCGGATCGGAGAGAAGTCTCTGCGACAGGGGCGTAACGATCCAACCCGGCGCGACGGCATTGACCCGAATTTCTGGCGCATACTCTTGCGCCAGCGACTTTGTCAGTTGCACGACGGCTCCCTTGGAAGACGCATAAGCCGGCCGATCCGCCGCGCCAAAAGTGGAATACATCGACGCGATATTGATGATAGCACCGCCAATTGGCATGCGTGGACGGGCGGCCCGGCAAGCCGTCATGACCGAAAACAGGTTGATCGACATGACTTCGGCGAAGGACGCAGCTGTCCATTCCTCCCGGTCGCGGCTCACGCCGGCGCAATTGACCAGCACGTCGATGCGCCCGAAGGCACTGATGTAATTTTCAAGATCGGCCGGCGAACGCACATCGAGTTCAGTCGAGCTGATGCCATCAGGTACATCCTTCGCTCTCGCTGCGAGGCCGGCGACATGCGTGCTGGCGCCGAGCGCAGCGAAAGCCTCGGCCGTGGCGGCACCGATGCCGGACGTCCCGCCGATGATGACGACCGCCTTTCCGGCAAACAGATGTGGTTCAAATGACATGGAGCTCCTCCGACCAAGCCATGGGTGAGACAGAATGTGTGCTGGTCGTTTACGGGACGACCAGCACCTTCACATCGTCGTTCGGCACTGCCAGGCTCTGGAAGCCACCGGTGACGACCCCAGCCAGAGGCACTTCCCGCGTGATGATGAGCGAGGGATCGATCACCCCGCCGGCAATCATGCCGATCAAGTCGGCATAGACATGCCTGTAGCCGCACGAGGGAATGATTTCCACCTCCCGATTGACGAGGTCGAAGGCATCGATCCGGGCGGGCGCGCCGAACAAACCCACCAAGACCACCTTGCCGCCCTTGCGGACCGACTGAATAGCATCGTCGAGCGCCGGCTGCACACCGACAGCTTCGAAGGCCACATCGACGCCATGGGCTTGTGTCGGCAGATGTTCAAACGTACTGTTGACGGTGTCGGTCGCGCCGAGCGCTCGCGCTCGTGCGAGCCGTGCATCCGACACGTCGCTGACGACGATCCGTTTTGCACCTGCAACAGCTGCAAACTGTACGAGCAGAAGTCCGATCGGTCCGGCGCCAACGACCGCGACGCTCTGTCCCGCCATCAGGCCCGAGCGTCGCAGCGCATGCAATGCGACAGCCGCAGGCTCCAACACGGCCGCCTGACGGTCGGTCACAGCATCCGGCAAGACGTGCAGCATGTAATGCGGAACCACCGCTTCTTCGGCCATCCCGCCGTTGCCCATGAGCCCGGCGAAGCCCATTTTTTCACACAGATTGTAGTCGCCACGCAGGCAGGCCGTGCACTCGCCGCAACGATATTCCGGCTCCACCGCCACCCGCTGCCCGATCTTAACGGAGCCGCAGCCGACGCTGGTCTCGATCACCTCCCCGGCGAACTCGTGGCCGAGCACAAGCGGTGCGACCACACTCGAGATCGGGTGCGGCGCATTTACGGGGATGGCATGCGGACCATTGAGATACTCGTGCATGTCCGAACCGCAGATCCCACAGCGCGTGACGCGCAGGCGAACCTCGCCCGACGCCAGGGTGGGGCGAACCCGCCGCTCTATCCGGATGTCCTTCGCTGCGTGCCAGACCGCGGACAGGATGCCCGTGTCATTCAGCCGATCCATCAGCGGAAAAGCCCGTCGACATAATTGGCGCCGATGCCGACCTTATCGTAGTGAGCGCGGGCCAGCGCGATATAGTCATGGACATCGAAGGTGCCCGCCGAATTGCCATGCTCGTCGAGCCAGATCAGCGGCCCGGTGACCTTGAAATGGACGCGCATGGGTTCATCGCTTTCATAGGCGACGAGTGTATGTCCCTCGCCGGGCGTTTCGTAGACGAAATCACCGGCCGTGGCGGTCCAGTCATGCTCCAGGTAGCCCCACTTGCCCGAGATCGTATAGGCGAAGACCTCGTGCGGATGATAATGGCGGTTCACCAGACCAGCCTTCTTCGCCATCAGGATGTCGCACCACATGTTGCGCTCCGGCGAGATCCACAAAGGGCGAGACGATACCGTTTCGGTGAAGGGCACATAGTAGCGTTCGTCATCAGTCGCAGCGTTGGGGAGATAGACTTCAGGTTTCGCGTCCGGCTTGAACACGTTTTTGATGGGCTTGATATCGCGCCAGAACTCGTTCGTTGCGGCTTCGGGCATGTTAGTTACCTCCCAGTAGATCCGAGGCAAAGGCGCCCCAGCCATCAGAATAATGATTGCGCCGGAGGGTGTTTGACGGGCCGGGACAGATGTTTTGTCTCTCAGTGCCCATTCGTCCTTGAGGGTGGGACAGGGCAAATTGTCGCGGCTACAGTCCCTTCATCGCAATGTCTGGAAAGGCTGCGGTTCGCGCTTGGAGGGCGCGGTATCTGGGTAAGCTTTGGATTGCCGTGACGCGCGAACCGCGATGACGGGCGATCGGCCAAGGGAGGTTTCGACATGACATTCAGGCATCAGAGTGGCAGGCACGACGGTGGGTTGACGCGGCGCACGGCCCTTAAGGGACTGGCTGCGGGCGCGACGGTCCTTGCGGCGCCATCCTATCTGCGCGCCCAATCCGCACAGACCATCAAGATCGGCTACATCAGTCCGCAGACGGGGCAGATGGCCCCCTTCGGCGAAACAGACGCCTTCGCGCTCGATTTCATCCGCAAGCATCTCGCCACCGGCCTTGAGATCGGCGGCAAGACCTATGCGCTGGAGATCATCGAGCGGGATGCTCAGTCAAACCCCAACCGTGCGGCCGAACTGGCCGGCGAGCTGTGCCAGAATGACGGTGTCCACATACTGATACCTGCCTCCACCACGGATGTGACCCTTCCAGTCTCAGAACAGGGCGAGCTCTTCGAAGTGCCGACGATCTCGTCTACCGCGCCCTGGCAGGCGGTCATCATGCCGCGCGGCGGCGCCGACCAAGCCTTCAACTGGACCTACCACTTCTTCTGGGGTCTGGAAGATATCATCCAGACCTTCGTCAACATGTGGAACAGCGTCGATAGCAACAAGAAGGTCGGCCTGCTGCTGCCCCGCAACGCCGATGGCGAAGTCTGGGGCGACGACACGATCGGCTTGCCTCCCGCCATGCGCGCAGCCGGTTTTGAGGTCATAGCGCCGTCGAAATTCGAAATCCGAACCAATGATTTTTCTTCGCAGATCAATGCCTTCAAGGAAGCCGGCTGCGAAATCCTTGGCGGCCTCGTCTTCCCCGCCGACCTGCGGACTGCCACCATCCAGATGGCACAGCAGGACTTGAAGCCCAAGATCATGACCGTGGCAGCCGGCCTGCTCTTCCCCTCCGCCGTGGAAGCCATGGGTGACCTGGGTGCCGGCATGTCGACCGAAGTCTGGTGGACACCGGCCTTCCCCTACAAGTCGACGCTCACCGGCGAGACATCCGCCGATCTGGCCGCGACATGGGAACAATCGACCGGCAAGCAGTGGACGCAGCCACTCGGCTACAGCCACGCCATGTGGGAAATCATCGTCGATACGCTGAAGCGTTCCGGCGACCCCCTGGACCGTACAGCCATCCGCGATGCGCTGAAGGCGACCAACCTCGACACGGTTGTCGGCAACGTCAACTGGAGCAAGGGTCCGCATCCGAACGTGTCGAAGACGCCGATCCTCGGCGGGCAGTGGCGCAAGGGCGAGAAGTGGCCCTATGACCTGAAGATCGTCGAAACCCAGCTTTATCCTATCATGCAGCCCGAAAGCGGCCTGGAGATGAAGTCTTGGTGACGGCATCCGAACAGCAGAGACAGGTGGACGGGAAGGAGGTTCTCCTTTCCGTTCGCAGTCTCTCCAAGAGTTTCGGCGCTCTGAAGGTGGTGCAGGATGTGAGCTTCGAGCTTGCCCGGGGAGAGGTCCTCGGCATCCTCGGCCCTAATGGCGCCGGCAAGACCAGTCTGTTTAACCTGATCTCCGGCGACATTGCCTTCGATACGGGCTCAATCACGTTGGACGGGGTGCAGCTCGATCGGGAACCATCCTATAGGCGAGCTACAAGAGGAATCGGGCGGACCTATCAGATCCCCCGCCCCTACGCCAAGATGACGACCTTCGAGAACCTGCTGGTCGCATCCCGCTTCGCGGCCGGTCGCAGCGAGCGCGACTCCTACCTCTCCTGCGCAGCACTGCTCGAGGATTGCGGCCTCGCCGGCAAGGCAAACCTTCCCGCTGGTGGCCTGACGCTGCTCGATCGAAAGCGGCTAGAACTGGCTCGTGCACTGGCGGGCGAACCAAAACTTCTTCTTCTCGACGAGATTGCGGGCGGCCTTACCGAGGCCGAAGCGGGACAACTGGTTTCCCTAATCCGTCACGTACGTGATCGAGGCGTGACCATCATCTGGATAGAACACGTGCTGCATGCCGTGATGGCGGTGGCCGAGCGCCTGCTCGTGCTGAGCTTCGGCGAAAAGATTGCTGACGGACCACCGCAAGAGGTCATCGACAATCCCGACGTGCGCCGCATCTACATGGGGATCGAAGCATGAGCGCGTCGCCTCTTCTGGCAGGCCGGTCCCTTTGCGCCGGCTATGGCGACTTTCAGGCTCTGTTCTCGATCGACTTCGAGATCCAGACCGGCGAAGTGGTCGCACTGATCGGGGCCAATGGCGCGGGCAAGTCCACCCTGCTCAAAACCTTTGTCGGTCTCGTTCCGATCCGTGACGGCTCGATGACCTTCTGCGGGACCAACGTGTCGAAGACACCGGCACATGCTCTGGTGTCGCGCGGTCTCGCAATGGTTCCGGAGGGCCGCCGGCTTTTCCGGGGCATGAGCGTCGAGGACAATCTGAAGGTTGCGGCAGACCACGCTGGCGATCCGGCAGCGGGTTCCAGCCCCTGGACTCTTGAGCGCCTCTACGACCTCTTTCCCATCCTCGCCGAGCGACGAGCCCAGCCGGTCGAGAACCTGTCTGGCGGACAGCAGCAGATGGTCGCCATTGGCCGAGCGCTAATGACACAGCCGAAGCTGCTTCTATGCGACGAAATCAGCCTCGGCCTCGCGCCGAAGGTGATCGCAGAGATCTACGAAATGTTGCCGGTGATCCGTCGATCGGGAACGGCAATCCTGCTCGTCGAGCAGGATGTCGCCCTGGCGAGCCGGAGCTCGGACAGGGTCTACTGCATGCTGGAGGGGCGGATCACGCTGACGGGAAAATCGTCGGAGGTGACGAGGGAAGAGATAACGCAAGCCTATTTCGGAGTGAAACATGAAGTGGGTTGACGCCGTCGTCCAGGGGCTGCTGCTTGGCGGCCTCTATGCACAATATGCGATCGGCATGTCGTTGATGTTCGGCGTGATGCGCATCGTCAACATCGCCCACGGCGACCTCGTGGTCCTCCTGGCACTCATTGGGATCTCCCTCGCCGCAGCCTTCGGCCTCGGCGCCGGCTTCATCATGCTGATCCTGATCCCGGTGGGAGCACTGATCGGATGGGGGTTGCAACGCGGCATCCTCAACCATCTCGTGGGCAACGATCCGCTGCCCTCTCTGATCGCGACCTTCGGCCTGTCGCTGGCGTTGCAGAACCTGATGCTGACGATCTGGCAGGCAGACACCCGCTCGCTCGATGCCGGTCCGCTGGCGGTCCAATCGGTTGACCTGGCGGGCATCCATGTCGGCGTCCTGCCACTCTGCATCCTGGCTGTCGCGACGTTCCTGACCTGGGGCATGCATGTGGTGTTGAAGGCCACCCGCTTCGGCCGCGCCTTGCGCGCATCTGCCGCCGACAGGGACGCAGCCACCCTGAGCGGCATCGACACGAAGATCGTCTATGCTAAGGCGACCGCCATTGCGGTTGCGATTCTCGGCATCGCTGCCGTTTTCCAGGCAGCCCGCACAACCGTTTCTCCGGCTGATGGCGGAGCCCAGCTCATCTATGCCTTCGAGGCCGTAATCATCGGCGGCATGGGGTCCATCTGGGGCGCCTTTGCTGGCGGCCTGATCCTTGGCGTGGCCCAAGTCGTCGGGTCCCGCATAGATCCCGGCTGGGGCGTTCTGATCGGCCACCTCGTCTTTCTCCTGGTGCTGGCCTGGCGCCCCCAGGGGATTATGTCCCGTCGGTAGGAGGTAGACTTGACCTCACCTAACATCCTCGTGCACCGGCACACGCGATCCAGCCGCATCGCCATCGCTGTTGCCCTGCTACTTGTCCTTGCGATTCCCACCATGCCCTTCTGGGCGTCGAGTGGTCACATCAGACTGATCATCGAACTTTCCTGCCTGATCGCCATCGCTCAAATGTGGAACCTGCTGGCGGGCTACGGCGGCATGGTCTCCGTCGGGCAGCAGGCCTTTATCGGTGCAGGCGGCTATTCGCTCTTTGTGCTGTCGATGTATGGCGGCTTGAATCCCTTCCTCGCGGTACCCTTGGCCGTAATCCTCCCCGCCCTGCTCGCCGCGCCCTCCTATCTGCTGCTGCGCAAGCTCGACGGCCCCTATTTCGCCATTGGTACCTGGGTTCTGGCGGAAGTCTTCAGGCTCGTGACCGGCAATCTCTCCGTGGTCAATGCCGGATCCGGCATGACCTTGCGGGCCATGGGCCAATTCACTGCGCACCAGCGGGAGATCGGCCTCACGATACTCTGCGCCCTGCTCCTGCTCGTCACGCTCGGAGGGACGTTCGTAATGCTACGTTCGCGGCTGGGGCTTGCCATGACGGCGATGCGTGACGATCCAGTGTCTGCGGCGAGCCAGGGGGTGAATGTCGGCCGGATCCGTTTCGGCATCTTCGTGGTCGCCGCCATGGGAACGGGGCTGGCGGGGGCAATCTACTACATGGCGCAGCTGCGCATTTCCCCCGGCAGCGGCTTCGACCCCTACTGGTCCTCGATCTGCATCTTCATCGTGATGGTCGGCGGCATCGGCCGCCTAGAAGGTCCGATCATTGGCGCGCTTCTCTACTTTTTCGCCACACGCCTCTTCGGCCACTACGGTGCAAGCTACATGATCGTGCTCGGCCTGCAGACGCTGCTCGTGGCCCTCTTTTCGCCAGGCGGTCTCTGGGAGCTGTTCAGAAAGTACCGCGACTGGCCCTGGTTCCCGGTGGGGCACATGCTGGCACACCAACACTCAGGTAACCGCTGAACGCATTCACTCCACATTTGCCCACCAATCGTTCCTTTGTGCCTAATCTGGCGCGCCTCTCATCGAATCTCGCAGGACTGCCTGGCCTCTTTCAAGCCATGCGTCGAGTGGAAGCGTTGTGCCGCCCGCTTTCGGCGGCAGATTTGTCCCCTGCGCCCGAACCTGGAACTGGCGGGCTCTACATCACCGCCTGTGCCTCGTAGACTTCGCGCGCCGGGAGGGGGAGTAAACGATAAGCCATTTCGGCCTTCAATTCCTCGTGGCGGGCGATCTCCTCGGGCGTCTTGTCCTTCTTGGCGCCGAGCGTGACGAATTCCTCCTTCATATGGCCCGGCTTGATCACCGCTTCGGCGGTGCGGCCGCGATATCTGAAGCGGAACACGTAAGGTCCGGGCGGGTCGGTGATGATGTCCTTGCCGCCGATCGACTTGTCGACGGTCAGCCGCCCCTCGGTCAGCGCCCGGGTCACCATTTCCAGAGCGTCACGTCCGCCGGGGCCGGAAAAAGCGGTCACGATCATCACCTCGCGCCGTTCCAGCGGCGTGTCGGACAACAGCGGAAACGCCGCCTGCATGGCTTTGAGCGCATGCGCGACACCACCGGGAAAGCCGCCGCCGTGACAGGCGTTGATGCCTGTCGAAGGTGAAGCTGATCGGGTGGCCGTTGTCGAGTACGGTAATCTCGTTACTCTGTTTGTCTCGTAAGCCAACCGCTCGATTTTCCTACCTTTGCGCCTCCCGGCGCTCTCGATCGTCTCGCGTCTGATGGGTATCCAGACCTGGCCCCGGTACCTATAGCCGATATTACGCACACCCGATCTCGGTCGCGATCACCACCTTCTTCGGTCAGGACAGCATCTATTTGATGGCGCAATGGCAGCATCGGTTCTGATGATGATCCCGATCCTCTATCTCGTGTTTCGACGCTGGTTTGTGAGTTCCTTCGTGGGCTCGGAAGTGAAAGGTTGTTTGATGACAACGCATCCAAATCCCCCGCGCTTTCTGACGACTGAAGGGACATTCAGCGTGCTCCTTCTTGCCAGAAGCATAGTGCACGCATGGCTGGAAGCCGCGCACCAAGACAGACCGCCCGCGATACGGGTGGCGCCGGGGGCGCGGGAAATCGGACACCTGGCGGCACACACCAGCGAAGAATTCTCGGCGACTCCGCTTGAGAAAGATGCGTTAGTGGAGTTGGAGGGGAGGGGACAATGGCATCCGTACGATCGAACAGGTTCGCAAGCAGTATGGCACTGCGATGGTCCTTCCGGCTGCGGCAAGTCGACCCTCTTGCGCATGCTCCCGGGGATCGAGGACATCTACGGCGAAGAAATCCGCATCGACGCTCGCGTTGCCAATAGCATAGAGAATGCTCAAGTCAGGGATCATCCGCAATAGTCGGCTTGAGCACTCGCGCCTCCCGTTATTGTTTCCTTTTAGCGTGCTCCTTTAGCATTGCAAAAAGTAGCCCGCTGACCAGCAACGCGATGGCAAAGGCGGTGAGGCCGGGGCCATAGCTTTGCCAATATGCGCGGCTTAGCGGCAGCAGAGTTGCTCCCAAGGCCGCGCCCAGCTGGAACACGGCGAAGATCGTGCCATAGATACGCCCGAAAGCGGCGAGACCGAAATTGCGCTTGATGATGTAGCTGAGCACGTCGAACTCCGCCCCGTAGACCATGCCGATCAGGATGGCGGAGACAAAGACCAGAGGACCGACCTGTCCTGACCCATAGATAAGGCAGGCAATCGCACCTCCAACGCATACGGCACTCATCAGGCGCTTTGCTGACATATAGTCCAGGAGAACGCCCGTGAGGAACCGCCCGACAAGCACCGCAATGCCGAAAACGGATTGCACGACAGCGGCGTTTTGCGGCGTCAGGCCGCCATCGATCAAAAGCGAGATCTGGTTCGTGACAAGCCCGGTATTGACGAAGCCAAGCAGAAAAAAGGCGAGAGTCAGAACGATGAATTCGCGGGTTTTGACAAGGCTTTTGAAGTCCGTTGTCTCGCGCGATGCAGCGACGTTTCGGCTGCCGGCATCGGCCACAGCGGGTGCCTCACGCAAAAGCAGCGCGTTGATGGGCAGAACCAAGAGCGCAACAATGACACCAAGGCTAACATAGGCCCATTGCACCGACCCGTTGAAGATGACGAAGGTGATCAGCGGCGGCAACAGCGCGGCGCCCAAGCCAATGCCGCCATTGGCAATGCCAATGGCCAGCCCAAGTCGCCGTTCAAACCATGTGCTGACCACGCGCAGATAGGAGACAGGCCAGAGACCGATGCCCAGCAGGGGCAGAACCGCATACATGACGTAGAAGGCGGTGATATTGCCAGAAAGAAAATACATTCCCGCCAGGCCAAGCGCGAAAGTGACACTGGAGGCCAGAACGATGGGCCGCGTGCCAAAGCGATCGATCAAATAGCCCTGAATGGGGGAAATCACCATGATCATTAGCGACACGATGGTCGCTGCAAACAGAATGGACGGCTTCGACCAGCCGAAGGTGCGCGACAAAGGCTCCACGAAGACGCCGAACAGAAACAGCAGGATGGTACTGGGGCCGAAAACTAGCCCTACCGTGGCGGCTGCGGTGGCACCCACTGCCTGACGGCTGGTATCTTTCAACAGGGGAGCCCTTCCACTCCCCGGCGCGACTGCAATCATATTGTCGGTCATATTGTCTCCCTCCCGATGACAACTGATGAACTGGCAAACGGGCCGGCCAGTCCTGCGGCCTGTTTTGCGTCAAACCGTCAGGTAGACCGCCGCCCTCCGCGCCAGAACCCGGATCAGATTTTCGCGGTAGGCCCGTGACCCGAAACGATCCTCGAATATGTCGAGGTCATCGAAACGAAGGCTAGCGATTTCCGCCATCGGCGAGCCGGCGTCCAGCAAGCGCTCCAGGTCCTCACAACGAAAGGCCCCCTGCCCCGATGCGCCGGTAACCCCTGCCCGATACGCGCCGCTTATGCGGGAAAGAAAGACGCCCGCCATGGCATAGCCGGATGCCGGATGAGGGAACTTTTCATATCGTGCCGTGTCCGGCGCATCGAAGGTGATCGCGGTCACGAGTTCATGCTCGTCAAGCGTGGTTTCGAACATGCCAAGCAGGAAATCCTCAATAGCAATCGTGCGGGATTCGGTCTCAATGCTGGAATCAAGGGCAACCAACGCCGCCGGGTAATCTGCTGCCGGATCGTTATTAGCAAGCGAACCACCAATGGTGCCGCGATTGCGCACATGCCGGTCGCCGATCTGGCGGGCGAGATCGCAAAATGCCGGACAGATGGCTTGCAGGGCCGCATTATCGGCAATCCGCGCATGAGTGACGGCGGCACCGATGCGGACACGGCGAGCTTCAACGGTTATATCGTTCATGCCGGGAAGTGCCGTTACATCCAAAAGGTCGGACGGCAAGGTGAGACCGAGCTTTATCGAGGGCAGAAGGGTCATCCCGCCGGAGATATATTTTGCATCATCACAGGTCTTAAGTGCGTCGAGGCGCGCTTCATGCGAAAGGAGGCGGTGATAGGTGAAGGGTCTCATTCTCTTTCTCCGCTTGTCATTGTGCCGCCTGTCCGGGTGTCTCAAGGCAACCTGCCGCATCCAGAATGGCGGTGATGATGTTTTGATAGCCCGTGCAGCGACAGAGATTGCCCTTCAACGCATGTGCCACAGTCTCCCGCGTCAGCTTCCTGCCTTCCCGCGCGATGAGATCAATGGCCGTGATGACGAGGCCGGCGGTGCAATAACCGCACTGCAGCGCATGATGACGGTGGAAAGCATCCTGAACCGCATGAAGGGCCGCGCCGTTCGAAACACCCTCGATCGTCGTGATCGCTCTCCCATGCGCCTGCACGGCAAGCATGGTACAGGATTTGACAGTGTCGCCATCAACGGAAACCACGCAAGCGCCGCACTGGGTGGTATCGCAACCGATATGAGTTCCCGTCAGCCCCAGGTCTTCCCGCAGGAAGGAGACAAGCAGCCGATGATCCTCACAGGAGCGCCGAACGGTCTTGCCATTGATGGAGAGTTCAATGTCAGTCATGGATTCTCCTCCTCCCGCTGCCGTTCTCACGCCGCCGTGGCGATGTCCGAAATGCGGTCAAAGAATTGCTGGGATAGCTTGCGGGATGTGGATTCGATCAGTCGCCCGCCAAGTTGAGCAAGCTTGCCGCCCACGCTGGCATCGACCGTGTAATGCACCACGGTGCCACCCTCTTCTTCCTGCAAACGAACATTGGCGCCGCCTTTGGCAAAGCCCGCTATTCCGCCATTTCCCTCACCGGCAATCCGATAGCTTTCCGGTGCCTGCACATCGAGAAGCTGCACGCGACCACTGAACCGGGCCTTCACAGGGCCAATCGAAACAGTGACCGTTGCCGTATAACCCTCGTTGACTGCCTCAAGCGTCTGGCAGCCTGGAATAGCCTGACGTAGCACTTCAGGGTCGTTGATCAACGCCCAGACCTGCGCGCGGGGACGCGGCACGAAGAAACTTCCTTCAAGCTTCACGATTGCATTCCTTTCATTTCGGCCCCATGCAGGGCATCCCAAAGACGGCCAGCAGTAACTGGCATCTGGAGATCGGTAACGCCGAGCGGGCGGACTGCATCGAGAATGGCGTTGATGATAGCGGCAGGCGTTCCAATGGTGCCGGACTCGCCTATGCCCTTCACGCCCAGCACGTTTGAGGCGCTGGGGATTTCAATAAGTTTCGACTGGATGAACGGCATATGCTCGGCGCGGGGCAGGCAGTAATCCATCAACGAGCCGGTCGTGAGCTGACCGGCTTCATCATAGACCATCTCCTCATAGAGCGCCTGACCGATGCCCTGCGCGCAGCCGCCATGGATCTGCCCCTCGCAGATCATCGGATTAAGCGCCCGCCCCACATCATCGACACAGCTAAAGCGGTCGATGCGGATCTCGCCTGTCTCCGGCGTCACCTCGACTTCGCACACCTGGCAGCCGTTTGGAAAATTCGGTTGCGCACCCGGTTTGCCCGCCGAAGTGCCTTCTCCGTAAAGGCCCAGCGAAAAGCGCATGACCGGACCAGCGGGCAGGTAGAAGAACCGCGCCACATCCTTGAGCGAGATCGTCTGGTTGGAGGTGCGAGTGCGAAACAGCCCATCGGCAAACTCAATATCGCTTTCCTCCACCTTCAGAAGGACGGCAGCCATTTTCGAGGCCTTGAAAATGAGGTCGTCGGCTGCCTTGCGCAGTGCGGTGCCACCCAGCATGGAACTGCGGGCTGCAAACGTGCCACGGCCTATCAGCACCTTGTCCGTATCGCCCTGCACAAAGCGAATGTCCTTCATGTCGAGCGAAAGCCACTCAGATACAAGCTGGCTGAACACGGTGGCGTGCCCCTGGCCGTGCGAATGGGTTCCTGCAAGGATCGTCAGCGTGCCGGACGGTTCGAAACGGATCTCCATGCGCTCGTTCATGACGCCCGCCACCTCGATGTAAGAGGTGATCGAGCGGCCTCGCAGACGGCCCGCGTTTTCGCTTTTCGCGCGGCGAGCGGCAAAGCCATTCCAATCGGCAAGCGCGGCGCATTCATTAGCAAGACGCGGAAAATCGCCGCTGTCATAGGTCAAGCCAGCGCAGTTGGCATAGGGCATCTGCTGCGGCGACACATAGTTGCGCACCCGGATCTCGCGAGGATCAAGCCTGAGCGTCGAGGCCGCCTCATCCATCAACCTTTCGATGACAAACGCCGCTTCCGGCCTGCCCGCGCCACGGTAGACGGAGAGCGGCGCGATATTGGTGAAAACAGCATTGGTCTCCAGATCGACCGTGGGAATATCGTAGGTGCCCGGAAGGAGCTGCATGGAGAAGAAGAGCGGCGGCGTGGCCGTGCCCCAGAAATAGGCACCCAGATTGTGATAGGCGCGGACGCGAAGCCCAAGGATACGGCCCGTGGCATCGAGTGCCATTTCGGCATGCGCAGTCTGGCCGCGCCCTTGCGTATCCGTCTGCATCGCTTCGCTACGCGTCGCGACCCACTTAACCGGCCGACCCACACGCCGCGACGCCCAAAGAACCAGCCCGTCTTCAGGATGCATATGCGCCTTGAGGCCGAAGCCGCCGCCAACATCAGGAGAGATAACGCGCAACGCGGATTCGGGAACGTTCAACACGGTGGCGGCAAGCACGCGTCGAAAACCGTGCGGATCCTGCGAGCTGGTATGCAGCGTATAGTGATCTTCACCTGCGGTATAATCACCGATGCAGCCACGCGGCTCCAGCGAAAACGGCGCGACACGGGGACTGACGAAGCGACGGCTGACGATGACATGCGCCGCCTCGAAAGCCTTCGCCGTCTGCCCGGCGTCGCCGAATTTCAACGTGACTGAGCGGTTTCCAGTCGGGCAATCCTCCCACAGAATCGGCGCTTCGGGGTCCAGTGCTGCTTGCGCGTCCACCACGGCGGGGCGCTCTGCATAATCCACCATCACTGCATCGGCACCAGCGCGGGCCTGATCCGCCGTTTCGGCAATGACCATGGCAACGCGCTCGCCAACGAAGCGGACCCGGTCCTTCACCAGCAAGGGTCGCATGGTGGCATAACCGGCCGGACCGCCCCAGAGTTCGGGCATAAAAAATGGCGGCACACTACCGAGCCCATCCGCCTCAACATCATGCCCCGTCAGCACCGCCAGAATGCCGGGCATCGCCTCAGCTTCACTGACATCGATGGACAGGATATCGGCATGGGCATGCGGAGAAAGCACCATGGCCGCATGACATTGGCGCGGCAGCGTAATGTCATCGACATAGCGCCCCTGCCCCGTCAGAAAGCGTCGATCTTCTATCCGCAATGCGGGTTTAGCGATCGTCATGATTTGTTATCCTCCCTCTCCTGCCCGTATCCGTATGCCCGCCTCGTTGCGTCAAGGCTCCCGGATCGAGCGGGCGAGAACAGCGTTGACTGCCTCCGCCTGCTCGAAGAGCGGAATGTGGGCGGCTCCCGGAATGATCGTGAACCCGGAACCGGCAATAGCATCCGCCAGCGCTTTCCCCGCCGCAGGCGGTGTTGCTTCATCCAGCTCTCCCACCGCGACTGAGACCGGCATGGTGAGGCGTGCAGCGTGTTGACGGCAATCGGCAATGGCGAGCGCATCGCAACCGGCGGCATAACCTTCCGAGGACATACGTGAGAGCATGGTAGCGAGCCCTCGGCCAAAGGGTGTCTCAACGGCTTGCGGCGTAATCCACCGCGCCAGGACGCCACCGGCGATGGAAGCCAAGCCCTCGGCCCTGATCTTTGCCGCCCGGTCCTTCCACATTTGCGGGGCTAGGCTGACGATATTGCTATCGAACATGGTCAGCGTCTGCACACGCTCCGGCAGTCTGGCTGCAACACATTGCGCCACCATACCGCCGATGGAGATGCCGGCCAGATGAAAGCGTTCCACGCCAAGTTCCAGCAACAGGGCGACAATATCGTCTGCAATTACCTCGATTGTAACCGGGGTTCGGGAAAGGTCGCTGAGGCCGTGGCCGCGAAAATCCGGACAGATCACAAAATGCGTGCGACTGAAGGCGCGCACCTGCTCCTGCCAGACATCGTGTGAGGTACCGAGCGAATGGAGCAGAACCAATGCCGGATCATGTTCGCTACCGTGGAGCGCGACATGAAGAGTGTGGTCGTTGATACTGAGGAACATTGGCTAGAACTCCTCGTTCAGCGCTGCAAGCGCCTTTTCCACAACGGCGGTCTGGGCTTGCGGGGCGGCGCGTTCACGTTCGAGTCGGCTGATTTCCAGCGAGGAATCGACCACCAGCTTGCAGCGAGCGTAGCGGCGCTGCATGAAGCTCCGAAGTGCGGCGGGAACATGGGTCTGTCGAGCGATTTCCTCGCCCAGCACCAGCCCGTCCTCGATGCCCATTCCTGCACCGGAGGCCAGTTGCGGCGTGGTGGCATGTGCCGCGTCACCTATCAGCACCGTGTTTGACCGCACCCAGGTTTCACCGGCCAGAACCGTTTCCAGCGGGCGGCAGATGATATTGGAGCGTTCATTCAAACCATCGGCGACCTCGCGCAGAATGCCGCCATAGCTCTGCAACAGGTCACGAAGCACCACATGCTGATCTACCTCGTTGCGCCAGACCGGCTCCGGCTGGGCTTCCAGATAGAACATGTACATCTGGTCCGGCGCGACCGGATTGAGGCCGACCTTGGCGGAACCGCCCAGAAAGAAGGTACGCCGCACGATGGAAGGATGGCGCTCCATCATCAGCCGCCAGCACATTTGCCCAGCATAGCGCGGTACCGGCGCTGTCTCGAACATCTGCTGACGTGTGCGGGAATAGATACCATCGGCACCGACAACCAGATCGTAGGTCGCGGAGGCATCATTGCTGAAGCGCACGGTGGCAAGATCGCCGTGCCACACTATCGATTCCACCGTGACGCCGAGCATGACTATCGGGTTCAAGGCCAGCAGGCGCTCGGACATGATGCGGTGAAGCACTGGCCGCAAAATACCACCAGCGGTTGGAATGTCGCCAAGGCCATCATTGCGTGTGTCGATACTGAACAGCGGCTTGCCATCGGCAGAGCAGATATCGATTCCATCCGCCGTATAGCCATGTTCAAGCACCGCATCGAGAATGCCGAGCATGCCCATGGCCCTCAGCGTTGGCCCGGTGATGGTGATGCCCGCCCCATAGACCCGCCATTGCGGGTCCTGGTCGCAGAGATCAACCGTCAGGCCTGCCTCGCGAAGCGCGATGCCCGCCGACATGCCGGCAATACCGCCGCCAATGATGAGGGCCTTGCGTGTTTCAGCCATGGTTGCCCGTCGCCGCTGCGAGTTCGCTCTGGCCGAAATGACCGATGCCGATACCGGTGTACCAATCATTGACGGCGCGATAATAGGCGCGACGGAACGGCAGGCCGCCTGCGGCACCCATGGCTGCCATCCACATGCGGATTTCTTCCGCACCGTTGCCCGCAGTGTGTACCTGTTCGGTGGCATATTTGACCACGGCATCAGGATCGCCCGCTTCGAAAAGCTGGAGCAGATTCTCGTCGAATTCCCGGTTGACCATGCCCATGCGCGGGGTAGCAATATCGTGGCTGATGCCGCCGGTTGCCAGAATAGCCACGCGCTCTACACCATCGTAACGGCGGACGGCATCGCCGAGGAACTTGCCGAACTGGTAGCAGCGGCGCATGGTGGGCATAGGCGGCTGCACGCAATTGAACAGGATCGGAACGATGGGCAGATCCGGGTCAAGTCCTGCCAGCTCAAGAGGCGTCAACGAGCCATGATCCAGCACCATTTCCATGGAGAAGGAAGGATCGAAATCTGCCTGCAAGGCTTCCTGCAGCAGATAGGCACCGAAGGCTTGATTTCCCGCAAAAACCCGCCGCTTTGCTTTCAACCAATGTTCGATGGGACTTTCGTAGCTTTCACCCACGCCGATGCACAAAGCCGGGAAGTTATTGAGGAAAAAGTTGTGCAGATGGTCGTTCGACAAAACCACCAGCGCATTCGGTTTTCCGGCTTCGAAATCGCGGCCCATGGCTTCATAGGCCCCGAAGATCTCGTTGCGCAGATCCGCCGGAATACGATCCGGAAAATTCAGCATGACGGGCGTGTGGCTTGCCGCGTAGATTCCGGTCAGTTCAGCCATTTGTCGTCTCCTTCTTTCATCAGGCTGCGCAGGGCGGCAAGCGATACATCTTCTGGAATGCGCACGCCGATGCAGTGGGCGCGCAGCAGGTAGGGGTTGACACCGGCCTCATAGAGACCGGCCACGTCATTGCCGGTGATCATCGCCGCCATTTCAGGAGTCAGCTTGAAGCGCGCCAGATAAGCTTGAGCATCCGCATTATACGCGGCCAGATCATCGGGCTTGTGGTGGAGTTCGTAGAGAACCTTATCCAGCAGATAGGCCTCCGTGGTTGGCATCATCAGCCGCCAATTGCTCATGGCAGTCTCCCTCCCATCATTTCAGGTAGTTGCCGACCCACGAAACAATCGTGGGTACCGTGTGCGGGCCAAAGCCCATGTGACCGCCCGGAAACAGGCGAACGGATTTCGGGCTGCCGTGCTCCAGAAGCAGGTGGATGTCGGCAATCGGGCACTGCTTGTCTTCCCTGCCATTCACCAACAGAAGCGGTGCGCAGGGTTGCGAAAGAAGGCCCTGATCCAGCAGCGAAAGAACCCGGAAGCCTTCCACATATTCGGCGTCGTTCTGTGCCCCCAGCATGCGGCTACGGGTTTCGACCAGTTCCATCAGGTAGCTATCCGGGTAGCGGGAGGCCTCGATCCATTCCGGCTGGAACATGTAATGCACGCCGCCGCCCCAATTGACCGCGCAGCGCAGCTTTTCCGACATCAGATGGGCAAGCTTGGTGGCCCAATGACCGCCGAAGGAACGCCCGATCAGCGCAATACGGCTTCCATCGAGATCTGCCGCCTGCATGACCCAATCGATAACCGGCACGAATTGAATCTCACCATCGCGATGCGCCTTGATCGGCGATTGCCCCGTGCCGACATTGTCCATGGCAATGGTTGCTATGCCGCAGGAGACGAGCTGGTTGGAAAGCTCGGTCATCTCCTCCTTCCAGGCATCAACACCGCCCCACATAATGACCACCGGCGGCTTTTCGACCCCCTTCGGCTTGCGGAGGTAGAAGCGGATCTCGTTGGAAAGCGCATCCGGCGCATCGAAGGGAAGGCTGACCGGCGTGATCGGCGGATCGGCAAGTGCGCCGAACCTGGCATAGGCCTCCAACTCAAGCCGATAGCTTTCCTCCTTGTCCGGATGGTTCGGGCAGGGAAAGCGGCCGAGGAAATAGAAGCCGTAAGCCTGATAATAAGCGTTGCGCGCCGCGACCCCATCACCAGAGGCGGTCGCGGCGTCGGCCTTTGCCATGTACATGTTGCCTGTCGCAATCCAGGCCTTAGCCCAGAGCGCGCCATCCAACCCTTCCAGCCGATCGATGGCTTCCATCGTGGCCTGCGGATCGGTCAACCCAAGCGGATGGACCCGCCTGGCAACACGATCACGCATCCAGACCTTTGCGTCCTCCAGAGATCTTGGTCCTGTCAATTCGCCAGCAGGTGCCGACATCAGCATTCTCCATCATTGTGTCCGGTCGTGTCGATCACCAGACCGCCTCCAGCGCCGCGCGCTGCGTTTCCGCTGTTTCAATCTTTCGCCCCAGCAGGCGCAGGCTTTCCCGTACCGGCGCTATCAGTGCGGCATTGTTCGCCGCCACCGTGCCGTCCGGCAAAAGAAGGTTGTTTTCGAAGCCAAGGCGCACATGGCCACCCATAAGGGCCGCGGCGACGGCGCAGGCCGCCTCGTCCTTTCCGAAAGCGCACATGCTCCAATGGGCGAAGAAAGGCGCCACCTTCAGGAACTCCTGAAGATCCGCCGAGCTGGATTGCTGATGCGTCGTGTATCGCCCCAGCACGAAAAGCACCGGGATATCCTCTGACGGAATAAGCCCGCGCCGACGCATATCCTGCAGGCGCTCGACATCGCCGTGATCGTAAAGAATGATCTGGGGCGTGATGCGCACGCGCCGCATCCATTCGAGCACCGCTGCAAAATCACCCTCATAAGACGCGTCCGGCACGATTTCGCGCAGCGCCATCGAACAGGCTTCTGGCTGCAGCATCCGGATCAGGTCGATTTGCTCGGGCGGCATAAAAAGACCAAGCGCCTCTGTCGTCACCTGAACGATCAGCCGATCCGATACCAGCGCTCGAATTGCCCCGATGGCTGCACGATAGCGTTCGACATCAAGGCAATGGCGCCCGTCCCCGTCGCGCACATGCACATGGATCATGCTGGCGCCCGCTTCGAGGCAATCAGCCGCGCAGCCTGCCAGTTCCGCGGGCGAGAGCGGCAAAGCCGGGTGATCGGCCTTCAACCGGCGGCCACCATTGGGCGCAATAGCAATCGCCACGCCGCGCTCACGCGCGGATGTGTTCAATGCACTCATTCATATCCTCCCGATGGAACACGCCTCCAGTGTTCCCGCGCCGGCCGCTTCTTGCCTAGCGGCCGCCTCAATCACCGACCTTTCCTCGGAAAATTGAGCATGATCAAAAATTACACAAGGCAGTTATCATGTCAATTTGATCATGCTCACTTTTTTTCAGATTGAGACAAGAATCGGACGCTAGGCCGAAAGCTCAAGCGCGGAGGCGTGTGGAGAGAGGCCTTTCAACACGAGTTCGATCTGCCGCCTCAGCCTGTCTGTGCCCTTATCGAGATCCGGATCGTCCTCAGACAACCAGATCCGCAGGTCCACTTGATAAATTGCAAATACCGCCTGCGCGATGAGTTCCGGTGCTTCGGTTGACTTAATGATGCCCTTATCCAGCGCTTCCGTGATCAGGTCGATCAGCAGGTGGCGAAGGGCGTGCCTCGTTCGGTTGAAGCGTTCCGCCTGCTTGCCGGACTGATAAAAATACATTTCTCGCAGTGCGGCCCGCGAGATCACCGGATTTTCGGCGAAGTACCGGTAGTGACGGCGAAGGATAATCAGCAGATTATGCAGCAGGGAGTAATCGGGGCTGATCGTTGCGCGAGACTCTGAAATACAGGCTTCCAGCCCATCATTGACGATCAAAAACAAAAGGTCGCGTTTCGTTTCCGCATAAACAAACACGGTCCCCATGCCTACCCCTGCCAGGCTGGCAATCTCGCGCGTCGTGGTGTCATCGAAACCTTTTGAAAGGAAAAGACTGAAGGCAGCTTCTTTGATGCGTAGAAGTTTGTCTTTCTTATTTTTTTCCCGCAACCCAACCTTATTCATCCGTCCTCCGATACCAAACATTGCCAGCCGGCCGCTCAGCGTTAGCGAAATCGGACTTGCTGGTGAACGTCGACAACAGGAGCCGACAAGTCGTCTCTAGAATGAATAGATTCGCCACGCCAACTTGGCTAGCCCCGCACCGTAACCGGGGTGGTACTCAGCGATGTCAGCCTCTGACTTGAAGGGCGCGCCAATCGCACCGGTTGCTGGAGGGATACCAACTGGCGGCGCGTCTCCAACCCGACACAGGGGATCGGCCGCGCATCAAATAATCGGATCCGCGGCGGTGCTAGGGGTATGCGATGGTACTTTTTGCGAGCGCAATGCGGATTCGACCGACCTTTGCGATGGAGAATGCGGCGGAATGCAATGGCTTGCGTGTGTCTCGCTTAAGCCGGCTTATCTCATTCCCGAAGGAACCGCCGCGGCATCCACCCACACTACAAGTCGACGACACGTTCATAGCGTTCAAGCCGGTGGACTGACGGATCGCATGGAGGTGGATATAGGATTTCCAGTCACCGTTCGCCTCCGCAGCCAACCAGTCTTTTAATTACTCCGGGACACCATTCGGAAAAATCGCCCGCACGTCGGAAGAGCGGTAGGTTTTTGAACCACACTCCTCGGCAAAGGCAAAATATTCCTTGAAAAACTTGGTCCTGAGCAGCAAGAACTCGCGAGTGTTCTTCATCAAATTATTTTGTTCGGCAACCGACCTTTCAATCTCGTCCAACTGCCTGTCCAAATCATCTTTCGGGGCGCTTTTTTCACGCTGCTGCTTGTTGATGACACCGGATGATTCTTCGACAGCCAAGGTCGCACGTTTCACACCCAGATGCAGGCGCTGCCTTTCCACCGCAGCGTATCTATTGAAGCAGGCCAGCAGCTCTTTCGAGGTAAGAACCGGCGACCGACCGTCAGCGAACTCGGATGGCACGCCAAACGGAAGCAAATCTTTCGAGAGGGAGAAGCAATCCGAGTTTAGGTCTGTGGAAAGTAAGGCAAAAATCAAAAGCGGCCCAAGCAAGCTTCACCTCAAGTTTCGAACCGGCAAGCGGTCTTGTCTCTATATGTCCAGCAAGCTGGCGTCGAACCACACGTCTTCATAATCTGGTGCGATTAAAAACCGCCATCCAGGAGGAAGCCCTAGATAAGGTACAACAGCCGGGCAACTCATTGACAAATGAGACACATGCATCGGCTTGAAGAAATCCGCGTCCTCAGGAGGAAAATCTCGCCCGCCCCAAATGTACCAGCCGCAGGTGCCATTCTCCGGCGGATGCCTCAGGCCGTTTAGCGGCTGCTCGCCCTGCAGTGCGCCTTCAGAGATGCCCAGTTTCGAAGACGGTTCAGCAACGCTAAATTCGACATTGTGGCGTAGACATACCTCAACTTGATCTTGATCCACGGCTTGCTCCCTGATCGTTGGAGCGTAAGCAAAGGCTAGATCGGGAGCAAGAGGCGTGAATTGGGCTTTAGACCCGGAACGAGCCAGCTACTTAAATCCAAAGCAGGCGGAAACTTTGCGCCGATGTGGACAATGCCGCGATGGAAAGCTCGTCCCATCGCTCAAAACAGAAAGGACGGCATGCAAGGTCTACAGGGCCCGAGACAATAAAAAAGGCCGACGTGTTCGATTACATTGAGCGCTTCTACATCCGAAGTGTCGGCATTTCGACACTCGGTTATCTTAGCCCGATGGATTGAAAACAAGGTGGGATCAGCTTAGCTCGGTGTCCCAAAACCGGCAGCAGGCAGAGCGCTTGCAGAAGCTAAACAGGTGGTATGGTTGCCGCGTTCATGACCAGCTTTGGTGTGGACGAGAGACTTCTGCCGAATTTCGCCACTACCTGGCATTGCGGTCTTCTTGTTACTGTGCAGCTAAAGCAAAAGGTGTAGAGCGATGAGTAGCAAATGGCAGTCAGAGCAAGTTTGGCGTGACGCACTTTTGTCGGCTCGCGAGCAACTGCGTAGCATGAAAATAAAAGGAGAAGGTGCCCAGCGAATTTCCCGGCAGCGTAGACAGGTCGAGCGTATTCGATCCGCTGGACTTCCAACCTGGCAGGAGAGAATTGAATGGGGAGGGTTTAAATTTCCTCCTTCTTCGGACTAGGAGATCGGACTACCGTCTGTACCCTTCGACCTTTATTCCCAGCTCGGTTTCGATGAGAGGGAATTGGCCTAGTAAAGCTATAGCCCTACGGAACGCATCCAGCTCTTGGACAACCTGTCGTGCGGCAAGCTTGTTTGGTTTTGGCCAAGAGGCGACAGCCGGTATTTCAAGCCATTCGATGGCGCGTAGCTCCACCGGACCGTATTCGCAACTGTCTATATAGGCCGTCGGACACCGAAGCGCATCCTGGCCCGGAAGCCGCATCACGCGGACTTCTGGAACATCCAGAAACTTCACAAGCATCTGGATTTCTGCGGTTGAGACTTTGGCCCATGCTTTGAGCACCTTGCGCCATTTGGTGTCTGACATCAAGGCGACAGAAAACTCACGCCTAGCTCGGCGCGAGATACATTGCAGTTCTGGTGAATGAGCGCTCATATCAAAGCAATGTGCATGACAAAAGAAGGCTCGGCAAGGCGGATGTCCTATGAGCCATTTGCAGTCATCGGTCCCAGTCGTAAACCTCGCCACAGGCGGAACCGCCGCGCTCCTCGGCAACACGCCAACCCAACCACGTGGGCTCTTCTATCAAACCCCGAGCTGTCAACGCTCGAAAAATATCTCGCGCCAGTTCCTCTGGTTTGGGAACGAGGTCACTATCACTCACGAAGCAATCCAGCCCTCCGTGGGGAAAGTATCCTTCGGGTGGAATTCTCGCTTGGGTGACGAAGAATCGGGGAACCCCCTTCGACAAAGAGCCCCCATGCTTGTTTGTCTTGATATGGTAGATGCGGCCCGAACTGAAGTCCTCGTTGGCCGACCATTCGACGTAAAAATTATCGGACAACTCCAGGTCGATCATTCGGGTTCCTTAGTGAGCAGAATAGCGGATGCCTCTCCCAGTAATCAACAGCTCCGAAAGCTGAGCGTGAGTGTTTCGGGGCTGAAGCATTCAAGATACAGAGGCGGTGGCTGCTGCCCTTTACACCCTTTCCGCCAATATGTGATGCCAGCTTGATGACGAGATCGCCTGAGATATCACTGCCCGAAAAACTACGGGAAAATGGTCGCCTGCGCGGAAATGAGTGGGCATGGCCGGTTTGTGACATCCCTGCCGTTATCGAAGCAGCGCGGCTCGCTGGCCTGGTGAGCATTGGTGGGCAATTGCAGTTCCGATTCCCCGAGGCTACCTGTGAGCTTTATTGGATAGGGGTCGATACCTTCCCATTCATTTCATCTGACCTCGCATGGCGTGAACGGGTCGAGAAAACAGCAGTCGTCGCTCTGTCGCAGTTTCGAGCGCTGCAGAAGGATTGCGATTTCCTTGCTGAAGGCCAGTCCAGCTTCGGCCAACACCTGGATTCTTACAGAGCCGGCGGCGGCGATCCACGCGACGCAATGTGCTTCGTTTGGTATCTTGAGGCTACCGGAGATTTGGAACAGGTCTAGTCCCGCGCTTCAGATGCATGTGGGGGCAGCTTGGGGTCAGGTGTGGACGGACATTTCAAATAGAGGTTAACGATGGGAACCCGTTTTCTGGAAGCGCGATGACAACGACCTACGATGATCTTGGTTCACTCGATGATTGGCTTTTACGGCAAGCCATAGAACAGGCCGAGCATGGGATTTCCATAGAAGATCAGCTCATCCCGCAGACGGTTCTTCGCCTCGGCCAGCCTCATGTATATCTCTACGCCACCGTCATCTTCGACGGCGAGGTTGCAAACGGCGGCCTCCAGCAGTTCTTCGATAATTCCTCCGGTGCTCTGGCTCCGACTGTTCGTGATGCGCTGCAGGAAATGCGCTTGCCCAAATACGCAGCTACCATCGGGCAGATCATCGGGGGATTCGGGGAGCAATTTCCTCGCAATCAAAATGATCGGATGGATCAAGTCGACCGCGATCCAAGGCTCCAGATCATGCTGGACACCGGCTCCGATTCCATCGACGTTTGGAGCAAAGAATACATTCTGGCGCGCGAAACCTATGCGAGGAAGAACCGCTTATTGAAGTGATTTGCTCACCGGTATGTCGAAGCCCCGTTGCAGCCCCAGGCAGGGATCGGTCCCAGGGCGGGCTAGACACGCCTCACGCCTCAACCATACGTCTAAGAAACCCAGGAGAAGGAAGGTTCGTCTGGCGAAATGACGTCGAGGCAGTTTCCTCCGGTGACAAATCGATAATGTGTCGATCCTGGCCGCACGACTGCGAGAACCTCGCGCTGCGCTGCCCGGAATGGGCTCCCCTCCACCCGATAAGCGAAGTAGTTGGGCACATGTCCAACCGTCTTTTGCCCGTGCTCCTCCAGCGGCAGATGGACGTCATCGATGACGTGGAAGATGTCGACGTGATGAAAGAATACTCTCAATAAGTGGTCTTCTCCGCTGACCGTGAAGTAGGCTTCCAATTCACTAGCTCCGACGTCTGAGAGCGGCGACGGCAACCGCACCACCTGCATCGTCAGCCACACCGCCTCGTTTGACAAGGCGGCCCCGAAGGGGTCTTTTGATATCCAAATGGTCAAGGCCAGAGCCTACGAAGAAGGCGAGATGGAGTTCGTGAAATCTCCGTCCGGCTGGAATGCGAAGCGCTATCGGGCGATCAAGCAGGAAGCGCGGTAGCTTCCCAGATTTGATCCGGGCAAATTTTCAAAATAACAGATCGGTATCAAATACTTGCATGGAACCCCCAATTATCGGGGTTGCAACCCTCATCTTTTCCCGCGATGGTCATCCATCACTCGCTAAGCGAATGGCGTTTGTAATTCTTATATCAAGTCATCTCACAGCATTTGGATCACGTCCCGCCCAAGCGATTTCAAACCACAAGCTCGACATCTTCAGTGCGGCTCACCGTCTCTGCGAAGGGCTGACCGCGCTTCTGGTGCAGTCAACACGTCGGTTTGCAATCGACCGCTCAATGACTAGCCGGATAGATATCCACCAAGCACATTTGAGGAGAAAGAAATGCCAACATTCATTACCCCTTACTGGCAGTATGGCAGCAATGGCGACTACGCTCCCGACGCGTTCGTAGGTACCAGCGAAAACGACACATTCCAGCTTGGTGGAAGTGAGGCTGGCACCTCAGGCGGCATCCGCAACGGCTGGGATACGTTCAGCGGTGGCTTTGGCACGGACCGAATTTATATTGCCCCGAAGTCCGGCTTTTCCTGGACTGCGGCGTATATTGACACAAACGGGCTGGACAGCGTGGAGAGAATTGAGTTCCACGACTCGCTGTCTGTGCGTCCGGTCTATTTTCAAAGCAGCGTGAATTTCTCGAGCGTGACATACATGAGCTTGAACACCAAGGTCTACGGGAGCGGGTTCAGCGATACCTTCTTCGGGGGCAGCCTCGGTGAGTACGTGGAAGGAGATGCCGGTAACGATACGCTCTACGGAAACGGCGGCAACGACAACCTTTATGGTGACACCACCTCGAATAACCCCAATCCGGCCCAAAGGAACCCGATCGGTCATGACAACCTGTACGGCGGAAATGGCGACGATTTCCTTTATGGTCAGTGGGGCAACGACAGGCTTTGGGGTGAAGCCGGCAATGATCGGCTCGACGGTGATGTCGGCGCAGACGAATTGCGCGGCGGGCTTGGCAACGACGAACTCTTCGGCGGCGTGAGTTCTGACCTACTCGATGGGGGTGCCGGCATCAACCACATATGGGGCGGCGTGAGCACTGAGCTCGATACCTTCCAATTCACATCCACCACGGATCAAAGCGTCATTGAAGACTATGAAATCGGTGAGGATCTGCGTTTCAGTCTGGCTATTGCTGACGATCTTAGTGATCTGACATTCTCGGATGACGTCAACGGAAATGCCCACATCACCGTGGGCTCCGTGGATATCACCTTTACCGGTATTTCATCCGCATCGATCGCCACATCTGATATCTTCTTCGGTGCCTACTCATAAGCAAGGGTGAAGAGCCCCGCTTCCCGGAGGAAACGGGGTTCTCTCAGTGTTCGCCATAAGCCCGTGCAGCGGGGTTTACATCAGCCGGGACGAGATCGATGGTGGTCCCATCCGCAAAGGAAAGGCTGAGTTCGCCCTTGGAGAGATTAACGGTAATGCGGTCACTTTCGCTACCGGCAAAGCTGATCGTCGCCGTCGTGCCATCAAACTCGACTTTGGTTTTGTCGGACGTGATCCCAGGCTCGAAAGCCAATAATGCCGAGCCGCGGATCTTGATGCTGTCCGCGCCATCACCGACCCCGTAACGCATCGTCGCGCTGCCGTTGATGCTGATCTTGTCGTCGCCGCGGCCGGCATGAATCTGGTTACCGTCACGCCGGGCATCAATAAAATCATTGCCATCCCCAGCGTCGATCAAGCTGCTTTCAGCTTCGATACGATCATCCCCGGCGCCGGATTCGATCATAGAGTGTCCGCTCTGAATCCAGTCTTTGCCACTTCCCGACTTGATGTTGTTTTCAAAGCCCCCGAAAATCATGTTGTCGCCATCGCCCGCGTCAATGGTGTTCTGCCCGAAGGCCTGGATCAAATCATTCCCCGCCCCTGCCACGATCGTGTTATCGAAATTGGCGGAGATCTTGTTATCGCCGTCACCGGCATTGATTGAATTTCCGGTATTCGAGGAGATCACATCGTTACCGGCGCCGCTTCTGATCGTGTTTTCCGAATTGCTGAAAACGCTGTCGTCGCCATCCCCAGTATCGATGTCGTTGCTGGAATTCGCCCAGACCACATCGTTCCCCGCACCGGAGCGGACTCCGTTGGAGGAATTCACCAGGATCTGGTCGTTACCCTTACCGCTCTGAATCAGGCTATCTGAGCCACCCCAGATGGTATTGTTGCCATCACCGGCATCGATCGTGGCCTTCCCGCCACTTTGGATGTGGTCGTCCTGATCAGTACCTTTGAAGTTCTCACCCCTGTTTAAAATAATCCTGGTGATGGCATCGAGAGCTGCTAGAGAAGTTGCCGATCCGTCAGAGACTGCGGGCGGCTGGGCGACGGGCGATGATGTTTCCGTCGTATTCGGTTGCGCCATGCTTTTCAGGATGGTCAATGCCGCTGCATTCCCAATCGAGCTGATCGATGTCATGAAAAATGACCTTTACCAAACGATGTTTTGGAGTTTTCAAGAGGGCACTTAAGCTTGGCATCATGCCTCGCGCAGGAAGCTACAGCCTGCATGGATGCAACCTAGATGTTGCATGGTTAACGAATGGATAAGGTGCGATTATAAGTTGTAGGATGCGAAGGGGATACAATGCGAATATCCGTCACCTCGGCCTCTTTCCCAGCTCGGGCACTGGTTGGCTTTCGGAACTCCCCTAATACAGTTCATCGAGCTTCTACCGCTTACGATAATAGACATTCCACGCATACTTAATATAAACAATCACGGTGACCGGATCGCGGCAGCCCTAAAAGCGTAAGGCCCTAGATCATATTGTTTCGATGGAAAGATCATGCCGGAACCGCGCAGGCACGCGCGACAGCGGCGATCCTGGCGGCAGACGCGCCTTCTTCAAGACGTATCGTGACCGCACCGACGATGATCTCGGGACGGCTTGTCTTTTTGAACGGAGATTCCGAAATAGGTGGCTCGACAATCAGCGCTGCGAACTCCACCGCATTCTCGGGTGCAGGCAGAACCAGCTTGCCCTGCCGCGCCATTGTGCGCCAGGTGGAAAGGTGGTTCGGCTTCAATCCGTGGCGCTCTGCGACCTCGTTAACCATCGCCCCTGGCCGAAGGCTCTCCGAAACGATCTGCGCCTTCATCTCGTCCGGCCAATGCCGATGGACCTCACGTCCAGACTTCCTGGTCGTGAGAACCTCCAATGTACTCTCCATGGAGAAACTCCCATTGCTCGTCCATGGATAGGCGATCACAGATCAGAGCGGCGAGCACAACGTGGGGGTGGAACACCGGTTACGCCTTTCCGAGGGCACGGTACTCTTTTGCATCGAGGCGCCGCGTTCTCTTTCCAACTGGCGGCCTCTTGATGCCGCGTGCCGGATTATGCGCGATAATTCCTTCTGAAACGGCGTAGGTCAGCACAGCGCTTAGGAGTGTCACAGCCTGCGAAGCCGTACCAGGGCCGCCTAGGACAATCGCCCTTCCCCTCACCTTGTCGGTCTTCTCGTTTATCGCCGTCTTGCCGATGGTAATATCCCGCATCATTTTCACCGTGTCGGCGGTAGTCAGGTCCCTTACCAGCTTAGTACCGATCAACGGGATGATATGCCGATTGATCCGGCCGCGATCGACATAAAGGGTGGATGCCTTTTTAGGTTTGCCCCGCCTGCCGAAAACAAGGCCCTTGTCGGCCGCGTCGAGATAGGCTCCGCATAGTTCCTTGACCGTTAGAGATTTGCGGCGGGTGGCACGATCTAATTGAGGATCGTCGCCACGGGCGACATCGCCCAAGACGACCTTCGCCTCCTTCCTGGCTTCCTCGACGGTCAGCGGGCCATGGACGCCGATCTTGAAGCGCCTAATCTGCTTACCGGATCGGTTCAAACAAGAGGAAGCACCAGAAAACCGGTTAGACCTGTTTTCCGATCCCAAGGGAAAACTATCGGGCATGCCGAATGCCCGCGGCGAACATGGTCGTCACGGTGTCAAAAGGGATGGGCAGGCAGTCGGTGTGTTAGATGGGTGTCAGGTTTTCTGCCTGCCCGATCGCTTCGGCTTTTCCGGGGAATATGGCTGCGGAGGGTCCAAATTCCGAAACCATTTCGTCCCGGCGGTTGGCGCCCTGACGGCGTTGCCCTGCCTTAAACGACCGCCATCGAGCGCCGGATGCTCCCCGTTTGCGGAGACCGGTTCGCGACCCGGCTCCCTGCTCGATGACGCGATCAATATAACCGCGCCCGAATGCGGGGATGGAAGGGGGATGTTTTTCGCAGTTGGTCGCTGAAACGGGACGGCAATTTCTTCGCTGTCCGTCGAAAACATCCCCCACCTCGGGGATATTGTCGCGCGCTTACGAACCGTTCTCCAGCCATCGGATCTGCTCCGGCGAGAGCCGGATATCGAGCGCCGAGAGACTGTCCTCAAGCTCGCCCACGGTTCGCGGTCCTATCAGCGGTATGACGGGGAATGGCTGCGCGATGACATAGGCCAATGCCACGTGGATCGGGTGGCGACCGAGTTTTCCGGCAAGTTCGATTGCCCGGTCGCGGCGCTCGAAGTTCCGCTCCGAATACCAGACGCGCACCAGTTCCTCGTCGTCTTGCTTGTCGCGTCCGGCCCGGTCCGTGAAGAACCCGCGTCCCTGGCTCGACCAGGCGAAATTCGGCATCTGCTTTTCCGTCAGCCATGCCTTCCAATCATCGTCAGATGCGGCAACACATCCTGCCCAGATCGGGTCGAGCATCTCGGCGAGGGAAAAATTGTTGGAGAGCGCCCCTGGCACCGTCTTCCCATTCTTCCGGGCATAGGTGATCGCTGCGTCCATCCGCTCGCGGCTCCAGTTCGAGCCGCCGAAAATGCCGCGGATCCTGCCGCGCCTAACTTCCGCATCCATTGCGTCGACGAATTCGCCGACCGGTATGTCAGGATTGTCCCGGTGCATGAAATAGACGTCGACATAATCGGTCTTGAGCCTGTCAAGCGATTGATCCAGTTGCCTGGCGATGACGTCGGGATAACAAAGCGGCGAATGCGCGCCCTTGCCAATCAGGACAAATTCTTCGCGCGGCACCTGCCGGCTCGTGTGCCAGTCGCCAAAAATTTTCTCCGTCTTGCCGGCGCCATAGACATAGGCGGTATCGAATACATTGCCTCCCGCCTCGTAAAAAGCGTCCATGGTCAATGACGCCGCGGCGAAATTCGGGAAGAACTCGAAGCCGAGGCTGATCGCTGAGGCCTCCTTCGCAACGCCCGGAATCTGCCGCTTCGGAATGCCGCTGCCAAGACGCACCTTTCCGCCGGTTATGTTGGTGGAACGCCTGGCGGCCGTTTCCACGGCGTATTCCAGGCCGACCGAGGCGCGCCATTGGTCAAGAACGCGCAGATTGCCGAGCGAGTCCGCAGCGGTCATCCCCGGCCAGGAAAATTCACCACGCCCCCCGCGGATCGCCTCGCCGACCGCATCGACCTCGAAGGAATAGAGGTACCGTTTCTCTTGAAGTTCGATGGTTTCGCGCTCGTCGCCTTTGATGATCTCGATCCGTCCGGCGCCGCCCTGGCGGCCCGAGGCGAACCAGAAGTCCTTAACCTCGATCCGCCCCTTGGAGCCGATGATGCGAAGCGTATTGTCCTGCTGCGCCATGATCGAGCAGGAAACTTCCGCGACGATGCCGTTTTCGAACTTGAGGACGGCAGAAGCCCATTCGTCGACACCGGATTGGCCAAGATGGGCCGCGCCGGCCACGGTCTTGGGCTCCATGAAATCCCTGCCCTCCACAGCTCCCGCAATCAGCCGGGCCATGGATACGGGATAGCCTCCGACGTCCAGAATGCCGCCGCCCGCCATGTCGCCATTAAAGAGCCGGTGCTCCGGCTTGAAGCTTCCCATGTTGAAGCCGAAGCTCGAGCGGATGATCCTGACGTCTCCGATGACGCCGCTCTTGACCAGCTCCACCAGTTTCGCCGTCTGAGGGTGCAGGCGATACATGTAGCCTTCACCCGCAAAGACCCCGGCCTTTTTCGCTTCGTGGAAGATCACGTCGGCGTCGAACGCGGAAAGCGCCATCGGCTTTTCGACCAGCACATGTTTGCCGGCGCGGATCGCCTTGATCGCCCATTCTGCATGTCCGACATGGGGGACTGCGATATAGACTGCGTCAATCTCGGGATCCTTGAGCAGTGCGTCGTAGCCCGCGACGACCTTCGCTCCCGGAAAGGCTTCCGAAAGACCGGGCTTGTCCGGATTGCGGGTGGCAATGGCGGCGAGCCGGCCGGTCTGCGAATGGGCAATGCCCTCGGCGAAGGCCCGTGCGATGGTGCCCGGGCCGATAATACCCCAGCGGACATGGTTTTCTGCAGTCATGGTTGTTCCTCTGATACTCTTTGAAATCGCTTAGCGAAGGCGATTGCCTGCTTGATCGAAAAGAAAGACGCGTCGAGCCGGCACGCCCACAGTCAGGTACTGGTCGTCGCCCCTGTGACGGCTCTCGGGCTGCTCGATGACGACTGTCTCACCGGAAAGGCGTGCGTGGACGTAGCTGGTATTGCCGAGATGCTCCGCCACCTCGACGGTCACCGTCAGGTCCGCATCGCCTTCCCCGGCCTGGGTAAAATGCTCAGGTCGAATGCCAAGCGTGACAGGTGTGCCGGCGTCGATCTCACTCGAAAGCGGGAACGTGAACCGGATATTCCGGTCGGACGAGAGTGCAACGACCGCTCCGTCCGGCGTCTTCTCCACCACATCCGCCTTCAGGAAGTTCATCTTCGGCGAGCCGACGAAGCCGGCGACGAACTGGTTGGCCGGATCGTCATAAAGATCCAGCGGCGCACCCACCTGCTCGATATGCCCTGCCCGCAGCACGACGATCTTGTCTGCGAGCGTCATGGCCTCGGTCTGATCGTGCGTCACATAGATCATCGTGGTTCCCAGCTGCTTGTGCAGCTTGGAAATCTCGACCCGCATCTGGACGCGGAGCTCTGCATCGAGGTTCGAAAGCGGCTCGTCGAAAAGGAATACCTGCGGCTCGCGAACGATCGCTCGTCCGATGGCGACGCGTTGGCGCTGGCCACCCGAAAGCTGGGCAGGACGCCGGTCCATCAGTTCGTTGATCTGCAATATGTTTGCAGCGAGCGAGACCCGGCGGGCGGTATCGGCTTTGGGGTTGCCGTTCCTTTCCAACCCGAAGGAAAGGTTCCGCCGGACGGTCATATGGGGATAGAGCGCATAGGATTGAAAGACCATTGCGATGCCGCGATCGGAAGGCTCGGTGTCGTTGACCACTTTTCCGCCGATGCTGATCGTGCCGGCGGAAATATCCTCAAGGCCGGCGATCATGCGCAGCAGGGTCGATTTTCCGCATCCGGATGGTCCGACGAAAACGGCGAACTCGCCGTCCTCGATCTCCAGGTTTGCTCCGTGGACCACCTGATAGGCCCCGAAACTCTTAACGACATTTTCGAGTTTGATTTTCGCCATGATCCCTTCCCGACTATTTGACCGCACCGGCCGAAATCCCGGCGATGAAGTGGCGCTGCAGGAAAACGAAGACGACCAGCACCGGGGCCGTTAGCAGCACCGCCCCTACCATGATGCCGCCCCAGGAGACCCTGGTGAGGCCGATCAGGGTTCCGAGCGCCACCGGCGCCGTCATCATGTTCGGCCGCGAATTGATCAGCAGCGGCCAGAGGTAGTTGTTCCAGGAGGACAGGAACAGGATGATCGCAAGCGCTGCCATCGTCGGGCGCGCCAGTGGCAGGGCGATGTGCAGAAAGATCCGCCACTCCCGCACGCCTTCCACCCTCGCCGCATCAAAGAGTTCGCCCGGCATCATCGAAAAAGCCTGGCGCATGAACAGGACGCCGAGCGAATTGAACAGCGGCGGGACGATCAGCGCGATCCATGTATTGGCGAGCTTGAACTCACGCGCGACCATGATGAACTGCGGAATGACGACTACCGCGAAGGGCAGCGTGATCGTTCCGAGAATGATCGCGACCACCATGGTGCGGCCGGCGAACCGGTAACGCGCCAGCGCCCAGCCGGCCATGGAGGTCAACATGACCGACAAGGCCGTGTAGATAATTGCGACTGTGATCGAGATGAACATCGCGCGGATGAAATTCGTATCCGCCTGCAGATTGCGGAAGTTGGCCGCGAATTCCGCCGAGGGCCAGAGCACGATTTCGGGGCTGAAGATGCCGTGGTCTGGCATGGTCGAGAACACGACCATCATCCAGAGCGGAAAGAGCCAGATAATCGCAAGCGGGGTCAAGACCATGTGCAGCGCGATCCTTTGCACCGTGAGCGAGCGGGATTTCGATCTCATTTTTTCTTCTCGCCTCCGAGCATGAGGTTGAGCAGAGAAATCGCCACCGCCAGACCGGCGATCGTATAGGCGATTGCCGAGGCGTAACCGAAGTTCAGCGAGGTGAAGCCTTGGCGGTAAAGCAGCAGCCCGAGTGTCTCGGTTCCTCCGCCCGGTCCTCCCCGGTTGGTGATCAGGAAGGGTTCGGTGAACAGCTGCATCGTGCCGATGACCGAGAGCACGACGCAGAAGCTGATGATCGGCTTCAAGAGCGGCAGGGTGATGTGGACGAATTGCTGGAACTTGCTCACTCGATCGAGCGTCGCTGCTTCGTAGACATCGTCGGGAATGGATTGTAGGCCGGCGAGGAGGATGATGGCGTTGTACCCCGCCCATCTCCAGGTGATCGCGATGATCACCAGCGCCATGGCCGCGTTGGCATTGTCGAACCAGGAGACGGGCGACAATCCGACCGAGGTGATCAGCTTGTTGATGATGCCGAAATCGGCGCTGAACATTAATCTGAAGACTGCGGCATAGGCCACCTCGCCGACCACGACAGGAGCGAAGAAGGCGAACCTGTAGAGCGGCCGTGCCTTCAGAAGCGGAGAATTGAGAAGGACCGCCATGACGGTCGCGAGCGCGATCATCACCGGCACCTGGATCACCAGGATGATCAGCGTATTGTAGAGCGCGTTGTAGAAGGCCGGATCGCCGAACAGCCGCCCCCAGTTTGCAGACAGGCTGAACCGCCACGGATTGACGCGCGTGTTCTGGAACGAGATCAGCAGCGAGTTTATGATCGGCCAGAGCCAAAAGGTGACGAAGATCAAAAGGTAGGGGGCAAGGAAGGCATAGGCCGCCCTATTCCTCGAAAGCATCTCGTTCTCCTGTCAGGAATTGCCAAGCGGGAATATCGGGCGGCTTGACGCCGCCCGATAATTCTCATTGCGCAACGGGCAGTCCGGTGGCTGTCGCAATCTGCTTCGCCGCGTCATCAAGAGCAGCCTTCGCGTCCGGGTAACCGCCGGCGAAGTACTTCGTCTGTGTCGCCTGGTAGATCGCATCCGCATCGCTCTGGAAGGCCGTGCCCCGGCTTGGAACGATTTGCGGCAGAGTGACGAGGATATCCGACCAAACAGCCTGGCCGCCCCAATAGGATTGCGGCTCCTTCACAAACGGATCCTGCACCGCCGACAGAAGCGACGGAACCAGCCCGAATGCTTTCAGCATCGTGACCTGGCCCTCGTTGGTGGTCAGGGCATATTCGATGAACTTCCAGGCGGCTTCTTTGTTCTCGGAAGCGGCGCTGAGCGCCAGGGACGAACCTCCGAGGTTGGCTGCCCGAGGGCCGTCGGCCGTCAGGCTCGGCATCCGGTAGACGCCCCATTTGCCCGCCAGATCGGGAGAGTTGGAGCGGATAGACCCTTCGAACCACGCGCCATACATCTGGCTCGCGGCCTTGCCCGCGGTATTGGATTGGATTTTCTCATCCCAGATCGCGGCCGTGATCAGGCCGGCATCCTTCATCTCCTTGATCTTCTCAAGTGTCGCGACGCAAGCGGGCTGGTTGATGGTGATCGTCTCGCCGTCGGTCGAGAAATAGCCGCAACCCTGCTCGTTGGAAATCATCCGGAACCATTCGCTGTCGCCGTTGAAATCGGCTTGTGCCATCACGGTTCCCGGATTGGCAGCCATGACCTTCTTCCCTGCGACAATGAAGTCGTCCCAGGTCTTGATCGTCGCGGGATCGACGCCGGCCTTTTCATAAAAATCGCGGCGATAGAAGAGGGCAACCGGTCCGGAATCCCACGGCACGGCGTAAGGAACGCCGTTCAGTTCAAGCTCGGTTCGCTTGAATTCGGGGAAGAGTGCCTGGATTTCCGGCGTATAGCCAACCTCACTGAGGTCGGCGAAACAATCGGGGAAGCGGTTCCAGAAGACTTCCGCTTCGAAGTTTTCAACCGAGACGATATCCGGCAGGCCTTCGCCTCCCGCCGCGCAGGCTGCGAGCGTCTTATCGTAGACCTGGTCGTTGCCGAGATCCTCCACCGTCACCTTGATGTCGGGATATTTCTTGTTGAACCCTTCGAGCGTCGCTTTGAGAGACGAGGCCGCGACGTTCCAGCTCCAGATGGTGATTTGGACGGACTCTGCGAATGCCGTGCTCGATGCTAGCAGTACGACCGCGGCCGTCGGGCCCGCGAGTTTGAAGCGCATTGAAAACCTCCCTTTTCCAATTGCTGTCCCTTCGGAACGTGCCTAAATTATCGCCTGCGAAACATCTGTCTCCGAAAAAGGGAACATGGATTTGGCGGAAAGTAAGGTAGTCAGCAAAGCGATCTACCACCCAGGCGCAAGCAGCATAGAAGGCCTGCCGACTGCCTTGCAGATGTTTTTCAACCACCCGCCGATCATGCTGATGGCGCACTGGCACGCGCAGGTGGAGGTGAATTATGTGATCCGCGGCACGGTTCGCTATCGTATGGGCGAGCATGATATCCGGCTCAGCGCCGGCCAGATGTGCCTCTTCTGGGGTGGCCAACCGCACCGGATGGACGAATCCTCGGACGATTCTCTTTATGCCGGCGCGCATCTCCCGCTGGTGCATTTCTTTCGCCTGCGGCTGCCGGGCGACCTCTCAAGCAAGCTCATGCATGGGGCCACTTTGCTGACATCGGCCACAGATGCGGCGGACAAGGAGAACTTCGCGCGCTGGTTCGAATATGTGACGTCGGGCAATTCCCTCAAACGCCAGCATGCCGTGGACGAATTGCTGCTTCGGATCGAGCGCATCGTTCTCGATTCCTATTGTATGATACCCGAGGTTCCCTCTGGCGCTGACACCGCCGGCCCTGACCAGCCCTATGCGCAGTCGGCCAAAAGCGTCGCCCGCATGTGCGACTTCATCGCCACCAATTTCATGCAGGATATCGACACGATCGACATCGCCCGCGCCGCCGATCTCCATCCGAAATACGCTATGAATATTTTCCGGCGGTCAACCGGAATGACGCTCAGCAAATACGTCAACCTCCTGCGGCTCTCCCGTGCCCAGGCGCTTCTGATGCAGGACGGAGCCAATGTGCTGCAGGTCGCCATGGACAGCGGCTTCGGTTCGATCAGCGCGTTCAACAAGTCCTTCCGGCATATTTCGGGCATGTCGCCCTCCGATTTCCGGCGGGATAGCCGCTTTGCCGCCCACGCAATGTCCTAAGCGGAAATGCCGTCTCGGGCAGAGACCAACCCTATCTCATCTTGCCGATGCTGGCATACATGCCGGTGGTCCGAAACTCGGTGGGGGTAATTCCGTAGACGCGGCGAAATACCTTGGCGAAATAATTCGGGTCGTCGAAACCGCACATGATCGACACTTCCTTGACGGGCAGGAAGTCGCCTTTGGTCAGAAGTTTCGCCGCACGCTGCAGCCGTTGCTGCAGCACGTATTCTGCGGGTGGAACCCCTTCGCTCTCGGCAAAGCTTCGAGAAAAATGCGCGCGGCTGAGCCCGACGATTTCAGCCAGTTCGCCGACAGGAAGCGGCTTATCCAGATTGGCATTGATATGGTCGATGACGGGCTGCATCGCACTTTGCTCCGCGGCAAAGGCCGGTGAGCCGAAGACATCGTCGTAAAGCGCCATTGCCGCTTCATAGGCAATGGCGGACGCCACGCCTGGCGTGGTGGCGCCCTTGACCAGCCGCAAGCTGCAGTCGGCTAGGTGATCGATCGTCGAGGGCTGCAGCTTGAGCACGGGGCCGGCGAGTGCCAGGACCATCTTGTGGATCCGCAGCGTCTCTTCGCCATGCATCGAGATCCAGAAATATTCCCAGCGCTCGTTCTTCTCGAGCCAGTAGCGATGGTTGTGCGGCACGAGCAGGAGGAAGGTGTCGCCGGCTTGCAGCCGATAGTTCCGGTTCTGATAGCGCAGCCGGCCGGAGCCGCTGATCGTGTGTTGCAGGACCGTGAAAGGGATCTGGCCACGCTTTCTGCCGTCCCAGTCATAGACCTCGTTCTGGCGCACTTCATAACCGGCGCTGGTCGGCATGGCGTGCAGCCGCTGGCGGCCCCGCGGGAAGGAAACCGTTCTCATCGACTGTCCGTGGGCGATCAAATCCTGCAGCACAAATTTACCCTCAAAAGCATAATACTTCTCTGGCGACCCCTACCGAATTGCGCATAATCCACCGCATCGGAGGAAGGGGACCGCGGCCGGACGTCAAGCCGGGAGGACCAAATGCTCAAAACGAGGCATTTCCGGGCCGCGTGCGTGAGCGTGCCGTCTATCCACCTCTGCGCCACTCCAATCTAGCATTTCTCGGACCAGGGTGAAGGACATGAGTTTCAAAATCGCTATCATCGGAGCAGGCAGTGTCGGCTTCACCAAGAAGCTGTTCACCGACATTCTCTGCGTGCCGGAATTCCAGGACGTGGAATTCGCCCTGACCGATATCAGCGAACATAATCTGGAGATGATCAAGGCGATCCTCGACCGGATCGTCGAGTCCAATCGGCTGCCAACGAGGGTTACCGCGACAACTGATCGCCGCCGCGCGCTGGAGGGTGCCCGCTACGTCATCAGCTGCGTGCGCGTCGGAGGCCTGGAAGCCTACGCGGAAGATATCCGCATCCCTCTCAAATACGGCGTCGACCAGTGCGTCGGCGATACGATCTGCGCGGGAGGCATCCTCTATGGCCAGCGCAATATTCCGGTCATTCTCGACTTCTGCAACGATATCCGGGAAGTCGCCGCCCCTGATGCCAAGTTCCTGAACTATGCGAACCCCATGGCGATGAACACCTGGGCTGCCATCGAATATGGGAAGGTCGAGACGATCGGTCTATGCCACGGCGTGCAGCATGGCGCCGAGCAGATTGCCGAGGTGCTTGGAGCCAAATCTCTGAGCGAGCTCGACTACATCTGCTCCGGCATCAACCATCAGACATGGTTTGTCGATCTGCGCCTCAACGGCCGTAGAATAGGCAAGGATGAGCTGGTCGCTGCCTTCGAGGCACATCCGGTCTTTTCCCAGCAGGAGAAGCTGCGCATAGACGTACTGAAGCGCTTCGGGGTCTATTCCACCGAAAGCAACGGCCACCTCTCGGAATACCTGCCCTGGTACCGCAAACGCCCGGACGAGATTGCCAGGTGGATCGACATGTCCGACTGGATCCATGGCGAGACGGGGGGCTATCTGCGCCACTCGACCGAAACCCGAAACTGGTTCGAGACCGAATTCCCGCAGTTTCTCGCTTCCGCCGAAAAACCGCTCGATCCGGCCAAACGTTCGAATGAGCATGCCAGCCACATTCTCGAGGCTTTGGAAACGGGCCGGGTCTATCGCGGTCACTTCAACGTCAAGAACAGTGGTGTGATCACCAACCTGCCCGCTGACGCGATCATCGAGTCGCCGGGCTTTGTCGATCGCTTCGGCATCAACATGGTTGCCGGCATCACCCTGCCGGAAGCCTCTGCGGCGACCTGCATTTCGTCCATCAACGTCCAGCGCATGTCAGTTCATGCGGCCATCAGCGGCGATATCGATCTCCTGAAACTCGCTGTCCTGCATGATCCGCTGGTCGGTGCGGTCTGCACGCCAGAGGAAGTCTGGCAGATGGTCGATGAGATGGTCGTGACGCAGGCCCGCTGGCTGCCGCAATATGCCGATGCCGTCCCGGCGGCAAAGGAGCGGCTCGCCCGCAGCACGGTGAGGACGCGCGATTGGGCGGGTGCGGCACGCCGCAACGTGCGCTCCATCGATGAACTGCGCGCGGAAAAGGAGACGCTGAAACAGGCTGTGTGAAAATGCTTCGGCAAAGCCGGCTAGGACCGGATCTTCGGGAGGAAGGTTGTCGCCCGGAATTGGCTTTGCGATCGTTCGAGGAGAAACGGAGACGCTGCGGCGCTCTGAACAGGAGGGAGAGGCGATGAGCAATTTCAAAACTGCCGGCATGCTTGCCGGACTGGCACTCGGTGTCTCGGTCGGGGCGATGAGCGCCCATGCATCCGAACCGACAACGCCGCCGGTTCCGCCGCAATTTCCGGCGGAAGGCAAGATCAAATATGTATCGCGCGACTCCATCGTGGAGTTCAAGGCGCTGTCCGAATATCACGAACCGGATTGGCTAACGAAGAAGTTCGTCTCCGCCGGGAAGCTGCCTCCGGTCAAGGATCGTCTGCCGAAGGAGCCGCTGGTCTTCAAGACGGAGAACATGCCGGACGGCGCGGGTATCTATGGCGACACATTGCGCCATGTCATCGGCGGACGGCCGGAAGGCTGGAACTACGGCGCCGGTCAGACCCAGGGCTGGGGCGGCATCGACATCGGTCTCTCGGAATGCCTGACGCGCACGGCGCCCTTGTTCCAGGTCGAGGCGAAGGATACCGAGCCGCTGCCCAATCTCGCCAAAGGCTGGGAATGGTCCTCCGACGGCCACAAGCTCACCATGCATCTCGTGGAGGGCGCCAAATGGTCCGACGGCGATCCCTTCGACGCAGACGACATCATGTTCTATTGGGAAGACGAGGTCATCGACCCGAACGTCTCGCCGCTCGGCGGCGGCGCATCCCCGGAGGCCTTCGGCGAGGGAACGACCCTCAAGAAAATTGACGCATATACCGTGGAGTGGACCTTCAAGGAGGCCTTCCCGAAGCAATATCTTTACACCATGGCCTATCCCAACTTCTGCCCCGGGCCGTCGCATCTTCTCAAACCGCAGCATCCGAAATATTCGAAAAACACATACGACCAGTTCAAGAACGCCTTCCCGCCAGAATTCCTGAACATGCCGGTGATGGGCGGCTGGGTGCCGGTCGAATACCGGCCGGACGACATCATCGTGATGCGGCGCAACCCCTACTACTGGAAGGTCGACGAGAAGGGAAACCAGCTGCCCTATCTCAATGAGCTACACTACAAGCTTTCGACATGGGCGGATCGGGATGTGCAGGCAGTCGCCGGCTCCGCCGATATTTCAAATCTTGAACAGCCCGAGAACTTCGTCGCTTCGCTGAAGCGCGCTGCCGAAAAGACTGCACCTGCACGCCTTGCCTTCGGACCCCGGCTGATCGGCTATAACATGCGCATGAACCTCTCGGGCAACGGTTGGGGGGATCCCGACGAGCGCGGCCAGGCAATTCGCGAGCTCAATCGCAACGAGGACTTCCGCAAGGCGATCACCATGGCGGTCGACCGCAAGGCGATCGGCGATTCCCTCGTCAAGGGTCCGTTTACCGCCATCTATGCGGGCGGCATTTCTTCCGGCACGAGTTTTTACGACCGCAACTCGACTGTCTATTATCCCTACGATCTTGAGGGCGCCAAGGCCCTGCTTGCCAAGGTCGGGCTCAAGGATACAAATGGCGACGGCGTCGTGAATTTCCCGGCCGGCACGGCCGGTGGCAGGAATGTCGAGATCGTTCTTCTGGTCAACAACGGCTACGCGACCGACAAGAGTCTGGCGGAAGGTGTCGTCGGCCAGATGGAAAGGCTGGGCATCAAGGTCATCCTCAACGCGCTCGACGGACCCAAGCGCGACGATGCCCATTATAGCGGACGCTTCGACTGGGCAATCCAGAGAAGCACGCCGGAACTCGCTTCGGTCGTGCAGAATACCGAGCAGCTTGCCCCTGTTGGCCCGCGCACGAGCTGGCATCACCGTGCAGGCAAGGACGGCACGCTCGATCTCATGCCTTACGAGAAGCAGCTCATCGAAATCGTCAGCAAATTCCAGACCAGCCAGAACAGCGATGAGCGCGTCAACCTGATGAAGCAATATCAGAAAACGGCGACGGAGCATGTCGATACCATCGGCCTTACCGAATATCCGGGCGCGCTGATCATCAACAAGCGCTTCTCGAATGTCCCGCAGGGCACGCCGATCTTCATGTTCAACTGGGCCGAAGATTCCGTCATCCGCGAACGGCTCTGGGTCGCGGCGGACAAACAGGGCAAATACGAGCTTTTCCCCGAGCAGTTGCCTGGAAAACCCGGCGACAAAGGCCCGATGAATTAACCGAGTCCCCCTCCCAGTGAAGCAACCGGCCGCGCGTCGTGACGCGCGGCCGGAAAGATCCCGACAACAGGCCGGCTGCGGCCATCAGGAGAAGCGAACCGTCCGATGCTACGATTCCTGCTCGTGCGTATAGGCTCGGCGATCCCCGTCCTCGTCATCCTGAGCGTGGTGACCTTCGCGATCATCCAGGCGCCACCCGGTGACTATGCCGACTATATCCGTTCGCAGCTCATCAATCAGAGCGGCGCCTCCTTTGCCCAGGCGGAGGCCCAGGCTCAGGCATATCGTGCCGAGCACGGCCTCGATAAACCACTGATCATGCAGTACCTTAACTGGATCAAGGGCATCGTCACCGAAGGTGATTTCGGGCATAGCATGTATTACAACAGGCCCGTCGCGGATGTTGTCGGAGAACGTCTGCCACGCACGCTGGCGCTGGCGCTTGTCTGCCACCTCCTCGCCTCGCTGCTCGGTATCGGCTTTGGGATCTGGGCGGCGACGCGACAGTATAGCTGGATCGACAATCTGCTTTCGGGCATTTCCTTCCTCGGCATGACGGTGCCGCGCTTCCTGATGGCGCTGATCATCGTTTACCTGCTCGTCTTCCAGTTCGAAGTCTCGGAGATAGGCAGCTTCTTTTCACCCCAGTATGGCGGAGCGCCGTGGTCCTGGGCGAAATTCGTCGATCTCGTCAGCCATGTCTGGCCGGTCGTGGCGATCGCCACCTTCGGCGGGCTGGCCTACAATATGCGGGTCATGCGGGGCAACCTGCTCGACACGCTGAATGCTCAATACGTGGAAACGGCGCGCGCGAAGGGCTTGTCCGGCGGTGCGGTCATCATGAAGCATGCCGTCCCGAACGCACTGCATCCGCTCGTCATGTATCAGGGAGTCGCCCTCCCCTACATGCTCACCGGCGAGATCGAGACGGCCATCATCTTCGCCCTGCCGACCGTCGGTCCCGCCATAGTCGGCTCGATGGCGATCGGAGATGTCTACGTCACGGCGACGTTCATGATGGTGCTGTCGGCGACGCTCATCGTCGGCAATATCATCGCCGACCTGCTGCTCGTCATGCTGGACCCGCGTGTCCGCCAGTTCGCGGGGGCCTGATATGCTCGCTTTCGATACCGCACCGACATCGACGCAAGAGGAAACAGTGAAGCACGGGCCGGACGGCAACGAAAGCTACATGGCCCTTGTCTGGCGCCGGCTGAGGCGCTCCTGGACAGGCTTGATGGGTCTCGTCCTTGTGGCCCTGCTGATCGTGATGGCCGTCTTTGCGGATTTCTTTGCGCCGATGGACCCCAAAGCCACCCATGTGGGCTTTGCGCCGCCGCAGATGATCAGTTTCCATGACAAGGACGGTAACCTCGCCTTTCCGCCGCGCGTCTACGCGCTGGCTGAATCCGACGAGCTGGATCCGGTTACTTTCCAACCGGTCCTCGGGCCGGATTACGACAATCCGCGCCTGCTCGGCTTCTTCGTAAAGGGCGCCGAATACAGGCTGTTCGGCCTCATACCTCTCGACCGGCATTTCTTCGGCACGGTCGACGGGCAACCGGTGCATTTCCTCGGCACCGACAAGTTCGGCCGCGACGTGTTATCGCGGGCAATCGTCGGCTCGCGCATTTCCTTGATGATCGCGCTCGTCGTCGTTGGCATCGTGACCGTTATCGGCACCACGGTAGGCCTGGTATCCGGCTATTTCGGCGGGACCTTCGACGTCTGGGTGCAGCGGTTTGTCGAGCTGGTACTCGCCTTCCCGCAACTGCCCCTCTATCTGGCCCTGACTTCGCTCATTCCGATCACCGCCCCCACCAACGTCTTTCTGGGCTTCGTGATCATGGTGATGTCGGCATTGGGCTGGGCGCAAATGTCGCGCGAGGTGCGCGGCAAGACGATGGCGCTGGCGCGCGTGGACTATGTGCGGGCGGCGATCGCCGTCGGCGCAACCGACCGGCGGATCATCTTCCAGCACATCCTGCCGAACGTGATGAGCCACGTGATCGTCGCGGTCACCCTGCACATCCCGAGCGTGGTCCTGCTGGAATCCTTCCTGGGTTTCCTCGGCTTTGCGGTGAAGCCGCCGCTGATTTCCTGGGGCCTGATGCTGCAGGATACGGCAAACTATTCCGTCATCGGAACCTATCCGTGGATCCTGGCGCCTGTTTTCTTCGTGCTAGTAACCGTCTTCGCATTCAACGCGCTGGGCGACGGACTGCGCGACGCAGTCGATCCTTATTGAGGTGATGACAATGGCTCTTTCGCTTGTGAATTCCCTCGCCCCGCCGCTCCGGCACGATCACGATCAGCGCATCGACAGACCGATCATGGATGCCCGCAATATCGGGGTGAGCTTCAAGGTCGAGCACGGCAATGTCCAGGCGGTGAAGGACATTTCCTTCCAGCTCTATCGCGGAGAGACGATTGCCATCGTCGGCGAATCCGGTTCGGGAAAATCGGTGACGGCGCGCACCGTGATGGGACTGTTATCCAAACGGGCCGTTGTTTTGCCGAAATCGAGCATCGACTACGACGGCAGCAATATCTTGAAGCTTCCGGAACGAGCCCGCCGCAAACTGCGCGGTAACCGCATCTCGATGATCTTCCAGGAGCCGATGAGCTCGCTCAACCCGATCTATTCGATCGGGAGCCAGCTTGTCGAGGCGATCCGCGTCCACCGGAAGACGAGCCGCAGGCAGGCCGAAGCACGTGCGCTGGAGCTTTTGAAGCAGGTCCAGATTCCCGATCCCGAGGCGCGGCTGAAACAATATCCGCATCAGCTTTCCGGCGGCCAACGCCAGCGCGTGATGATCGCCATGGCGCTTGCCAATGAACCGGACGTGCTGATTGCGGACGAACCGACGACCGCGCTCGACGTGACGGTGCAGGCGCAGATCCTCAATCTTATTCGCGATCTTCAGGAAAAGTTGCGGATGGCGGTGATCCTCATCACCCATGACCTGACGGTGGTGCGCAAGTTTGCCGACTACATCTATGTGATGCAGCATGGCGAGATCCGCGAGCACAATACCAAGGAACAGCTCTTCGCCAATCCGCAACATCCCTATACGAAACATCTGCTTGCCTCCGAGCCCCGAGGCCGCGCCAATCCGCTTCCGGAAGGCTCTGACGTGATTTTGAACGCGAAGGGCGTGCGGGTGTCCTTCATGCTGCGTCACGGCGGCTTTTTGAAGCCCGACCTGCGTGAGCTGGTGGCCGTCCACAGCCTGAACCTGGTGCTGTGCCGGCACGAAACGCTCGGCCTCGTCGGAGAATCCGGTTCAGGCAAGACCACTTTCGGACAGGCACTGGTGCGGCTCAACACGCCGCAAGCAGGCGAGATCACCTTCGACGGGCAGCCGATCCACCAGCTCTCGCGGGCCGGCATGCGCCCGTTGCGCTCGCGCATGCAGATCGTCTTTCAGGACCCCTTTGCCTCGCTCAATCCACGCATGACGATTGGCCAGATCATCGAGGAGGGCCTGGTCGTCAACGGTCTTGGCGTCACCAAGGCCGAGCGCCTCGAGCGCGTGCGGGCCGCGCTTTCCGCAGCCGGCATGCCGGGCAATATCCTTTCGCGCTTCCCGCACGAATTTTCAGGCGGCCAGCGCCAGCGTATCGCGATTGCCCGCGCCATCGCACTGGAGCCCGAATTCATCCTGCTCGACGAGCCGACCTCGGCGCTCGATCTCTCCGTTCAAGCGCAGATCATCGAGCTTCTGCGCAAGCTGCAGGACGAGCGCGGCTTGAGCTATCTCTTCATCTCACACGATCTGAAGGTCGTGCGCGCCCTCTGCCACCGGGTGATCGTCATGCAGCACGGCAAGATCGTGGAAGAAGGTCCCGTCGACGAGGTTCTCACCCATCCCAAGACCGCATACACCGAACGGCTGGTCAAAGCCGCTTTCGATGTCGCCTAACTGCCGAATGCCGGAGGTTTACATGGCAGCTCATCCCAAGATCGCCTTCATCGGAGCCGGATCCACCGTCTTCATGAAAAATATCGTCGGTGACGTTCTTCAGCGTCCCGCGCTGTCGGGCGCAACCATCGCGCTGATGGACATCAACCCGCAACGGCTGGAGGAAAGCGCCGTCGTCGTCAACAAATTGATCTCGACGCTTGGCGTCCAGGCAAAGGCAGAGACCTATTCCGATCAGAAAAAGGCGCTGGCGAACGCGGATTTCGTGGTTGTCGCCTTCCAGATCGGCGGCTATGAGCCCTGCACCGTCACGGATTTCGAGGTGCCGAAAAAATACGGCCTGCGGCAGACGATTGCCGATACGCTCGGGGTCGGCGGCATCATGCGCGGGCTTCGCACCGTGCCTCATCTGTGGAAGATCTGCGAGGACATGCGTGCTGTCTGCCCGAATGCGATCATGCTGCAATATGTGAACCCGATGGCGATCAATACCTGGGCGATCGCGGAGAAATATCCCGACATAAAACAGGTCGGCCTCTGCCACTCGGTTCAGGGAACCGCGATGGAACTGGCGCACGACCTCGATATTCCCTACGAGGAGATCCGCTACCGTTCGGCCGGCATCAACCACATGGCCTTTTTCCTGACCTTCGAGCACCGCCAGAAGGACGGCTCCTACAGGAATCTCTACCCGGATCTTCATCGTGCCTATCGCGAAGGCCGAGCGCCGAAACCTGGCTGGAACCCGCGCTGCCCGAACAAGGTGCGCTATGAGATGCTGAAGCGGCTTGGCTATTTCGTTACCGAGAGTTCGGAGCATTTCGCCGAATACACGCCCTATTTCATCAAGGAGGGCCGCGAGGATCTGATCGAAAAGTTCGGGATCCCTCTTGATGAATACCCCAAGCGCTGCATCGAGCAGATCGAGCGCTGGAAGGGGCAGGCGGATGCCTATCGCAGCGCCGACAAGATCGAGGTGGAGTCATCGAAGGAATATGCCTCATCCATCATCAACTCGGTCTGGACGGGCGAACCCTCGGTGATCTACGGCAATCTGCGGAACAACGGCTGCATCACCTCGCTGCCGGAAAATTGCGCGGCGGAGGTGCCCTGTTTGGTGGACGCTTCCGGAATACAGCCCACCTTTATCGGAGATTTGCCGCCGCAGCTCACCGCGCTGATGCGAACCAACATCAACGTGCAGGAACTGACGGTGCAGGCGCTGATGACCGAAAATCGCGAACACATCTACCACGCCGCGATGATGGATCCTCACACCGCAGCCGAATTGGATCTCGACCAGATCTGGTCCCTCGTCGACGACCTGCTGGATGCTCATGACACCTGGCTACCGGATTGGGCGCGCTCCACCCAGAAGGCTCGGGTTGCCTGAACCGGAATCGATTGGCGACTCTCCCGCCCTGCCAAAGTCCTCCGGGAATGGAACCAGGCCATAGCAAGGCTGGAAAGTCGATACCTCCCAGTGACCGCCAAATGATACATGCACTCTCCCTTGTAACAGGGAGAGTGCATGTGAAGTGGTTCGTCGGTTCTCGCTATCGTCACGCAGGCCGTTCGGAGGCGCTTGGCCGCCACTTGATGAGATGCTTTTCGGCGATGTCCAGCATGCTGTCGATAATCAGCACAAAGATCGCGAGGATCAGGATGCCGGCAAAGACGCCGACCGCATCGAAATTGCCTTCCGCCTGAGCGATTAGATAGCCAAGCCCGGCGGAGGAGCCGAGATATTCCCCGATGATCGCCCCGACGACGGCAAAGCCGACCGAAGTGCGCAGCGAAGACAGGATCCAGCTTGCCGCCGCGGGGAAATAAACGTGACGAAGCAGATCCGACCGCTTGGCTCCCAGAATGCGGGCGTTCGACAGCACCACCGGGTTCACTTCACGGACGCCCTGCATGGCGTTGAAGAAGGTGACGAAGAACACCAGCGTCACGGCGAGCGCCACCTTGGACCAGAGACCGAGGCCGAGCCAGAGGACGAAGATCGGCGCGAGCACGACGCGCGGGATCGCGTTCAGGCCCTTGATGAAAGGGTCCAGAATGCGCGCCGCCGAACGGCTGAGACCGAGCCAGACGCCTGCCGCCACGCCAAGTGCCGTTCCGACCAGGTAACCGAGCACGGTTTCCGTCAAGGTGATGGCCACATGGCTATAGAAGCTGGCGTCCATTATCCAGGATACCACCTGATTGAAGATGTCGACCGGAGCCGGGAAGAAGAAGACATCGATGACCCCGATGGTGACACCGAGTTGCCAGCCGCCAAGAATTGTTATCAGCAGCGCGACCTGAATGAGACGTTCAGTCATGGCGTTCATAGCTTTTCTCCACTTCGCCGCGCAGCGACGACCAGATGTTGCGGTAAAGATCCATGAAGCGCGGATCGAGCTTGATTTCAGCGACATCGCGCGGACGTTCGAGATCGACGGGGAAGCTGTCGATCACCCGCGAGCGTGGCCCGGCGGCAAGCACCACGACCCGATCTCCGAGCGCGATTGCCTCCTCAAGGTCGTGCGTGATCATCACCACGGCGCGGCGCTCTTCCTGCCAGAGACGCAGGAGTTCGTTCTGCATCAGGTGCCGGGTATGGATGTCGAGCGCCGAGAAGGGCTCGTCCATCAGGATGACCTTCGGGCCGGTGATCAGCGCCTGCGCCATCTGTACGCGCTTGCGCTGCCCGCCTGACAACTGATGCGGATAGCGGTGCTCGAAGCCCTTCAGTCCGACTTTCGCCAACCATTTCATCGACTGCTCGCGTCGCTCCGCAGTGCCCACACCTTTGAACATCGGACCGAGTTCGACATTCTCCAGCGCGGTCTTCCAGGGAAGCAGGGCATCCTGCTGGAACAGATAGCCGATATCGTTCTGAACCCCGCGTACCGGCTGACCGTCGATCGCGACGGTACCGCTGGAGGGTTTCAGCAGCCCGGCGATTGCGTTGAGAATCGTGCTTTTGCCACAGCCGGTCGGTCCCACGATGGCGAGAAACTCGCCATCGGCAACGCTCAGATTCACATCCTGCACGGCCACATAGGAGCCGAAGGACATGGTGACCGCGTCGATTGAGACCATCGGCTTTGCCTGATGCGGACTTTCCGTCGGGGGGGTGGGTTTTAGTACGGCCAATGCCATCTTCTCCTCCTGTCAGTTGGCGGCGACGTTCGGGACCTTGCCGACGAACTCGTTCGTGTAGGTTTTCGTAAGGTCGATTTCGGCCGCGGCGACTTTTTCGTTGAAGCTCTTCAGGACGGCGAGCGGAGTCTTGATGTCTTCCTCGTCCATGCGGCCATCCTTCGAAAAGATCGCCTTCGCATTCTCGACCGCCTTGATGTAGGTATCACGATCGCCGGAGATGAACTCCTTCGGCAGCTTATCGACGATCTCTTCGGCAGAGTGGCTATTCATCCACTCGAGCGCCTTGACCGTCGCATTCGTGACCTTCTGGACGGTTTCCGGATTGTCTTCGATATAGCTCTGTGTGGCATAGAGGACGGAAGTCGGATAAATCCCGCCATAGATCGCCTTGGCACCTTCGTCGCTGCGCCCGTCGATCAGGATCTTGCCGACGCCTTTGGCTTCGATGAAGGTTGCTGCCGGATCGTAATTGACGAGCAGGTCGACCTTGCCTTGTTCCAGCGCCGCCACCGCCGCGGAGCCGGAGCCGACACCGATCAGCGACACGTCATTTGCGGACAAGCCGTTGCGCTGCAGGTAATACCGAACGAAGAAGTCTGAAGACGAGCCTGGCGAGGTGATGCCGATTTTCGCTCCCTTGATTGTTTCCGGTTTTGCCGGATCAAACTTGCTGTCCTTGCCGCCCGCCAGCACGAGCCCGGAGTTGCGGGCCAGTTGGACGAAAGCGACAACTGCCTTGTTCTGGGACTGCATCTGGATGGTATGGTCGTAAAAGCCGACTGCGATATCCGTCGAGCCGGCCACAAGCGCCTGAAGCGTCTTCGATCCGCCCGATGCGAAGTTCTCGACGGTCACCTCCAGGCCTTCCTTTTCGTAAAGGCCGAGCCCCTGGGCGACCGGAAAAGGCAGATTGTTGAGGTTGTAAGAGCCGACACTGATGCGGACCGGATCTGCCAATGCGGAACCGGCAAAAGCGACAGTTGCCGCGAGGGCGAGCATGAATTTGCGCATGATATTCTCCTCCTGTTGGTGGCGCCCTCCTGGCGGCCACGGTTATTATGCCGCACAACCCAGTTGCGTGACAGGTTTTGCGAAGACTTGTCCGTCAAACAGCCGCCTGGCTGTTCGAAGAATCCCGGCAACGACTTTGCCGTCTCGTTCATAAAGCTTGACGTCCAGGTGGCCGCTCGGGTGCTCGATCGAGAGCACCAGCGGCGGCTTCTGCGTGCCGACGAGGAGCGAGGCAACGGTGCCCTCTTTGATGCACGCGGTCGCGATTCCCACCGCCCCTGTGGTCGCGAGCGACGGGTGACATTGATGCGGCATGAAATAGCGCACGTTGATTTTTCCTCCGGAGTTCGGCCTCGATATGAGGACGGGCTTCGGCGTCACCTGATTGCGCACGTCGCCAAGGCCCATCCGTTCGCCGGCTGCTATGCGCAGCATTTCCAGCCGTGCCAGCAATTCCCTGTCAGCATTGAGTTCAGCCGCTGTCTCGAAGCCGGTCGCGCCGACGGAGACTGCTTCGATCAACATAATCGGCATTGCGCAGTCGATGCAGGTGACAGCCACACCGTCGATCAGGTCCACTGGCCTGCCGGTGGGAAAGAGCTGTCCGGTGCGAGCCCCGGCCGCGTCCATGAACGTCAATGCGATCGGCGCAGCACGACCGGGCACGCCGTCGATCGCAGCATCACCGAGATAGGAGACGCTGCCGTTTGGAGTAGGAACTTCGGCGTCGATCAGCTTGCCGGTGTTGACGTTATGGATCCGGACGAGCGTCGTTTCTCCACGAACGGGGACAAGTCCGGCTTCGATGGCGAACGGGCCGACCGCAGCCAGCATATTGCCGCAATTCGGCGAGGTGTCGACGATCTGTTGATCGACACGCACCTGCGCAAAGAGATAGTCGACATCGGCGCTTGGAATACTCGATGGCCCGACGATCGCCACCTTGCTCGTGACGGGGTTACCGCCGCCAATGCCATCGATCTGCAGCGGATGACCCGAACCCATCACGGAGAGCAGGATTCGGTCGCGCTCACGAGTATCGGAGGGAAGATCGCGGGCCAGGAAGAATGGCCCCTTTGAGGTGCCGCCTCTCATCAGTACGCAAGGGATCGCGAGCAGATCGTTCATCGCTTGTGCTTCCATTGGAATTATGTCATCGCCGTATCAATCGACGCTGTTTGATCCAATTATCGGAATATGCGTTTATTTGTGAAATGCGAAGAATCGGAGGATTGATGCAGGATGAGCATTAATTGCGAGATACTTGATCTTCGAGCCTTCCTGAGCGTCGTGGAGTTGGAGAGCTTTCATCGCGCGGCCGACGCTCTGCATCTGTCACAGCCGGCGCTGAGCCGCCGCATTCAAAAACTGGAGCAGGTTATCGGAGCACCTCTCCTGGAACGGACAACCAGGCATGTGTCCGCGACGGCCCTCGGTACGGAGCTCGTGCCGCTCGTCCGGCGCATGCTGGAGGAGTTCGACGGTTCTCTGTTTGCGGTCCGTGACGTCGGACCCAATCGAGGCGGACTGGTGACGATCGCATGCCTTCCCACGGCGGCATTCTACTTCCTGCCGACCGTCATCCGACAGTTCAACGAAGAGTATCCGAACATTCGCTTTCGAATCCTCGATCTGCCGGCGACCGACGGTCTTCAAGCCGTGGCACGCGGGGAAGTGGAGTTCGGCATTAACCTCATGGGCACGTCGGATCCCGATCTGACCTTCGAGCGGCTTGTGGAAGACCCTTTCGTGCTGGCAGCGCGCAGGGATCATCCCCTCGCGGCCAAGCCTACGGTCGGGTGGGCGGACCTGGAACCCTATCATCTGATCACGGTTCATCGATCGAGCGGCAACAGAACGCTGCTCGACGCGGCACTGGCAAAATCAAACATCAAGCTTCGCTGGTTCTACGAGGTGACCCATTTGTCCACCTCCCTCGGATTGGTGGAGGCGGGCCTCGGGATTTCGGTGCTGCCACAAATGGCAACCCCGCGAGACGATCATCCGTTCCTGATCACCCGGCCCATCCGCAATCCCGAGATATCCCGCACGATCGGCGTGGTTCGCCGCCGCGGCGGCACCTTGTCGCCGGCGGCAGAGCGATTTCTCAAGATGCTGATGGGTGTATGGGGAGGTGATTGAGAAACGCGAAGAGCGCGACAGCCGCAAAACCAGAAGTCTCATGTGACCATAGCCTCTTTTTCCGCGCACCGCGAAAAAAAGCAAAACCGATGAAAAAAAACCGTTGGCCGATCGTCTTTGGGTCTGGAACGCATGCCGCGCATGCGCCGGAACCGGGATGATCGAGAACGAGTTCGTGCCATGAAATCTCATCTTCATGCATTGCAGGGAAGACCAATTCTGCCGCGCTCCTTCTCCGGCCCGGCCTCATCCGCACGAAATCAGAAGCAGTTCGAAGTCTCCATTCTTCGACCGGAAGCCAACAGGGCCAAAACCCGGCAACCGGATCACTGTCGGCACAAGCCGCGCTGAAAGCCCGCAGCCGCCGGCTGTCAACGGGCAAGGCCAAAACGGAGCACCATTGCGTGATCGCTATATGCGCGATGGGGATGGAGAAGCATGCAATCGTCAAGGCAAGCGGCGGAAACGGCGACATTCCAAAGTTTCGCGAACTGCTATCTTCGCGAAGTGAACCCCGGCACGCCCGTCGTGCATCGCACGGCCACCGGAACGGTCGACGGTGTGGAATGGTCGCTGCCGCGTCAGCACATGCTATTGCGCGCGGAGATCGTGTCGGCGTCGATCTGCGGGCCGCAATATTTCGGCAGGCTTTGGTCGCGGGCGATTTCCGAAACCTCCTGGCGTCAGATCGAACCTCTGCCAGCTCTCACGGCTCTCATTCACGAAGCCTACCGCCGAATGGACGGGGGTGAGCGCGATGAGCTGCGTACGTTCGAAGTGGAGCTGCTGGCGCGGGTTTTGGACAGCTATCAGCAGATGCACAATTATATCGAGAGAGCAGAACGGGGATATCGAGAAGAGGATCATTTCATAAACGCCGAACAGTCGCTGGTGTTCGGCCACTGGCAGCACCCGACGCCAAAGAGCCGGCAGGGCATGACTTATTGGCAGCAGGAGAGTTATGCGCCGGAACTGCGCGGGCACTTTCGGCTCCACTATTTCGCCGCCAAGGCAGATCTTGTGCGCCAGGCTTCCGCAGGTGTGCTTCAGACCGACGCAATAGTGCGAGGCCTGCTCGGGCCGTCAAGCGAAAGCCTTCATATTGGCGCTGATGAATGCCTCATCCCCATGCATCCGCTTCAGGCGGAAGCGCTGCTCCTCCAACCCGATATCCAGGCGCTGGAACAGAGCGGCAAGCTGCGGTCCATAGGTCCTCTGGGGCTCCCTTTCACGGCGACTTCCTCGGTACGGACTGTCTACAGCGACGGCGCCGACTGGATGGTAAAATTCTCGCTTCCCGTGCGGATTACCAATTCCGTCCGCATCAATCGTCGCCAGGAGCTCGATGCCGGTGTCGCCATGGCGCGGCTCATGCAGCGCATCCGCCTAGTAGAACGGGTCACCGACTTCCGCGTCATCCACGATTCCGCCTATATCACGCTCGACCTGCCGGATCGCGAGGAAAGTGGCTTTGAGGTCATCCTTCGCGAGAACCCGTTCCGGGGCAAGAAGGGACTGGGCGTCGTCACCGTAGCCGCGCTGACCGCCGATCCCCTCCCCGGCAGGCTTTCGCGATTGGAGCGGATCATCCGCGAACTGGCGGTCAGAGGGGCGAGCGGGGTCTCCGACATTGCGCTCGCATGGTTCAATCGCTACCTCGCCTGCGCCGTCGAGCCGCTGATCCGGCTCTATGACGATCACGGTGTGGCGCTCGAAGCCCACCAGCAGAACAGCCTTCTGGATATTTCGTCAGGCTACCCTTCGGTCAGCTATTACCGCGACAATCAGGGCTTCTATCTCTCCGAGCGTCATCGCGGCCAGCTTGCAGGCCTTGTCCCGGAAACGGAGACGATCGCCTCTCTCTATTTCGCCGATGGTGAAATCCGCGACCGCTTCGCCTATTACCTGATCGTCAACCAGGTGTTTTCCGTCATCAGCCGCATGGGGCATGACGGTCTCTGCGACGAGGGCACGCTTCTTTGCGCGCTGCGCGCGCATCTCGAAGAGTGCGCACGAACCATGCGCGGTGTCGGCAGGGAGTTTGCAAGGCATGTCCTCGATCTTCCGACCATCACCTCCAAGGCCAATCTGACGACCAGGCTGTTCGACGTGGACGAACTGCAATCCAGCGGCAGCACCTCTCTCTATCGCCCCATCCCGAACCCGCTGAGGGTTCCAGCCGCGCTCGCCGCATCGAGGGTTGACCATGCCATTGCCTCTTGAAGAACCGGGCCGGGCCCGCGACCGGGTCATCCGCCAGCTCGTCGCTGCGCTGCTCTTTGAAGGCCTTGTGGAAGCGCGCACCAGCATCAGCAATGGTGAAATGCAATTCGATTGGTCGCTTGGCGGGAAGAGGTTCCGCTGCCGCGGCGAGATCGGGGCGTTCGGACGTATTCGAATCGCGCCGGGTTCCGTCGAGATGCTGGGCTCCGGCAATCATTGGGAACCCGCCCCGCTTTCCGCAATCGTTCCGGATCTGCCCGGGACAGGCGTCACGCGCGGCAGACTGTTCAGGGAACTGGAACAGACGGTCATCTTTTCCGATTGGAACCATGACCATATTCCTCCGAAGGATCGGCGCGGGATGTCCTTTGCGGCGCTGGAAGGCGCGTTGGACGAAGGGCATCCCTACCACCCGTGCTTCCGTGCGCGGCTGGGGTTTTCGCTCGCGGACCACGCGGCCTACAGTCCGGAAGCGGGGCAACCGTTTCAACTTGTCTGGCTGCTGATTGCCCGAAAACATCTCCGCCTTGCGCTTCCGGAACGTGAAGAGGACTTCTGGCTCCGGGAGCTCGGCGAGGAGACATGGGCGGATGTCGAGGCAAAACGGCGGGCGTTACCTTTGCCGGCCGAAGATTTCGGCCTCGTGCCGTTGCATCCATGGCAATGGAAGGATCTCGGTGAAGCCATCGCTGCGGGTTGGATCGCCGCTGGCGAGGCCCATTATCTCGGTGCAATCGGCGATCGGTATACGGCAACTCAATCGGTTCGCTCACTCATCAATCTCGACCGACCGGGGGCGGCGAGCGTCAAGCTGCCGCTGAACATCGTCAACACCTCCTCGCGCCGCACGCTCGAACCGCATTCGGTCTGCACGGCGCCGGTGCTGTCAAGTTGGATCGCCGAGATCATCGCCGGTGACCCGGCGTTTCAGGAACGATACCCGCTTACCATCCTGCAGGAATATGCCGGCCTCATTGCCGATGCCCGCGGGCCGTTCGCCGGCCAGATCGGCGCAATCTGGCGGCAGAATGCTGAAGCGACCTTGCAGCCTGGTGAAGCCGTCGTCCCCTTCAACGCCTTGATGATGATCGAAGGCGACGGCAGGCCGTTCGCTGACGAGTGGATCACGCGTTTCGGCCTGATGCCTTGGATGAACAGGCTCCAGGAGGTTGCCATCCTGCCCGTATGGCATCTGCTCGTCGTGCACGGCATAGCGGTGGAGGCGCATGGCCAGAACATGCTGCTGGTGCATCGCGACGGTTGGCCGGTGCGGCTCATCCTGCGTGATTTTCATGAAAGCGTCGAATTTTCCTCAAGCTTCCTGCGGGAGCCGGACAAGGCGCCGGATTTCCTCTCATTGAACCCGGTCTATCGGGACGCCGAACCGGACCAATATTACTGGACGGACAATCTCGATTCGCTGCGAGAACTCGTCATGGATACGCTTTTCGTGTTCAACCTCAGCGAAATCTCGCATCTCCTCGACGTCTGCTACGGCCTGCCGGAGTTTCGCTTCTGGGAAAGGGTCGAAAAGCTGCTGGCAGCTTACGCGGAGGATTGGCCGGTCCAGAACCGCCTGGCTGAACTCGGACATGACCGCCCGTTCATCCGAACCGAATCCCTGGTTACCCGAAAGCTTCTGGCGCAAAAGCCGGAATATCACCACGAAATTCCGAATGCCCTGGGCCGCGGGAATAACCGAACGAAGGAGAAAGCCATGATCCAGATCGATGGACGGCTCTACGACCGTACCTATTTCGAGGAAGCAGGAGATCGGATCGGCAGGCAGGTCGGCCTTAATGGGGGAAAAGCCGGTCGCTATGCCGTCTGCTTCGGCAACACGGCCGAATGGCTCTCCTTTTTCTTCGCCATCCGCAAGGCGGAAGCCAGTGTGCTGCCGATCCATCCCGGCACGCCTTATCCGGCCGCGCGCAAGCTCGCGATGACCGCAAATTGCGATCGGCTTTTCTATAACAGCCTGACGGCGGAAGTGCTGGAGGCGCAGGAAGAAGCGCTAGGACCTGGCCGGCTGCTGCATATGAGCTCCGGCACGACAGGGGCTGCGAAATGCATCGCCAGAAGCTGGAACGATATCGACCGGGAGGTTAAGAGCTATGTTTCAACCTTCCGCGAGCCGGAAGGCATGACGCCGGTGATCGCCTGCCCGACGACCCATTCCTATGGCCTGATCTGCGGTATCCTTGTTGCCCTCAAACGCGGGCAGGTTCCCGTCGTGGTGGAGACGGGAAACCCGAAACATCTCCTCAAGGTGTTGCGTGAGATCGATCGGCCGCTGCTCTATTCGTCGCCCGCGATCCTTCATACGCTCTCCCGGCTTCTACCGGAGGGGGAAAGGCTTTATGCCGCCATGACATCCGGTACGCTGCTGCCCGACCCATGGTTCACGCAGATCCGCGCGAGGAGCGAGCATCTCTTCCAGCAATACGGCTGCTCGGAATCCGGCTGCATCGCGATCAATCCGGACATGCGCGCCGCCGCGGACATGGGCTTCGTCCTGCCGCACCTTGAAATCTCGACGGGGACAAGCGCCGAAGACGCCGGAGAGATCGTTGTTCAAAGCGACGGCGGCGCGGCGATCCACACCCGCGACCTCGGTTATCGGCGCAAAGACGGCATGCTGGTTTTCATGTCGCGCATGGACGACATGATCAACGTGTCTGGCCTTAACGTCTATCCCGGTGACGTGGAGGACGCGGTGATGGCGATGCCTGATGTCACGGACGCCGTTGCCTTCCGCAAGACCGACCGTTTCGCCGGCGAGCGGGTCGCCCTCCTCTACAGCGCCAGCCGGCCCGTGTCGTCGCGGGACATCCGCGAATGGTGCAGCCGCCATCTCGCAAGCCACCAGTTGCCCATGGAGATGGTCCAGGTCGGCGAGATTCCCCGCCAAGCCAACGGCAAGATCAGTCGCCGCGACGTCGCGGCCCGCCATGCTGCGGGCGAGTTCGCAGTTCTCGGAGCAGGAGTTGTCTCATGAATCGCGACGAAATTCTGGAAGCCGTCCGTACGGTGCTTTCCGAGCAGATGGCTCATCCGCATATGCAGGGCTTTGCCCCGGAAGCCCGCCTCAACGAGGATCTCTATCTCGATTCCGTGCTCATCCTGCAGATATTCCTCAATCTCGAGCTGGAATACGGGCTTGCCATGCCGGAAGAGGCAATCGCCCGACAGGAACTCGCCACGGTGGCCGATCTTGTCGCGCTCTATACGCCAAAAACCGCCATTCCGTCATTTCCGATGACCGGTGGATCCACGGATGAAGGCGTCCATGGCGAGGCCTATTATGACATCAAGGTTCATTGCTTCGTCAGTTGCGTCTGCGACGGGCTGAAGCGCAACGGCCTCGATCACAGGCCTTTTTACTTTGGCGTCTGGGACGCAAAGTTCACGATCAGCGATCGGTTCGAGCTTCTCTACCATTCGCCGGAAATCACCCAGGATTTCTTCCGCGACTGGTTCTCCCGACTTTACCGGGTCCCGATCCGTGAATGGTACGATCCGAGGGTATCCAAGCTCGAAAATCTCGCGACTCTCATCGAACTCGTCGAAACCCGCCCTGACACCGGCTCGGTCATGGTGATGCTGGATATGTTCCACCTTCCCGAGCGCGAGAACAAGTTCAACCAGAACCCCTTCCCTCACTACCTGATGCTGCAGAAGACCACGGATCCGGGAAAATGGTTCGTGCACGATCCGGACTATCGTTGGGAAGGAGAGATCGAACGGGAGAAGGTGATCCACGCGATCCAGCAGCCGACCGTAGGCGGCGGGTACGTTTTCGACAACGCGCTCGCTCGGCAGCCGGAGCCAGACGACTTGAAGGCCTATTTCGAGGCTTGTTTCGTCGCCCACCGCAACCCGCTCGCAGATGCGGTTCGCGCCATCGTCACGGCGCATCTTGAGGGCCGCGACGGACTAAGGCTCGCCGAACTGGCCTTGGCGGTTCGGGAATTGCCGGTGATCACCATCCGCAAATATGCCTATGAGCACGGCTTCGCCTTTTTCTGGCGCGCCCTGAAGCTTCCAGCCGCCGAGTTCGAGACCTGGTGCGAGGAGATCGAGGCGCTCGTCCAGGCTCTGAAGAACCTGCACTATGCCTGCATGAAGCTTGCTCAGACGGAGGACCGAGCCCAGTCCGACGCTGTCTTCGAGCGGATTGCCGAGGCTGACCGGCTGGAACGCAAGCTGAAAGATTGTCTGGGGGAGGTCTTTGCAATGTGGTGCGGTCAGCAGGAAGCAGACACTGCCCCGGACCTGAAGAGGGCAATGGCATGAAACTGTCCATCTGCAGCATCAGCTTCCGCCATCACCTGATGTCGCTCGGTGAAATGGCTGCCTGGGCGCGATCAGCCGGCTTCCAGGGCATCGAACTTTGGGGCGTGCATGCCCGCAATCTTGCCGCTCATCCCGAGCGGAATGGCGCTTGGCTTGAGGACTATGGCCTATCCGTGCCGATGATCAGCGACTACCTGCCGCTCGATGCGGATGCGCGCTCGGTGCGGCAAAAGACGAACGAACTTTGCCAATTGGCCCGAAATTGGGGAACTTCGAAGATAAGGACCTTTGCGGGCAGCACGGCAAGCAAAATGGCTTGCGCCGAAGAACGAAGCCTGATTGCGGACCGGCTGCGCGACGTTTGCGACGTCACGGCAAATTACGGGATTTATCTGCTTGCGGAAACCCACCCGAATACGCTTGCGGATACCTCTGCCTCGACGCTGCAACTGATCTACGAGGTGGACCATCCGTTCTTTGCCATCAACTTTGACGCGCTGCATGTCTGGGAGGGCGGAGACGATCCGGTTGCCATACGCCAGCGGATGGGCGCCGCGATACGCCACTATCACCTGAAAAACGTCCGTCATCGCAAGGATCTCGGCGTTTTCGAGCCTGCCAACGTCTACGCGCCAGGCGGCGACCGCCGCGGGATGACATCTCTGTTCGAAGGCGCTCTCGACTATTCTCGTTTTCTCTCCGATCTTATCGGGGATACAGGTGCCGAAGCCTCGTTGGAATGGTTTGGAGACGACTGCCTGGAAATGCTGCGCAACGACTTGACGAAGGTACGGCAATTGGCAAGCAGGCAACCCAAGAGCGCCTCAAACCACCATCGTCTTGAGGCAAGCCTCCCGAATCTCTGATCCCCCTCGTGCTACCCAGAAGCGCGCCGCTTTGGCGATCTCAGCGACGCTGCATAATATGACTATTGTTATCATGTTTTTGATGCTAGATGGACCCGCGAGCGCGATAAAGCGTGCTCGCGGCGCAGGCTCAGATACATCCGAAGCTGCGTCCGGTCTTCTACGGGGCACCTGACAAGCCGATCAATGACGCTGAAAATTGACGATCGACATAGTCTTTACCTAACCCATCGCCCCGCGCTGGTCGACTATGCAGCGCGCATTCTCGGCTCACGCGAGGCAGCAGAGGATATTGTCCAGGAGGCTTATCTGCGATTGGCGCCCGGTAAGATGACGGGTGAAACGGCGCGGCAGACGATTGCCTATCTCTATCGAATCGTTCGCAATCTTTCCTTCGACGTCTTGAAACGCCGCAAGATCGAATATCGGGGGCAAGCCAACGAGGCGCCGTTCTGGACAGTGCCGCAGCCTGTCGAAACACCGGAACAGACGGTCATGTTCTGCGACGAAGTTCGCATTGCCGCCGAGGTGCTCAACTCGCTGCCGAGCGAGATTCGCACTGCGGTGGAGATGTATCGCTTCGGCGGGCATACGCTTGATAGTATAGCACAACATCTCGGTATCTCGGTGGCGACCGCACACCGGCATGTGCGCACAGCCATGATGAAGATCGCCACGGCGCTCGACAGAAAAACTATCTGAAACCCACATTGCGCGAAAAATCCGGACCGATCGATCGTTCCTACGAAAGGAAAGAAATTTCGGGTACAAGCAGCGAGATATCCGAAGCAGGTACGACTTGACGCGGCACGACGAGACAGACGAGAGCATTCTGGAAGAAGCCATGGACTGGTTCCTGCGCTTGCGCGAGCCGTCTCGTTCACCCGCTGACCAGCGCGATTTCGCTGCCTGGCTCCACCGGTCTCCGGCGCATCGCAATGCCTGGATGAAAGCGTGCAAGACCTGGTCGCTGATGGGCGCGACCAAGCCTGCCGACGAAAGGCGCTCGCACGAGACGAGCCGAACGACAGTGCCTCTCCCCCGCCGGCGAAGTGCTTGGGGGACCACAGCGGCGCTCGCACTGGCGGCCTGTCTTGTGCTGGCTTTCGCCGGCCCCCCGCTTCTCCTTCACTACCGGGCGGATTTCACGACAGGCACAGCCGAGCTGCGCAAGATCACGCTGGAGGACGGCACGGTGGTCCAACTCGGCCCGAGGAGTGCGATCGATACGGCCTTCACCAAAGGCACACGTAGCGTGACGTTGCTCGCAGGCGAGGCCTTTTTCGACGTCAAGCACGATCCGGCGCGGCCTTTCACAGTCGATGCCGCAGGCGTCAAGGTCACGGTGCTGGGCACGGCATTCGACGTTAACATGAAACCGGGAGATACGACCGTCGAGCTTATGCGAGGCGTGGTCGGTCTCACGGTCAAAGGAGCCGCACATCCGTTCGAGCTGTCGCCCGGCGATTCCGTCACCGTCGGTCATCGAGAAGGCCGGATATCGCGCAGCCGGATTGCACCCGAGGACATGGCGGCCTGGCGAAACGGCCGCCTGTTCGTTAACGACGTGAGCATCGCGTCGGTGGTCGAGGAATTGCAGCGGTACCATTCGGCGTGGATCAGCATTCCAAGCGCAGAGCTCGCCGATCGCCGCGTGACAGGACTCTACGATCTCTCGGACCCGGACCGGGCGCTCGAAGCGCTCGTCCAGCCGTTCGGCGGCAAGATGCACCGTATTTCGCCCTACCTGCGCGTGCTTGCCCTCTTCTAGGCTGTTAAACTTTCATAAAAATTTTCGCAAGCGGTGAAAAAACCGCCGTCTGCAGTCGTCTCTACCCTGAAACGCTGGCCGGGGGGCTTGGCGAATAGTTTATAACAGGAGACGGGGCGGATGGGCTTTCCGGCAAGTAGGGTTTTGTGTGGAGCGGAGACCAGGGGCAGGAACAGGGCGTTCGCAGTGCGCTTGTTGGCAACGGTCACCGCCGCAGCGATTGCCGCAAGCTCGATCATCGTCAGCCCTGTCCTGGCACAGACAGCGACGCGCAGTTTCGATATCCCGGCTCAGCCGCTGGCCTCGGCTGTCAATGCTTTCGGCCGTCAATCAGGGCTGCAGGTTACGCTCGCCGCCTCGACCTCGCGCGGCATCAATGCCAAGGCGGTCAGCGGCAACCTCACTCCGGATCAGGCGCTCGCTCGCATGCTGGCCGGTACCGGGGTCAACTATCGGATCGCCAACGGGACTGCCGTGATCGGCGCTCAGGCGTCTTCTGGCGGCGACCTCCCGGTCGAAGGCGCAACCACGCTCCGACCAATCGTTCTGCAAGGACAGACGGGTGCGGAAGGTAACGTGGGCGAAACGGTCATCGGTCCGGAGCAGCTGGAACGGATCAATCCGATCGACATTGCCGATGTTTTCCGTGAAGAGCCCGGCGTGCAGGTGGGCAGTTCGCTGCCCATGTCCCAGAAGGTCTATGTCCATGGTGTTGAGGAAACCAATCTCGCGGTCAGCATCGACGGCGCGCGCCAGAACAACAAGGTCTTCCACCACAATGCCACCAACCTGATCGACCCCTCGATCCTCAAGGCGGTCGACGTCGATGCCGGCATCGCGCCGGCCGATGCCGGCCCCGGCGCGCTTGCCGGCTCAATCAACTACGAGACCAAGGATGCGATCGACCTTTTGGCGCCTGACCAATCGATCGGCGGCTTCGTCACCTCCACCTACAATTTCAACAGCGACACCGTCACGACGGGCCTTTCCGCCTATGGCAAACACGAAGGCTTTGAGTTCCTGGGCTATTTCACCTTCGGTAAGGGTGACGAGTTCGTCGGTGGAAACGGCGAAGAGGTCCGCGGCACAAAAACAGACCTTTTAAGCGGCCTGGGCAAGATTGCCTATGAAACCGATGACGGGCACCGCTTCGAAATCAGCCACGACCGGATCGTTGACGATGCCGCTCGCCCATTCCGGCCGAACGTCGGTTCCATTCCGAGCCGTCCGGCCTGGGAACCGCGTGTTCGCGATATCCGGATAGACCGCCAGAATACGGTCCTTACCTACACTGACACATCCCCGGAAGGTTGGTGGGATCCGACGTTCATGCTCGCCTACAGCAAGACCGAGGTGGATACGCTTGGTTACTCATGCCCTCGAGGCTGCCCTGCCCCATCGATTCCGATAACCTATCCGTCGATCGGCGAGACATCGAGCTTCAACGGAAAATTCCAGAACAAGTTTTCCTTCGACATGGGCAATATCGTGGCGGGTGTCGACTTCTACAGCGATCGCGCCAAGCTCGATGCGGAGAGTGCAGTGCTCCGCTTCTCCGATTCGGGCCGAGAGAAGGCCACCAATGTCGGCATCTTCGCCCAGGCGCGATTGGAGCCTTGGGAGCGGACGCGGCTTTCCTTCGGAGCACGGGCAGATCACCAGTGGTTCACCGGCGTCGACGGCTCCGAGTTCGACAATGGCGGGCTGAGCGCCAACATTTCCGGCGAGTACGACCTGACCGATTTCCTGACCGCCAAAGCCGGTTTCTCGCATGTCTGGGCAGGCATTCCGCTCGCTGAGAACTTCATCATCAATCCCGCGTGGGACTATGGGTCGGATGGACCGGACGTCGTCACCGCCAACAACTACATGTTCGGCCTCGAAGCCAACTACGAAGGTTTCACGGCCGAGGGCAGCATTTTCCGGACCGACATTTTCAACGCCCGCGACGCCAGCTACAGCCCGGCCGCCGGTGGAGCCGTCATCAGCCGCGACGTGGAGTCCAGGGGCTTCGAGATCGGCCTCGGCTACGAGTGGACCAGCAGCTACGTGAAGGTCAAATATGCCCATATCGACGTCGATATCGACGGCGCCCCGGCCGATACCGATGCGGGCAACTATCTGGCAACTCCCGTCGGCGACATCATCACCGTCACGGCTGCACATACATTCGCCGACTGGGGCCTGACCATCGGCGGCGATATCGAGCTTGCCCCGAAATACGACCACGTTGCGGCGGGTATGCCGGATTACAAAGCCTATGAGGTCGTCAATCTGTTCGCCGAATGGAAGCCGGAAACGCTGCCGAACTTCAGCTTCCGGGCCGAGATGAAGAACATCTTCGACGAGACCTATGCCAATCGGGCCACCTATGGCCAGGAGTTTGGGACCGTTAATCCGCTCTATGAACCAGGCCGCAGCTTCCTGCTGACCGCGAAGGCTACATTCTAGGCGGGTGATCGCTGTTCACGTCGGCGTGTAGCGGCGGCCTTTCCGGTTGCCGCCATACGCGCTTCGCGATAAGTGGAAGATAATAGTCATATTAAGGAGCGACCGTTGGTGCAGGCAATCGCAGAATGGCAGACCGAACACGGCGCGAAATATCTCGTCCAGCTCTGCAAACATTTCGCCCACAAGATCGAGACCACCTATTTCGAAACCCGTGGCGAATGCCGCTTTTCCTGCGGAACCGCTGTGTTGGACGCCGATCCCGAGAGGCTGAAGATCGTGGCGATCGCGGCGGACGACGAGCAGCTCTCGGAAACGGAATCGGTGATCGAGAGGCATCTGGTTCGCTTTGCATTCCGGGAAAACCTGGAAGCGTTGCAATGGCAGGTTCAGGATAACGGCTGAGACGCCAGGAACGACGGGGACATGGTGAGGCGATGAATCTCGGGATGATCGCGGCGGCGGCCGCTTTTGCTTTTTCTGCGCTGTCGGCGCATGCGGCCGATATCAACACTGCCAAAGGTCCTGTTACCATCGCGAGGACACCGGAAAGGATCGCGGTCTTCGATATCGCCGCCATCGACACGCTTGACCGGATCGGCATCAAGCCGGCCGGCGTGCCGGAAAATCTCTATCTTTCGCCGTTGAAGACTCTCAAGCAGGATGCGGAAGTCGTCGGCGACCTCTTCGAGCCGGATCTCGAGGCGCTGAGCGTGCTTTCGCCCGACCTCATCATCGTCGGTGGACGATCCTCTACAAAAGCGGATGCTGCTGCCAGGGTGGCGCAGACCATCGACATGACGATGGATGGCGACGATCTGGTGGCCGAGGCCAAGGAGCGGCTGGCCGCGTATGGCGCTCTTTTCGGCAAGCAAGTGGAAGCCGAAAGGGCTGCAGGCGAGCTGGACGAACAGATCAAGGCCGCAAAGGCAGCCGTCGCCGGCAAGGGCAAGGCGCTCATCATCATGACCAATGGACCGAAGGTGACGGCCTATGGTCCCGGCTCGCGCTTCGGCTGGGTGCATGCCGCGCTCGGCCTGCCGCCGGCCGTTCCCGACGTAAGGGCGGCGGACCATGGCGAAGCGATATCCTTCGAGTTCATCAGCAAGGCCAATCCCGATTGGCTGCTGGTTCTGGATCGCGCCTCGGCGATAGGTTCCGGCGAACAGGGCGCCAAAGCGACGCTTGACAACGAACTGGTCGCCCAGACGACCGCGTGGAAGAAGGGACAGGTCGTTTATCTGCCGGCCGCGGAATTCTACATCGCCGCCGGCGGGATCCAGTCGATGCAGCGCGTGCTGGCAGCCATCGCCGAGGCCTTTGCCGCCGCCAGATGAATACAGCCGCTCGCCAGAACCCGTCACCTATCGGATTGGCCGCGGGTTTCGTACTTGCGGTTCTCGTCATGTTGAGCCTGTTCGTCGGCGTCATCGACATGCCCTTTCGGCGAGTGTTTTCCGACGCCGGGGCGCTGGAACTGCTGCTAATCAGCCGCCTGCCGCGAACGCTGGCGGCTCTGCTTGCCGGATCGGGTCTGGCGATCGGCGGCCTCATCATGCAGACGCTCGCCCGCAACAGTTACGTCGAGCCCTCGACAGCCGGTACTGCACAGAGCGCCGAACTTGGCGTGCTTCTCGTCACGCTGCTGTGGCCTTCGGCAAACCTCTTCATAAAAAGCATCGTCGCGACCACGACCGCGCTTCTCGGTACGTCGATCTTCCTGATGACGGCGCATCGGCTGCCGCCGACCCAACCCTTTCTGGTTCCCCTGTTCGGCATCGTCTATGGCGGCGTCATCGGGGCAGCGGTTACCTTCGTCGCCTGGCAGGCCGACCTGCTCCAGTATCTCTCAGTCTGGACCAACGGAGATTTCTCCGGGGTGCTACGCGGGCGGTATGAACTATTGTGGGCCGCCGCGGCCATGCTGGTGGTCGCATGGATGATCGCCGACCGATTGACGATCATGGCGATGGGCCGCGACGCCAGTATCGGGCTTGGCATCGATTATTCCCGCATGCTGCAACTCGGTCTCGTGATTGTCTCCGTCCTCTCGGCCCTTAGCACCGTGATCGTCGGAATGATCCCCTTCGTCGGCCTCGTCGTACCAAATATCGTATCCCGGCTGATGGGCGACAACCTGCGCGGTACGCTGCCCGTCGTCGCCATGAGCGGTGCGATCCTGGTGCTTGGCTGCGACATCCTCGGCCGGCTGATCCGCTATCCCTACGAAATACCCGTCGGTACGGTCGTGGGCTGCGTCGGCGGCGGCGTCTTTCTCTGGCTTCTCTTTCGACGGCCGGCCCATGCCTGACCGTCGGCTCCTTTGTCTCGGCGCGGCCGCGATTGTCTGCATCGTCGCCTATATGACAATCGGACTGCGCGGCAATATCGGCTTCGTGCTCTTACTGCGCGCAACGAAACTCGCGGCCCTGCTGCAGGTCAGCCTGTCCATCGCCCTGTCGACGGTGATCTTCCAGACGGTGACCAACAACCACATCCTGACGCCCTCGATCATGGGGCTCGACGCGCTCTATCTGTTCGGGCAAATGCTGCTCGTGTTTCTGCTGGGCGGGCTCGGCTACTCGGCGCTCGATCCCCAGCTGAAATTCGCCGGCGAAGTGATGCTGCTCATGGGCCTGGCGACCGCTCTCCTGCTGCCGATGCTGAGGCGCCGCACGGATATGGGGCTGATGCTGCTTGCGGGCGTCATCTTCGGCATCCTTTTCCGCAGCCTGCAATCACTCTTGGCCCGCCTTGTCGATCCCAATGACTTCGCCGTGGCACAGAGCGCGAGCTTCGCCAACTTCAACGATGTCCGCACCGACGTGCTGATCTTTGCAACAATTCTGACCGCCGTGGCCGCGGTGATCGCCTGGCGGGCGCGGCATCTCCTGGACATCGTGGCGCTCGGCGCCGACAGCGCGACCGGACTTGGGGTCGCCTGGGCGAGAACGGTCGCCGGCCTTCTACTGCTCGTCTCGTCGCTGGTAGCCGTATCAACCGCACTGGTCGGGCCGATCGCCTTCTTTGGTCTCCTGGTCGTCGCCATCGCGGAGCGGGTTGTCGATAGCCGGCGCCATAGCATGCTGATGCCTGCAGCGGCCTTCACCGCCGTGATCATCCTCGTCGGCGGCCAGACATTCTTCCAGCATGGGCTCGACAACAGTTCCACGCTCGGTGTCGTCATCGAATTCGCCGGCGGCCTTGCCTTCCTCATTCTCCTCTTCCTCGGGAGCCGCAGATGATCCGGGTGGAAAAAGTCTCGCTGAAACACGGTTCGACGAGGATCCTGCACGATATCTCGCTCGAGATCCCGAAAGGCGGCATCACCGCGCTGATCGGTCCAAATGGGGCTGGCAAGTCCTCGCTCCTCTCGCTGATCGCGCGGCTTCAACCGCTGCAGACAGGAAAGATCAGCGTCGAAGGCTTTCCGGTCGACATGACACCGAACCGGGATCTCGCGAAGATCATCGCGATCCTGCGTCAGGACTCGATCGTGACAAGCCGGCTGCGTGTCCGCGAACTCGTCGGTTTCGGCCGTTTCCCGCATGGACGCGGCCGGTTGACGGAGGAGGACCAGAGGATCATCGACCAGTCGCTGCAGCAATTCGACCTGACCGATCTTGCCGGCCGGTTCATCGAGACCCTGTCCGGCGGGCAACGTCAACGGGCCCTCGTCGCCATGGCTTTCGCGCAAGGTACCGACTATCTGCTCCTCGATGAACCGCTTAACAATCTCGACATGTATTTTGCCCGTGAGCTGATGCGGTCGCTGCGCAAGATCGCCGATGGCAAGGGCAAAACCGTCGTCATCGTGCTGCACGATATCAACCAGGCGGGGGTCTATGCGGACCGCATCGTGGCGATGAAATCCGGCCGCATCATTGCCGATGGCCCGCCCTCAGGACTGCTCACCCCGGAAACGCTGCATACCATCTTTGGATTCGGGATGCGGGTGGAAACGATCGACGGCATTCCGATCGTGGTGCATCTTCGTTAAGCAGCCATTCCCGAAGCCTGACAATTCCACCGGCCTGGGACGCGTTCAAGATACTGATGCTAATCGGGAGTCGCTTTCAGATCTTCACTCGCTCCGGCTACTCTCAGATGTCCTTTGCCAGCCGCAGCGCATCATATATGGCAGCATGCGTATTGCGGGCCGCCACCGCATCGCCGATGCGGAAAAGCTGATAGGAGCCAGACGCGTTGCGTTCGATCGTTTGCGGTGCGCCGGAAAGCAGCTCGTCATAGGAGACCTCGCCCAGGTTTTTCGAACCGGGCTTCAGCTCGAAGTATAGATCATCCAAGGGAATGGTCCCGTGATTGACGACGATCTGATCAACCATCCGCTGCCTGGAAACCCCGACGTAGTCACTGCCGATGTGGGCGATGAGCTGGTTGCCACGCCTCTCCGCCGCTTCCAACCGATAGGTGACCGTGAAAGTCACGTCGAGCTTTTGAAGCGACCGCATATAAGGCACAAGGTTCATCGCCATGACCTCCGGAGCGAATGAACGGTCCGGCGTCATGATCTCGACCTTGCCGCCCGCCTTGGCGATAAATTCTGCGGCCTGCAGCCCTGCATGGTCACCCGCGTCGTCGAAAACGAGCACGTTGATGCCGGGCTTCACGTCGCCCGAAATGATATCCCAGGAAGAAACGACGAGTTCGTTGCCCTTCGAAAGCACCTCGGTATGCGGCAGTCCGCCGGTTGCGATGATGACAATGTCGGGATTTTCCGCCGCAACCGTGTCCGCTTCCGCCCAGGTGTTGAAATGGAAGGTGACGCCGAGCTTTTCGCATTGGCTCATCCGCCAGTCGATGATGCTGATCATTTCCCGCCGACGTTCGCTCTGCGCCGTCAACCGGATCTGGCCGCCTGGATCGTTCGCCGCCTCGAAAACCACGACGTGATGGCCACGTTCGGCCGAAACGCGTGCGGCCTCCAGGCCTGCCGGCCCTGCCCCGACGATCACCACCTTCTTGCGCAGGGCGGCTTTTGGAATGGTGTGCGGCATGGTCTCCTCGCGACCTGTCGCGGCATTATGGATGCAGAAGGCCATGCCGCCCTGGTAAATGCGGTCGAGACAGTAATTCGCGCCAACGCAGGGACGGATGTCGTCTTCCCGCTTCTCGATGATCTTTCGCACGATGTGCGGGTCGGTCATGTGCGCACGCGTCATGCCAACCATGTCGACCTTGCCCGCCGCAATGGCATGACGCGCTGTGGCGACGTCGGGGATTTTCGCGGCATGAAAGGTCGGGAAGTTCGTGGCCGCGCGGATCTCGCCGGCGAAATCGAGGTGCGGAGAGTTCGCCATTCCCTGGATCGGGATAACGTCCGTCAGGCCGGGATCCGTATCGATATGGCCGCGGATGACGTTCAGGTAATCGATCAGCCCGCTGTCCTTCAGACGTTTCGAAATCTCGATGCCGTCAGCTTGTCCGGTACCGCCCGGAAGACATTCGTCGGCGGTGTATCGGACACCGAGAATGAAATCGTCGCCTACCCTTGCGCGGATCGCCTTGAAAACCTCCAGACAGAAGCGCAAGCGGTTTTCAACGGATCCGCCATAGGGTGCATCAAGCTCATTTGTGAGCGGGGAAACGAACTGATCGATCAGGTGGCCATAGGCCTCCAGCTCGACGCCGTCCATCCCGCCTGCCTTCATGCGCTCGGCCGCATCAGCGAAGTCCTTGACGATGCGCTCGATATCCCAATCTTCGAGCTTCTTCGGGAAGGCGCGGTGCGCAGCCTCGCGATGATGGGAGGGGGCCACGACCGGCAGCCAGTCACCCTTGTCCCAGCGCGTGCGGCGGCCGAGATGGGTGAGCTGGATCATGATCGCTGCCCCCTCCTCGTGCACGGCATCGGTCATCTGCCGGATCCACGGTACGATTTCGTCCTTGTAGGCGAGCAGATTGTTGAAGACCGGGGGGCTATCCTTCGACACAGCGGCGGAACCCGCCGTCATGGTCAATGCCACGCCGCCCTTCGCCCGCTCGACCGTATAGGCCCGGTATCGCTCCTTCGGCATGCCGTCCTCCGGATAGGCCGGCTCGTGCGATGTCACGATGATACGGTTGCGCAAGGTCAGATGCTTCAGCTTATAGGGCTGAAGGAGTGGATCGTTCGACATGCGCGGGCTCCGGCCTAGGGATGTTCGCGCAAAGTTAGGTGGGAATGTACATATATGTCAACGATGAAAACAGTAGTGTCTTTTGCCTGGGCAGATATGTACATTCGGCTTGTAGCTCTCGCTTGGATTGGTTAGGAGGATTTATGGATCAAGCGACAAGTGACAGCGGCTGGCGGGGCTCCTACGAGGGGTGGCTCGAAGCTGCCTACGTTTCTCTGCTCGAGTCCGGTGTGGATTCGGTGAAGATCCTGCCGCTTGCAAAACGGCTCAAGCTTTCCCGGACGAGCTTCTATTGGTTCTTCAAGGATCGCGAAGAGCTGCTGTCCGCGCTGATCTCGCGCTGGCGAGAGAAGAACACCGGCAACCTTGTGAAGCAATCCGAGGCCTATGCGGAGACACTCGCCGAAGCGATGCTGAACGTCTTCGACTGCTGGCTGAACAAGGAGCTTTTCGATTCCCAATTCGAATTTGCCGTCCGCAGCTGGGCGCTTCAATCGCCCGAGATCCTGGCTGACGTGCAGCAGGCCGACCAGGTGAGAATGGAGGCGCTCAGCCGAATGTTCATGCGGTTCGGTTGCGACGAAGGGTCCGCGGATGTTCGCGCGAGAACGACCTATCTGGTACAGATCGGATATATCTCCATGCAATCCAGGGAGGACATCACCCTGCGCATGAAACGCATCCCCGGATACGTCGCGATCTATACCGGCCAGGCGCCCCAGCAGCGGGAACTCGACCGCTTTTTCGCCCGGCATGGCTACAGACAATAGCCCCCGCGCCGTAAAGGGAGGTCAAGACGACCGATCAAAGCGGGAGATGCAATCGTCGTTCATGATCCCGATGCGGCTGCAGCGTATTCCTTCTGCAGTTCCAGCTGCACCGCATTCATGAAGAGGCTCGCCTGATGGGAGATTTCTTCCACAGATGCGCCTTGCGCTGAGAGTTCCGCGGAAAAAAGCGTCATTTCCGATCGCCAGAAAAGGTTTGCTTCTTGGCCATGGAGTGTCCGAAGGGCTTGCGCGCAACGTCTCACTTCGGCCGCCCGCCGGTCGGCGGGGAATTGCATCAGGGTCATGCCGTCTCCGTCATTGCCAAACGAATCGCTTGGTGTGGCAGAAGACTGGCCGCCAGTCCTTCACAAAAAGTGAACCTGCCCATCGGTCAGCCGATCGTAACCGTCGAGGCGATCCAGGGAGCCGGAAATGTCGATCCTACAAAAACACCTTGAAGTAATCGACGCGCATTTCCGTCAACCTGTCCTCATCCTTCAATGGCTGCGGGAAAGGCACGTCGGTGCGCAGGGCGAGCGTCAAAAGCGGCCAGAAGATGTCATGTTCATCGTTGAGTTGACCTGAGCGGGTCAACCGCCAGTCGGCAGGCCTGCCCGTTTTCTTGTCGATCACCGGCTTGCGTTCAAAGAAGGGAACGCAACGGCTGTCATCGATGAGCATGCCGTAGCGATAATATCCTTTTGTCATGTCCACCGGTGTATCGACGCCGGTACTCCTGCTGTTTTCTCCCGGCTGTCCCCATTCGTGCATATAGGTTCCGTAGACAGTCGGCTCCCATCCCTTATGCTCCACAATGTCCAATTCGATGCTGGTCTTGGGGGCCAAGATGCTCTTGCCGTTCAACATCCAGAAGGCGGGCCAACTGAGGGGATGCCGTGGAAATATCATGCGGGCTTCAAAATAGCCGTTGCGCCATCCTTTGAGGATCGTGCCGTCTTTCATCGCCATCTGAAGATTGCCGGAAATCCACTGGAACTCTGCTAATGTATTTCCGTAGTATTTCCGGACGTTCATCGTGCGACCGATGTATTTTGCCGATAATTTTAAAGCTTTGCCGCGTTCTGCGACGGGGTCGTCGACGATGGCATAGGGATCAAAACCCTCTTCGCCGCCTTTTTTGGCGAAGGCCGAGCGCCCATAAAAGCCGGTGTCGGATGTGGTTGCCTTCGGGCCTGCGTTCCAAATTGACCAGTCAAGCGTCTCGAAATTGTCTTCGAAGACGAGTTCGCGCCCCAGCGTAGGATCGTCATCTTTTTCAGCTGCGATTAGCTTCCCAGCACAGGCCAGATCGCATCCGATAAACGCTGCGCCATGTTTCAGGAGACTGCGCCGCGACAATGAAGGCAACATGGCTGATCTCCCTGGTTGAAATGCTGCTTATGAGGGCTCTTTGGCTGCGGCGCGCAAAGCCTCGGCGTGTATGTCAACCACCCGCTCGGGGCTGTAGCGATCTATAAACTTCCGGCGAAAGGCGGCATGCGACCTCTCCGCGGCCAAGTTGTCGCAGTAATATGCCATGGCCTGCACCAGTGCTTCGCCGCCGCCTGTCGGCACCAGACGGCCAAGCCGGGTATCGACGAGGATATCGCTGGGTCCAAATTCGCAGTCAGTTGCAACAACAGGCAGGCCGAATCTCAAGGCTTCGCATATGGCAAGCGACCAGCCCTCCCAGCGCGATGTCGATACATAGACGTCGCTACTGGCAAGCGCCGGCTGCGGATTGACCGGATGATGTTCAATGGAAACAGCATGGGCCAATTGCAATCGCTCGATCTCGGTTCGCAAGGCCGTTTCGCCGGCACCATATCCAACGATCTTCAATCTGACATTGGAGCGGATCTTGATCAGCTCCGCAAAGGCGGCAAGAAGGATATCTTGTCCTTTTTGAAAGGCAAAGCGCCCGACATTGACGAAGGTGACGGGGCCGGCACTATCCGTAACGTCATTCGCGGTATACTCGAAGTTCCGAACCGGGTTGGGAACCCAGACCTGCGGCACCTGACTTCGAAACATGCGCTTGAAGGCGTCCAACTGCCTTGGTGATGTTCCGAAGACGTAAGATACCCTTTTGAGGAAATAAATCCGCATCAGGAAGAAGAGTATTTTTGCCTTGGCATGGCTGCGTTCACGCTGAGGGTTGCCATGCAGGTGAATTGCAAAGCGGCGATCAAGGCCAATGCACGCAGCCATGCATATGACCGTAGGCTCGATCTGCGGCACCACCACAAGCGCGTAGCTTTTCGCTCTGACGACGCCCCTGAAAGCGCGGATGAGGCCAAGGCGGGATTTCACCACCCGGTCAATGATATTGTAGCCGCGAGCATCCAAAGGACGATTCTTATGAATCGAGGTGTAAAGAACGTCGATCTCGAAGTCCTGCGAATACCTGTCGGCCAATAGCGAACAGACTGAATCGATCACTCGCTCGATCCCTGCAAACGAACTCGTGCCCGGTTGTATGTAAAGGACCTTCAGGCGTCCCATTCGACCCTGATCGTTCCGCTGACGATGACCGGCTGTAATATCCATTCGTTTACATCCTCCGGCCCAGTCGGCAGCAGGGTTGAACCGCCCGAGGTGCCCACGGGTTGTTAGATTGCACGTTAACAGGCGACCTGTCCGGAAAACGAACAGGCGTTCTCAGAACACGGCTGACCGTGATCGGACGGACATCATCCGAGAATAAAAATCTTAGTACTTAACCAATAACGTCATAGCTCGCCATCCAGGTCTGACAAGGCAATGATGATTTCGGTCATTAATATTTGTGCGTTTCTATGGACGTATTGCGATGCACTTGCTATGCTGCTTTGCAACATAGACTTAACGGAGAAGGTTTGCAAGATGATAAATCAACATCCACTTCTCAGCGTTATCATCACTTGCTACAACTATGAGGCCTATATTGGGGAGTGCATAAGGAGCGTTATTTCCCAAGACTATCAAAATCTTGAGATCGTCGTGGTCGATGACGGGTCAACCGACGGCTCCTGGGAAGAGATCCAACAATTCGAAGGCCAGATCGTTGCGCTGCGGACTGAAAACCGCGGCCAGCTCAAGACCTCTTTCACCGGTTTTTCGCTATCCAGAGGCGATTTCGTATATTTCCTCGATGCCGACGACCTGCTTCTGGAGGGAGCCCTCACCCAGATCGCCGGCTATCTGCGGCCCGACGTATCCAAGATACAGTTCATGCTCGCTCCCATCGACAAGGACGGTAGATCGATCGGCAACCCCTTCCCCTCTCTTCAGCGGTCCGAAGATTCCGTTCCCCTCATCCAGTCGATCCGTTCAAGAGGCTATTACGAAACGCCGCCGACATCGGGCAATATCTACAGGCGCGATGTCTATATGGGCCTCGGCGAGATGACCTATGAGCGGGGTATCGATGGAGTGCCCTATCTTCTGGCGCCATTTGTGGGGCGGGTCGTATCGTTGGATGAGGTTTTGGGAAAATACCGGATCCACAATTCCAACCAGTCAGCGTTTTCGGTTCTAACGTCCACACGGATGAAAGGCTATATCGACCGCTTCGTGGGGCGCCTGCACCACCTCTCGCAGCTGGTTCAGGAGCGCTGCGAAACGGCGGAGAAGATCGAAGTTCGCGATGACTACGCTTACGTGATGGAGCTCAAGGCGATGAGCATGGTTGTCGATGGCAAGCGGCCCGATATGCTTCAGACCAGAGCCTATATAGGCGCCGTCATGCGCGAAAACTCAGGTAAAAAACGCCTGGCGCTTTCTCTTTTCGCAATCGCGCTTTTTATTTTGCCAAACAATCTGGCGCGTAAGGCGGCGGCGATACGGATCGATCCGTCGCGATCCAGGCAATTGCGATCGCGCTTGAAGCGAGCTTTTTCCATCTAATGTGCAAGCGGCGAACAACGGATGATCGTTTATCCGGCCAGTCGCGCGAGGCCGCTTGGAAGCGCTGATCGATAGACGTCCAACGTCTCTCTTGCAACGCGCTCGATCGTCAGCTTCTCTATCTTGAACTGACTTTTTTGCTTCCAGACCTTGATGTCTTCGGGCGCGTCCAGGAGTTCGATGATCGCATTTGCAAGCGCTTGCGGATTTCGCGGCGGCACGAGCATGCCCGCCTCACCGTGCTCCAGCAATTGCGGTATCCCGTCAACCGCCGCCCCGATTACCGCACATTGGGCTTCCCGGGCTTCGGAAAGAACGAGGGGCGCTGGGTCTGCGTGGGAGGGAAGCACGAAGATATCGGCAGCCCGCATATAGGGGTATGGGTCGCTCACCGAGCCTGCAAAGGTGACGGCGGCGGCACATTTCAAAGAAGCAGCCAGTTGCATATAGGTTTCGCGAAACGGGCCGTTGCCAACGATATACAGGTGAGCTGCAGGAAATTTCTCGTGGACCACGTCGAAGGCGTGAATGAGGTCCGGCAGACCTTTTCGCGGGTGGAGACCGCCAACAAACAAGATGCTTGGCGACCTCAGCGCTTTGGGCTCCTCGACACGCTCCAAAAAGCGGCTTGATCCGATAGTGCCGTTAAGCACCACCTTCAATTTAGATGCCTTCACACCCCGCCGCCGCATCGAAGCACCGACGACATCGCTGACGGCGATAACCCGTGTCCCGAGCCCCATCAGCGTTGCACTTTTCTCGAATTCATTATGAACCGTGGTCACCAAGGGTATGCCCTTGAGTTTGCAAACCGGAAAAGCAAGGACGGCGCTCGTCATCATGTGAGCGTGAATGACTTCAATGTCTAAAGCACGCGCTTGCCGATAAAGGCCAAACAGGGATTTGAGGAGTTTTGCCGGCTTCCTCTCATGGTCGATCGTCAGGGTTTCGATACCCTGCGACTGAAGGAGACCGTTGAAGTCGCCACCTCCGCTTGCCAGGTAAACCTGATGCCCAAGCCTTGCTTGCGCACATGCAAGATCGACCGCCGCATGAACGTTGCCGTTAAGTCGCCTGGTATGATTGAGGATATGCAGAATTCGCATTCGTCCACCTCCTTCGATCGAGTTCAGCCCTGACTTTTCTTGAACGAAGACGGCACCGGGTGCCGCTTGGCCAAGGCAGACGCGCTATTAGTTGCCGTCAATTGCGACTTCGACGTCTATCGTGGAGACCCTCGCGGTCGGCTGATAGTTGAAAGCGCCCTGCCGGCCCATTGACTCAATCCCAAAGGCCCGCAACCTTTGAATGGCATCGGCGGCGCTGGCGGCTGCTCCCTTGCTGTAGATCGGATAGGCATTCGTCAATGTCTGGCTGCCCTCGAGCTTCAGATCCCCTAGAAACAGGTGATTCTGACGGGCGTGCAGCCGGAAATCAGTTTCCGCTTGTTCTGGGGATGTAACGGCACCAGCGATCACCTCTACCGCAAAATACTCCCGGTCATTCACCCGCCCGTAGAAATCGGAATAGACCGTGAGCCGTTTCCAAGCTCCCTCGTAAGAAAAGTTGTAGATAATCGATTGTCGAAAGCCGCGGTCACCGGAAAAGGAAAAATAGAGCGTAATCAAGGTAATCGTGTTGAGACCGCAGGACGTCGACGTTCCACACAATTTCTCTGCAACCTCGATCGGGACGGTCGAGACGATCCTGGTTGTCGTAATGCTCGAATCGCCGAGGTGAAGTTCGAAGCCAAACACCGTCTTGCAGATCTGGTGCATCTCGGCCGAGAGCTTGAAGCTTACACCGGAGCTTTCGAGCTTATCTACTGACGGCTGATAGAGGGTTGCAAACCCTTCCCTGGGCCGAGCCATCTGACGGTTCTTCGCACGCGGCTTCTTTCGAGTGAGGAGCCGCCGCAAAAGGTTTTTCAACGAGGCGTATTCTGCAATCCAGAGCATGCGTTTTCGCGCAAGCTCCAGATCGATTTTGTCGGCAGCGACCCCATAGAACCGCCGCATATAGGTTTCTAACCCAGAGCGGTGGAGCAGGTATGCGCCAACCCAGAAGCGGGCGAAATCTTTGGCATTGTCCATCCGCCTGCAAAAAATGCGAGCGTAGAGCACCGAAGCGAAGATTCGCGCAACGCCGAGTGGGCCGGCACCGATAATGTCATCGCGGATCGATATCGGATAATGGGTAATCTTGCCTTGCGGGTTGAGCCTTCCCCAACTCGGCTTGATTGGAATGTAGCGCGAAAGAAGCTCCGGGAAGTGCCGCAGCAAGGGGGAGTCGTCCTGGAAGATCAGGCTCCCCACGTCGAATGTATAGCCGTCTGGCGAGGACCAATCCAGGTGGTTGCCTCCGACCCGATCGTAGCTATCCACGACTGCGACACGATTCCCTTGGCTCGTTAATATCGAGGCAGCAACAAGCCCTGAAATCCCCGCTCCTAATACGATGACATCGTATTGCTGCATTGCGGAATATGGCATGGCTCGCTGGCTTGCATCATGCATCTAAGCGCCCCCGCACTCGGCTATCCACCACTTCTATAACAGTATACCTCCTTTTCGAAAGCTGTCGAGCCGGGATTTAAGGCAGATATGATGACAGTTTTCACGGAATTACTTCTGCAACTACTTCTTTTTTGCGGCGCACTCACCTTAATTTTCACTTGTCATTTATTATATCTTGCTGGTAAGGTTCGGCGTGGGCCTATCACTGATACAATTTTGCTGTTTCGCTGGATAATTCTTGTCGCCAGCGGGGCGGAACGAGATTATTCGACGGTGAAGGATTGTCCCGTGCTGCAACAAAACCTTGATTGTCTTCAGCGAGCTTTAGGTCACATAGATCTGATCTCGACCGATGTCTTCGACACCCTGTTGCTGCGGCTTCCGAGATCTCAGCGGTCCCGGATTATCGAGGGCGAACGGCGATTTGCGCGGCTGTTGCGGCAGAAAGGCATACGCGTGAGCGCCGAGCATCTCTTTCGGATCCGTCAGCTTGCCGAAAAACTAGCCTATCGAGCTTTGGACGTCGGTGGCGGCCTGGGCGAGGTTCGACTTGTCGACATCATCGCCCGACAGATAACGCTGCTCGGATTTCCTGCTTCAACGGTGGACGAGCGTCTTTCGTTGGAAGTTGCGATTGAAAAGACTTGCCTGACGGCGAACGGGCCTCTGGCGATGGCGCTGCGGCAGCAACGCGCCGCAGGCATTCGTATCGTGGCTGTCTCCGATACCGGTTTGCCGACCGGTATTCTAAAGGAACTTATAGACCATTTTCACGGACCTGGACTGATCGACGCCATCTATTCGAGTGCCGATATCGGCGCCACAAAGCGGCACGGCGGTATGTTTCCCGCGGTCTTGGCCCAAGAGGGAGTAGCTCCAAACAGGGTCTTGCATATCGGCGACGATCGGCTCGCCGACTTTGAAGTTCCTCGTCAGATGGGAATCCATGCCGCGCATCTCCCGAAGGGGCGTATCAGACGGCTGGCCGCCCGTGCCGATGGCGCGCGAATGGAGGCGATCCGGGGAGTCCAGCATCATCTAAAGCGATCAGGCGAGAGAGTTCCTAACCTTGAGGACAGAGCCGCTTTCGGTCGTGAAGTCTTCGGACCCATTGTTGCTCAATTCTGCCTTGGCATTTGGCTTTATGCATCCGAGGCTCAGGTCCGCGGCGACGCAGTTCTCCTCTTTTGTGCCCGGGGCGGGCTCGGAATACGGCAAGTGTTGGAGCGGTTGCTCGCCCGCCTTGAACTTCCATTGAATATCCGGCGCGAGAACTTGCTCGTTTCCCGCCTGGTCGCCGCCCGCGCGGCGCTCATGGTCCGGCATCCGGCCGTGCTCGACGAACTGGGGCGGGAATTCGAGAGGAAGAGCTTTGCTGATGTGGCAAGAGCTCTCGGTGTTATGCGTTACGATCTTCCATCGGAATGGCTTGAGGATTTCCGGGCGAACCGTTTTTTTCAAAAACTCGACAGGCCGGAAGCGCAAGCTTTGGTCGAAGACATAGCATCGCAAAACAATCTGTTCATGAGCCATTTGGATATCCTGACTAAGGGAAAGTCGCGGGTCATCCTTTGTGATACGGGGCTTTATGGTAGCACGCAGCGCCTGCTGGCCGCGGGTCTTCCTGGCTTCCGTTTCGAAACGATTCAATTCGCACGTTCCAACTACAAGGGCTTCAGTGAAGATCACTTTCCCAGAGTGTCGGGGCTTGTCGTCGAGGAAAATCTCTACAACCCGCTTAAAGTCGAGACCGTCATCCTACGTTATTGGCAAATCATCGAGAGCCTGTTTGAGCCGAATATCCCCTCCGTTCGTCAGTTCACGCGAACCACCGACGGCAACATCACGAGCAATGCCGGCGAGACAGCCTACGGTCGGCTCGACGCAGCCAAAGGCAATGCGCTCTTGGCCGGCGTGCTGCAATATGTCGATAACGCGGTGAGCGGCTTACAGATATTGCAGGATTCCGAGGTCGCCTGGCGTCGTCTAAAACGGGCTATTACCTATCCCGGCGCCTTCGATATGCATGCTTTGGGGGTTGGCGCGCGTTCAGTGGATTTCGGGCGTCAGGAAAATGTCCACGTGCTCCACCACGCAGAAGCACACGATACGGTCCAGAAGCTCGCTGCGATCAAGTCCCAGCTTTGGCGGGAAGGCGCGATCGCTCGTGACTTCCCCCGCTTGAAGTCGGCGCTCTTACCGGCACTTGAACTTGCCCATATCGTTCGGAGGGTGTCTGCACGGCGGAGCGGATGAAAGGCGTTGATGGCGCGCCTGCGTGGATCGGGTGGCCCATGGCAATTTCATCAAGCAAAGGATGTATTGGCGTCCGGTGCAGAGGCTTTTTGGGAGCCTTCGGCATCGGCAAACCCGTGTTGCGAGCCATCATATGGCCGCCCGCGGATGTCGGAGTGACAAATGCTGACGGCAAAGGCGATCAAGGGTGCAGGATGGCTCGTTTTCTCACGCTTCTTGGCGCGGATAATCGACTTCTTCACGCTTTTGCTTCTTGCACGCATGCTCACGCCCGGCGATTTTGGCCTTGCTGCCCTGGCGATATCTCTTGTTGCCGTCGTGGACACGGTGCTGGAGGTGCCGGTAACTCAGGCTTTGATACGGCTGCCGACAATTGACAAGTCCGATCTGGACACGGGCTTTACCATCGGCTTGCTGAGGGGAGCCTCAATCAGCATCCTGGCGCTGACTGCAGCCTGGCCGTTTTCTCTGATCAATCATGAACATCTGCTCCTTCCCCTTATTGCCGTACTTGCCATTGGTCCCTTAGCCCGAGGCGTTGCAAGTCCAGCTATGGTCAATTTCGCTCGGGAACTCGGCTTCCGGCAGACTTTTATCGTGGAGCTATCGGGAAAGCTCACCGCCAGCGCTATCGTCATTGTGATCGTTCTGTCCGGAGGCGCTTATTGGGCTATCGCCGCGAATTTCGTCGGGGTCTCCGTTGCGTCGACAATCGCCTCTTATATTCTCGCTCCCTACAAACCGGCTCTTTCTCTGGCGCGACTGCCTCATTTTGCGGGGTTCATCGGCTGGTTCAGTTCTGCCCAGTTCATCTCGGCGTTAAATTGGCAATTCGACCGGTTCCTGATCGGCGGACTTGCCGATCGCACAACGCTTGGCCGATACGCGGTGGCAAGCGACGTCGCCGTGTTTCCCACTCAAAGCCTCATCGGCCCGGCCATGCAGCCGGTCATGGCGGCCTTCTCACAGATCAACAGCGACCGTTTACGTATTCGGCAAGCCTTTCTCAAAGCGATCCGTTTCGTCATGCTCATCTCTGCACCGGCTTGCGTCGGAATCGCCTTGACCGCGGATCTTGCGACCAATCTCCTTCTGGGACCGGCCTGGCACGACGCTGCCCCCCTCCTCAGCCTACTGGCACTCGCCGTGCTTCCCGTCCCCTATTTTCAAACCCTCTATTCGGTCAGTCTCGCCTTGGACCGGCCCCAGGTGATATTCCGCCTGAACATTGTCGACCTTACGTTCCGAATCGCATTTATATCACTCGGCTTCTATATCGGCTCCGCTGTCGGGGCTGGTTTCGCTCGGATAGCCCTGTCATGCGTGATGGTGGGATTCTATTTGAACGAGACGCGTCTCCTGCTCGGACTGAGCTTGCTTGTGCAGTTGTTCAACCTATGGAAGATTGCCGTTGCGGTCGCGACCATGGCCATCGGCGTCTGGCTTCTGCGCGAGGCCATTGACGACAACGATTATCCGTGGCTGCTGGAGCTCGCCGTCACAATCGCCGCCGGTTGCGCAACCTATTGCGTCACACTGCTTTTGCTCGGGATGCGCGTGATCTTGAGGGGCGGTCGAATTGAATTGGTCGACCCATAACAAGGTTGCTGCTGCGACAAACTGCTAGGCCGACCGGTTCCCCGAAAATCTCACAAAATGGAATTGGCGGCTGGCCATATGCGACCAGCCGCCACCTCTTATTCTGCAAGGGTTAACCCAGCCGCCATCGCGCGCGGTTGATCACAGTGCCAGCGACATTTGCGCCGGCACCTCGAAGCAAATGCACTGATTCCGATACGTCCTCGATCGTGGTTTGCCCGGCACGCGCCACAATGAGGACCACATCCGCATATGTAGCCAGCGCCAGGGCGTCTGTTGAATAGCGAAGAGACGGGAGGTCCAATATAACATCACCTCGGGAACGGGCATCATCGAGGATTTGACGAACGCGGGGATTGCGAAAATCCGCGAAAAGATTGGCGTTCACATCCTCTGAATGAATCGAAAGTACCGAGACTCCTGCAACTTCCTCGAAAACAAGCTGATCGGGGGAGAGCCCGGCAAAGGCAGCACCCGCCAATGACGAATTCGGCGACATCCGCTGGGCGCCTTCAACCCGACTGTCTTCTCCATCGAGAGGCTTGAACAATGTGACGTGTCGATTGCTTCGGCTGATGAGTTCGGCAAGCCCTCGGCACAGCGTCGAAACGCCGGCATCCGGCGTCCATGCTACCAGCGCGATGGCGATGCTCTTGTCGCTGCGAAGGCTGGTACAGGCAATTTCAACAGATGTCCGAAGGTCGTGAATCGCCGCCACAAATTTCTGCTGCTGAGAGTTGGTTATGCGCCAAGGAATGCCATCGACCCCTGCAACGTAAGGGATGGAACCAAGGCTCGGAAGACCTAGCTCGCTGGACAATTCCTTGCCGTCCCGCACTGTTCGGTTGAGTGCCAGCTTGACTGCGACCACGCCAAAGCCTCCCAACAGGCCCAAAACTCCCCCAAGCGCAACGATCAGCGATTTGCGGGGCGCGGACGGTCCAAGCGGCGGTAGCGCTGCTCCAATGATACGGGCGTCGGCATCTGGAGTGGGGATAGCTGGCAGCGAGCCGGATTGCATCGCTTCGCGGGCGGCGTCCACCTGCCGAGCCAGGCTATCGAGGCGGCCTTGCAACGCTTCAGTTCCGGCCCGAGCAATCTGTTCCTTGAACGCGATCACTTGAAATATGTAACCGGATGCGGCGGCGTTCGCGACACGTGCCGGCAGTGCTGGATCGGATGACGAATATTCAATCTCGATGACAAAGGATTGGCCTACCCTCCTTGCCGTAATTCGATTGGTGAAGTTGAGATAAGCTGCCATTTCCCCGTCGTTCACGGGCACCGTACGCGGGCCAGGCGGATCCCCGACCTGGCGGCTTCCCTTCTCGATATCGGCTGTCCCGGCCGTTTTCAGCCACGATGTGATGTTTTGCGTAAGGCTCTGTAGTAATCCCGGCTCCTGCGGTCCGAGTTCCGGACTGGTTTGAAGATCAAGGCTGTCGAAGACTGCCGACAGCAACCGCTCCGAACGTATCGTCTGGAGTTCACTGTCGGCGCGGTTGAGGTCGAGACTTTGCTGGGCGCCGTACTCACCGGCCGATGCAGCCGAACGGCGCGGTTCCAGCAAGAGCGTTGTGGTTGCCTTGTAAATCGGCGGAAGCGAATGGGCATAGAACCCTGCAATGAGCAATCCGATCGAAAGGCAAGCGAAAAGGCTGAATTTGTAGCGCGCGGCCAAAACGATGAGCGCGCGCAGCAAAGCAATCGGCCCGTCCGTGCTCTCGTCCGACGGGGCCTCGTTCGCCCGCCATAACCGTGATGTCACATCCAGAGGGCGGGGTCGATTGAACATATTTTTCGGCTCCTAACGCTGATAGCTGTTGTTGTTGACCGTTTGCGGAGATGCGATAGCCGCTGCCCGCTCCGGCTCCAGGCGTCCGCGCAGGACGTCGGCGATTGCACGCAGATTACCCCTGACCCTTCCTTTCCGGTCGATGAAGGGTTCGGGCCATACCGCACGGGTGACGTTGCTGACGGTGTTTCGAAAGATTTGGCCCATCACTTTCGGGAGAGGCATCGTGCCTTTCCCCATCATGTACAAAGGATTGATGACCTGCGAGTAGCCAAGACGCTCGCCGCTGACCCTGCCACTCTTCACGCCCATATGGACGCCCAAGGCGGTCGCAGATTTGACGAGACGCCCGCCGCGTTTGGCAAGTGTGGCGGCAAAATCACGATCTTCCAGCCAGCCGTACAAGACGAGACGCTCATCGAATCTGGTCTCGCCGATCGCTGCGAGCCTGAAGGCCATGTTGCAGCCATAGGGACTGTAAGGTTCGACCCAAGTGGATCCCGGTCTGCTCTGTTCAACCAGCCGGACGGCATCTTCAAAGGTGATTCCGGGTCCTTTTATCCCGTCGGCGATAACGTGGCCGGTAAAACCGACTACATGGCTCTCATCCCGAAATACCTGTACGGCAGAGGCCAACCAGTCCTCGCCGGCGACGAAATCATCGTCGAAGAATGCAACGATCTCGGTTCCGCCTGCAACGTGATCGAGAGCCGTGTTGCGTTGAGCCGCCAGTCCGGCTGGCCCAACTAGAACCTGCACATCTCGCTCATTGGCGAGATCGCCGGCATCCGTAACGTCAACGCAAGAGACGATGACCGTATCTGGCTTCAGTTTTTGAGTGGCAAGCAGATGACGAACGGTTTGCGTCACCACGTCCGGGCGTCCGCGTGTTGCAAAAATTGCCGTCACGTGAACTTTTTTGACGTCCGAGGAGCTCTGACGGGAGACACGCACCTGCGGCTGCCTCAAGAGTTCAAGATAACTCTTTGCAGTCTGCTCCCAAGAAAATCGCTGGACCTGTTCAAGTCCCTTGCCGATGAGGTCCTCGCGAAGGGTTCGCGACGCCTTCAGCTCGCAGATATGATGTACCCACTCCTCCGGCTCGTAGGGGGAGGCAAGCAGCGCCGCGTCTCCGCAAACTTCCGGCATGCTCGCGCAGTTGGAAGCGATAACGGGGCATCGCCTTGCCATGGCTTCAATGATCGGCAATCCGAAGCCTTCTGCAAGTGATGGGAAGGCAAGGCAAAGGGCTCCATCGAGTAGAAAGGCAAGATCATCATCCGACACGCGCCCAAGGGCGTGGATGTTCGATCGCCGCTCCAGGTTCTGTGTCTGGAAGACGCCATCGCCCCCTCCGGCGATGAGGAGATCGATGCCGGCGTCGTCGAGCTGGGGAGCAATCTTTGTCAACAAGGACAGGTTCTTGTGGCGAGCGCGCGATCCGAGCGCCAACACATAAGGGCGTCGCCTCTCGGACGCCCACCGGCTGGAAGATATTTTCGCACGGGTTGGATCCCATTTCAGGGCGTGCTCATGCCCATTCGGCAAAACGGCAATCTCGCCGAGCGAAATCGGCAAGTGCCTGACAAGTTGCCGGGCCGCAGCGTGTGAGACGGTCGCAATCCGCGTTGAACGACGAACAAGAATGGGCTGCAGGCTACGGTAAAGGAGCCGGAAACTTCGGCTATAGCTCTCCGGTGCGGCATAAATATTGGCGTCGTGAATGCAAAGAATCTGGTCTGATTTTAGGGCAGGCGCGGTATTGCACAGGTTGAGAAGTCGTTTCTCATGGCTCTGAACGGGCAGCTCAAATTGTTCCCAGGCTTGGCCGTTGAGAAGGCCGTTCTTTTGAGACATTTGAAGCCCTGCATCTGCAGCGCCCGCTGGACAGAGCAAGACAACTTCGCCAGCCGTCACCAGTCGGTCAATCGCCGCGACCAGGTTATGGGCATAACGCTGAACACCGGTCATGGTTTGCGTCAGGAACCGGCCGTTGATTGCAAATTCCGCCGATGTCATTGAGGGTCCCTTTTAGTCGCTGCGGCACAGGCGGCTTTGTGTCGAAAAGGAAGAAGCTCTAATACATTCGGCACAAATCACTCCCGTTAAACCTGCATATTGTAAGCATTTGCTGACGTTTAGGCCTGACATTCGCATAGACGCGGCTGTGCCTCGCGCCGGCAAGCTGCGGACCTGAACATAAAATCTGCTAGAGTGATTCAGGAAATTTCGCGTAAAGCTAGTAGCTGCCCCGAGACTTCAGGACCGCCGGAATTGTCTTGAGAATGATGAGCAAATCGCCGAGAAGACTTTGCTCCGCGACATAGCGGACATCGAGCAGGACCCGTTCTGTGTAACTGGTATCGCTCCGCCCGCTCACTTGCCAGAGGCCGGTAAGGCCGGGCCGAACGCGTATATAGTCGGCAAAGTGGTTGCCATAGAGGTCCGCTTCGCTAGCCACGATCGGGCGAGGCCCCACGAGGCTCATTTCCCCCCGGATGACGTTGAGAAGCTGCGGCAGTTCGTCGATGCTGCTCTTGCGAAGAAGTGCGCCGAATGGCGTAATCCGCGGATCATCTTTTAGTTTGCGCGCAACATTCCATTCTTTCTTAAGGTCGGGATGGGCGGCGAGGTGACGAGCAAGGACGTCATCTGCATTCCGAACCATTGTCCGAAACTTCAGACATGGGAACATCACACCGTTCTTTCCAATCCGCCGATGGGCAATGAAGATCGGTCGACCCTGCAATATCAGCAAAGTTGCAGCGAGCATAATTATCATTGGCGCAAGAAAAAGTAGACCGATCAATGCTATGGTTGCGTCTATCGAGTATTTTAATGTCGCCGATATGCCCCCCGCCGCGTTTCTTCGAAATACATCAGAGCTCTTGGAGGACCTACGATTTGAACTCATAGGCGGCTTATCAAAACTGTCCATATTTCGACCGAGATCAATCCCCGTCATCTGCGTATTCCCCTTATAAGACTAACTATGGGTATGTGCAGACAATGCCGCGAGCTGGCATGCATGAAGACGTTAACAAGTATTAAACGGTTTGACAATAATTTTATTGCGATGCAGTATATTTGAGTGCATCGCGGGAAAAGGATGTCGCATACGGCAGCCTTACTAACCCTAAATATATGAATCGTTGTTGCTTTAGCCTATAAACAAGCAGAAGGCCCGCATTGCACGCCATAGATCGATTGTACTAGTTCCAGGAGCATGGCGTGCGGGTAGCGATCATTCACTATTGGCTGGTAGGGATGCGCGGTGGCGAGAAGGTTCTCGAGGCGCTCTGCGATATCTTCCCTGAAGCCGACATTTTCACCCATGCCTGCGATCTTTCGGCAATCTCTCAAAAGCTCAAGAGGCATCGGATCCAGACCACCTTCATCGGAAGGCTTCCTTACGCCAGCAAGATGTATAAACGCTATTTGCCGCTGATGCCCATGGCTCTCGAGCAGCTCGATCTGAGTAGCTACGATCTGGTGATAAGCAGCGAATCTGGGCCGGCTAAGGGAATTATACCGACGTCGCCAGCATTACATCTTTGTTATTGCCACTCGCCGATGCGGTATATCTGGAACATGTACAATAGATACTATGACAGTTCCGGCGCCTTTACGCGATTGATGATGCCGCCCATGGCCCATTATCTGCGGACATGGGATGTCGCCACTGCCAATCGGGTCGATGATTTCATCGCAAACTCCAGCACGGTCGCCCAGCGGATCAGAAGCTACTATCGCCGCGACGCTGCCGTCATCCATCCTCCGGTAGACACTATAGCCTTCCAACCCGTGCCGGCGGCCGATCTCCAAGACCACTACCTCATGGTCGGGGAGCTCGTGAGTTACAAGCGGCCGGATCTCGCGGTGGAAGCATTTAACCAGATGAAAGCCAAACTGGTGGTGATCGGCGGCGGAGAGATGCTCGACCAGTTGAAACGTCTTGCCGGTCCGACTGTTACAATCCTGGGCGCACAGCCATTTGATGTTCTCAAGTACCACTATGCGCGCTGCCGGGGGCTCATCTTTCCCGGCGAGGAGGACTTTGGGATCGTCCCAGTCGAAGCAATGGCCAGCGGCCGGCCAGTGATCGCTTTTGGTCGCGGCGGCGCAACCGAGACTGTCGTGAACAATATGACTGGGACCTTTTTTCAGTCGCAGACATGCGAGGCGCTGATCGACGCCGTGGAGCGCATGGAGGGTCAGGATTTCAATCCTGCGGATGCTGTTTCCAGGGCGGCGGAGTTTCGGCGCGACGTCTTTGTCGATCGCTTCCGCAACTACGTCGCGCAGGCGACCGGCCTGAGACTGGCTGCCTCTGCATGATCGCGCCATCCATCAACGTGGAGAACGGGTTTACAATGCCAAACATCCTGGTTGCCTCATCCGACCGTGAACGGACCCATACGGCCTCTTCAATGAAAAGGCCGGCCTGTCTCTCAAGGACGCTCCTGTCCCTCCTGATGGCGTTCGGCACAGCAGGCCTAGCCCATGGCGCCGACGATTATCAGATCGGCCCGCAGGACACTTTGAAAATTCGCGTCTTCGAGTGGCGGCCCAGTACCGGCAATGCCTTTGAATGGGTACCGCTGACCGGTGATTTTGTTATATCGTCGGCCGGCAATTTATCGCTGCCTATTGTGGGAACGGTACCCGCAGCAGGAAAGACGCTGGAGGAACTGTCGGAGGCAATCAGCGAGCGGCTGCAGAACCAGGTCGGCTTGCAGAAACGCCCGAATGCCTCGGTCGAAATTTCCTCCTACCGGCCCTTCTTCGTGGCGGGTCTTGTGGCTACTCCCGGCAAATATAACTTCACTCCCGGCTTGACCGTGATACAGGCGCTGAGCATGGCGGGCGGCATCGGCCCCGCCGACGCCAATGTGATTGGACTACAGCGCGATGCGCTGTCCGGTCGAGGTGATCTCAGGGCTCTCGAAGCAGAACGGTTAGGTCTGATCGCACGCCAGGCCAGAATCGACGCCATCTTGAGCGGCGCAACGGCAATTGCGTTTCCCAGTGAGTTGACCAGCCGAGGGGCCGAGCCTCAGGCCGCCAGAATGATGCGGGAAGAACAGGGTCTGTTTGACGCGCGTCAGCGCTCGTTGAACAACGAGGTGGAATCCTTGAACCGCGCGAAAGCGCTGGCTGTCAACCAGATCGACGCCCTGAAGGCCAAAGCGGCCTCTCTTTCGAAACAGATCGAACTTGCGACAAATGACTTAGGTTCCGTCAACAAGCTGATAGCCCAAGGGCTAACCGTGTCGGCGCGACAACTCGGCGCCAGCCAGAACGTAGCCGAACTTGAGAGCCGCAGCCTGGATGTCTCGCTTGCGCTGTTCAGGACGCAGCAGGATCTGGCAAAGCTCGACCAAGACATTGCCTCCGTGCATAACAGATATCGCGTCGCTTCATTGACCGAATCTGCTGAACTACGCGACCGGTTCGCGTCGAATGCCGAGAAGATCCGGACCGCCCAGGATCTCCTGCATAACCTGGAGATCCGGGCACCTGCTGCAATCGCTTCATTGGCGGAGGAAAGCGATGGCCACACTTTCCACACAAGGGTCAATCGGGTCGTTGACGGGAGTATGCAAAGCTTAATGGTCAGCGAAAACGACCCGGTCTTGCCTGGTGACGTATTGCGCGTTGAACGCGGAGATAAAAAGAAAGGCGCGCCCAGTCCATTCAACAGCAATTGATTTACAACGAGATGGTGTGCCCTCATCGAATGGACGACCCGTAGCGCCTGTTCAGCCGCCACTCTGAGCAGAAATTAAGCTTGCCTCGCCGTGCCGGATAAATAATGATACCCGACACGTGTACTCGAAGAGGTCAAAGCAACCTTATGGGCTGGGCACTCGCCACCTGTTTGCTGATCGGCGCAATCTGCGCTCTGCGAGTGCCTATTCTTGTTTTCGCATTGATCGCCTTCACCGTCATGCTCATCTATGCCGTTGTGAGCTATTCAGGCGGCTCAACTGCCTTGCAGGCCGTCGGATGGGGGTTTGTATTCGCGGCTGTACTTCAGACTGGGTATGTTCTTTCCTATTGGCTGATATATTTGCTCTATTCAAGGCGAGCTGCGAGGGATCGTGTGGCACCGTCAGGAAAGATGCATTCGAAATATTCCCGCGACTGACGGGTGTCACTTTTGCGCAACGTGCTCCCCGCTTGCTTCTGACAGTCGGCTTTCATGGGATTGTTTCGCCAACATCGCAAGCGCGAGTTCTTCCGCCTTGTCCATGCCTGATCGAAAACGGTAGCCGGTAGCCTCCAGACGAGCGGTCGAGAAGCGCATTCGCCAAAGCGGATTTCGCAGCGGCAGCGTGCGGAATCGTAAAAAGTCGTGCAGCCAGTCAACTATTCCCGGAACATTGACCGTCCAGTATCGACGATCGCCGGTTGCCGCAAATGCCTTTCTCATGAAATCGATATGGCGGGGATCTGGACGGCCGTCTTCCGCGAAATTGTAAACGTCGACACTGCCCGGATTGCCGACCCCTGCCAAGCCCCGCTCCATAAACCAGATAAGAGCATCGGACAGGTCCTCTACGTAAAGATGATGAGAATGGCGATGGGACGCAAGCAGGCGTTTGATGACGTTCCAGTCGCGGACGCCGATGATCTGAGAAAGATCAACTACGACGGCGGGACGCAAGATAACGTAACGGGCTTTTCCAGCAACACGCTTAATTGCCAGCTCCCCGGCAAGCTTGGTTCGGCCATATGCCCGGACATAGTCGAGTGCCCAATATTCCGATGCGACATCGCGGTCGGGGGTCAAAACTGGCGAATCTTCGTCAACCGTCACGGTAGAACTGCTGCCATATACCGCGACTGAGCTCGTATAGCAGAAAACCCGGATACCGGCGTCTTCTGCCGCCCGGGCGAGTCGCTCGGTCGCCTCGGCATTAACGCCGATCATGCGCTGCATGTTTCCGAGCTCGGCAGCCAGGTGCAGGACGGCTCCGCACCCCTCCACCAGTTCGGCGAGATCACGGTCGGTGGCGAAATCGATCCTGCGCCAATCTACGTTTGCGGGAAAAGGGCGGGAAGGCATTAAAGCTTTCGAGGTTGTCGCGCGAACAGAATAACCCCGTTCCACAAGATCGGCGACGACCACGCGGCCAATCCGTCCCGTCGCGCCGGTGACCAGGATGATCTCACCCGACATTGGCCCGAACCTCCACCGGCGTAGATCCGATCCTGACCATTTTGAGATGGTCCGCCAGTCTGACGGCCATCGCAACGATCATCTGGGTTGGATTGCAATGCCCGACCGTTGGAAAGACGGAGCTTCCTGAGACGAACAGGCCGGAAACCCCATGAACCTCACAGTTGACATCCACGACTCCTTGTCGCGCGTCGTTTGACATGCGGGTTGTACCAGTCGGGTGGGCGACATCGACAAAGGTAGCGGGAATTGGCGCCTTGTCCTTCACCCATTCAGCAAGCCTCGGCTTGGCAAGCCCGATCCTTTCGAATTCGGAGGCGATCAATTCCGCCATGCGGTGCATGGTGCGAGCCTCATAGGGATGGCTCCGCCAATCTACCTTAGGAAGTCTCATTCCCAGTCGGTCGCGACGCTCAGACAGTGTAATCCGGCTGTCGGGATCTGGAACCTGCTCGCACATGCAGTCGAGAGACAGTTGCTGGAGTTTCCTTGGGAGCCCGTTACGGGCTCCAAAATAGTCGATCGCGCCGCGCAGCAGCAGGGGGGCGTTGCGCAGAACGCTTGTTGCGTCCTGTGGCAGGCGAGGTTTTCCTGCGGAAAACCGTCGCAGCGCGTCCCACGGATCGTCGGGGGAAAGCACCTCCCCAAGCCACCCCGCACAATTCAAGAGCTGCTCCCGCCGTTGCGTTTCCGGGCTCAGCCTTAGACCGGCCCGGAAAAAGTGGCCCTGAACGTTGTAGCGACCGAAGCGCCGTTGCAAGCTCGCGGAACCCCTGAGCTCGAAAAGACCGGTGGGGCCACGAAGATGGTCCATCAGGTAGCGTCCGACCTGGTCATGGTCATTTCCCAGACCGGCGCGGCCCTGAGGCCCGGAATTCAGCAGAATCCTCGCATTCTCAATGCCTCCCGCGCAAAGCACGACCGTCGTAGCGGCAAGTGTGTGGCGGCGCCCGTCCAGCGTTGCATACTCAAGTCCCTGAACGGACATTCCAGATTCGACGCTTAGAACCCGCAAAGCCGTCGCGCCAGTGACCAGCGTGACGTTGTTGCCCAGTTGATCACGCAGATGCCGCCCAAAACGCATATATTCGAACGGGTAGGATTCGGCGATGTCCCGGCTGAACTGCCAGAAGAACGGGAGCAGGAGTGAGCGGTCGACCTCCGATACGGGTGCTGCGCGATTGGCGATGCTCCAGAATCTATCGTCACTGAAGCCGCGCCCTATCGCCAAACCTAAATGTTCCGCGCTTCTATCCAGATAGGGGTCGATTTCCTCCATGGTGAGCGGCCAACCGGAATGGGGGATCCAGGCCCGGCTTTCGAAGTCGATTTCGTCGAAGCCTACGCAACGCCCGCCCCAAGTGTGGGAGCTACCGCCGAGGATCCGATTGCGGACCGACCATTGATCCTTTGCACGAGGCCGCCCGACATTTTCTATTTCATTGAGAGCATCGATGCTTGGGTTTCGCTCCGTGCCGCCACTCTCGAGAACCACGATAGTCATCCCGGAGTCGGACAATTCGCGAGCCAGAGTGGCCCCTGCCGGTCCCGTGCCGACGATACAAAGATCGCATCGCAACAGAGGAAGTATCGAGGTGGTAGATCCGGAGTGTAACTCGATGGTCGCCATTTTGATTAGCACCTTTGCTAATAGTCTCGCGTAAGCAGGATCTGAACATTCAGTATCGAGCGGATGCGCGTCAGCAGGCTCTTCAAGGTCCAGCTTGCCACGCTGGTTGCACCTTCTCACGATAACGTCCTGCCAACCGCGTAGTCAGATTGAATTTCGCGCCTTGAGGCCCTCCCCGCGAAGCAAAAGAAGCGGTGCCGGGCCGCTATCGCTTGCAGGGCGACTTGCGGCCAATCCCGCGAGAATGAAAAATAGAAGCCCTAGATCGACGGTCGGGCCGGCAACCAGGGAGCCGACCAGCAGGCAAAAACATCCGTTGCGGGCAGATAGCTGTACGTCGGATATGAAAGAGCGCGGCGGCCGGTTGCCGGGCCTGAGAGACGTCAGCGCGAAAAGACAGAAGAATAGCGTACCTGGAACACCGACATTCGACAAAAGGGCAATCGGGAAACTGGAGGTGCGGGCAGTTCCAAGACCGACGCCAAGGCCATAGGTATCTGTAAAATTCTGCAGCCCGTAGCTATTCCAGGCACCGCGGGCAGCGGCCGAACTTGAGGTCGATTTGCTCAGGACAAGAAGGTCGACGTAGTTGTGAACCGTCGCATAGATGCTCTCTTGCAGGAGGATAAGAAGGCCGGCGAGCATGGCCAAAAGCGGGGCAAAGATAACAATGATGGTGCTGTGGCTGCTGCCAGTGCTTAGTCCACTGCGCAAGACAGCAGTCATGTATAAGATCAGCAGGCAAAAAGGTGCCGCAACAAGACCCGTCGAGGAGGTCGACAGAATAATGAGGCAGAGGGATGCGAGCGCGAGGACGCCTGACCAGTTTTCTCTGCGGCGACAAAGCCACATTGTGCCTGTGAACCCGAATATGCCGAGTGTCGTCCCTGCGAAGGCCGAAGCCTCAGGCCAAGAGCCTACGATACGCTTCATTCCGTTGACTTTGTCGTTCTCGTGAAACGTGTATTTGGCATTGCGGATAAACTGGAGCCAGTCCTGGACCCCGATTGAACTGCTCAGCAGGTCCAGAATAGCGAAGGCGACGTTGAAAGACGCATAAGCGATCAGTCCAATCACAAGCGCCTGAAAGCCCTTCGCCGTCGATCCAAGGGTAACGATCATTGCAAAACAAGCGAGGTCCGCGACCAGATAGATGGTTTGGGTGAGATTGCTGGAAACAGGTCCCAGCCGAACGACACCACTGCTGAGTGGATGCTCGGAAACACCGAGAGGAACGATGAGGCTGGCATCTGCAAACATCCTTGGCGAGAAATAGGCCGTGATCGCACCATAGACGACAAGGCATGCGAGCCAGAACCCGGGCTGACCGAAGGAAAGCGTATTAAAAACCGCTCTTGGCCCCTGCCGACGGCGGAATGCCGCGACTGCAACAAAGAAGAGGAAGAGATGCGCCGGTTGGACACTTGCTGAACCAAGGACAAAGGCCGCTGCGGCCCCGAGGAGTGTCATGACGACAAAGGCCTTGATTGTCGCGTCCTGTCCCAGTGCCGCGCAGTAGAACCCCAGCAAGATGGTGAAAACTCCAATGGGTTCAACTGCCATCGCCCGCGGCCCTGACTGGGATTGCTGTTCCCTTGATGGACGCTGGTACCTCGCGCTTGCCGGTAATCAGCGTTTTGAGCTTCAGGGCATGTTTTTCAACCGCATGCCAGGAAAATACCGCGAAGAGCAGAGTAACGGGAAGCGAAACGGCGATATTGAAATACCACTCGCGATATAAGGGAAACAGATGAGAAGCCGTCTGCTGAATTGGAAAGGAATAGAGATAAATGCCGTAAGAGTAGTCGCCGCTTCGGATCAGCTGATGCCTCGGCAGTCCCGTCAGCCCGACAGCCACCGTAACGTAGGCAATTGGAAAAGCTGCGAAGAAAGGCGCGTAGGGAAGATTGAGCATCACAAATGCCAGTAATGCGGCTATAACCGTCCGGAGCCTGGTGATGATGATGCGATCTCTGTAGATGAACAGGACAACGCCGGCGAGAAAGCTCAGGAGCAGGACCCGTCCCGGAAGCGCACCATCCAAGGGAAGATCAGCAGCGCCGCGATAGAGGTCGCGCCCGAACACGGCAAGATGGGCCAAGATTACAGCTGCCAAGAGAAGCCGACGCCAGAAAACCACTCCCGTAGCGGCGAGAACCGTAAGCGCGATGTAACATTCAAGTTCGTATGGGATCGTCCATAGCGATACGTTTACCGCCTGAAAGAACGGGTTGTCCCGAAATACACCGGGCAGCAGATAGTGAATGTGCCCCATGATATTCCAGAAATACGAGAGGAACTCCGGATCCGAAAAGTAGACCCGAAGCGGCAATGTCGTAAAAATCGGGCCAAGCAGTAACGCACAAAGAGTGACTTCGACGGCGAGCGCAGGAACGAGCCTTAGCGCACGCAGTCCAAGAAAGCGGCCGAGGCTGCGAGTGCGAAGCAGACTCGCGCTGACCAGAAAGCCGCTTAAAGCAAAGAAGGCCGGGAGGACAAAGGTGATCATCCCCCGCAATGGCGGCTCGAAAAGGAACACCTCTCCAGCCTTCCCATAGGAAACCGCAAAGCTGTGTATGCACAAGACTGAAATTGCCAGCGCTATTCTGAGGTAATCGAACCCGCTGGTGGCGCCACTGTCAAACCGTTCGCCAATCGACATAATATTCTCCTGGGACGCGCATCAGTTGATGCTAGGGAATACTGCGCTGCATTGCACAATAACTCTGATGCCCAGCCTTGCAAAGTTAAAATTTCATTAAAGCTGCGAATTTTTCCTTTTTAGTTAAACGAGACACGAACCCTTCTGGCTAACTGCCAGAATATTCGAGTATTTTTAGGTTTTTCAGCCATTTCAAAGAACCGCCTTCTGCCGAAATATCATCCATTCTGGCTACTTCACTATAGACCTTTTGGACTATATTGACGCATTTCACTACATTCGCACTTGCAAAAAGGCTTTTGCCGTGGGAGGCTCGTGCGGGCAACGGGGAAATAGACCATGAAGCGTTTCCTGAAACTCATGTATGCTCCCTGCATCTATCTACGCATGCTCGCGGCTACACTTGCCTTTTCGATCATAAGTCTTGTTCAGACGAGCTCGATTACGATTTCCCTATACTATGGCATTATTTGCCTGCTTTTGATGCAGGCCGGGTATCTCGGGGGTGTCCTGTTCATGATCTGGCGCGAACCTCGCTCTATCGATCAAAACGCGGATGCTCCAACCGCGCTCTGATTTCGGCTGGGGCCGAAAACTTCGTTCTGGAAAAAACAGTATTCCAAAGAGTTCTCATGAAATTTGGAACGAGTGGACTTCGTGGGCTTGTCGAGGATCTGGCGGGACGGGCGTCGGTTGTTTATGCGCAGGCTTTTGCGCGGCATCTTCTGGAAACGGGTGCTGCGAAGCCGGGGGGACTGG